>Ga0051987_10000487_pt1 | contig 21808 bp, 27 predicted proteins | sample CryGey08umfilter_2_FD_58083 | JGI IMG/M metagenome (GOLD analysis project Ga0051987, IMG submission 58083) | Groundwater microbial communities from aquifer in Utah, USA - Crystal Geyser 4/10/14 0.8 um filter | ecosystem: Environmental > Aquatic > Deep subsurface > Groundwater | place: USA: Utah... | reverse complement strand
GATCGGAGGCCCATAGAGATTTCTGCGCGCCCAGGACACCGGAACGGGCGGGGCAACATTGACCGGCGGCCTGAGCCCCGATACCGGCCCCGGGTTCCACACACCGGTGCCAACGGGAGTTCCGATTGTCCCCGGCTGCGTCGTTGACGGGCCTCCAAGCCCAGGAAGATTTTGGTTGTTTCCACTTCCGATTGATCCAGCCATCTCAGTAGCCTCCCTGCATTCTGCGTACGTAATCCAAGTAACGTGGGTCCGCCTGTGGATTCTGTTGCGTGGTCGGCCTAAACTGAGGCCCCGCACCCTGGGCAAGCGGCATCGCTTGCGGTTTCATGGAGTTCATGAGGCCGGCAATCGACGTGGTCATTCCGACAACACCCTGGGCGTTGTCGAGCCTCTGTTGTGCTGGGCTTTTTGTGGCAGCTCCCGGTTGGGCCGCGCTGGCACCGGTGGGGAATGGTTGACCTGGTTGCTGAGTCCCCTGATAGCCGTTCACTTGTGGCTGAGTAGCCGTCGCGGGGAAACCAGCGACCGGAGCACCAACTCCAGCCTGAGACGACACGTCCCCAATCGCACTAGCGGCGCCATACTGCGACGCAGGAGAGGCCATCGCACCCGGAAGCGCGGTCATGCCGGCACCGACGACCATGTCGTTCAGGCGGTCGCGTTGGTTGCCGTACTGTGGCGCTACCCGCTCAACGGAACTCTTGAAGTCAAACGAGCCCGCGCTGTTATCCATGTTAGCCTTGGACTTAGCCTGAGCATCCCTTTTTGCGCTGTCCATCTGCGCCGCCGTGCCGACAATCGCAGCGATCGCTGGAATTGCTTGCGCCATACCCACCCCCTATTTGAACAGCCCGCCACCTGTCGTCTTGGAACCGATGGTGGACGGGACAAAGCCGCCAAGCAACCCAGTTGAAAGGTTTTCTGCCATGGTGCGCTGTCGTGTCTTTTCCGCGTTTATAGCGTCGAAAGACTTTTGCCTATTCGCCTGTTCCAGACTACCGTAATCCATAAGCCCCTGTGTTGCAAACTGCTTTCCTGCCTGCTGGTTCTGCGACAACATGGAATAGAGCGGAGTAAACTGTTCGCCCCATCCTGTTGCAATGGCGTTTGTTTTTGCGTTAGAGTTTCCAAGGCCGGAAAGAGCGGCGCTATTGCCAATGGCCTGCCTAGATGTCTTTTGAAAGAGATCTTGTGCATTTTGAAAGAGTGGATGGCTCGCGTCGATCGCCCTTTCGCTGCCGAGTGTACCATCTGAATTGACGTTGTAGTATGAGGACAGAGACGACCTAAGGGCGTCCCCTGCGAGACCCTGGTCTTGACTGAGGCCGGCAACGTAGTCAGGAACGGAATCGAGAAGGTTCCTGATATCCCACTTATAATTTTTTTGCCCCTCAGCATTCTCCGTGTCCCACGACGGCCCACCGGTATCAGAAAACGGGGACCCCGGCCCGCCGGCAACCTGCCCTGTGCCCGAAAGATGACGTCTCGGTTGGCCTGAACTGGGAACCCCCTGCGACTCCGCAGACGACATCACACCAACGTCGTCGATCGTGTCCTCGGGGTCTGGTGTGGGCATGGGGGGCTTGTAACCAGTGCCTCCAGTACGCAATCCTTCAGGCACTGGTTCATACGGCCCCTGCCCAGTCACAATTCTATTCCCGATGAGGTTGTCAAGATTGCCCAGGAAGTACTCCTGCAATCCCTCAAGGACTGAAGCATCCTTGGTGTAAAGGCCCTTTAGCTCATCCGGGATCTGCGCATTGGTTGTGGTGCTCTTACCGCCCATTTCCGCCCCCCTCGGGCGGAGCTTTCGACTCGCCCTTGGACCCCTTGAAGTCCTTGGTCATGTAGACCTTCTCGCCCTCGAAGCCGTAGAAGGTTCGGTACGTTCTGGCGAGTCGGGGTGTGTTGGCGATACAGCGCCACCCACAGGCCCCACCTTCTCCGCCAGCACCCGGCCGCCCGGCCCACGACTCCAGCCAGTCCATCGCCCCGCGCACCTGCTCGGCGGTGACCCCGGAACCAGCGTCGAGAGCCCGCTGCAACACCACGAGATACTTCTTCCCGAGGCAGGGGCTGATCTCCACTAGGTCGTGGCCGACCAGCTTCCCGTCCCTGATCCAGGCAAGCATCAACATCGCCGGAGAAGGGGCCACAAAGTGGGACCGCGCGATCTCCCAGAGCTTGTCGCCGTCCATCTCCGGGGCGTGTTTTCGGCAGAAGTCCAACACCCGTTCCCGCAAGGCAGGCATCAGGCCCCAGGCCAGTGGGTTGTCTCCGTGAATTGGCATCCATCCGATCATTGTGTCCCTCTCAATCGACAAAATTCCACCCCACAATCGGGTCGTAGACCAAGTGGTACCACCTGCCCGCGCTCAGGGTGCGGGCTTCATTGATATTTCCGCCTGTCGCCGTCGAGACGTTGCTCCCTGGACGCAGGTAGAGGTCATGAACGTGTGCCGCTCCGTTCAAATCGCCCTTCGGTGTGATCGTCGAGATCGTCGTTGTTCCGGTAAGCCTGGTGAATCGCGTGTTTGGCGCAATGGTTCCGGACGCGGCAACGGTGTCAACCGATGAATACGGCCAGCCCAGCTCTGCTCCCCTGTCGGTCACACCTCGAATCATATGATACGGGAATGTTGTGCCATTTGCTCCAGCAGGCGGGGCCGGCTGACCGTCGGCCGTGTAATATGGCCAGCAGTGCATCGCCGCTATCCATGGGTCCTCTGAGGGATAGGTGCCGTCCACCCATACCCCACCCAGGAACGGCGACGCAAAAAACTCGATGTTGTGAGGGTATATGCTGTATGGTTCAATAACCACCGCGCGCCCCGTGTTCGCACTGTCTGGGCGGACAAAATAGCAGTGGACAAACGCCAGGTGGTCGCAGTACCGCAGCCTGAGTCCCTCTGCATCGTCGTGGTTTTGCCGCATAAAGGAACACCGAATCCACGTACACTCGCAAACGTCCCCATCCCCCTCGCCAATGGAGAGTCCGTTCGAGTACGGGGCAGCCGCAGCGGCGTATGGGTCTCCGCAGGAGACCTGCTCCCAGACGTTATCGACCGGCGAACCTCCACCACTAACGAAAGTCGGCGAATTAGCCCGCATCTTGTAGGCAAACCCGCCATTCCAGCGGCGCCCCAGCACGTTGACAAGGCGCTCGCCGAAACTGCGGTAGGAATCGTATAGCGTCGCTGCTACATCGTTTCCGTCAAGAACAATGTTTCGAATCTGCACGCCGCTGATTGGACCATTGGCATGCACCATCGTCCCGCCAGCAGGCCCACCCCAGACCAGCCGTGTGCATGATTCGTAGGTGCCCCCCATAAGCCAGTTTTGGCCCACACCAGTTCCCACGAGCGACACGTTGTGGCGACTCGATGGAGTCGGAGCAGACGCGTTGCCGATGTAGATTGTCGATGTGATCTTGTAAATTCCAGGCGGGAAATAGATGACTCCGCCCGAGTTGGGCAGGCTGGCAATGGCGGCTTGAATCGCCGTAGTGTCGTCCGTCACGCCATCAGCCTTGGCACCAAACTCCTTCGCGTCCACCGTGCCGGTAAATGGCGGATTGATGTTGGCGAGGTTGCTGTAGGCGGTTCTGATACCCTCGCTTAGTTTTTCGAGGTACGACTTGAGGGCGGCATCCTTCAGCGCCGGAACGGCCGGGAGGCTAGCGGTCATCGGTAGGTTGGCGTTCATCTCTGGCCTCTCGCGACGTAGGATAGGGTCGAGCCCAGCCACGCCAGCACTCGACTGCAGGACGCAGAGAAGCGGACCGCAAGCATCCTCGACAAGACGCGGTGCCCCAGGCTTCGCGGGCCGTACCCGGGGAGTTCTGCGCGGGACGTAGCATCCACCACCTGCACATCTGTCAAATTGCGCTCCTCGCCGTAATCAGAGTACCCAATCTGGACAGACACATTGGTAGCCTCGACCCCCTTCTGCGGGGTCAGGAACAGGTGCTGCGTTTCAACGGCCATCTTGGACGTAATCGCGTCGCCAAAGTCGTTGAGCCCCGTCTCCCAGAATGCGTCAATTGCCGTCCCGTTATCGGTGGCACCAGACTGCGCGTAGCACTTCCCGTCACCACCACCGAAGATAAGGCCCGGCCTCTCGGTTGACCAGTCGCCTATCTTGTTCGTGTAGCTAAGGATATCGTCTGTCAGTTCCCCAATCGTGGTGTCAAACGTCAGGTACACCCTCGATCCGTACGCCACGTCGATGTTGGTCGTGCGGATGGGCCACGCCGAAAACGTGGGGATGTCGATCGCCACCCCAGCCTTAACCGCGATCCCATCGCCCTTGTGCTTCCAGTAGAAGTAGAGCATCTGCTGCTCGTTGTCGAACATGCCCCACGCGTATTCAGGATGCAGCGTGTCGAGGGTGCGCAGAACCAGGGACTGGACCTTGCGCCACTCGTTAATTCCGCCAATTGGCTCAACGGAGTTACCATCGAACACAAAGATCGAACCATCCTTTGCGAGGTACGCATGGCTGCCGTTCGGGAGCGGCACCACAGATCTCGATGAGCACGGACCGGCGATGCCTGACTTTTTAAGCTCGAACCTAAATGGCGCCGTGGCGGCCTGTGCCATGGCCAGGTAGATCGAGTCCTCCTTGTAGATGACAAAGTAGAGGTTTCCGAACTCCTGCATCGCGACAATGTCGCCAGGCGTGTCGAGAAGCTGAACCAGCGTTCCGCTCGTCCCGCCCCACCCCGTTGACTGGCTGTCAAAGTCCATGTCGTCAGAGATGATGATTCCGCTCGGCCCAAGATTGAGGCCAGACCCAGTCGGGAGCCCACCGAGAATGAGCCTGTTCGCCGACACAACCATGCACTTCGCTGGAGGCGGGGCGTCCGTCCCCGCCTTGGAGAGGATGTTCCTGTAGACGAGAGCCGTGCCGTCCCACACCTTGGGGGCGTCTACTCCATTTGTCCCAAGCACATATGCATTTGGAGGAGTCCCGCTCACGAACGTACGAAAGATGGTCGGGCTCGTCCTATCCCCCGTCAAGGGTGTCGCGAACGACTGCCTCACGTATTCACCAACGGCATGAGACCAGAGCGTTGCAGAGTCGAACTTCACCAGGATGCCGGTATCTATCGCGGTCGCAGGATCAACGAGTTTCCTGAAAGCAGTGGTAAGAGGAACGTGCATCTCCGGCCACGTCGCACCATCGTCCGCTGACCACTTAAACGTGTCAGTGGTGCTCTCCAGCTTGCCAAGAAAGTCTGCCGTCCCAGCGGTTGAAAATGCACCAGAAGTGGGCTGCAGCGTCAACACGGTCGCAGATGTAACAGTGAACTCGTACGAACTGCCACTGGACAGACCAGTGGGACCGGCTGTACCACCGGTTTGCGTATACCTCAGGGCCACGTCCATGCCGACAGTACCAAACCCGTGGGCTACCGGAAACTCAATCGTTTGCGTTGCCACAACGAACTGGCCAAAGGCCGGCGTCCCAGATCCAGCAACTCTGCCAAGCACGGGTCCGAGCGTGGGCGTGTCAATCTCCACCTGGATGTGCACATGGTCCCCGGTCGCGCACCCGCCATACAGGTCTCCGCCAAACCCAGCAGTCTTGATGGGCGGGCTTTTAACGAGGTCAATCCACGAGTTTGTTTGCTTGTCGAGTCTTCTCCAGCTATTTCCAGACTCAGTCCACGACCACGAGTCTCCATTGGTGTGTCCGGTGTCATGCCCGAATGAAAAATAGAGCCCAGTATCTCCAATCGGAGTATTAGTTGTGGGACAAGCACCAGAATACTCAGTAGAAATAGTCGTCGAAGAGATTTGGCAGAGCTTGTTCCCTTCATTTTCAACGAACCACATGTGCGGGGCAGACCCGTCGAGCGTGTGACCCGCGACAATGCCGCGCGGCACTCCCGTCGCCGTCGGGATGGTATACTCGGTGATAATTCCAGACGGCGTTACCTTTGCAACCCTGCCTTGCCCAGCCGTATACCACACGTTTCCATCAAGGCCAGCGGTGATATAATATGCATCGCCAGTTTCAGTTGGCATATTAAACTCGGTGATGACGCCGGCGAGTGTAACCCTCCCAATCTTTCCCAAGAAAGGATCGACGTACCACATGTTGCCATCCGGCCCAGCCGTGATGTTGTACGGGCCTGCCATTGGCGAGGGACACCTGAACTCAGTGATGACTCCAGCGGTCGTGATCCGGCCAATCTTGTGTGCGGCATACTCACAGAACCAAATCGCGCCATCTGGGCCGGCCGCAATCCCCCTGAGGTATGAGTCCGCGCGAGGCACCGGGTATTCTGTGATGGAACCGTCAGGAGTGATCTTCCCAATCTGTTCAACAACGTCAGGGGCATCGTTGCGGTACTCGGTGAACCACACATTCCCATCGGACCCGAGGCAGAGGGAGAGAGGGTAGCTGGGAACGGTGGGAGTGGTAAACAGGGTCTGCGTTCCCGGGGGGACTCCGCCGGCCCCAGTCGTCATTCTCCCAATTTGTGTCGCTCCGCACGGGTACCACACGTTCCCGTCAGATCCAATAACAACACCGTTCCCGGCGCGAAGCATATTCCCCGGGGCCGTTGCCGTAAATTCCGTGTATAAGGCGCCGGGCCTAGTGCTGAAAAAGCCCATCTTTCCAACGCCTGGTTCCGTGATCCAAAGAGCCTGGTACTCGCTTCCTCCGTAGAATTCTGTTCCAAGACAAATCCCGGTAGGATGTGCCCCCGCGGTAGGAATAGCGGTTTCCGTGAATGTGACGTTCGTGAACGGCTGGTCGTCCTCTTCGCGAGTGACTGTCGCAGTGCACGTATCAGGGAATGCCTCTGCCGTGATTGCGATCTCCACCGTAGACTTCGGCCCGGCGTATTCACCCGTGAAGATGAGGTCATCGAGGCCAGACCCGACGCGCGCATTCGCGGTATCCTCTCCGGTCGTGTGGGCAAGAAACCGCCTATCCTCGGAGTTCCCCGCTGCGATGTTCTGGTAGTTGTATTGCAGGAATGAGACGACAGGGCCGCCAGTGTTCGGGTTTCCCTTTTCAGGGGTTACGAACGGCTCCCCAAACCCAGCGCGGGACCTGAATAGGCCGTCGATGAACATCATGTTCTGTGCATCATACAGGCCCTGGGTATCGACGAAACGCTGTGGGCGGTCCGCCTGAACGCCAAGAATGGGTGGCTGCAATGGCACGCGCTGGAGGGAGCTGGGCATTACGCGGCCACCTTGTACATCCCGGCCCATCCGCGAAGAATCCTCGCCAATGAACTTCCGTTCATCTGGCTGGCCTTGTACGTGAGAGTGTCGCCGGCCTGGAGAGCGAACGGGAAGAAGGACGTCTGTGTAATCTGGGTAGCCAGTCTCCCGGCGGTCTGGTGCCACAGTTCCACGCCGTTGATGTAAACGTAGATCGTCGGGTCTGCGGTGTAAACGACACCGTCCTCCCACGTCATCGTGAAGTAAAAGAAGTACGTCCCGTCCGATGGGGCAATGATTTTGTACTTGTATGTCGTATCAACAATGCCATCATTGTAATACACAGGCTGCGACACCGGAGCGTCCGTGTCAAACGAAAGATATACGGGGGTGGCACTGCTGGCAATTGACTGCCCTGACCCAAGCACCATGGGGAGAATGAACCCGGACCGCTTGCTGTACTGGATAATCGCCCCGTCTGCATCGAGAGTCGGGACCCCCCCACCGCCAGCCATGACGGCGTTCTTGTCCGTTGACAAAATCCACCACGGACCAGCGGCGACTGCCGGGCTTACGGGAAGTGACCCGGCCGCAACAATGGCGGCCTCAAGCTCGACGATCTTGTTGTCGATCTCGTTGCCTTTGTTCTGATCAGTAACCCTGGTTGTGTAAAATGTTCCCGTCGCCATTATTGCACCTGTGCTTCCGCGGCCTGCAGTTGCCGCCCCATTGTCCTGCTCATTGAGTGCTCCACGATGAGTGCGTTAAGTGATGCGTTAGCCTTTTGTTCAAAGACTGCGATGCGCGCATCTTCGACACCGTACAGCGCGGCAGAACCGAGGCACTTCCACAGAACAACATCCCACGCGTACGTCAGAAAGTCGTTCGTGTCGTTGGTACCAACGAGGTCGGCCATCTGCTTGAAGTAACTGACGTTCACGTAGTACGCAGCGTCCGGTGTAGGGGCAAAGACGAGGTTCCCACCCCAGATTGTGTAATACTCCGGCGTTCCTGCATCTGCCGTGGCCGGATTAGGGAACCTCGTATCGAACTCGGTCGGGTCAAGGTACTCGATCTCGTTCTCGAACGTCTCGGTCGTTATGCGGATTGCGGACGCGCGAGACCAGTCTGTCGGGAGCGCCCACGTATATCGTGCGGACGGCACGATGTTCGTCGGGTCAAACTGTGTCGCCCATGTGGCCTCGGCGAACCGGAAGTTGTACTGCCGACAGAGGTCCTTGATTGTGGCATTGACTACGTCCCCTCGGACGCTGTCCGGCAGCCTGTTGGTGTCGGTGTCACGGATGCCAAGCCAGTCCGCCACTGAGTTTTTGAGGGTGCCGAACGTCTTTGCCATGCGTTACTCCTCGGCCAGCGCGGCCCTTTCAGCCTTGTGCCTGGCCCTGGTTGCGGCAGCCTTCGCGACCCGCTCGGCCATCTTGTCGCCGGGCTCGGCTACCTCGGCCCTGGGATACCTGTTGGCCTCGTTCACGGTGGTTCTGTCGATGACGTTGCGCGTTGTGACGGTACCAAGCCGCATGGGAGCGGCGGTGATGGTTGGCTTCGCGTTCGGGTTCTCGGTGATCTTTCCGCCGAACCAGTCATTGGCCTTCACAATGGCAATAAGTTCGGGGTCCTCGGTTTCGAAGACCCCGGCAGAGAATTCAACACGGTCCCCAAGTCGAAGAAACGGGGCTCTCGCGCATGAGAACTTCATGATGCAGTCCTTTCTTGTCAGCCAGCTTCGGCCGCGCACTTGATCATGACGCCCATGGACGTTGCGGTAGTCAGGTCAGAAGCGGTGCGGAACATGCTGATGCCGGCCCCAGAGCGCAACAGGCCACCACACATGCCGCCCGTACCATGGACAATAGTCGCCCCGGCTTCGGGCTTGACGTACGCGCTCTCGGTTAATGCGGCGACCGCCACGGTAGTGCAGAGATGAAAGCCGCAGCTAGCTGGGCAGGCGTTCGGCTTTCAGTTCCGAACGTGATGACGGCGTTTGCGCCGTACGTTTCGGTCGTGACGCGGGTCTTGTCCATCGCGCCCTGAACTCGGATTCCCTTCTTGAAATCAACGACCTCGTCAAGGCGATTCGCCATTTCAACCTCCGTAACCCATGACCGTGACCTTGATCGTGAACGCGGACCCGCCGCCAATCGCGGTAGTATCGGGCACCTCAATGAGGCCGCCATCGGCAACCGCATCGTAGTCGCAGTAGTACGCCAGCATCTTCTTGGTGGTCACGTCGTACTTGAACATGTAACCGTGCTGTGCGGCGGCAGCCAGAACCACGACACCCCAGATGACCGAGATCCCGTACACCGACAGGTCGATCGCGTATCCGCCCGTCTTGTACTGGTTGTCGCAGGCAACCGTCAGCGGCTTGACCTTGAAACCGTAGTGGGGCTTGAAGCTCCCCAGGGAAGTGATTGTCGCATCACCCTTTGCCATACTGCCTCCATGCGGGGAGGGGTTTCCCCTCCGCCCTTTGCAACTACTTGCCGGAACCCATCAGAAGCACGCGAATGTCGAACGTCGCCCCCGATGACAGGGTGGCCGCGTCGGCCACTTCAATCAGGTCACCATCAGCAACGGCATTGTAGTCTGCATAGTACGCCTTCAGCGTCTTTGCCGTCGCGTCATAGCGTAAGTCGTACCCATGTTGCTCCGACTCAGTGAGGACCGTGACACACCAGATCGTGTCAACGCCTCGATTCGAGAGGTCAACAGCGTACCCGCCGGTCTTGTACGCGGCGTCGCAGGTCACAGTGAACGGCTTGATCTTGAAGCCGTAGTGGGTCTTGAACGTCCCCAGGGATGCCAGGGTAGCGTCACCTTTTGCCATTTCAACTCCATGCACAGAAACAGAGGGGACCTTTCGGCCCCCTCGTGTCAGGTTGCCATCACAGCATGGGAACAGAATCAGCCAACGTAGCTGAGCATGTTCTTGAAGACTGCGTGGTCGTACTCGTTGTGGATCTCGAAGCCAACCTCGGCGAGGTACTCGCCCGTGAACCGGTCAGCGCCGTTGCCCTGGCGGCCGGGGAGCCACTCGGTGTCGTCCACGTAGCGGTAGACAAAGTCATCGGGGTCAACCAGAAACGCCCACGACTTGTGCTTTGTGGACTTCGACAGGAGCTTGTGCTCCTTGATGATGACGGTGCCGAACTCGGTGATCCACCGGCGGAGGTTCATGCCGTAGGCGTCCTGCTTGGCCACGTCAACGATCTGCATGGAGTTGACGCGCGCCATCTCGGACAGGGTCATCAGCGCGGTGGAACCGCAGAGAAGCATCTTCTCGTCGGAACCATTCGCCATCGGGGCGGCCAGAGCGGCGAGCCAGTTACTCATCGTGACGCCGGTTGTCCCGAAGTCTGTGATGTTGGTCGTGATGGAGTCGTACAGGCCAGCCATCGTGCGAGTCGGACCAGGGGTTGTGGTCAGGTTCTCTGAAAGCTTGGACCAGAGCAGGCTGCGCTCCTTGTCCGTCTCGTGATCGAGGAGAGCCTGCTTTTGCGCGTCCTTGCGCTTGTCGCCAGTGCGAAGCAGGGTCTTGCCGAGGGTTCGGGTCGTGTCAGCGACGTTGCGGATGATCTGACAATACCCGTACTTCTTGGCCGGGTCCCACGTGATCGCGGAGCCAATGTCGGCACCCTCAGGGTTCGCATTGCCGATGACCTGCAGCTTATCGGTCGCGCCCCAAGTTTCACCGGCGGTTTCGCCAAGACCGCGCGTGATGGAGAGGGTGATGCCGTCAGTGGTATCGGCCGTGACAAGCACAAGCTCGTCAGTGGCGGTGTTGAGGATGACGCTACCCTTCTTGCAGTTGTACGCCTCACCGGTGCCAACAACGAGGCTGCCGGCGGTGCCAGAATCGGAGGCCGCGCCAGAGTTCGGGGCGGTCGCGGTCGTCAGTTCCTTGGTCGGGAAGCGACGCTCGAACCAGTTAAACTCAGGGTCCGAGACCTTTTCCTTGCCAACTCGATAAATCAGGTTGCACAGGGGGTTGGCATCGGGATACTCGTCCATGATACCGAGACGCCATGCCTTCGGGCGCTCGTCGGTCGCGAGATTGGCAGTGGTACGCATTCCAAGAACAGCCATGTGTAGCTCCTTGGACGTTACCCGGGGTTATCAGCCGCGCGCGTCTTTCGCAAACATGGCCACGATGTCAGCGTTCGGGATCTCCTTGGTGCGGCTGCTCGGACTCCCACCCTCGCCGCCTGCGACTCTCCGCGTCTGCGGTGTCGTTGCGGGTTTCGAGTGGGCGCTGGCAGCCTGTGCCGAATCGAGAAGAACCTTCTTGCTGAACGCTACGAACAGGTCGGAGAGCATCTCTTCGCCCTGGTCGCCCATGAGTGTTTTGACTTCGGGGTTGACCTTGCCCAGATACGCCATAAATCCTTGTCGTGTTTCAGGTGACTCCAGCGCAGCGAAGACAGTTCCCTGCTTCGCCACATTGGAAATTCTGTTGTTGAGTTCCTGGTGGAATGACTCGACTTCGCGTCGATCTTCCATCTCCCGATCCCTGACTCCGATGGTTTCGAGGACCCGGAATAGGGGTTCTGCTCGCTCGGTGATCCACCGCCCGAGGGCCATCTTGTCGGCATAGATCTGAGCATAGCCGGCGGCGAGCTTCGGGTTGATCTCCACATCTTCAGGGTCGAGCAGGCCCTGTTGCACCAACGCCTGGACGGTAGGCTGAATCGCGTCGAGCCACCCGTCAACGGTCTGTGCGGACTGGGGAGCGGGGTCAGACTCAGGGACGCCAGTACGAGATGCCTCGCGCGCCCTTTCCTGCTCAAGGATTTCGGTGTACTTCCGGTTGAAGTGCGCCGCCTGATTCCGCCACGTTTCCGCGTCGGTCAGGACCTTGTTCCACTCGTCTCGCGTACGCTTGACGCCGTTGATCTCGACGATCTCGCTCTCCGCTGGCTGGGCCTCTGCGGGCTGCTCAGTGGTGGGGTTCGCCTCGTCGTGCTCTGGGACACTTGCCTCGTCAGATTCGGTGGTGCTGTCTTCGTTGGCTTCGGCCTTTGGTTCAGGCTCCTGTGTTGCGGGTGCGGCCTGGGTCCCGAAAAGCTCTGCCGGGCTGCTGCTGTTGAGGTCCTCGTCGGCCTCTTCAGGCTCGCGGACTACTTCTCTCTTCGCCATTTGGTCTCCTGACCGCTGCTCCCTGTGCGGGTCGGCAGCAAACGCCAGCTAGTAGCCGGCGTGGTGATCCTGTGCTACGAAACTTCCGGTTCGGGGTCCGGCTCTGAGTATTCCAAACCGGACTTTGCCTCGGTGAGTGCATCTCGCCTCGCCCGCCAGGCCGCAATTTCGGCGTGTGGGACGTTCATGACAAATTCTAGGGCACGGATGCCGGCCATGGCGGCAACGGCCGCCTCGGGGGCGTCCCGAGGGCTCCATGAGGCCATTATTGCGTCACGCTTGGCCGTCATGGCGGCCAAGAGGTCACCCCACTGGGGCGAAAGAATGAACTTTTCGGCCTTAATCGCCCTGCCGTGTAGTTCTCGAACCAGTTTCTCCTCGGCTTTTATGTAGCCGATCGGGTCCTGCTGCGGCGGTTTGGCCCAGAAGAGTTCCTTGAGGTCGTTATGCATCGATTGCCGCCCTTCTATGCGACCTGTTGTGGGTCAACGTAGTTGCCGGCCTGCACTCCAGCCTGATACTGCTCGTCAGGCACGACCTGAACGTCAGCGCCGCCGGGTCCGCCCGCCATAGCAAGGGCCATTGGGTCCATGCCCGGGGGCATCATGGGTTGCGGGGGGGTTTTCCAGAACGAGTCGATGTTCTTGATGCCAGCCGAGCGGAATAGCTCGTTGAAGATCTCGCGTACGTCGAGTTGCCGGCCGTCTGAGCCTGCCGTGATCAATTGCGGCGCCTGACCGACCATTTCGAGGATCGCGCTCCACACCTGCGGCGACCTCGATGCGTCCTGCCCGCCATCCGCCATGCGGCTGATATAGTCGTAGTTACCTGACAGATCCTCTGGGTTGACAAGGGCCTGCAGAATACCGCCGTTCATTTGGAACTTGTCGGGCTCCGATGCCACCCTAGCTTCGAGTTCGCGCGCCAGGTCGCCGCCAACCCTATACCACTGCGGGGCCGTGGTGAACTGCCTGCGGTTGCTGATGGTGCGCATCATGATCGGCGCAATTAACTGATAGTCGAGCAGCTTGGCGGTCGTGCCGATGCGCTGCGAGGCCGAGGACACGATCTGCTGCACCTCGCCCAGCGTGCGCTTGTCCTGAGTCGTCTGCCCCTGCATGGGGTCGTTGGCCGCAGACATGCGCTGGGTGAAGTCCGCGAGGACGCTCATCATCTGCATGTGCGGGCTGGTCATGTCCGTTACAGGCAGTTGGGCGAAGGCTCCCATAATGCCGCCCGGCATCGAGCCATTTAGCAATGAGGTCTCGCCCTTTGGTGTGAGCCTGATTCCGCCGTTCGGTAGCGGGCTGAAGAGGTCAGCCTCGTTGATCAGGCTCGGGGCATACACCGCCGCATTCCTGAGCCACCGCTTGATCCCCGCAATGTGGCTGTTTGCCAGCCAGTTCATGAACAGCGACGCTGGGTAGAGTTGTTCGCCCCATCCTGGGTTGTCGAGGCCGTGGGCGTCTGGAATTGATTCGCCGATGCCAATCGTATACTTGTCGTGGGCGTAAGAACTGCGGTGGCAGCGAACGATGACGGTGTCGTCGATCCACGAAAACCACCACCTCTCGGGCCGGTCGCCATCCCCGAGCCCCCACTCTCTGGGAATCAGCTTGATTTGCAGGTGGTCGAGGCCGTAGGTGCCGTGATCGAGGTGGTCAGCCTTCTCGCCAAGGTGTTCCCGGCGAGCAGACGCTGACCGCTGGCCGGCGCCAGCGTGCTCCTTAACCGCATCGACATTGAAAAACGGGCCGTCGTTGTCCTGGCTACGCTCGACCACGTACATGTAGCCGACGTCCGAGGACATGCCCACAAACTCGCCATCCTGTTGATTGGCAAACGAGTGCCGAGGGTCGACGTACAGGCAGCGCGGGTTGATCGGCCGGTACAGGTTGTACTCGCGTCTGGGACCCCAATCACGCTGTTGCTCCCAGTCCTGCGGCTGAATCAGCCTCGATATCTTTTCGAGAATCGGGGGCAGGTCGCCAGTCTTGCGCTTCGGCGATCGAGTAATCCACCCGGTGTCCACCTCCCAAGTGTCGAGGATACCGGCGATGCCGTACCGCTCGGCGTCCCAAATGGCCTGGTAGGCAACCATCGGATAGTTCATCTGCCGAAAGTCGTACGCGATCGCGGCTTCCATGAGCTTGGCGGTGTTAACGTCTGACGGCTCAGAGCCCTCAATCTGTGCGGCCGGGTCACGTCCAGTCCACATGCCCCAGATTTGCGCCATGCGCACCTGCAGGGTTGCGAACATCAGTGGTACGACCACAGACCTTTTTTCATTGGCTTCTTTGACTGTGCTCGACCTCGATCCGTCACCGTTGCGGGCACCCCGGGTCAGGTTAATCCGCATCTTGAGCAGGTCGTCAATGTCGTCCCAGTCGTCTGAGCGATCCTGAATGGCCTTGCGCCCCAGGTTGCGCCTGGCAATCAGCCGGCCCAGAAGCTCGTCGTGGTCCTTGGTACCGAACTTGTACTTGATCTCGGGAGCGGTAGCATCAACAGAGACCGATGTCTGCTCGCCCTGAAATGTAGAAAACAGGCTGGCTGGGCCGGTGTCGAGTCCTCCGGCCGGCGAGGCCGAGATGTTGGTGTCGTCAAGCATTCTTAGGCTTCTCCTTGCGCTGGATGACGCGCACCTCCGCAACAACGCGCCGGCACGTTCCGCACCGGTATGACACGACCCATGGCACATTGCCCGAGCGCGGGATTGGCAACATATTCTCGATGGCTAGAGGTTGCCACCCACACCTGGGACACTTAATTTCGTTGTTTTCTGTCATGGAGCCCCCCGGTGGTTTTGCGCCACCCCTGGCGCGCTTACAAGGCGTACCGCCTCCTAGAGGGAGGGGCAAAATCGGTCCCCGTCTTTCCGGGGTGTCAGACCATTAGCCCGGTCATGGCGCCATGTCTTCGTGTGGGTCTAAGCTGAAGACGGTCGGGCCGCTATGCAACACGACCATTTCCAACACCAACCCATGCATATCTGCCGCATGGCCCGGCAGGGAGGGCCGATCGGGCCTGTCGGGGCTCCCACTCCGCGCGTCCCACCTTTTCAGAAGTCCGGCACCTTTACACACGAGGGTGTCCCACCGTTTTCCCGCGTGCGACCGGTCCTTGCCCTGGATTGTTCGCGTGCGAGGCGACCGAGGGTGGTGGGGATGTGAACACAAAACCCCGTGATTGACGGGCTCACGGGACCAGAAGCCGTGTCCGCGCCGTAAGGCGTGGAGGCGCTACAAGCCCTGCCGGTAGGGGACCCCGGAGGAATCCTACCTCCGGAAATCTCCGGGTTCAGATTCCGAGATTTGGTTGCGTGGGGGCGGAATCGAACCGCCGACCTGAGGCTTATGAGGCCCCCGCTCTACCACTGAGCTACCCCGCACCGACTCCTTCTGTGGCACAACGCGCCTCGGCGTCAATCTCCCGCTCCCCAGCCAACACCCGGGGGATGTCGGGGTTGTCGCGGAACACAGCGAACAGACCCCTCGACAGTCGCCAGGTTTGAGCCTCGGTGACATGTTCACCAGGAGGAGCGGTTGCCCTATCGACGCCGTGGAAGATTTCGTGTAACAGGGCTTCCATCTGCTGCTGCCCGCTGGCCGTCTCACTGATCACAATGCGCTGGTTAGGCCCATCAAATATGATGCAGCCGCTCAGGGTGCCGCCTTCGAGGTCGACGCTGGTTGCTGGGTCCTCGAATTTGATGGAGTAATCCAACCCAGCAATTCTAACGGGGCTGTTGACATCCATGAAATCTCCCTAGGGTGGTTGTGGAGGTTTTCGCATCCCTATATCTTTTAGATGCTTTCCTCTACATCTACATCTACATCTACATCTACTTGTCGTTACCCAACAGAACATCGCGTTACACGGCGTTACATCGAGCGTTACACGGCGTTACATCTCGGTGCCACCCACCGGAGACTGGCTGGTAACGACGGGAGGGGCAGGGTGCTCGTCATAGATGGGGCGTATATGAGTTATCTGACCCGCCCAGAAATCCCCTTCGTCGCCCTCGCTGTCGTCGTCATCATCGCAAAGCACGTAGTCGGCGAAATCATCGCCGTCGAGATAGGTTACATCACACCTTGCGGCATCGCCCATGAGACACGGCTTGCCATCGATGCCAAAGTACTCCACGATCTTCAGATAGCTCATGCGCCCCCCTCTATGGATTGTAAATTGTGATCGCACTCCGGTCGGGGAAACTGCCATCAAATAGATACGCCCTGTCGTCCACGTACAGCGACGCCAGCGGCTTGCGGTCTGTAACCACCAGCCCCACGTCCTGCCACCGCTTGCAATGGGGCGAGAACCCGCGCTCCCACAGCCACCGCTTCACGGCACGGCGCCCCCGCCAGGTCCTGCCGCGGCAGGTCAGGATCACGATGTTGAAGCACATCGACAATCCATTTAGCCACTCGATGGCACCCGGTATCGGAGGGCCACAAATAACGTGTTCGGCCCGCCACGAGACTTTGCCGTAGTCGTGCAACACGCCGTCAAAGTCCACCGCGATTGTTCCGCGCATCCATTCACCTCTACAGTCCGCCCGGGAGGTCCGACTCCACGCACTTGGGCCGCTTCATTGGCCTGGCCGACTCGTTCTCGGCAACCTCCGTGGCAATGGGCCACTCCCTCGCAATCCAGTAGCCGAGCCCCGATGTGGCGTGCGACCGCTCGGACCTGGGGTCGTCTGGCTTGTTGACCTGCAATTCGGTGGTGCCTGACTTAGCCCACTCGGTTTGCAACAGGTCGAGGATCAGTTCGGGGCAGCCAACAGGGTCAATTTCGAGCCTGGCCACGCCCTGCTCGCCGCGGAGCATCCTGTTGACGGCATTTATTCGCGCTGTTGGCGCGGGGTTTGATCGAGGCACGTTGAACTGCACAGTACTCGGGTAGGTTTTGAGGTACAACTTTATGAGGTCGTAGTTCGACCCCTTATCTGTCTGCACCGACCGGTTGTGTCCCGACGCATCGCCATATACCCACACCTCTCCCGGGTGGTCTGGGTACAGGTTGCGAAAGTCCCTCACCATACTCTCGATGTCCACCGGATTGCGGCGGACGATCTCATTGATAACGATGGGCTTACCGTCAATCACCTGGCCAATAGGCCAGCACATATATCGCACGTTGAAATCGCACGCCAGAATTAGCGGCAGTCTCTTGTTGTAGAACTGCTGGAGAGGACGGTATGCGTTAATCTCACGCCGAAAACTGGTGTAACAAGGACTGTCGGCCCACTCCACGAACTCACCATCGAGTTCTTGCTTGGCCCATGAGCCGCTGTACAGCTCCTCCATGGATTGTTTAAACTCTTCTGTGGTGAACTGGTTTGAGCGCATCGAGGCGCGTACTAGTTCATAGCTCGAAGAAGCTTTCTTCAGAAACAGATCGTACAGCCACGAGTACCCTCGTGGGGTCGTCGTCGCCCATGCCGGACCGCCACCCCGCAGGGTACCGATCGCGATATCCCACGCGATTTTAGGCATCATCGCGGCCTCATCGAACCAGAACCAGTCGAGGGTAGGGCCGCGCAGCGTGTCTGGGTTGTCGGCGGAACGCCACAGGATTGTGGTGCCGTTGACTAGGCGCATTTCCATGTCGGCCTTGTTAAAGCTATGAATGATGCTCGGGGTGCTGGCATTGCAGATGCCCTGAAAGGTCTTCAGGGTCGCATCTCGGAGCATCGGGTAGGTCGGCGCAGCAACCAGGCCGATCGACCCTGGGGGCATCTGGAGGACCTTCAGACAACCGGCGTATGACTTGCCACTACCCCGCCCCCCGACGAACCCGGTGAACCTGGGTTTACATGCCCAGAACTGGCGCTGTGGGTCGGTGCCGTCATGGGTGATCCTGATCGTCGCCACCTGCGCTCCCCGTGAGTGCCCGTATTCTGCCCGTCAAGGTCCGCAGGGCCAGCCTATGAGCCTCGCGCCATAGATCAACGTGGTGACTCGCCTGAAACCGAGCAAAGCCGCCAGTACCGATCTCGATGTGACACGTACGACACAGCGGCACCGCGGTGTAGTCGCTGCCGCCACTTCCCCGCGTGGCGATGTGGTGGGGGTCTGAGGGCGCTACGTGGCCACACCCGACGCACCCCTCGGACCGAACGAGCGCAAGGTGCTCCTCATCGGTTTCGCGAATCGGTTTCGGGAGCATCATTTGGCACCGCCATTGTGGCCTGGGTCCAGTCATGAACGAGAATCCGGCCGCTTGGGGGGGCATTCCGCTCGGCGGTTGTTAGCACAGCACTGGCCCAACCCGCCGGCCGCAATGGGGGCACACCTGTGAGAACACCACGGTCTGTGGTTCGGTCGCAGTGTTGGGATGCCGCCCGGTGTTGTACAGCGCCATCAGTTGCTCTACGGCAGTCTCGGTGACGCGCCGCCGCTCCCGCATCCACTGCTGTCTGATCTCGTCGGCGTCGAGCACTTCATCGTCGGTCATTCCGCGCTCTCTTCCTGCCGAGGAATTAGGTTGACCTCGACATCCACGGTTACCGCCCCCGAATCGTTCGGCTTGGCAAGCTGCAGCATCTGGGCTGCGAGTTTGGCTGCCTCAAGTTTCGAGTACATTTCCACCTTCATTGACCCGCCACCAGCAGAGATGGTTTGTGTCACCGACTTCACCGCGTCGAGTGTTTCGGGTGACAAGGTGCTGCTCTTGCGCAGGTGTACTCCGGCCTCATCCCAGGAGGCAACGTCCGACCAATTTGCGGAGAGGATGTTGCGTGTCACATTAAGCACATGTTCGGCACGAAGGTCTACCTTCTTGAGTATTTCTATGGAGAGTGCCTGAATCCTTTTTTGCACTCCCGGACGAGCATGAATTTCTCCAGGACAGGCCGCAGTCGAGGGCGCCCATCCTGCCGCCAGAGCGGCCTTTTGCATGTCGCGAGTCGCTACGTACTCTCGCGCATAGATCTCCTCGCGGAGACTTACGAGTTCACCTTTCCTGCGCTTTCCCACTTGCCCACTCCGGCCGCTGTGCAATCGCCCTCGGTTCCTGTGGGCAATTCGCCAATAGCGTTTTTAGATTCCTGGCGCGTTCGACCAGGCTCGACTTTTCGTTTTTCAGTTGTGCTAGCCTGACCTGCGCAGCACCAACCTCGGCCAGCGCCACGCTGATATCGATCGAATTTCCAACGATCTGAGCGTCGAGGCCGGCGAGAATCGCCATGATGCGATCGACCTGGCCCTCGATCTGCCCGGCCTCATCCTGGGTCAAGGGAGATACGTCGATCGTCAGCGCATCAGTCATCCAACATCTCGCGCAACTGGGCGGCCTGCTCCCGGGCGACCTCGATCAGTTCGTCAAGATCCGACGCCGCACCGTCGCAGTGATCGTAATCGTCGATCAGCGCCTCGACCGTATCGAGGAGATCTTCCGTCAGCGTAAAATGCTTGTGTCGCATTCCCTCGGCCTTCCTTCCTGCGCTCCAAACCTACTCCAAGTTTAGCACAGACCCCCGGCCGGAATCTGCTTGAATCCGTGTTATCCTCGCAACACCATCTCTGTCAGCGCGTTAGCTGGGGCTTGACAACGGAATGGAACGAACCTACACTTATGGCAGGAGGAACAAAATGCGCACCAGAAAAAACACAACCACCCCCAACATACTCCCAGTCGTCAACAAGGCCGGCCTCACTCACCCCGAGCACTCCGCCAGCATCAAAAACGCGACCCCCTGTTCCGCATGTGACCTGACCTTTGGGGGAAGGTGCCTGGCCTGCGGGTTTGAGCCAGCCCCGCAGATGTCAACGCGAGAGCTGCGCCTAAGAGCGCTGGCAGCCGCACTTTTGGGCAGATAAGGACAGGTGATGAACGCCAACCAAATCAACCCAGCCACCCTAACGCCGGCACAGCGCCGTGCGCTCAACGCGATTGCCAGGCAGCACCACTGCGGCCGGTGCACCCACGTTGTGATTGATGATTCCGCCGCCCAGCCAACCTTGGTATCATCGCAGTACGGGGTTGTGGCCCGGCGCGGCAAGGCGTTCTTCCCACGCATGACCCACACCTTCCCGTCCGGTGACGAGTACTACCAGCTCGCCAAAGCCACCATCACCTTGTCGTCCGCCGCCCTCGCCGGCCTGGACAAGTCATGATCCCCATCACCGAATACACCTACTAGATCGACACCCGCCACTAAAAAACGAGCCCCGGGTTCCCGGGGCTTTTTGTGCCTCTACGTTGCCCTGAGAGGCACGCAATAAATCAGAACGGCGCCTTCCCGTCGAGCTTTGCGGCCGTCGCCGGGTCGTGGAGCGGGCACCCCCTCGTCACCCACTCCAGTCCGAACAGGCCAGCGACCTCGCGACAGTCACACCCGTGCGCAATCGCCTCCGGCGTCCCTGGGGCATGAATCGGCCTGACCCAGGGCACCGCAACGAACAAGCCGGTGGTCGTGTCTCTCACGCGCATGTGTCCTCCCGTAGACTTATCTGCTCCCTGACCCACCTCTCGTCCTCGGCGTCGAGCTTCCAAAGTCCCTGATGCCCCCGGCACTTGATGGGCCAAGATATTTCTTGGTGATCAGACAGTACCCAACCGAACATGTGCGCCTCGCACCAGTTGCAGGTGACATTGGCGGGGCTCAGCAGACCACAGTACCTCACCACACCGATCACTGCGCCAAACGCCTGCTCACCAGGGAAACTGAGGCCGTGTTGTAGGCGCAGGGTTTCGATGTGCTCTTTCGTGGGCTTCCTGGCCGCCGCGTGAATTGCCAGCAGGTCGCCCTGCTTCAACTGGTCGTCCGTTGGAACCCATCCGCGACTCTCGATGTTCTTGCCGTGGAACACCGCCCACGCCCATGGCTGCCACAGGGTCAATGCGCGCATCACAGCACCCCCAGTTCCTTCAGCCTTAAGAAGCACTTGTATGTTGCGTCCACGTCATTCTTGGCACAGTGGGCGTCGTACTCCTCGCCGAACAGCTTGGAATACAGCTCTGTCAGCTTTGGCCACTTAGCACCATAAGGACCAGGCAGGTGGCAAAACTTAGTCGTAGACTTCATCGTGTCAACGCGGCGGTCCTTGTGCAGCAGTTCGCACAGCTTGTCAAACTGGTCCTGCATCATCGTTTCGTTCTGGACACACCGCAAGACGTTGGCCTTGATGATGGACGTATCGAAATAGATGTTGTGTCCAACAACAAGCTCCGGCATCTCAAGTGCCAGAAGCCCCGCAAACACATCCTCGAACTTGTGCGGCGAGGCGTTTGCTATTTCGGTTGTGATTCCGTGGAGGTCGGACGCCTCTTTGGGAATCTCGCGCCCCTCTTGGTTGATGATGTATTCCTGAGTTTCGTCATCATCAACCTTCCAGGCCACAGTGACCACGTAGGGATAGGACATAAAGTCGGCCTCGTACGTTGCGCCCTTTGGCGGTAGGCCCGTCGTCTCAATGTCGATGGTCAAAACGCGCATCACAGGCCCCCCC
>Ga0051987_10000486_pt1 | contig 21811 bp, 22 predicted proteins | sample CryGey08umfilter_2_FD_58083 | JGI IMG/M metagenome (GOLD analysis project Ga0051987, IMG submission 58083) | Groundwater microbial communities from aquifer in Utah, USA - Crystal Geyser 4/10/14 0.8 um filter | ecosystem: Environmental > Aquatic > Deep subsurface > Groundwater | place: USA: Utah... | reverse complement strand
CTAAAACTATTACCACGGCTATTATCCAGATGGTCTGGTTTGGTTTTTGGTTTGGTTGGAGTTGTTGGTTATTCATATTTTTTTGGGTTAAATAGTTATTATGATGCTTTTGATAATATAAATAATGCTAAAGCCCCCCAGTAATTTCAAATGTGCCAAGCATAGTCAAATAAATATTTCTGAAATCGTTTTTGGTCAGCGTGTTTTCGTCGTTAGTATGTACATAGTATTGGCCCTGAATAAATACAGTACGATTACCAGGAACCGGGGCATAAACCTGTTCTATATCATCGTAATCTTCGTAATTCCCATACCCTGTTACATTACCAAGTTCATATGAAGAATAGAAGCCCTCAGGTACATTTGCGAGAACGGTCTGGAGTGACTTAAAATCTGTGCTGTACCCAATGTGAGCTGGGAATGCGTTATCGTAAGGGATTTCTGGATCAAATTCATAAAATGTGCAGCACTCAGGCCTGAATCCGACTGTGTAGTCTTGATATTCTACCGCTTCCCAGTCACTTGGATACTTTATTGTAAATTTCCGTAAATCATTTTCATATAAATTCCATTCTGAAGTATCAATATCTTCCAATACAAACGGTTCCTCTTCTTCTGGCTCTTCTAGGATCGGCTCTTCAATTTCTATCATCCTGAATGTCGAAAGCAAGGCTTTAAACTGATCAAGCGGCAGGGTATTAAAGTTTCTGTTGCGAAATGCCATACCAGTAATAACATCGTGATTCAAATTAAATATCGCTCCTGTATCTTCGCCGTCCGCAAAATCCGCTTTTACTAATATTCCTTCCGTATTTATTGCCTGTATTTCATTCAATAAAATGACTGGTTTTGTTTGATCCGGCGGAGCATCAGGCCAATCAGATTTGGATAATAACATTAAGTAACCAGAGTCTATTTTCGTATAACCACAGGTATGCAAAAAATCAGCTTCTTCGTTCGGATAATAATAGTCAGAAGACGCTCCGCCAAAAGTTAATTCGATTGCACCCATTGTAAAAGAACCGCCAAATTTTTTGCCGGTTTCTCCATCACTGATTTCTCCGCTAGCTACACTGCCAAAGCTTGATGGATATTTAAAGCTAAAACCCAATTCCATGTTTGTGAAAGTCTCCCAATCAGATGTATCTATATTGTCATTGCCATTTGTATTAGTATTTGCGGTAAGATTCGTATTTTGGTCGGCAAGCGCAACGTCCACAGTGGAATTAGTGTTTAAATTATCATTGATATTTATGTTTTCGTCTAATACAGTATTGGTATTTAAATTTACTTCTACGTTGGCATTAGTATTAGCGGCGTTGGCATTTTCGTTAACAGTAGAATTGATATTAACGCGATTAATATTATTAGTACTCGCATTTTTATTACTATCTTCACTGGCTAAAGCCATCCAAATTCCATAAACGGCAACGGCTGAGACAACTACTATAAGAACTGTCCGGATGGTTTGTTTTTTAGGTTGTTTTGACGGCTGGGATTGCTTATTTTCCATTGTTTTTCTCCTTTTTTAAATAAAACAAACGGCTCTTGAGGCCGCCCAATATTTAGTTTTAGATTGTACTTTTATTGTAGATTACGGAGAAAAAGACGTCAACTGTGGATAACTATTGATTCGAATTTCTAATCTTAGCGGAAATTTTGAATCAAGGTTTAAAATTTGTAATTTGGTATTTAGGATTTGTTTCGAATTTCGATATTAGTGCCTCGTATTGTATCATTTGACCGGCATGGTAATCGTAAAAGTACTTCCCTTCCCCTTGCCCGGGCTTTCTGCCACGATGGAACCGCCCATTTCCTCAATCATTTACTAACAAGAGCTCGCTATAGGATTTACTTACTTTTCTGTACTTGGTAAGTTCCAACATCTTTATCACAACCTGATGTTCTTTTCTAGCTAATCGATAGCCATTCACAACTATAGTTTCAATTTCCAAGAATCTTCCTAATCCGGAGACTGAATCAATATGGATTCTTGTATGTTTGTATATCCAAACTAGTCTTAATTTTCTCACTATTACTTTTTGTTCCAGGACTGTTTTTAATAATGACTTCATTTGCGGCAATTGTTTCTTGGAAAGTTCAATAATTCGGTAATTAGATATCTTTGAAATTTTCCTAGTTGGTCTTTGGTAAAATATTAATTCAAACTTATTTTTGTTAATTTCACGTATTTTTATCCGGCCATTAGAACATTGATAATAAGTATCAATCTGTTTCAATTTTGATTCAAATCTAGCTCCGATTTTTTTTAGTAGAGAGATAACATGTTTAAGACTGTCTAATTTTATCTTAAGTTCAATATTTTTCATATTCATTTATATGTTTTATAGCATCAGCTGCCCCTTCGAATAATAATTTTCCCTTATCTTCTATTAGTTTTTTTAGCAACTCCATCTGTCCTTCTTTTTCGATTCGGTAAAATACATTTTTATCGGGCATCCAGTGAGGCTGCATTCTCTCTACATTAAGGTTGGATACTTGTTCCTGAGTTAATAGAGGACTATTAAGATCCTTTAAATATAACGGCCCTGAGTAGTAACAACTTGCGTGTCTCTTAGTAGAGTCAATAATTCTATTAAGTTCTTCTTCAGAAATTGTCGGTAATAATGGTCGTATAGCAACCAAGGTCCTAACCCCAGCTTCATGTACTGAGGCTAGTGTTTCCACCCTTTTCTCGGGAGCAGGTGCTTTTGGTTCCCATTCCTCAGCTGAATCAAAGCAGGGAAGTGACATTGAAAAAAACAATGAGTTATTGTTTTGGCGTAATTTCTCATCTACACCCTTCAACTGCCTTATATAATCTGGAGATAAGAATGATTTTGTTACTACAGAAATATCTTTTTTAAAAACTAATAATCCATTTAGTATCTCGAGGGCATTTTGTTTTGATTGGAAAAATTCAGTATCACAACCCAACATTATTAACTTAATTTGTTCAGGAAGATTACCTAGTAATTCTTTTTGTTCTGATGAAAGATAAGCAACGTCTCTATTTTGATTATAATTCATATCTTCTGCAAAACAGTAACGACAATCAAATGGGCAACTCAGTTTTGAGTAAGTTAATACTCTCTCTTGATCTATTTTTAAACCAGCTTCTTCAAATCTTTTGCTGTTAAAATGACCTTCAAACATTTGGAAATTTACAAAACTGAACTAGATTATTTCGACTATTTAATCGGCATAGTAATCGTAAAAGTACTTCCCTTCCCCTTGCCTGGACTTTCTGCCGCAATGGAACCGCCCATTTCTTCAATCATCTTTTTGGAAATAAACAGGCCCAGGCCCGATCCGTTAGGATGGATTTGCAGAATTCCTTCGCCCCGGACGAATTTTTTGAACAAATTTTTCATGTCATTCTTGCTTATTCCAATTCCGGTATCACTTACTATTATTCTGACTTCGGAAGGCCCTTTTTCTAATTTTACCGTGACGCTTCCCTTTGGCGTATAGTGGATGGCGTTATCAATAATATTCACCACCGCTTCTTTGAACTTAAGAGCGTCAACGATAATTTTGGGAAGTTTGGCTTTGGGCTTTTCTAGCTTTAATTGCAATTTTTGTTTTTCCGCCAAAGGTTGCAAGCCCGCGATTGATTCCTGCACTAAATCTTCCACGCTTATCTTTTGCCGTTCCAAATGCATTTTTTTGCCTTCCAGCTCCGTGGCGTTCAAAAGATCGTGGATGATTCTTTCTAACCGGTTGATGCCTTCATAAGCCTGGTGAATAAACTTTTCTCGCTCTTCTCGGGAGAGCCCTCCGTCTTCCTCGGTCACTAAAGAAAGCATGCCCCGCACAATGCTGGTAGGGGTTCTTAACTGATGAGAAGCGATAGTTAAAAATTCCGATTTGATTTTTAAAAGTTCCCTTAAGCGCTTGGTGGCACCGTCCACTTTTTGCTTAAGCGTCAGATTGAAGGTTTGAATCTCATTGTACAGCCGGGCATTTTCAATGGAGATTGACGCCTGATTAGCCAGTGATTCCAATAACCTAAGATCTTCGTGGGTATAGGCGTCTTTGGATATTTTACGTCCGATAAAAACGCAAGCAATTAAATTACCCTTGGCCATTAAGGGCAGAACCACCGCTATGCCTAAACGGGACATTTGTTCTCTGGCGTAATTGTTATCTTCTGGCGGTAAAGCGGTTTCGTTAGAAGACACTAAAAGTTCATCGTAAACCAAGGGGCGCTTTAGACCGGAAATAATATTGCGGCAAGCCGGCTTATTGGCAATATGAATCAGATCGCTTGCCTGGAAACCCTCCACTTTGACCGGACGGTAGGCCCCCTCGCCTACCAGAATCGCGATGTTATCAACCCACATAGTTTTTTTAATAGTATCCACAGTTACGTTGGCCACCTCATTAAGATTCAAGGTGGCGGAAATGCGTTTGGCGAAATTGTCCATTGTTTCTTGATAATCATACAGGCTGGTAAAAAAGTATTTGTTGGCAATTCTTCGTAAGGCGCGCGCGGTATAAAAAAAGCCCATCAAAAACAATGGGCCCATCACCAGCGCGGAAAGCACCGCGCCAATGGTATACTGCCCGCCAAACATATTTTCATCTACCCAAGCGACAATGTAGTAAGCAATAAAAATGAATATGCCCAGACCAAAGTAAAACACAAACTTGCGGATGATAAAGCGAACATCCATTAGACGATGTTTAATTATCGCGTACGCAGAAAAACCTATAAACAATAATGAGCTTTGCGAATCAAATGGTACTACTTTTGGTAATTTAAAATAAGGAAGCACTAAACCAAATAATATAGATACAAAAGCAAAAAGTGAAAGGCCAATTAATGTATATAATAATTGTGATTTCATTAAACCCGAAGATTTTTTATAGGCCAAAGTTACATTCAATAATAAACTTATCATTATTACCATTAAAACTATACTGTAAGCACTAAACAACGAACCTGTGGTAAAATCGTAATTCTTTGATGATATTTTAATAAGGGTTTTTATTATTAAACCATCAGTAAAAGGCAATATAAAAACAGCTAAACCAAGAATAAAAGCAATAAATAATCTATAAATTTTTAAAGAATGATTTATTAAATACCAAATCCATACTAAAGCACAAATGAGTGCTAAACCACCAAAAGCATATTGGCTTTTAAATACAGACAATTCATCATTAAATACCCAAAAATAAAAATTAAGAAAAGCCCAAATAGATGTCACTAAAGAAAAAATAAAAAAAGAGATTCTTACATTAGTATCTTTTTTTTCACGTTGACTTAGGACTATTAACCCCAACATTAAACTACTAATACTTGCTACTAAGGTTACAATATTAACAACAAACATTAGTTTTTATATTAATACTATAAACATAAATTAAATAATATTATGACTTTTTATTATATTTAACTTTTCTCCGGCATTAACACAAGCTTTTACTAATCTATCTAATTGTTCTTTGGAATGGTTTGCCATTATGATTATCCTAAATCGGCATTCTTTCATAGAAACGGCTGGCCAACGCACAATTGGTAAATATATGCCATCTTCCCATAATAATTTTGAAAATTTTATACCGATGATCTCATCACCAATAAATAAAGGAATTGCTGGTATAGTATCTTTTCCTAAAATTCTGAATCCGGATTTTATTAACGCCATTTTTAAGTATTCTGCCTTGCTTAATAAATCTTTCCTTATTTTATCACCTTTTTTTATTAAACTTATTGATTTTATCATTGCGCCTGCCATCATAGTTGGAATTGCTGAAGACAATACGGATGAGCGACACGATATTCTTAAATAATCTATTAATATTTTACTACCACATAAAAACCCGCCAGTACCACCTAAGGCTTTATCCATACATCCCATTAGTATATTAATATCAGAAACGCAATTGTAATATTCACCCGTACCTCCGCCATTACGCCCCAATATACCTACTCCGTGCGCATCATCAATCATTATCTTAGCGCCATAATTTTTGGCTATTTCTATATATTTAGGCAGATTAACAATTTCTCCGTCAAGGCTAAATACACCTTCTGTTACAATAAGTTTATTCTTAGATTCATTATTCCTTAACTTATCAATTAAATCATCCGTATTATTATGTTTAAAAACTATCTTCTTCGCTTTACTTAGTCTACAACCATCAACTATGGAACCATGATTATCTTCATCACTGAATATAGTATTATCATTTTCATTTTCGTTATCTTTTCCCACGAATGAGTCCATCACTGCTTTAAAAACTCCAATATTTGCCATATAACCAGTAGGAAATGTTATACAATCTTCTGTACCTGTTAGATTTGCTATACTTTTTTCTAATTCTTCAATAATATCAACGTTTCCCGAAATGACCCGTGACCCACCCGGACCTACTCCATATTTATCTATTGATTTTTTGGCAGCATTCTTTACATATCTATTCTCTGTCATTCCTAAATAATTATTCGAACAAAACATTAAATACCTTTTCCCATTTATCACACACAGAGGCTCATTAACACCGCTTGTAATAATTGGCATATCAGGATACAATCCTACTTTTCTTATGTAATTAACTGCATTAATTATGTTATCCATTTTAATTGTGTTTATTGCTAATCTATTTTAAATATTTGAATAAATCTTTCATTTAATACAAATGTTACAATTTTCTAACATTAATTGACACCAAAGTAATAATTTATATAGTTAAACTTTCCGTAATCTTTTCACTCTTTTCATCAATATATTCCTTAATCATAAATTATTATTGTGAGAATAATCAATCTTTGTATAATGGACTAAATTTAAATTTAATTAAATCTCTAATCCTAATCTTTAAAACGCCACTTCCTTTCAACATCAGGTAAATTCCTAAATTAAATAATACTTCACTTATCAAAAATATGTATGTAAATGTCCATATCTTAATTCCATATTTTTCCTCAATAACATCGTGGCCATTAATAAAATAATCGAGCAATAACATAAAAAATACTATTAGTAGTACATAATAGAATATCTTGCTTTTTATTATTTCTCCTATTTTTTTAAGCATCAAAATTTTAAATCTTCTTCTTAAATATAATGTAACTAGCAAACCCAAAAAAAATGATAGAAAACATTGGTCCGACCCAAACAAGATGCCAGATATTAAAAAGCCATGGCAATAATAGATTTGTAGTTACACCGGCAATGAACGGTAAAATCAATGCTAAAAAAATGTTCTTTAGTTGCCAACGGTGAATTCCATAAGCATTTTTATATTTTTTCACTAAATTATAACTACCCCAGAACCAAAATGTTAAAAAATAAACGGCAAAAATATTATAAACAAAACCTGTTAAAACTTTTCCATTTTCGTCATAATCAATAATAAAAAGATTGGTTGTATAAAGAATTAATATCATTATTAAACAAGGCGTGATAACAATAAGGTGTTTAGGAAAAGAAATGTTGGTAATTTTATAAGGAAAGTAAAAAGAAAAGTATGTAAAACCTGTTAGTAATATTAACGCACCTACATACATTAGCTTCATAAAAATATCTCCCCACAGTCCTGTATTTGTTGAATTACTTAACACCCATACTATTGCTCCAAACGTCATTACAAAAAATGAAATGCAAATAGGATTTTTGGGATTTCTTAAAAGTACATAAAAAGATAAAATTGTTAATAGAACGGAAATTAAAATTAGTATAGGTGTGTGTAATTCCATTTTTTAGCTTATTATCAAATCTTATAACAAAATTATACCCTAAAATAAGCAAAAAATCAAGAAAGTGCTTGTAATTGACTTAAAAATAGCAAGAATCTATAATAAAGCCGTCGCTATTGGGCGAGCCGTCGCCAATTCTGTTCAGGGTTAATAAGGGTTGAGAAGGGATACTAGGGGTTAATAAGGGGCGTCCGTTGCAAATAAACTAATGAACAATAAAACTTACGATAAGCAAGGATATAAAAAGCTGATTGATTGACTAATAACCAAGATACAAGAAACAAGTTACAAACAATTACCAATGATCAATAACCAAATTACAAACACTGCTAGAAAATTTGACTTAGAGGATAGAACAACAGAATTTGCCAAGAAAGTCATTAGGCTATGCAAAGAATATTCAAATAATCCGATAAATTATCGTCTAATTGGTCAGCTTGTCGGTTCAGCCGGTTCCATTGGCGCGAACTATCGTGAGGCGAATGATGCTTTGGGGAAAAAAGATTTTATCCTCCGATTACGCATAGCTAGAAAGGAAGCAAAAGAAACAATCCACTGGCTTGAATTAATTAGTGAAGCAAACCCTCATTCAAATGAAAAAGAACTAGAGAGTATTAAACAAGAAGCAGTGGAGTTAAAGAACATATTGTCAGCAATAATTAATAAATCAGAATATGTTTGAATAATGGAATTTGAATATTGTGATTTGTTTGGTTATTGTTTCTTGTATCCTTGTATCTTAATACCATGTCTACTCCCCGAAAAAAAATTGCCTTAATCATCCTGGGCGGAACGGTGCTGATCGAAGATAGCCCGGAAAAAAATGCCGTAATCACCGGCAGAGACGTTACGCCGTGGCTGAATAAAATTCCTGAGGTCAACATCATTGCCGAAGTTGAACCGTTTTTCATACTGGGCGAAAAAGAAACCGAAGTGAATATTGACCATTGGATCAAGGCCGGAAAAATAGTGGCAAATCACATCAGAGAGTTTGACGGATTCATAGTAGCCCACCATACTTCTTCCCTGCTCTACGGCGCCTGCGCGTTTTCTTTTATGCTGCAGAATCTGCCTAAACCAGTGGTGTTCACCGGCTCCCAGATTCCCGTTAATTTGGGCCAGGAAGCGAACAAAAAACTGTTCAAAAAATACAAAGGATTGGGAATCAAAGCCAACCTGATCAACGCCATCCAGGTGGCCAGCCACGGCCCGGCGGAAGTTTCCATTATCTTCGGAAACAAGCTGGTTCGGGCCAACCAGGCCATTAAAGAAAAAGGGCTGAACATAAATTTATTCGACGCTCCGGCCCCGGCGGTTTTGGGCAACATTGATTTCGGCATCAAAATAGAGGATCAAAACATTAAAAAAGCCAGGGTTCCTTTTGCCTTCAAGCCCGATTTTGAAAAAAAAGTATCGGTTGTTTCGCTGTACCAAGAAGAGAGTTCCGATCTGCTGGAATGGGTCACTAACAAAAAACCGAAAGGCCTGGTTATTCAAATGCAGCAGTCTAGCCTCTCTCAATCCCAAATCAAAAAAATCACGGAACTGCAAAAAAGCATCGCTCTGGTCGTTCACACCACTAATCCTTTCATTAAGAAGGAACGGCCTAATTTATTGATTGTCGACTACATGACTCCCGAAGCCACTCTGATGAAATTCATGTGGGCGCTGGGCCGGACCAAAAACATGAAAGAAATAAAAAAGATATTAGAGCAGGGTATCGCTAAAGAAATCGGGGAGGAAGCTTAAAATGCGCGTTTACTTTTTTCGACCAGAAATCAATCAAGAAAAAAACCGGCCGGTTTACCAGAACATTGCCAAAAAGCTGGAGGCCGCCGGTTTGATGGTAATCACCAAAGAAGAAGATGATTCTATTTTCGGCATGGAAGAAAGAGAAATAGCCAGAATCCAGGCTTCCGGCGAGAGCGTGCTAAACTACGTGGATGGTATAGTAATGGAAACCACGGCCGACAATCCGGAAATCGGCTACCTCTTAGCCCACGCTGTTCTGCAAAAAAAACCCACTTTGTGCTTATATCAGAAAGGGAGCCTGATTAAAAAAACGTTGGGCCGGCTGGGGCAGAAAATTCCCGATTTCATCAAAGTAATGCCCTATCAAGAAGAGGAACTAGAAAAAACCATTGCCGAATACGTTCAGCTTTTTGGAATGGATCCGGAGCTTTCCGAAGTGCCCAACATTAAATTTACGCTAAGGATATCCAAAAAGATTTCTCATTTCTTGCATTGGAAAATCAATAACACTAAAAAAACCAAAGCCGATTTCCTGCGAGAATTGATTGAGGAAATTATCAAAAAGGATGAGAAGTATCAGAAATACTTGATTCAGAGAAAGAAAAACTAGAAAGCGCGATTCTCGAATCAAGCTTTGTTAAAGCATAGGGCGTTCTCACAACGCTCTTATTTTATTGAAATGATTTTACACCGTAATTCGCAAAAAAGGTATTATTCCAATCAATACACTTATTTCATAACCACCAATGCATATAAAGGTTATGGATATTTTGAGAATCCATTTTATTGCGAAATATTATTGGATAATTTACGAATTGGTCGCGAATTAAAACATTTTAAATTATTTGCATTTAATATTTTACCGAATCACATTCATTTGTTATTACGCCCGACAGGAAAATATAACATTTCGGAAATTATGCATAATTTGAAACGAGTCACTTCATTTCAAATCAACAATTTATTATGCCCCGAAGGCGAGGATATATATCCTCGCCTTCAGTTCCGATGGCAATCATCTTTTTACGACCACATTATACGGAACGAAAAAGATTTTGAGAATCATTATCGATACACGGCATGCAATCATTTAAAACATGGTTTGTCCAATGATTGGAAATACAGTTCATTGAATTTCAAAAATATAATTGACGAAATGGAGTGAAAAAAACGCAAACGCTGTTGACATGACAACTGCATCTGATAAAATGAGATTAGAAATGAAGCCGTCGCATAACATAGCGCCGTCGCAATAAATCAGTAAATCGGAGTTCTGAGAAAAGTTCTTAAAAAATAAACAAAAAAGACAGCGCCGTCTTGGGCCAGCGCCGTCGCAAACAAAAGTGGATAACTTCTATTACCCTCATGAGGTTAGCGGAAGGCTTTGAAACTTCCCTCTCCCCTATCTAAAAAAGAGGACGCCCAATAATCTTTCCCAGAAATGGGAATTTGGGGGAGAGGGGTTTCAAGGTCGAAGCCAGTTTTAAAATCAAGTATCATCTCTTTTCATAATTAAATTGAAAGTATCATATTACTTTCCTTACTCAAATTCAAAAAAAGATAAATAGATGCTCATTCAAATCTAAATCCTAAGCTGGGCGGGATTAATTGACCAGCAGAAACTCCAAATAAGGAGAGTGAAATGTGGCGAAAAAGCACGATCATCGCTATGGCTGTCCTCGCGATAGCCCTTGCGGCCGGATTTTACGGCTGTGGAGAGCAGGAGAATCCGGTGGGTTCGGTGAATCAGGAGAAACAGGATTTAGCTAATTTCCCGGATAGCTCAATGAAAGGAGGTAATGGGGAGATTGATTGCATTGGAGCCTGTATCGTCATTGCCTGGCCATTTAATGAATCCATGTGGTTATGGACCGGCTGGCAGGGCGAACGAACAAGCGGTGGCCAAATTGACCCGCAATGCACGGTAAATTGTAAGTATACTCATAGCGGTGCTGAATGGTATGCCCGTGATTTAAATCGGCCTGGTACGGCTGACTTTGGAAAAAATGTTTACGCTGGCATGTCGGGTCAAGTTGTACAAGCGTATGGCAGTTGTCCTTCAAGTCACAACAATTGCCATCACAACGGTGGTTACGGAAACAATGTCGTAATTTACGATTGGGTTCATCACGTCGCCATTCGGTATTCCCACCTGTCGCAGACTTTTGTGACGGTAGGTCAATGGGTAACTGCTGCCGGACAACCGATGTGCGGCAGCTTGATTGGCAAGGTGGGCAACACCGGTCATTCCGAGGGTTCGCATCTGCACCTTGCGGCGTATGAAAATATTGATCATTTCCAATCCAATGGCTACCCGATAATCCCAACGCCAAACGATTCGCAATGGTACACCTGCATGACATCATTCTACTGCTGGCAGTGAGCGATGCTGGGAAGAAGGGGTTACTCTCTTCTTCCCATATTTTTTACAAATAACAACTATATGTTAAAATATAACCATGAATACACCCAACGAAAACAATAAAAGCGTAAACAAAACTTGGATTGTGATAACAATTTTAGTTTTGCTTACCATATTAATCATATTTTTTGTCGATCAAAATAAGGTGTTTGATAAAAAGGAAACGAATAATAATGTAAATAATTCGCCTACAGTCCAGGAATACACCATATATACCGACGCTGAAGGAAAAATCATTTTTACCAACGAAGTTGGCAAATATAATGTGATTTTTCCTAAAGATTGGACCTTGAAAGAAATACAAGATATAAAATTTATTCGTTTTTATGACCCTTTGGCCGAACAGCAAACAGCGGAAACTGAATTAAGTCAGGGTATAGCAATAAACATAGAATTCAGCAATATTGATAAAAATAAAAGCTTAGAACAACTGGCGACAGAACAAATAACAGCTGGCAACTTGACAGAAACAGATAGGCAGAATGCCGTTGTTAACGGCTTACCTGCGATAGAAATTAGTATCACAGGTTTAGGTAATGACGTTGTTACATATCTCAAAAACAATGATTTACTTTATACGATAACTGGAATAATTGGAACTTCCAGCGATTTCAATAAATATCTTGAAACATATAAAAATATATTAACAAAATTTTCTATACTCCAATAATAAATAAAAGTACCCTATAGTACATATATAATCGTCTTTATTTTTTCCTTATTACTTGTTTTTGCTAAATTCCGCATCGCTGTTAACTTATACACTATTTGAAGTCGGCATTCCAATTGAAGAATCGCCGTTTGAACATGCTAGTGTTCCGGTTCTGGGATTGTTATTTCACTCGATCATGATTATTTCTATATCCATAGCTCTATTCTTTGTAATTAAAAAGAATGGGCATGAAAATCTAAATCAAAAATCATGATATATAAACGTTGATTTCGTATTGATATAATAAAAGTAAAATGAAAAAAACTAGAAATATTTTCCTTGCAGGAATTATCACAGGATTTGTCTTCGGTATTCTTATACCGATTACTCTTTTTTCATCATTTATTACTGGCGACTCGGTATGGGAATTTATCGAAGACGGCGGGAGTATATTTTTGGTAATTACTTACTATTCAATTTTAGGAATTATTATTGGTGGTATTGTATCTTTTATAATCAGCAAAATTTCACGCTTTCAAGAGTGAGCTAAATAGCAATAATTTCTATTCCGCTAAAAAATTATAAATCTTCTCAAAAAATTCCGGAGTGGCGTAATCGACAAAGGGGTTATGATAAGACTTTTCCACCCAGAAAAGTTCTTTTTTTTCCGATCCGATATTGTTATAAATATACTCCGCGCTGATGGGAGGAATGACAATATCTTTTTTGGAATGGATAATTAGGGCCGGGATTTTTATGTCCGGAAGCTCTTTTTTAGTGAATTTACCGATGAAGTACATGAAATCCTGTAAATTGTTATAGGGAATTTTTTGATAGGTACCGGCGTGGGAATTTTCATTCCTGACTTTCATCCACCAGCTTTTTTTGTGGTATTTTTTAATCCTTTTGGCAACGGGAATCAGATTATTTTTTAGTCTTTCCCGATAGATTTTAGTGGGAGTTCCCACGGTAACCACTTTCTGAACGGCATTGGGATAACAAGTAATTAAATTAAAAGCTAAATTTCCGCCAAAAGAAAAACCGACTATGCCAATCTTGCTATAGTCTTTCCTTAATTTGGTCAGTCCAAGCCGGGCCGATTCCTGCCAATCGCGGTAGGTTGTTCTGGTCAATTTATCCAAGGAAGTACCATGCCCGGCCAGTCGAATGCCATAGGCGGAAACTCCTTTTTCGGACAGATATTTACCGAATTTCCGGAAATAGGCCGGAGTGCCCGTAAAACCGTGAATCAAAAGAACGGCGGCATCTCCTTGACCCGGATAAAAAAAGGGTTGGTGCTCCTCGGCAATATCTTCTAGTTTCTCTTCAAATCTCATTTTTTTGTTGACCGCTTATCCTGTTTTAGTTATATTAAGATTGTTATGCCAGCGTAGCTCAGTTGATAGAGCAGTCGCTTCGTAAGCGAAAGGTCGTGGGTTTGAGTCCCACCGCTGGCTCCAAGCTTTAGTGAAGCAGATTGTGGGTTCTCCGCCATTCTGAATTTACATATCTAACGGTACGGCGGATCCGCCTCTGGTGGAAATTCCCACGGTCGGCTCCAAGTTATAACAGATAAGTCGTGCGGTTTTCCGCCACATTATTCGAAAAAATCAAAGGAAGGCGGACCCGCCTCTGGCGGGGAATCCCACCATCGGCTCCATTTTTTTAGAGTCTATATCCTCCTTTTTAAAGGAGGTATTATATTTTTACCCCATTACTTAAATGCTCCACGGTCTTTAGTCGCAAAGTCGCGTGGCGGTGCGATGAATTAATTATCACAAGGATAACTGTCCTGTGTTTAAGCAGCGGGGTTTACTAAGCGAAAGATTTGAGCCTGGTCCTGTTGGTCGGCTAGCCACTGGGTAAAATCAGGATAACGAATCAGGATATGCCGCGCTCGCACCACTTCTTTGTCATTCCCCTGATCGTCTTTCTGGGTGGTTTTTTCTTCCAGTTTGATAATATGATAGCCGTATTCAGTTTTCACCAAATCGCTGACTTCCCCTTCCTTTAAGGCAAAGGCGGCTTCTTCAAAGGCCGATACCATTTCTCCGCGGCCGAAATACCCCAAATCTCCGCCATTAGTATTGGTGGAATCCTCGCCGAATTCTTGAGCCAGATCCTCAAAACTTTGCTCTCCGGCCTTCACTTTGTCTAAAACTTCCTGTGCTTTCGTTTTGGTCTGACTGTCAATTGCCGGTTCGTTCTGAATTTCTTTTTCCAAATCCCTTCTTAAAATAAAGGGATACAAAACCTTGTTTTTAAACTGGTCAGCATTCCACTGATAAAGATCTTGCAAGGTTTGTTCCAGAGCTTCTTGCGATCCGGCTTGCTGAATAATTAATTGGAACTCTTCTTCTATTTCTTCTGGCGTGGCGGTAACGTTTTTCTGCTTGGCCAATTGGATTACTAGCTCATCCTCAACCAGACGAGTAAGAACGGTATCTTTCAGTTCCTCGTCTGTTTTGGCCGGTGTTTCACTCGGATAAAGCTCCTGCTGTTTTTGATAGAAGTATTTCAAGGTATCAAGATCTGCCTGAAAATCAGAAAACCTCACCATGTGCCAGTTTACCAGAGCAACGGGGTAAGGGACGACTTTGGCAATCGCCTTGGTATATTTATCGTTCCAATTATATCGATACAGACCGACTCCCACCGTTGCCAGCGCTCCAATCACCACAATTAAAAAAATAATGATGATCCAGGTAATTAGTTTTCTTTTTCCTTTTTTAGCGGAAGACTCTTTAGAAGATTTTGAATCTTCTTTTACTTTCTGATCCTGATTTTTTATGGCAGAATCGTCTTTGACTGATTTAGAATTTGAATTTTTGGACGTTTCTTCTGATTTAGAAGAAACGTTGTTTTTTTTGGTTTCTTGGTTCATAGTTTATTGACTAAAGAAATAATTCCACCATCTTTGGGGATTCGACATTTCCTCAAGGTTGGCAGGTAAGTTGTTTGTTCCTTCTACTGTTTGTTGTTCGGGGATATCGGGAATCACGATTACTTTTTCTCCTGGTTTGGCCAGACCCAGTTTGGTCCGGGCTTCCTTTTCTTGAAAATCCTCGGTATTAATGTACTGAATTAAATCGGCCAGCTCGGCATTTCTTTTTTCCAAATCTCCCACATCTTTCTTCAGCTGATTGATTTCCCGATTGACTGCGTACCTCCTTACCACCTCTTTGCTAAGGGCTACCGAAACAAGAATTAATACCGCTACCCCTATCGCCAGAAAAAGGCGGGAGTGCAGGATTTTATTAAAGTTGAACTTCTGATTGTATTTATTAGAGGGCATTTTACTCTTCTTTATTTTGAGAAGAATCATCTTTCGATTCTTCTTGAATGTTTTTTGTCTTTACGAAAGCGTTGAATTTTTCTTCTCCCATTTTTTCTTTGGCTTTTTCCAAAATATCGATTAATTCCCGGGCGGACAGCTCTTCCGCGCCTTTTTTCAGCCCTTTCTTTTGAATTTCGGTAATGAGCTCCTGTATTTTTTCTGGTTCAAAAATATTCCTTATTTCCAAATTAGCGTTAGTTCCGGCGGTCTGAATCACAATCGTACCATAATTCAAAATAGTTGAGAAGATTCCCTTTTTTTTGAAACTGACATCTTGAATTTTTTCGTAGATGCTTTCCGAAACGGTTTTTTCGAACAATCCTCGTTGATCAAAGTCGATAATGCGCTGATTGGTTATGACAAAAGCATTAAAATACCATAAAAACAGAAAGCGGGCGCCGAATCCTAAACCAAACAAAAGCAGCAGAAAAAAAATCAAAACTCCCCAGAAACCTCTTTGAAAAAGAGGAAAAAGAAGAAAAAAGGGCAGAATGATGAAAAACAGGGAAATTAGCATTGATCCCAGATGGCTAAGCAGGTAGGAACGGATTATTTTGACCACCCCTTCCCCTTCTTTCAAATGTTTTGTAAAATAGTTATTAGACATATCTAATAATTGATTAGCCCGCTAAAATAAATGATTAGAAAGCGACGCCAGTTATTCCGAGTTATTTGGATAATCATTTCCATGATCGCCGGATTAGGGATGATTTTCTTTTTGATCTATCCCATCTTTTATTAAAACTACTTTCCTCTTAGAACCGAGAGATAGGCGCTAGAGGGAATTTCTACCTTACCCTGGGAACGCATCCGCTTCTTCCCCTTTTTTTGTTTTTCCAGAAGTTTTCTTTTTCGGGTAACGTCACCGCCGTACAGTTTAGCCGTGACATCCTTTCGCATTGGGGAGATTCTTTCCGAGGCAATTATTTTTCCGCCGGCATTTGATTTGATCCCGGCCTGTTTTTGATATCCTAAGACGGCTTGGATGCGAATTTCAAATAACTGAGGCGGAATCGCTTCTTTTAAGGTTTGGGCAATCCGCCGCGCCGTTTCATAAGCGGAATTTTCGTAAACAAAAGTCGCCAGCGCCTCCATTTGCTCCCCCGCCACCAAAATATCCAGACGGCGAATATTGGTCTCTTTCATTCCGGCAAAATCGTAATTCAATGAAGCGTATCCTGAAGTAACGCTTTTAAGTTTATCATAGAAATCCACAATCAGAGAAGTGAGCGGCAGTTCAAAATGCAGAATGACCCGGTTTTGCTCTAAATATTCCGTGGTAAGATATTTACCCATTCGCTTAAGCACCATCTCCATAACCACTCCCTGATAGTGGGCCGGAGTAATAATATCCACTTTCATCCACGGCTCTTGGATTTTTTCAATCGTTCCTTCTTCAGGAAAATCGCTGGGGCTATTAACCACTAATTCTTCTCCGCTTTTCAGCTTTACTTCATAAGCAACGGAGGGAACCGTTACCACTACCGCTAGATCGTATTCCCTCCTTAACCTTTCCTGTACAATATCTAAATGCAAAATACCCAAAAACCCGCAACGAAAACCCAAGCCCAAGCCGGAAGATTTTTCCGGAACAAAGGTAAAGGCAGAATCACTTAAATGGAGCTTTTCTAAAGCTTCTCTTAAGCGGCCACTGTCTTCTCCCTCTTTGGGGAAAAAACCGGCAAACACCATCGGCTTCACTACTTGATATCCCGGCAGCGGCTGGGCTTGTTCTTTCTCGGAGGTCAGAACAACGGTGTCTCCTACCCGGCAATCCTTAACCGTTTTCAGACCGGAAATCAAACAGCCGATTTCCCCCTCGCTGATCTTAGCAACCGGCTCTAATTGCGGTTTTAGATAACCAAGCGAAAGCGCCGTGGCGTCTTTTCCCGTGGCCATAAAGTGAATCAGGTCATTTTTTTCTAAGCTGCCTTCCATGATTCTGATCAAAGCCACCACCCCTTGGTATTCGTCAAAATAAGAGTCGAAAATCAAGGCTTTTAGTCTTCCGCCGCCGGTACTTTTCGGCGCGGGAATATCCGTGATTATTTTTTGGATTATCTTTTCTACTCCTTGCCCGGTTTTGGCTGAAGCCAGAATTATTTCTTCGGATTTGACCCCTAAAAGATTGGATAGTTCGTTCGCCACTTTAGCGGGCTCGGCATTAGGAAGATCGATTTTATTGATAATCGGAATAATTACCAGATTCAGGGCCAAGGCCTGGTACAAATTAGCCAGGGTCTGGGCCTGAATGCCCTGAGTGGCGTCCACTAATAAAAGCGCTCCCTCTACTGCAGAAAGCGAACGAGAAACTTCGTAGCTGAAATCAACGTGGCCCGGAGTATCAATGAGATTCAGAATGTAGCTGGTAGTTTGCAACTGGTAGACCATGCGAACGGGCTGTAGCTTGATGGTGATCCCCCGCTCCCTTTCTAAATCCATCTGGTCTAAAAGCTGTTCCCGCATTTTTCTTTTCTCTACCGTGCCGGTAAATTCCAAAAGCCGATCGGCCAGCGTGGATTTGCCATGGTCGATATGCGCTATTATGCAAAAGTTTCTAATGTTATTCATTGTTTCATGGCTTCATTGTTCGATTGTTCAATTGTTAATTTGGTAAATTCAACAATGGAACAATGAAACAATCGAGCAATAGAATATAGACTTATCTAAAAATCTGCTGCTTGGCTTTTTTAAGCATTCGTACCATACTGGCTACTTCTTCAAACTTGAAAACGGCCGCTAATAAAAGATAAACTATCAGACCGCCTAACATGCTGCCCGTGGTTTGCAGAAATACTCCGATGAATGTTTGCATATCAACCTGGGGAGCAATTAGATATTTTAATCCTTGAATTACCAAGCCCATCAGTAAAGATAAAAAAATTATTTTGAGCGTGGAATTAATGATTCTCTGATCATCCAGCTCGCCTACCTCTACTCGCAGCATAATCAATAACAGAATCATATTAACCAGGCTGGCCAAAGAAAAAGCCAGCGCCAGGCCATAAACCCCCCAAAATTGAACAAAAACCAGCGATCCAATAATATTCAAAACCATTGAGATTATGCTAATGATGACGGGGGTTCTGGTATTTTGGAAAGCATAAAAAGACCGCGCCAGCACCGGGATCAGGCTTTGGGCGAAAAGAGAAATAGAGAAAAACCCCAAAGTTTGAGCGGTTAAAATAGTATCTTCCCAGTTAAAATTTCCGGCCCCCAGAATCAGCCGGACAATTTGAGCCCGTAATAACAAAACGATGATACTGGTCGGAATGATCAAGAACAAAATCCGGCGAAAGGTCTGAGAAAAATGGAGAACAAATTTTTCTTTATTTTTTTCGGTAAAAGCCTGGCTGAATACCGGAAAAGAAGAGAGCGCCAAAGAAACGCCAAACACGCTAATGGGAAAATACTGGAGGTTATTCGCTAAATTAAAAACCGCCACGCTTCCTACCGCTAAAGTAGAAGCAATGGTGGTAATCACAATCTGATTGATTTGAGTGACTCCCAATCCCAGCGCCCGGGGCAACATCAACTTGCCAATTTTTTTCACTCCGGCCAGGCTCCAATCAAACAGCAGGCGATACCGAAAACCGGTACGAAGGACAGAGGGAATTTGGATGACTAAATGTAAAAATGCTCCCGCCACCACTCCATAAGCCAGACCGTTTATTCCCCAACGGGGCACCAAGGCGACAATGCCAAATATTATTCCTAAATTATACATGATCGGGGCAAGCGAAAAGGCGATGAACTTTCTAAGGGAATGTAAAATTCCTGAAACAACATTGCTAGCGCCAAAGAACAGTATTCCCAAATACATGATTCTAACCAACTGGGCCGTTAACTCTTTTTTTTCTTCATCAAAACCAATGGCCACCAACGGGATTATGAGATCGGTAAAGAAAAATACGATTACTCCAACCGCCAGCAGGGCCAAAAAAATAATGTTCAATAAGGAATTAGCGATTCTAAAACCTTCTTTTTTATCTTTATTCCAGTATTCCAAGAAAACAGGAACAAACGCCGAAGAAAGAGCGCCTAACACAATGATATTAAAAACAAAGTCGGGAATTTTGAAAGCGGCGTAATAAACATCCAGCGTGTTCCCTGCTCCAAAGGTAGATGCTAAAAGCCGCTCCCGGAGCAAGCCGAGCAACCGGCTTAAGACTTGAGCGGTTCCGATAATAATGGCACCACCCATTATGGTGGTCGCTAGTTTATGGCGGATCTCTTGAAACATACGATTTCGTTCATTTTATCATGATTTTATCAATCAATAAAGCAAAGAAAGCGCGAATACGTATTCGCGCTTTCTTTGATCTATTTAGAAGCGCTGTGCTGTTGGCAAGGGAGTGGTATAGGATTATACGAACTTTAGAATGAGAATTATCCCGCGGATGCAGGATAAAGGAGAGAGTTTTTCATTCTGAGGTCCGATCTATGCCTTTTATCCCTGTACCAACAGCACACTGCTTCCAAACATTTAATCGAGAGAATTGGAGCGAAGAGATATTGGGAAAGGACAGATTATTTAAGCTCCGCCCCAATTCACTCTTTTAAAATTCAATTTCAAAGAAAGAACTGAAGGCGAATTGAAGGTCTTCCATTATCCCAAGTTCCGCGAGATGCGGAACGAGCGATCTACCAAATTCACCTCCATTTCTCCCTTTGAAACTGCTCTTCTATCAGAAACAATCTATAATTTTCAATAAGCTTTTTTTAATCAATTGATCCGCCTAGGGCGGGCATGTCTTTCTTTAAAACTAATTTCAAAATACTCCTGTTTCAGCTGACATCCTACTTGGGATACCAGCTAAAAGAGAGGGTGGATGGTCATTCATAATGCGAACAAACCATCCACCGGACAAAGAGCCATGAAACGAAAGTGCTACTTCTTAATCAGGACCACCGAGAATCGGAAGTCGGGCGGGAAATCCTTTTCAAAAATCCACTCACCATTGATGCGACGGGCGCAGAGCTCCTCTCGATCAGAAAGCGCCACCGTGCCTAGAATTGGCGGAACGTCCTTGCTGCCGACATATCTCGGTTGCCAACTCGTTAAGGAGTCAATAATTACCGTCAGTTCCGCGCTATTCGGAAGCCGGAGATCCAGTTGTCGTACTTTCTCACTGACTTCTTGGATCGTGAATCCGTTCTTTCCATCAAGTCGCCGCATCTCGTCTCCCTGGATCATCCCTCCGTCAGTAATGATGAGGAATGAATGATACACCACTGGAAGCATTTGCGGCAGAGAGTCCAGCGGAGCGTTTTCCACCGGCGTGGGAACAAATGGCCCGTCTGCTTGAGCCAGAGCGACCGAGACGATCAGAATGATCACCCAGAGAGCCAAGGATAACTGTTTCATTACAGATTCCCCCATTTTAGATTAGGTGTCGTCAGGATTATTTATTTCAAAGAAAGATTTGGAGGTGAACTGATCCAGAGTTTGTTGTCCTTAAGGATAACTCTCTGGAAACGGAACATTCCGATCAGGTAATTTCCAGCCTAAGCCGGATATTTCCTGGAAAACGTTCCTTTGCTCCCTCCTCCAAATCCTTTCTTGAAATAATTTTTAATCTACAATCTTATTGATTTTAGCACGTATTAATCAATCAATTGTCCGCCTTGGGCGGGCAAATCTTTCCTAGAAACAGCATGTCATTCCGCACTGCGATGCGGAATCCAGGAATATATTACTCCACTGTGTTTCTGGATTCCCGCGTTCGCGGGAATAACAATTTTAATAAACTCTAATATCTTTTTAGTTATTTCAAAGTGCTTTCCCTTTTTCAGCAGATATAGACATAAGCCGATATCCGCTGGAAAAGGGAGGCGAATGTGACAAACTGCGTCAATTCGCCTAAAAAGGAACTCTGTACAGTTAACAGTCAAGGGTAACACTTTCTAGCTTTTCTTGAGGGGTTAAACCATTTA
>Ga0051987_10000485_pt1 | contig 21823 bp, 22 predicted proteins | sample CryGey08umfilter_2_FD_58083 | JGI IMG/M metagenome (GOLD analysis project Ga0051987, IMG submission 58083) | Groundwater microbial communities from aquifer in Utah, USA - Crystal Geyser 4/10/14 0.8 um filter | ecosystem: Environmental > Aquatic > Deep subsurface > Groundwater | place: USA: Utah... | reverse complement strand
CGCTTCTACTCTGGTTAAATCCGATTCGGCCGTAATATCTTTTTTAGCGTAAGTTTCAATCAAAGCCCGATCAATTAAGGAATCCTCGGCATGGGTCAATTCGCCCAGCATCAAACGAATTAATCCTTTAAGAGTAATGACCGCCGATCGCAGGATATCCGCCGGCTTGTCTCGGCCAGCCACCGGCCGGGGCAGGTCAAAAGGATTTATTTTGCTTTCTGAATTTAAAGAAATATCGATGTAGGCGCCTCCTACCGCGTCACATAAATGTTTGTATTCCATTTCCGGGTCAATGATGATTACTTCGGTGCCCAACATCATTGTTCTTAAAACTTCCAGTTTAACGGCATAGCTTTTCCCAGCCCCGGAAGTGGCAAAAACCACAGTGTTGGCATTTTGGAGACTGAAGCGGTCAAATAAAATCAAGCTATTATTATGGCGATTAATCCCATAGAGAATTCCGTCATCCGAGGTAAGTTCTGAAGAAATGAAAGGGAAAGAAGAAGCGCAGGGCGAAGTGTTCATGTTGAAATTGATGTAAAGTTCGTCGTTCCCTAAGGGAAGCGTAGAGTTGAATCCTTGCTCTGACTGAAAAAATACTCGCTTAGAATAGACCAGTTTAGAGCCGAAGATCGATTCAATTTTTTCCGTCAGCTTATCCAACTCCTTGGGATCATCGGCATAGACCGTTACGTAAAGAGCATATTGAAAAAACTTTTCTGTTCCTTGAGTAATATCATCCCGCAGCTGCTCAATGTCTTTCAAAGCGGTCTCGCGAATGGGATCGCGGGGCGCTCCTTTTTCGGCATCAGAGAGAATTTGCGCTTCCAACGCCCCTACTTTATTTTTTAACTGCTTCAAGATCGCCTCGGGCTTAACCGGGTAAAAATACATCGCGATATCCATGGGTACGTTCAAATTAATGACCGGCGCAAACCAGCCTACGGTAATGTAACGAGGGTAAGTTACTACGAAAACAGTACTCGCGAATTTAGGACCAAGCTGAATATAGCGTGATTCCGCTTTTAAGGCGGAAGGAGCGATTAGATCTTTCACCGATACTACTCCCGCCCGAAAAGCTCTTTCGGCCTCTAACACCTCTTTTTCTTCTATCGCTTTTTGCCTATCCGCGTCAGCTTTTGCTTTAGACGTTAGAGCCTGTTTTTTTTCATCTGGTGAAGAAATAGCTTCTTTTTTGAATAGTTGAACCATGTTACTTTTTAGGTTTTAAGTTCTTTATTCTTATTTTCCGTTTCCAGATCTTCGTCTTCCTCCACTTGAATTTTATCCAGCTCCACCAGCTTTTCTTGGCTGGATATTTCCGGATTATAGGTATTATAGTAAAGCTCAATCAGACTCTGGGTGTCTAATTGCACTGATTTCAATCCAAGCGAGTTAAGGGCGTCAATCACGTAATCCACTCTCTTATATAATTCATTCTTGTACTTTTCGAATTTCTGGTGCCCTAAATGAATAACTGATCCCGGAGAAAGAGTCTCTTTTAAACGAGTGAAAAAGCCCTTCTGCTTGTCAGAAATGGGGGAATAAGGAACAACCACGTAAAAACGCTTGCTCATAATATCGGCAATTTCGATTAGCTCTTGGATATACTGGCGGTATTCCGCAGTCTGCATTCTTAAAAGTTCGTTGGTCTGTTCCTTTTCCATTGTCTTCAGCCGTTCCAGATAATCCTCGATGCTTAGTTTTCGGGATTGAATGACAATTTCAAGAGAAAAATCAAAAGAATTCAAAAACTGGGTATACCCTTGGATAACGGCTATTTGCTCCTCTTCTGATTTCAGGGCAAAGTTGATCGACGAAACCAGAATTACCGATCTTAAAGTACCGTCTTTTAAAATAACACAGTTGTCTTTTATCTCCAGGATATCAAGAAAATGCTGGGTGGAAGCTTTTATTTTTTGTCCGGCTAGTTGGTTAGAATGCATATCGTTGGCTCGTAGCACGTAGCATATAGCACGTGGTAATATTAGGTTAATTTTACTTTTTCCTCTTCTTGTTCGTGGTAAGCGCCGCCAGTATCAACCACTAAGGAAAGTTGGGCTAATTTGGAACTGGTAACCATTTTTTTTGGCAATACCACTTTGGCGGTTTTTAGCTTTTCTTTGCGATGAAGACCTGTTTTGAAATAGATGGCTTCTTTGATCCAAATTTTGAGTTTAGGCCTTTTAAAAGCATAAATGATGTTTACAAGAAAAAAATGAAATGGCTGGCCGTTTACTTTAGCGAAGGCGATAATACCCGTTAACCCAAAAACTATTAATCCCATGAATAGAAAGGCGATAAAACCCAGTGTTTTAAAAAGGATAAAAATTATCCCAAAACCCACCAAAAAAATCACAAACTGCCGAACCGAAAGCGGGCCGATAATTTTATCTTCTACGTCAATGAATTGGGGTACTACGAAACGCATGGTTTAGAAAGTGGGCGAGACGTCGGCGTCTCGCTTTCATTAAAATCTTAATTCTTTATTTAAATCTCCCACCGCCTTGAATTCTTCTTCGTTTAAGGTGACGCGTCCATCCATTGTTCTGCTTGCTATCACTTCTTTCACTGATTTTCCCTTTTCCATACTTTCATTGCCAATATCTAGATACAGCTGATGTATTGCCGATTGCTTCCAGGCTTGAATCGCTTCGGCCTTTTTAGTGAATGATTCTTCTTCCAGTAATTCTATTTTTTCCTTGATTTTTTTTATGGCATCTTTCGGAAAAGAAGATAAGCGGCGAAAATCGGTTAAGGTCAGGCTTTTGATTTCTTCCACCGGTCCTAACAACCGTTCCGGAGTTTTAATGTCAATAATTTTGGGACGGCGGGTAACATCTTCTAAAGGTCTTCTTACCTGGGGAATGGTGGGAATGGGTCTTCTTTTGGGTAGCTTAGGAAGTGGAGGAGGAGGAGGTGGTGGTGGTGGTGGAGGAGGCGGAGGAGCAGATCTTTGCTGTAAAGTCTGAACTGCTTTCTTAATCTGTTCTCGGGCAACGGCTTGCCTCATGCGCAGTTGCGCTTCAGCTTCTTTCCGTTCTTCTTCTGCTTTCTTTTTTTGCCTTTGCTCCAATGCTTTAATGGTATCTTGATCATGGATAGTTTTGGCTTTCTCTTCTGCTATTCCGACAATCAAATCCACTTTATCATCGGGCAGTTCTAGCCCTCCGACTTTTTTGGAACGGGCTAATAGTTCTTTCAGTTGCAGGGAATTTCTGATATCTCTTAAGCGCGAGGTAATTAGACTGGAAAACCTTCTTTTCAAAAATTCATCTGAAAAACTCACCCCGCTTTCTTGAGCAATCTGCTGGACAATCAATTCATAGTTAATTACCGCCGCCGCCTTTCCTATCTTTTCATCATGCAGTTTTTGGATTTCCTCTTCGTCTTCCGCATCAAAATAAAAATTGGCGGTCAGCTTGTCAGAGGGTTTTTTCAGCTGGCTAAGCACGGGTCTAAATTGAGAGGCAGTAACTTGTTTTACCCCGTCAGAGAAGGCCGCCGCTTTAGCGCGGTTATCATCGCTAGAAGCTGGTTTGATACCGCCAGTAATGCCAGGTTCTTTAACCGGGTTTATTTCTTGTTTTTTAACCGGCGCGGAAGCAGTTAAATTAGTTGGTTCTTTCTCCCCTAGCAGATTGCTTCCTTCCAGATAATCAAACTTACCTTCTTTGTTCCGCACCAAAATTCTGGCCTTTTTGAGAAATTCTTTTTCTTCATCGGCTTTATTATTGGCGGAATTGGATTGATTTTTGTTTTGATCCTCCATTTTAATTTAGAGAGTGGTAATCGGCCTAGCTTGGGTAATATAAAATTTGTTTTTTTCTAAAGCCCATTCAATGTCCTGAGGATGCCGGTAATGCTCTTCAATATTTTCACAAAGCTTTACCAGCTCGATGATTTGCTTGCCGGTAAGTTTCTGCTTGCTTTGCTTAGCGGCCGGCACGACGGCTGTTTTGGTTCCTTTAGCCCCGGCTCGCACAATCATTTCTTTCTGTTCCGAGATATTGATATCTAAAATCGCTTTTTCTTTTTTGTCTACCACGTAAGCATCCGGAGTGATTTTTCCGGAGACGATGGCTTCGCCCAAGCCCCAGCCCGCTTCAATGACCATTTGATTGCGGTCATTGGTAACCGGATGCGCGGTAAAGGCCACTCCGGCTATTTCTGAATTAACCATCTTTTGGACCACGACCCCCACGCTTACTCGGTTTTTATCCAGTTTCTTTTCAAATCGGTAAAAAATGGCGCGGGGCGTGAAAAGCGAAGACCAGCATTTGCGCACCATTTCGGTAAGATTGGCTCGGGTAACGTACAAATAGGTTTCCAGTTCGCCGGCCCAAGATGCCACGCTGGAATCTTCCGCCGTGGCCGAAGAGCGTACCGCCACGTATGGGCAGTTCAATTTTTTAAAAGAAGCCAGAATTTCCTTATTAATATCGGCGGGAATCTTAAAATCGTGAATTAGATCCCGAATTACATTGGAATAGCGATCAACCGAATTGGTATCCTTTAAGTTAACCTTTTTTAACTGGGCCTCAATATCCACGTCTAGGTCCGTTTCTTCTAAAAAACGCTCAAAAGCCTGGGAAAGCACCACGAATCCCGGGGGAACCGGAATTTTAGCCTTAGTTAGTTCGCCCAATTGAGCTCCTTTACCTCCCGCTTCGGAAACGCTATTCTTATCCAGATTAGCAAAAAATTTAGTATATTTGACCATGAAAAATCTTTTATATTATAGCATAACTTTTTGAAAAATACAACCGAAGGCGGACAAGCGTTTGTCCGCCTTCGGTTGTGCGATTAATCTTGACAAAATCATCCAAGGGATATATAATACTCTGTTAACAATAGAATACTCAGGGAGAGAGTATAAAGACACACTGTTGTAGTTGAACTGTTTATTTCTCAAATATAGCGGCGTGTCTTTCGTTCTTTGACTACAACTAAACCATCGACTAAACAGTTAAAGATATAGTGTTAACTTCACGTAATTGGAGGTTTGTATGTCAGTCCAGAAAACCCTCAGGATTTACCGCCACTCACTGAAAGATGGCAAGAATGACAGCATCGGACCGTTAGGCATCGAGCTTGCCCGTCAGGTAGCGAAGCAAACCATTGACCGCGTGGTCACGGACATTTTTATTGGTCCCCTACCCAGAACCACGCAGACAGTCGAAGCCATGCAGAGTGCCGTGCCCGATTTCTTCTCGGGTGTCGTTACGCTCAAATCTATTCCCAACCTGGGCTCCAAGGAAATGTTTACCTTCTTAACCGAGCCCAAGGTGGCCGGCAAGGGTTTTAAAGAACTTGCCGAGAGAATAGGAAACCTGAATGCCCTTTTCACCCTTCACACACCCGCCGCTTTCGATTTCCTGAAGTCAATCGTACGGCAAGGCGTCGTGAACATGTTCGCCGAAATGATCGGCAATTTCGCGATCGGAATCTTCCACAGTCCCACCGTGGAGTTGGCGGCGGAGTCTTTCAGTATACAACTCCTGCTTCCGCCGCAGTTCCCAGAGATGAGCTACGTAGAGTTCATTAAGCCGGAGGATGATGATTTCGAAATCCTTCCTAAACGCCACTGGATCTGCAACATCAAAGTTGACTAATTGTGCTCTGGTCCGCTTTTTAAGCGAATCCAAGTTAGAAACACCCAAACTATTTTTCACCATTTGCTTTACGCGAGTGGGTGAAAAGAGAGGTACTGATGAAAAACTGCATACTGGCTCAAATTTTCGGCTTGCCGAACGGCGATCCGAAGGCGGAAAAAATCGCCCATTCCACCGAAAAGGCTATCACCGCCTTTATCAAAGGAGAGGGGAAAATGCGTATCCCCAAATCGCACGTCCAAGTCGTTATCCCCATGGTTCTGCCGAATCCCGACGGCTCGCTGATTACAGTCACGGTATCCTCGCGCTTCCCCGATACCGAATTCGCCGGCAAGGAACTGAGCTTCAGTACATGGCTTTCGTGGGAATTGGCGGATGTGATCGAAACCGCCATTCGGGAACACCTCGGAGATGAGGTTGTCATCACCGTTATATAAGTTCACGGCGGACAACATCATCTGCATTGCACATCACTTTACAGGGCGTTTCAAGAGAAATCTTGGAACGCCCTATTTCATTTATCCCCACACCTGAATTCATTTTTTCATTATCATATGAATATGAAAAATTCAGTTATTTATATTCAGTTATTTATTACTTAACATATTCAGGTGTGGGGATAAACTTGAAAAATAACCGAATAAGTGATTGAATGTAACTATCAAATAGTATTAAGAATATTAACCAAAATTATATGGAACCAGCCTTTGAATATAAGGGGGAGGCAAACCCGGAGGAAGTTGAAGCGGAAATTTTAGACAAAGCCGGCAATCGAACCTTGGAAGAATCACAAGAACTAATGGCCGAATCAACCAGTCTTTTAGAAAAAAGACAGCGGGATGGTGAAAAAAGAATCTGCCACGCTGACACCGTAGATGATATTAATACCGCTAAAGGAACTAACTCCAGGGGTGAAAAAGTGGAAATGCAAAGATTCCAGGAAGGCGGAGTGGGCTATGCCAAAATTAATGGTGGGGAAATGATTATGACTTCTGATATCCATGGCGGCAAAGATAATTTAACGGTGCCTTTAAAAGAATTTTTAGAAAGGGTGGCCAAAGGAGAAAATGTCTATTTTTCCTGTTCCGGAGATATCACCAATGAAGGTAATGATAAACTGGGCTCTTTAGAAGCTTTGCTGGCGGCTCAGCAAAAATATCCGGACCGGGTTTTTATTACTCCCGGCAACGCTGATCGTCGGGGCACTTCTTTGTTCGTTGGTCTGGTGCCGGAAATATCACAGAAATACCTGCCGGCGGAAACCTTTGAAGATATTGAAAAAGAAACGGAATCAATCCTGAAAAGATTATGGCAAGAACAAAAAGAACAGGTGGAAAAAGAATTAGAAGGCAAGCCGGATGATCAAAAACTAAAAAAACGGCTGGAAAAAATTAATGAATTTGCCACTAAAAAAGAGGGTCGTCGCATGGATTATGATATGATCTTTGGCGCAGTTCTAATGCAAGCGGCCCGCCATGCCGGCGCCGAGCCGTTTGATGCCAAACAGTTCGCCACCAGGCAAATCTATTTTGATTTTAAAGATCTACTGGGCATTGAAGGAAAATCTACGGTCTTAGAAAATTCTTTGGGCCGAGCCTTGATCTCCGCCACAAGAAAAATTAAGAACCCGGAAAGAAAAATCGGCAATCCGGAAGAAATCAAAAGAGTGTTTGAACTGTGGCGAGGTGTTGATAAAGTCTTGAATAAACTGCCCACCATGCAGATTATTGATACTCCCCAAGGCCGCATGATGGTTTCGCATACCCAGCCGGCCAAAATAGACTCTCTTAGTCCTTACGTTTACAATCCGGTTGACCAGCAAGAAGCACTGTGGCATAGATACAATCCGGAAATAGAAGGCATTAACGAGGGCAAAGGACATCACACCGGATATGGCCCCGACGTGGTAGCTAAATTTGCCACGAGAAATAAAATTGCCCTGGCTCAGTTTGGTCATACCCATGCTAATAGACAAGAAGTGCTGGAATCAGATGGACATAAAGTAATGCGGCTGGAATTAGCCACCAGCCACCGAGACAAAAAAAATGGCCCTCACTATGCCCGAGTAAACTTAAACCGTTTGGATGAAGTTACCGGACATCCCGAAAACGTTATTGAACAAGTAAAAATATGAAAAATCCCGACGAAAGAATTTTAAAGCTTTTCGCCACCCAAAAGGATTTTGGAACGGTGGGACCTTATCGCACCACCGGCGGCTGGTGGGTACCAATCTATTTTGATTCCCGAAAAGCTTTTTCCGAACCAAAAAAACTGACTGCTTTTGCTGAAATATTCATCGAGTTGATTAGAGAGAAAAAAATTAGGTTTGACGTAGTGGTTGGCGGCGCTACTGCGGGAATGCCAATAGGACTAGCAGTAGCGTTAAAGCTGAAAAAGCCCTTCTGCTATGTACGAAAACAAGCAAAGAAAGGAGGCTTGTGCAATGCCGTGGAGGGATACTATAAAAAGGGTTGGAAAGCGATTTTGATTGACGACTTTATTGCCAATGGGACTTCGAAAAAAGCTTTTATCAGGAATATGCGCAAAGACGGTTTGAAAGTGGACACCATTATAGTGGCCTTGCGCCGGCCAAAGAAAAAAAATTATTCTAAAATAAGGAAACTAAAAGTGAAAGTATATGATTTTGGCAGCTTGGACGATTTAAATGAATACATGGCGAAAAATAATTATATCACCAAAGAAGCCTTTCAATTAATGAATTGGTACACTAAATATCCCGACACCTGGCAGAATGATCCGAAAAAAATGGAGTATTTGAAGAACTATAAAAAGATGAAAAAAAACTCAAAATTAGGAGTTTGAATGCTTAAATACGCCACTAGTCAAAAGATAATTAAAACTTTTTCCGAAACACCCGGTTTCTTTATTGTCGGACCAGTGACTACTACTTCTGGCTATATTAATCCCATTTATCCGGAATCGCGCCGGACTTTTTCTTATCCCGATAGACTCCAGATTGTTTTGGATGAAATAAAAAAGTTCATCAAACAGAAAAAAATAAAATACGATATTATTTGCGGCGGCGCGACCTGCGGAATCATGCTTTCTTCTCCCTTGGCAATGCAACTTAAAACCAGACAGATTTATGTAAGACAAAAACCAAAAGCGGGAGGAATGGGTTTTGCGGTAGAAGGAGCATATCAAAAAGGAGAACGAGTGGTTTTAGTGGACGATGCCACAGCCAGCGGGGTACATAAAATTGATTTCGTAAAAAATTTAAGAAAGGCGGGATTAAAAATAGATTGGATAATTGTTCCCTTTTCCCGAAACCGAAATTTAAATAGTGACAATTCTTGGGTGAAAAAAGCGAAAGTGAAATATCAATCCTTTGCCGATATTAATGACCTTCGGAAATACTGTGAAAAAAATAAAATCATTACCAAAGAAGCGTCCAAAATTATTGGCTGGTATACCGGCGATCCATTGAATTGGCATAAAAATAAGGAAAAGTGGCAATTTTTCCTTGAATACAAACGGATGAAGAATAGAAAAAGTAAAAGTGGAATATAATTATGAAAAATTTTAAGAAAAAAACTACTACCATCAATGGGTTTATCAATAAAAACATCCTGATAAAAAACAGCGCGGCTTTTTTAAGCATCAAAGCAGGAAGAAAAAAAGGCACTGTGGATATAGCCGTTTCCGGTTTAGCGGTGGCATTTAATGGCGGCGGCGATGTAAAAGAAAAAGATCCTGAATTTAAAGAATCTTACCAAGCGGCAAAAGAAATAGTAAAAAGAGGGGGAATAGTAATCAGTGGCGGCCGCAATACCGGCATTATGGAAGCGGTTTCCCGCGGCGGCGGTAAATACGGATTAGGAATAAATTTCCCGGAACAGGTAAAACAAGGGAAGGCCAGCGTTTACGGCCACAAATTAGTTACTGATCCTATCACTAGAATGATTATTTTAACCAGTTGCTTTCCTTATGTAGTCGTATATTGCGGGGCAGTAGGAACGTTGCACGAGTTCATGAACGGAATTATCGCCTTGAAAAATCATAATCTGTACGGCTTACCGGCGCCCAAGATACTAGTTCACGCTTTCTGGAAAGAGACGATTAATCACCTGGCAAAAAGAGGAATCTTAGACAAAGGATATTTAAAACAATTACATTTTTTCCAGTCTTCACTGAACGTGGTTAAATTACTATCAAAATAAAGGGTATTTCCGCCAAAGGCGGATCTGCCTCTGGTATGAAAACCCCAGGGCAAGCCCTGGATCCCGCTCGCTATCCTCGGCAATAAACACGGGCTTATAAAATGAATTTCTTAATGGCTTCTTCCACTCCGCCATTCTCATTACTCCTGCTCGTTATGTAATCAGCGTGTCTTTTCAACTGCGGTACGGCATTATTGATCGCCACACCCAGCCCGGCGAATTTCAACATTGAAATATCGTTTTCTTCATCCCCTACGGCAATAGCCTCTTGCGGTTTTATTTTCCACTTTCGGCAAATTATAGATAAAGCTTTTCCCTTAGATACGGTTAATGGAGAAAGTTCCACGTTTCCCGGTTTGCTGCGGTATACGTTCACCTTATTTTTGAAATATTTTTTTAAAGCTAAAATGTATTTTTTTTCTTTGCCAATGGGCGTGTAAAAAATTATCTTACTGGGAACCTTTTTCAATAATTTTTCGAACTTATAATTCAATGGGTATTGCTTTTCCAATTTAAAACCATTTTTTTCATGATACTGCTCTTTTACGGGAATTAAGGGATTTTCTACCATAAATGCTTTATTATCGGAGGTAAAATAGCATTGCAGCTCAGGATACGTGTTCAGCATAAGACCAATCGCTTTAAGTGCGTACCGGGGAAGTCTTATTTCGAATAATAATTTATTTTTTACCGGATCTCCGATTATTGCCCCGTGATTGCATATCATTAAGTCTCTGATACCCAGCAAATTGGCGTATTTCTTCGCAGAAAACAACGACTTGCCCGTTACAATGATAATTTTCACCCCCCTCTTATGGATTTTTTTAATGATTTTAACCGTGTTTGGTAATACTTTCATGTCCGATTTCAATAAAACGCCGTCTAAATCCAAGGCGATTAATTTGTATTCTTTTGTAGATTTATTGACCATGCCCTTATGAATAATAGTTTAAAAAAATTTAACGACAGAGAAGACAAAGATGAAATATTATCGGCAGTTCTTGAATTATTGAAACAAGCTAATTCTATAATAAATTCGTGCTCCAGAAAAGCGTGCAAAACTTTAAGCAGTGAAAAAATTGTCACGGAATTGGATTACGAAATTAACAAACTAATAACTGATATCTTACACGATAAATATCCGGACTTTGGACTATTGTCGGAAGAAACGGAAGATGATTTATCGCGGCTGACTAAAGATAAGGTTTTCATATTCGATCCTTTAGATGGGACGGATCGTTTTTTAAAAGGCGAGGGCGGCTTTTCCGTTAATATCGGGCTGGTGATTAATAACGTTCTGGTGCTTGGAGCGATTGCTCTGCCTGAAGAAAATTCCATAATTTTTGCCGTTCAGGGTGACGGGGCTTATGTTGCTGATGATAAAGGCCAGAGAAGAATAAATTCCTCAAATAGAAGTTTGGAACAATGTTTTATTACGCTTTCGGATTCAAGCATGATAAACACCAATTTTTTCAAAATAAGAAAAGCGCTTGAATCGGTAAATAAAAATCCCTGGTCGCCTAAAGGAGCCGCCGGATACAAACTTGCCCAAATAGCCAAAGGTAATCAGGATCTTTGGATTAGAATGGGGAAACCTTGCCACGAATGGGATATTTGCGCGGGTGACATAATTATTAAAGAGGCTGGCGGAAAAATCACCGATTTTAAAGGAAAAGAACTATTATATAACCAAAGGGATTCGGAAAAAAATAATATTTTAGTTACGAATTCTATCGTTCATCAGTCGGTTTTAGATATAATCAAAAATTTATCGGAGAATTCTTAAATTTTTTGATGTCGGCAATCCGGTCTGCGCACCGGTTTTTTTGATAACCTCCGAAGCGACGAACGAGCCTATTTTTAAACTGTTAATGGTACTATGATTTTTCAACAATCCATAAATGAACCCCGCGGCGAATCCGTCACCGGCTCCTGTTTCGTCAATTTCGTCGGTCCTAATTGATTTCACCTTAATAATTTTCTCCCCGTCAAAATATTCAGCGCCGCGCTTACCTTTGGTTAGAATTACTTTTTTGGGTCCCAATTCACGCAGCCGGCGCAATATATTCTTTTCGCTTATTCCTTTATGGTTCAACAGATGAAACGCTTCGAGGGAATTCAACTGGATAATGTCGGTGAAACTAAGAATATCTTTAAAATACTTTGGTTTGTTTTCGCAAAAATATGTTGACGGCAAAAATACGTTTAGACGGGCTATTCTCTTGCTGAATATCTTTCTAATGCTTTTTGAATCGACGTTTCCGGAAACAACGATATATTTCGGTCGGTACTGCGCTATTTTTTCAGGATTAAATTGGTCATTCTGCCCGGTCAACTGCCTGAAAAAGAACCTTTTGTCCTTAGTATTGATTATAACGACTAACGGGGTTTTCTTTTTAACTGAACTAGCGATGTATTTGACTTTTTCCCTACGAAGATTTGTTTTAAGGTAATCGCCTAACTCATCTCTGTAATCATTCGCGTACAAAGCGGTTTTTATGCCTAACCGTGAAAGCCCTACGGCAATATTCGCGGCTGATCCTCCGGGAAAATATTCGCAGGAATCGACGAAATTTTTTTCACCATCTTTAATACCAGCCAAGGAGAAGTCTCCTTTAAGGAAAAAATCGACCTTCCAAGAGCCCAGGCATAATACTTCAATATTCTTCATATAATTTCCTTCTTATCGTTCAATATTAGCTTCAAACGATTAACATAGTACTTGATAATTCTGGCATAGATGAAGTGGTTTTTTCTGGGAATCTTTAAATCTAGATACCAAATTAGTCTGTCTAAGTACATTAAATTAAATATTTTTTTGGCATTTGCCAGGTCAGAACCGTATCTTTTTCGAAAGTATTCCTTAAAAAAGCTTATTATTTTGTAATTGCCCGGCAAATTCGTTTTACTATCCAAAATTTTTGTTAAGCCAATCTTATTCAATATTTTTTTATCGTACATTTCCGCTCGAAGAAGTATTCTAGCCCAGTCAGTAAAAACACTGCCGCTATGCGCCTGTTCCCAATCAATTAGATAGAATTTTTTTTCTGTAAAGATAAAATTTAATTCGGAAAAATCGCCGTGGCATAATTTACCGCAATATTTTGAAAATTCGCCGCTAGAAATATGGTTGTATTTACTAATTATTTTCTTTTCCAATTTTTTAGGCAATAGTTTGCATTTCAACAGCCTCTTTATCCTTAAAAGAGCATCTCGTTTATAAGCAGTTAAGCCATAAACCGGCAAAGAAGATTTTTTAATTTCTATTTCTTGTATTTTTTCTAAAATATTCCCTATGAATAAACCTTCGTTGTTTTTAAAGTATCTTTTTTTATAGGATAAAGAGTTGGCAACGTATTCTTGGGTAAAATAAGTCATTTTAAATCGTTTTAATTCTCCGACTTCAATCGACTTGGGAATGCCAAATGATTTGCTTTTTTGGGATTGTATTAACTTATAAACAGATAAACTGTTCTTGAATTCTCTTAATATAATCTTCTTTCCGAAATTGTCGCCCGGCGGCGATATTTTGACAACGACAGGCAAGCCGTTTTTTCGGCATTTGATTACGGCAAAACGAGGCATCCCGTATTCCTGTTTAAGCATTTTATAGTTGCCTAAATCATAACCTCTTATTTCCAACGATTTTCGCAACTTAAGTATTTTATCATTCATAATTTAATATTCCTCGGATTTCTTTTTCGAAAGACGGATAATTTTTAACTAAAATCGTTTTAACGCCCATTGCCCGGGCGTCTTTTAAATTTGTCTCCTGGTCATCAGCGTAAATTATTTCGTGGGCAACCACTTTAAACCGTTTCATGATTTCTTTTAAGGTTTCTTTGCTCGCTTTGGGCAAACCGAGTTCCCAGGTATTAATGACATTTTTGAATTTCTTTTTCAGGCCAAAGCGGCGGCAGGTATCGGCAAACTGGCTACGGGTATTTTTAGAAAGCAGCAGTGTTTTATAGCCTTTTTTATTCAGTTCACGGTTCAATTCAATTGCCTGGCTATTAATTTTAAACAAATGGTAATGTAAATCCTTCAGCTCCTGCCAGGTGATGGGCAATTGGAAATAGTCAACGGTATTCTGCCAAGCTTCTTTTTGGCTTATTTTTCTTTCCGCGGCTAAATTAAAGTACTTCTTATACATAATTTCATAATACTTTTTCCATGGGCCGCCGTATTTTTTCGCTAAAGCTTTGGCGGTATTAGGATAGCCTTCGTTTAACACTAAGCCGTAGCAGTCGAAGATAATGAGTTTGATCATATGCCTCTACTAATTACGAATAAATACGAATATACGAATAAATAATTAATTTGATATTAACGATTCTTTTAAACTTTATGCCAGAGTTTTTAAAGAAAGCATTTTGCTAGACTGTCATTCTGAGTGTTAACGAAGAATCTCGATATAATTTGGATATTCTTAGAAACTGGGATCCTTCACTGCGTTCAGGATGACGTTGGAGCAAAATGCTTTCTTTTTACAATTCATTAGAAAGATCCTTTAACTTTAGATTGAATGACTTGATCAATTCCAGTTTCTTCTTTCTTACCCAGCCCTTTATAACCTTTTCACGACTAATCGCCTCATAGACATCATTGAATAGTTCATAATAAACGAGTTTCTCTACATTATACTTGGAAGTAAAACTTTTAGAATCGACCAGTATAAATTACCGTATTTCGGCAATTCATCATTAAGTAAACATAATACTCTTTATCTATATAGCGATTCATAAATTCGTAATTCGTAGTTGAGTTAAATCTTCCTAACCTCCCCCCTATTGGCGTCCACCTCTACCCTATCTCCATCTTTCAGAACCTTGGTAGCAATTTTAGTGCCAATCACGCAAGGAATTTTCAGCTCGCGGCTGATAATGGCCGCATGACAAGTAACCCCGCCTAAATCAGTAACAATGGCCGCAGCCTTTTTCATGGCCGGCACTAAATTAGGATTGGTCATTTGAGAAACCAAAATATCGCCGGATTTCATTTTGGGCAGATCCTTGATAGTATTAATAATTTTGACTGTGCCTGTGGCTTTGCCCAAACAAGCTGTTTGGCCGTGAAAATAGTTGACTTCGGTTAAATCTTCTTTTTTTAACAGTAACTTTTTTACTGCTTCTTTGCTTTGATCAACCAGAACTTTTCCAGGCAATTTTCGATCCACCACGATATAGATGCATTCTTTTATTCTTTTGGTTAGGTCTTTCGGTCTGGCTAATTCTCCCATTAAAAGTTTTTCAATTTCAGAGAGTAAACAACTTCTTACTTCGTTCAGCTTTAAGTTAACTCTTTTAGCAATTTCTTTTATTAATGGCTCCACCTCGTAATACGATTGTACCAGACTCATCTTACGATAATCTTTGGAATAAATAAAACCTTTGGTAACAGCCAATAGTTTTTGGTGCTTGGAGTCAATTTTCAACGCTCTGATTAATTGAGTTTGATTCTTTCGGGCGGATTGCTTTTCCCGATAAATTTTGTTGATTTGCTGGCTCGGTTTTTGCTGATCAATCGCCATATCCTTCAACCTTTTCCAGAAATAACTATCAGGCAGAGCCGGCCCTTCCCAGTTGTAACCCAGATATTTGAATTTAGAACAATGGTTATTAAATCTCTTTAAAGTTTCTTGGGTTAATTCTTTTTTGGTAAATTTTTTATTTTTAATCTGGCTGGCGATTTTTAACAAAGCTATTTCCTCTAACTGAACCTTGGATAATTTTTCTAGAATGGTCAGATGGGCAAAACATTCTTTAGCGGTTTGTGAAAACTTTATTTTTTTAATTTGACCGTCAAGGTATTCCACCAAATAATTGGTCAAATGGGGCTTGTATAAATCCAAATAAACCGGGATCAGCGAGGGATTATAAACTTGGGACTGTTTGTCTAAATAATTTTTGTAAAGCAAGCGGAGTTGCTGGTTGCTTAGTTTTTTTAGATTGGCTTGAAAAATCTTATTATGCGAAAAATGAACTAAATTGTCGGATGCTTTTTGAATTCGATTATTCAGCCTAAAACCCCATTCAGGATTTTTAATGATTTTTTTGAGGACAAATTGGCCTAAGTCGGTCCATTCCCGATGATTAATGAAAATAGTTTCCAAATTACCCTGAAATAAGCAGGCAATGCTTTTTTGATACTTGCCCAAAATTTTTCCGGTATCTTTAATTACACCGTACCATCCCGGATACATAATGGGGTACAGATGCACTGGCTGGTTTTCCTCCAAAACACCCCATTTGATTTTTTTGATGTTGTCTAGAGAGTAATAATTTTTCATATTTTCTTAATTATACCATTAGTCGCCCGCCTTTGACCCGCTTCGCCATAGCGTAAGCGAGGCGAGCGGACTCTGCGAGGCGCAAAGATTTATATTTTTGTTACAATGCCTCGCGTCGCATCCACCTCCACTAAATCTCCGTCTTTTAACATCTGGGTAGCGGTTTTAGTGCCGATTACGCAGGGTACTCCCAATTCTCTGCTGACGATAGCCGCATGGCAGGTAACACCCCCTTCATCGGTAATAATCGCTTTTGCTTTTTTCATTATTGGTATGAAGTATGGATTCGTCATAACAGTTACGAGAATATTCCCTTTTTTAAAATTAACCAATTCTTCATTTCGTAAAATTATTGACACTCTGCCTTTTACCGAAGACGGTCCGGAACAGGCAATTAATCCCTTTAGTCCTAAAGCGGAACGATCGATAATTTTCGGATGGTAGATCAATCCGCGCTTTTTTAAGAAAACTTCAAAAGAAATTCCGGTATCTACCCTATCTTTCAAGAAAATATAATGTTTTGATCTCGCTTTTAATTGTTTAATTTCAGGATAATATTTTTTGTCATATAGCATTTTCTCTAACTCGCCATAAGTGATAAAAGATGCGTATTTTGGCGATATCTTTCGGGCTATCAGTAATTTCCGACCCATGGTTCGCCAATACTCCACCAGATATTCAATAGTGCCTTCAGAAACTACTCTTGCTTTAACCAAACGAGCTAAAATTATATGAGCTTTTTTGGGATTTTTCCGGATTAATTTCTTCGACCACCGCTCTTGCGGCAGTAAATAGGAAACCGTGTACCAAGGATACATTTCTTTCGACATTGCTTTTATGCTTTCAAAAATCCTTGGGTCGGTGGAATTATTTTCATTAGGTATTGATGCTCTTATCTTTTTAATAAGGTGGGTATATCGTTTGATTTTAGCCGCTTCCAGCACTCCCTGTTTATCACCGGCCTTAATAACCGCATCGATAAAGCTTTCTGCCTCTTTTTTTAAACGATAAGTTTCAAGTAACCTTCCGTTGTAATACGAAAGTTGATTGGGTATTCCTTTCCCAAAAACTTCAACCAGCCGTGGATGCATATCCCTGGACCACCATTCCGCCCAAGTCAGAGTAAAATCACGAGTCCAAGCTAAAATTAATTCTTTCTTCTTCATATTTTTTTAACAATACCCTTTGTTGCATCCACCTCCACCAAATCACCGTCTTTAAGGACTTTAGTAGCAATTTTCGTACCCACAATACCTGGTATTTTCAACTCTCTGGATACGATGGCCGCGTGCGATAATAAACCGCCCTCATCAGAAACGATTGCTTTAATATTTTTTAATTGATTGATCATCCCCGGTCTGGTAGTTGATGTAACTAAAATGCACCCCTTAGGCATTTTATATTTAGAATCTGTTGATTTTAAAACTAGCGCCTTACCCCTTTTAATTCCTTTATAAATTGGCTGTCCTTTAATAGTATTGTTAATTGATACTTTTTTTTCAAGTAATCTTTTTTTCATCAGTTCAACCACTTTCCCTGAAAAAACATATTCCTTATTATTTTTTTCAGTATAAATATAGAGGTAGCCTTTTGAGCGTACTAATAGAACATCTTTATTTAATTCCATTTTTCCGGCAAGATAATCCGTCATTTCCCTGCCAGTTGCCTGCATCAACAATTCACCTTTGATGCCGATTTTACTTCCCAGTCTTATGCAATATTTTTTAATCAAACGGTCCAAGATAAGATAAATTGCCGTATTATGATGTCGGTCGGTGGCTATTTTTCCCAACTGCTCAGCGGAAAGTGCCGAATCTTTTTTTAAAAACATACTGTACCGCCAAAAAGAGTTGTAAACGCCGATACGGACCGAGCAGTATTCATAAATTCTCAGTATTTTTTTTAAAGCGGACTCCGGTTTCAGATTCTGAAATTTAAAAACGCTTAAAGAATCGGTTACCTGTTTTATTTCCCTGTTAACTCGGGTTAAAAATCCGAGTAAGTCCTTAAAATTATTTCTGTTTGCCAGATACTTTGCCATTTCCCCGGCCCAGTGCTTCTCGTTTAAAAGCATGTAAAAATAGTTGTTGCCGCCGATAAGTCCTGCGGCTTTAGTGCTAAAACCAAAATACTTTCTGATGCCTTTAGCATACGCTATTGGATAATATGAACTGGGCAAAAGATACATTTTTCTGTAGGAAACAACTTTCAAGCCGTATTTTTTAATAACTTTATTAATAAATTTTGACTCTTGTTTCATAGTTTTTTAACAATACCCTTTGTTGCATCCACCTCCACCAAATCACCGTCTTTTAAAACCTGAGTGGCGGTTTTGGTGCCGATAACACAGGGTTTTTTTAACTCCCTAGCGACGATAGCCGCGTGGCAGGTTATGCCGCCTAAATCGGTAACAATGGACGAAGCCAATTTCATCGCCGGTACAATATCCGGATTGGTCATATGAGAAACCAATATATTGCCGGCGTGCATTTTAGCCATTTCTTGAATAGTGTTGATAATTTTCACTCTTCCTTTAGCTTTGCCTGAGTAGGCGGCCTGGCCTTTGATTATTTCTCCAGTGCCGCTTTTTTCCGCTTGCCTATAAAACTTTATCCGGGACATTATTTTCTTGGCGGCTGCGCCGGCCCAATAACTGGTTTTGCCCTTATCAGAAATGTGCAAACTGTATTTTTGCCTTTCTGAAGTAATTTGGGAATAATCCTTGCCGTCGATTAAAGCTTTTTTGTAATCTTCCGGCGCTAAGAAACGAACTTGTTCCAGCGATAAACCGCAACGTTTGCCTATTTCTTTTAACAATCCCTCGATACAGTAATAGCCGTAGAATTGAGCATATTTGCTGTTTAGCCGGGTATAAAAATCGTTCCGCACTATTTCAAATATTTTTTGGTGGGTATTTCCGATTTTATATTTTTGACAAATATTTTTTTGATTTTTCAATAGATTCGAGGAGGCTTGCGATATTTCTTTCAGCAGATTTTTGGGATTCTGTTTCAATATAATTTTTATTTCCTTATTAAAATGATCTGCTTCCAATAACTTTTTTCCTTGCAGCCCGTATTCCAACCATTCATATTTCTTGGCATGCTTAATCAAATTGCTTTTTCGCTTAACTAAATCCCTGGTTTTCGCTATATTAATCAATTCCTCTCTTTCTATGGTCAAAATACTTTTTCTGGTTGGAGTAACCAATGTTTGAAAGGCTTCAGCGGGTTTTATTTTCGCCGGTTTGTTTTCTGAGTAACATTCTTCCAGATAATTATACAGATAATCAGTTAAAAAATTTACCGGCGTTTCCATTAAAAACATCGGGCCCCTGGTAACATGCACGCCTAATTGAACCTTAATAAAAGACCGCATCAAATTCAACAATTGCCGATTGGAAAGTTTTGTGACATTTAATTTTTTGATCTTGCGCCCAAAAACAAACATTTCCTTGGCGCTTTTATCATTTAACTTGTGCAATTTGTCCCAGATTTCCGGTTTGGTAAAAAGAGTTCGGAAATAATCTTTATTGGCGCGTTCATTAGGTTCATATAAAGTAAACAGATTGCAGGCACTATTAATGTATTCCGCCGCTAAATAGCGGCCGTTGATAAATCCCCATTTTTTCGGCAAATAAGTATAGCCGTTCCAGGTGGAAACGACGAACAAATAATTGGCGTAATCCTCTTTTTCCATGAACAGCCATTTTTCCTTGAATGGTATCTTCATAAATTTAATGATTTCCCGATTATTAATTTGTTACGCATTAAAATCATTTTAGTTTTGTTCTATTTTTTTCAATTGATCCATTCGACAAATATGGGCTAGCTCCTCTCCCTCGAATTGCACCCTTAACGTGTTGGGATGCATATGGTCGTTATTCAATTCTACCACTTTTCCTCTATTACCCTGCAAATCTTCGACCGGTTCGCCAATCTTAAATTCCGGTAAAGGTTCCTCAAAATACTGTTCTCCAAATTGTTGCATTTCCATATACTTAAATATTATTATCTATCTTAGTTATATCTTTTTTATTTTCTTTAATTTCCGAACAATTCCCTTGGTCGCATCCACTTCCACCAAATCTCCGTCTTTTAAAACTCGCGTGGCGATATTTGTACCGATAACGCAAGGAATCTTTAATTCGCGGCTGACAATAGCCGCGTGACAGGTAATACCGCCGACATTAGTTACAATCGCTGCAGCCTTTTTTATAGCCGGCATTAAATTGGGGCTAGTGGCTTCGGAAACTAGAATATCACTTTGTTTCATTTTTTTCATGTCCGCTACTACGTTAATGATTTTTATCCGTCCTTGAGCAAACCCAGGTGAAGCGATCATGCCCGTTATTCTATCTGCAGTTTTAACATTGTCTTCTTTCCAATTTAAAGAATTTACAAAAAACTTTGCTTGCAGGCCTACCAAAATCTTTCCTGATTTTTTTCCTTGATAATGATATAAATGATAATCATATCTTCTTTTAAGAAAATCCAAAGATACCCCATCTTTTAAAATTACTTCCTTAATTTCTTGAGGATAAATATATCTGATTAATTTAATTGGGAGGTTTTTTCGGCGACAGATTTCTTTAAATAAATTATCTCGTGCTTGACAGCCGAAAAACATGGAATCTTTACGAAAACCTTTTAAATAAACCAGGTCGGAAAAAATCCCGAAAAGCAGCTGATGTTTTTTATCTATGCTCAATTTTTTAAATATTGCTTGTTTATTGCTTGTTGAATTTATCTTCGACGGTAAATTTTTACTATTCTTCAACCAATCTTTAAGCTGTTGGTAGAAATGCTTTTCGTTCCAGCCGGGACCTTCAAATTGGTAGCTTATCCAGCCGTATTTCTGTTGATAGTTGCTGATTAATTTAGCCAGCAATGGATTAATCTGAGGAATTATCTTTAAAAGTCTACTGCTTGTGGAAGATAAAAACAACTTCTTTGTTCTTTTTGATCTATTGATTATCTTATATATATTCAATAACTCTTTCTCTGCTTTTTGAGCATGGCTTAATCTATTAATTTGAGTCAGTTGGTTAAAAAGCTCCGCTAAGGATTGTTTAAGTTCTAATTTTCTCGTTTTGTTGGCCAGATAATTGGTTAAATAACTATGCATTTGTCCATCGTAATCCACGGCATTGCCAAACCAGCCGCTGACATGCATTTTTAAATGGGCCTGGAAATATTTAGAATACCATTGGTACAATTCTTGATTAGTCAGTTTTTGATAATTCAATTTTAAAATTTCTTGGCTGACTTTGAATACATTATTGCTGCGCCTAACAATATCCCGATTATTCTTTATCGCCCAGTTGGGATTGGCCAGGACTTTGTTCAAAACCAATTTAACCAGTTTGTTCAACTGATTGATGTTAAAACAATGATCAAGATTACCGTTATGATAAATATATAGTAATTCCTGAGTAGGATAATTTTTTAAACCCAAACTCTTGGTTAAATACTCATCTAAATAATCCTTATCTAAATATAAAGAGTAGGTATTGCCGGTTTGCGGATTACATTTGAATATTGTTTCAAAAACTGTCCACTTATCCATGTTTTCGTTATTTAACTTTTTTAACAATTCCCTTTGTCGCCCGCCTTTGGCGGACTCTGCGAGGCGCAAAGATTTATATTTTTGTTACAACGCCTCGCGTCGCATCCACTTCGACCAGGTCTCCATCTTTTAAAACTCGCGTGGCGATATTTGTACCGATAACGCAAGGA
>Ga0051987_10000484_pt1 | contig 21834 bp, 15 predicted proteins | sample CryGey08umfilter_2_FD_58083 | JGI IMG/M metagenome (GOLD analysis project Ga0051987, IMG submission 58083) | Groundwater microbial communities from aquifer in Utah, USA - Crystal Geyser 4/10/14 0.8 um filter | ecosystem: Environmental > Aquatic > Deep subsurface > Groundwater | place: USA: Utah... | reverse complement strand
ATTCGTATGACGGCATATATAAAGACAAGGCTTTGTTTTTTAAATGCGGAAGGAGTAGCGTAAGGAAAATTATAAAATTGTGTTCCAGTTCTGATTTAGTGGTTTTTTACAATTTAGATACTATAAAATCCGTAATTGCCAATAGATTACCACAGCATATTAAGCTTGCCTGGCGTTTTTTTGGTTACGAGCTATATGACAGACGAATCGAATACTATCAGAGTGATTTGACAAAAAAATATTGCGAACTTGATTTGCTTGAAAAAACAAGAAGGATAATTGAAAAACAGGCAAAGGGAATAAAGCATTTAATGATCTGGCATTCGCTATATAAAATGGAGTTTTTTCGAGCAATGAAAAAAATTGATTTTATCATAGGTCTGAGTAAACTTGAACATGAACAATTAAAATCATTTTGGAGTGAATTACCAAATTTTGTTCAATCTCCGTTCGATTTGCTAGAAAATGCTCCCCCGATTGATATTTCGAAAAAAGAGGATTTAATATTACTTGGAAACAGCATGAGTCCTTATAATAATCATTTTGATATAGTGGGAATAATTGAGCAGCAATTTCCAATGACTGATTACAAATTTATTTTACCATTCAGTTATGCCGGTAAAAATAAGTATTCCAAAATACTGAGAAATCGGATTTCTAATAATCCAAAATTTGTTTTAATTGAAAATTTTGTCAGTTTTAATGAATACGCATTGCTTTTTAGTAAGGTAAGGGCTGCTGTTTATAATTGCTATAGGCAAATGGGTATGGGGAACATACTCCTTGCTTTAAATAGTGGCGTCAAGGTATACCTAAATAAAAGAAATGTCATGTTGCAATCGTTGATGGACTATGGATTTCTTGTTTTCTCGATTGATGAATTCAAAAATGATTTTAAACAAAATGAATTACAGCTATCATATGCAGAAGCTATTCACAATCGGGGCGTCTACGAACAAATATTAAATAATTACAACAAAAATGAATTCCAAAAAATTATTTACGATCATACCGTTAATTAATATAATACCTATTTATTATGAGTAAGATTATAAAAAAAATATTATTCCGGGCTTCCTGTATAAACCCAATCTACTTTTTGAAAAAAATATTGCAACGACATTGGGAAAAATATGACAAAAAAATTCCCAAATATGAACTAAGTGAAAAGAATCTTGTCAATCTAAAAGCCTTATTGAATAGAGAACAATTGCTTCGCCTGCTTCCTAAAAACGGGATTGTAGCTGAAATTGGAGTAGACAAAGGTGAATTTTCTGAAAAAATACTAAATATTACCATGCCCCAAAAGTTATATTTAATTGACAACTGGGGAAGCAAAAGATACCATCAACAATTACGTAAAATGGTAGAAAACAAATTTAAAGAGGAAATAAAAAAAGGGAGAGTGGAAATTAAAGTTGGATTATCAACAGAAATGTTTAATAATTTTGAGGACAATTATTTTGATTGGATTTATATTGACACATCACATTCTTACCAAACAACAAAAATCGAATTGGAAAAATATAGTCGAAAGGTTAAACCCGGTGGAATGATAACAGGACACGATTTTATTATGGGAAATTGGAATCAAATGATAAGGTATGGAGTAATTGATGCGGTATATGAATTTTGCGTGAATAATAATTGGGAACTGGTTTATCTAACGATGGATAATAAAGAATCTCCTAGTTTCGGAATTAGAAGAGTTTCGGTTAATTAACATAAAAGGCTTAACACAATCTATTATGAATATTTTGTTTTAAAATTTAGCATTAATAATTTTAAGTAAATAATGAACTCGCCAACCATTTCAGTCATCATGGCCGTATATAATGCCGAACCCTACCTTCATGAAAGTATCCAAAGTATTTTAACTCAAACATTTGATAATTTTGAGTTTTTTATTGTTGATGATTGTTCTACAGACGCTTCTCGAAAGATAATAACAGATTATGCGCAGAAGGATGCACGGATTAAATTACTATTTAATAAAGAAAGAAGTTATCCTGCAAAAACCAGAAACTTCGCCCTGCAGCAGTCAAAAGGGAAATATATTGCAATATTGGATGCAGATGATGCCGCGCTGCCGGAAAGATTAGAGCGACAGATAGAATATTTAGAGAACAACCTCGATATTTTTCTTCTGGGAACAGAAGCGACATTCCTTAACAGTTCTGGGAATGTTCTTAAGAAATCAAAGCCGCCCCGCGATTCGTTAACAATCGAGAAAACACTGCCATTGCGGAACTGTATCCTTCACTCGACCGTAATGTATCGCAATGAAGAAGGAATACGGTATCGAGAAAAATTAATTTTTTCGCATGACTATGATCTTTTTTTGCTGCTCCTGTCAAAAAAAAAGAAAATGATGAATCTTGATAAGGTGTTGGTAAAAAGGAGATTGGCACCAAATTCAGTTGGTGAAACAAAAACCATTAAACAAGCGCTTTTTATGGAAAAAGCTAGGGAATTTTATCAACAGCGTGTAAGATATGGCCATGATCACTATGATTCCTTTTCACCGACATCCATTATGGATATGGACGAAACTGCTTTATCTCGTGACCCTCGATTACTGAAGATAATGATCTACGACGCGTTGAAAAAGCGAAAAAAGCCCGAATTGAATTCATATTCAAGGAAATATCTAGCCGATCAAGGATATTTTAACCGCTATTTGTTTTTCTATCTATTCTCTTACTTGCCAAGATCTTTTATAAACGTTGCTGTTGAAACTGAAAGATTAATAAAAACGAAATGTACTTTTTTCCATAAAATCACAAAGGAACTATTTCGCCGATGATTATCGTTTTTAAGTTGCGTTAACTCTTATCAGGACCGGGTATAATTTCATAAATCACCACGTCTTCAAATTTACCAATTTCTTTAAAGTATTGTCTAAGGTCAATTTCCTTATATATCTCTTGCACTGAGTTATCGTAATACTCTACATCATCATATAATTTTGCTAAAATCAAATCTGTTCTTTCGGTAGCAATTTGATTTGTGTCTTCTGTAAAGAGATAAGCGAGGGAAATGAGATTATCCTGACCACTGGTATCGATCATTAGGTGGATATCATAAGTTTGCATTGCTTCATAAAATCCAAGTTCCTTAATATCATTTCTTATTTGCTGCAATTGTCCAGGATTCTTTATGGATCCAAGTGAAACGATCGGCCGGTTAGCATAAAAATAAAATATCCGATATATTGATGCAAAATTGAGTATTTTGCCATTTACATCAGTTTTCTCATCAACAATTTTAATGAAACGCTGGATATTTTCTTTACTTAATCTGCTTTCCAGTACATAAGAAGGGTTCGGATTCAGATGTAGAGAGGAAATAATCACTAATCCGACAATCAACAATATCTTAAGGTAGCGATGGGAGGAAAACCGTTTCTCGATCTGATAAAATAATCCGGCGACAAAAAGAAAAATTGTCAAAATAAAGAAATGGTTGTAGTACCAAGCAAATCGAATAGACTTTGAAGCCAAGATAAGAAAAACCAGTGAAGTAAGAAAAAAAGAAAAAAGTATTTTTAGTTTATTTCTGGGGAGCATCCAACACAACACCAAAGCAACGATAAAAAGTAATGTAACTGTCGGTATACTCATAAAAGAAATCCGACTAAGCAAGACAGTATAGAAGTCTGAAATTAATACAAGTCTGGAATCCGTGAGAAATTGGTCACTCAACGATAAAAAATATTTTTCTAAAACCATTGCAAGCAAAATTACCAGAGTAATTCCGATAACTCCCAGACTGACATACCATAGGTATTTTATCTTTTGAATTTTCTTCAGCAGTTGGGTAAAAGGACCCTTGGTAATAACAAATGCGACTCCCAAAGACATGAGATACAAAAAGAAAAGCAAAAGGTTTTTAGTAATGCGATCCGGCTGTGACGGCGTCTGCTGTAAAAAAACATTAAACAGTCCTAGGGGGAGAAAGGCAAGCAGGGATAATTTGATCCAATAGATAATTCTTTCTTTTTCCGTGAAAAGAATAAGGAAACAGAATATTGGCAGCCCGATAACGATAAATGATAACTTACTCGTTAATGCAAAACCGAGCATTATAAAGGCAAGTTCCTTTCGTTGGTGAAAATAAAGATTCAGCGCGACCAGTAAAAAAACTAATGCCGGCAGATCTAAGGTCGTTATCCAAGTTATCAGATTGAATAGCGGCGTTAGAGAGAATAAAAATGTGACGGAAAGAGCAACAAGTGGCGAGAAAATTTTTTTTATCAGAATATAAACGTTCAGTAGTATGAATATTCCCGCTAAGGTAAGATAGATTCGCACAATTTCTTCAATCGAGAAGTAATTTTCTAACGCAAAAAACGGCGCCAATGTCCATTCTAAAATAGGCATTCTCCAAAAACTCTTATACTGCTGTTCTTCCATTGTTCCAAACACACCGGTATAGGCCGGATTTCGGAATACGAACGGATTTTTTGCATTATACATTTCCTGAGCAGCAGGCACGTAACTGACATTTTTATCAGGATGCAGCCTAATAAAAAAAGAGTCGTTAAAATATGGGAGTCGAATCGCAACAAAAATTACAATAATTACACAAAATAAGGTAAGTCTAATCCACCCGTTTCCGCAGCCCCAGCGAATAAAGGTCCGCAATAGCGGAATTTTACTGAGAGCGGGTAATTTCTGTTGGATTTCCTGCCAGCGTTTCTGCTTTATTCGTTCTGTTTCAGCCTCTCCCCCGTTAGTATTTCGCTTTGGATTATCACGCTCCTTATTCCCCTTAGAAATTTTTTTAAACCAATGAAGGCTTATCGGATGCAACCAAAAACTTAACCCAATAAGCAAAGCGAGTGGATATGCGTGGATTGAAGCTACGGCAATAGAGTTGTATTGGTATTTAGCAAGAAGATAGCTAATGTCAAATGTAGCCAGTGCTATTAGAACCCAAAACAAAAAAAATTGTTTGTTCTTAGGTTGAGATAATGCTTGGTAAGCAAGGTATAAATCAATCAGAATAACAAGACCTATTTCTAAAGGCATAAATAGTAAGTTTGGCTGGATAATATGTATAATTAGCAAACAAAAAACGAACGCAAAAGCAACACCAATAGCTGCTAATAGTATTTTTTTATTCACCAGACCCAGAAATTTATCGTTCTTTATTCTATTTGATTTATCGCTTTTTGACAGTTCTAAAAAATTTAAGGACATTAGCTATAAAAATTATCATCATCTTCCAAAAGAGAATATACCATAAAAAAAAGTATTAAACAAATTTTACTTTAAGGATTATTGGCGATAAGTATTCCAAATTTGATAAATTCCTTTGTTTTTGGTATGATTTAAACAATATATTATGAAAATATTGAATAAATACAAAAACAATTTTTTGGTTTTATTTTTATATTTTGGGTTAAGTATTATTTTCACCTATCCCTTATTTTTTAATTTCAGTAAGCAGATAGTAGGAAGAGGAGGTGATATATATCAAACTATTGCTATTATCAATAACAACTTTGCAGGATTTAAAGAATTAGGATATTTAGAAAGCATTTGGTTTACTCTATCACATTTAAGGCTGGATCCTATTACAATTAATACTTATTTTCATTTCATATTCAAACAGCCTGTTGGCTATAACCTTTTTTGGTTTTTCTCTTTTGTGGCTTCAGGCTTTGGCGTTTATCTCTTAGTAAAACATATATTTAATAATCTAAAATTAGGCGGTTTTGGCACCGTGGCTTCTGCTTTTATTGCTGGCCTTATTTACAGTTTTAATTCAGCTCATATTGCTTGGGGAATGGGATTCCGAGGCGCTACTCATATTGAATGGATTCCTTTTACCATCCTCTATCTTTTTAAATTTATTAAAAAGCCATGTCTTAAGAATTTTTTAATTTTAGGACTATTTTTCCTTCTGCTTATTACAGGCGAAAGTCATTTTGCCGCTTATTTTATTATCTTTCTGGTTCCCCTTCTTATCTTTTATCTGTCTCAAAATCGTCATATACTTAGGAATAAACTATTCAGAAGGTACACCCTAGCAGGATTAGTGCTGGGAATATTTATTGTTCTTTGGTTCTATCTTCCTCTAATTAAAGTTTCAGTTTCAGATGATAACTATTTAAATCCCGGCATTGAACAGACAATAAATTACTCTCCTGATATTCTTTCTATTATTACACCTAGTGAATTCAATCCTTTTTGGTCAGAATATTTTGCTCCGCTTCGAGAATCCTTTACCGGCAATGCCACTACTTATTCAAATTATTTGGGATTGACCGCTTTGATACTCTTTTTATTTTCTATTTTTTACGCGAAACGCTCCAGAATAAAGGAAATATATTTTTGGATTCTTTCCGCCATAGGGTTCTTTATTATTTCATTAGGACCATTCCTTCATTATTCAGGAATAGTCGAACCGAAAATTCCCCTTCCCTATCTACTTCTGTATCATTATATCCCGTTTTTTGAAAATATTAGAGCGGTGGGAAGGTTCTGGGTAATTGCGCTCCTTTGCTTCGCCGTTGCTATTGCTTTTGGCTTCAAATTTCTCTTTGACCATTTATCTAAGAAAAGAGTTGGGGGTAAGGTATTAATCTTAGCTATTGTAATCTCGCTTATTTCTGTGGAATACCTTGCTATCCCGATCCCCTTTTCTTCCTTGGATTATTCGCCATTTTATGATCAAATTAAAGCAGCGCGAGGTGATTTTAAGGTTGCTGATATTCCAGCCTCAACAAACTATATCGCTGATGCTAAAGCTAAATATTACGCCTCTATTTATCAGAAAAATCTCATCTCTGGCCTTGACCCAGCAAGAAAAGTACCCGGCAAATGGGATTTACAAAGAACTACGCCGGTTTTAACCGAAATCTTATATACGCTTCCCAAAGGCAAGGACACTCCATCTGATATTATCAATCAAGATTATCCAGGCTTGGCCAATAAAATATTCTCCTATTTTGATATCCCCTACATAATCATTCAAAAAGAGTTCGTGGGAGATAAACAGGATTATATTAAACCAGGTGATTTTGAGAAACTAAATAATTTCATTATAGATAATTTTGACATAGAAAAAAAATATGAAGATGATTATTTAATCGCCTATACAATAAGAAAGGAGCAACCCGCCGACTTTTTTTATCTTACCATCGGAGACGGCTGGGAAGATTTGAATAATGAAAATAAAACCAGGCAAATTAAAAAAGAGGCGTCACTGAAGGTTCATAACCAATACTCTACAACTAAAAATCTTTCTTTAAGCCTTCAGGTTAAGAGTCCCGAGGACAGTTTCAGAACGGTTTCCTTTTACTTTAAAAATGAATTACTTGGCAATTATTTTGTTTTCGAAGAAATAACTCCCATTAAAATATTAGTTCCTAATATTCCCGTTGGGGAAAGCGATATCACGATTAAAGTTACCAACTATAGTAAAAACGGCAAATATGAGTACCAGAGCGCAACATTCGGGAATATAGAATATAAAGTGATTGAAGAATTAAAAGAAACAAAGGAAATTAATTTATCAAGTGATGGTCCTAATAAAGCGATAATTAGTATTCCTACTTACTATTCCTATTATTTCCAAAAAGCTCAAATTAATGGAGAAAGAAAAATAGACAACCATCCTCTAATTTCTTTAGAAGATTTTATCATAGAAAATGAAGAAGGAAATTATACAGTCCTTAATACACTACCATTAATAAACGAACTGTTTAAATCTGATGAAGAAAAATATTCCAAATTAGAAACCTATCGCGACATAAGAGAGGCTAATTATTACATGGATAACATTACCAATATCCTAGCTGAAAAAAATGTAGGATATATTTACCTAAACAAGAGCTCATTAAATGATAAGGAAAAAAAGAAACTATCAAAGCATCTAAATAAATATATCCCCTCCTTAGAAATAATCGAGGGTGACGAATTTATAATTTATAAGATCAATTCAGCGGAAAAAAATAACAGCGTCCCTTTTGTCATTAGTAATGGTTGGGATATATTAGAGAATAAACTGGGGCAGAGTAAAAGGAGAAAGATTCACAATAGCGCTTCTCTTTATCTCTACTCTTATGATGAAAAGCCAGTAGAATTGAAATTTAGATCCAAGACCTGTTCCGATAAAACAACCTACGGCTCTGTTGAAATTAACGAGGAACATGACAATACTTTCGTGGTAGAAGGTTCTAATTTTCAAGAAATTGCTCTAACTTCTATTTATCCCCTGAAGCTTGGGTTAAATAAATTAACAATCAATCTATTTAATGAACAAGGTCAGATTGATCAAAACATAAGGAATTGCCCAATTTGGGTATCGGACATAAGCATATATACTACGGAATAAAATTTATATTTTCTGTAAAATTTAAATCGGAATCGGATAATTAGAATTATTTTAGCAAGTCTCAGTGCTGTCTGATACTTTTTTGTTTTTAATAATTATCTTATTCCTTCGTTAAAATATATAACGTTCCAGTTATAACAATGATTACTAAAAAAACATTTATATCAAAAAAGGACAGTAAAAAATTATTGGAAAGGGAATTAAGCAAAAATAATACAAGGTAATTAATTATTGATGCAATTAGTACAAAAAAACTTGCTTTGCTTAAAAAAATTTTTGTTTCTTTCCACCAAAAACTGGTCATTTTAACTTTTGGTCAATGATTTTTTAATGAAATTTATTACTTTACTGGGAAAATTCTGCAATGTTACCGGCGGTTTTTGATAGGTAACCTTAATATTAGTGATATTAATAATGCCCCCGGTTTCATTCAATCCCGGCGCGCTCAGACGAAATCTTACATTATTATTTTTATCTTTATACAACCGGTTTAAATCAAAAGTATTTGATTTTACCAACCATCCGTTTTCCTTTTTGGGTGATGAGTATTCGGCGATTAAATAATCAAGAAGGTTAATGTCCGAATTATTCTTAATTCCGATAATATTATCGGGAAATGGATTGAAATACTGACTTTCGCTAAAAGCCATAAATCCATCAAAATTAATGGCTAAATCATTTTTTGGCACGTTAATCTTAATAATTCCGGAATCATTTAAATATTTGAAATTTCTGTTTAATTCATTTATTTCAAGTGAATGAGAATCAAGCGAAATTTTTTGCAATCCCGAAGGGTGCGATGTTTTGAAGGTAATGGTTGATGCCTTAGCAAATAGATTGGTCGGTTTACTGCCGGGGGTTAAATCATTAAAGTATTCCTCGTTGTCAATTAAAAATAGATTTCTGGCAAAAACAAGGAGATGTTGGGCGGTGATCAGTTTAGAAATAGCGATATCGTCGTTTCCCTTTAGTTCTATTCGATAAACTCCCTCTTCTAAATCGGGAATTACGATTGATAGACTTTGCTCGGGCTGAAAAACTCCGGTCACTCCTTCAATTCCATCATCCGGCAACTCGCCGCTAAATATTTTTTCTCCGTCTACTTGCTTAATTACCTCCACTTTTAAAATATCTGATCCGGCGTATCGATTGAGATCAAACTTGTTTATGGTGAAATTTAACTTCTCGTTCTTGAGATAAGTGTAAATAGTGTGACTTCCCCTTAAATTTCGATCGATAACTGTTTCTTTGTCTGATTTTTGATAATCCGGGATTACTTTTTTTAAATTGAAATTATAAAAGTATTCGCCGATTATCTCGTTTTGGGGAGGAGCGGAAATAAAATTCTGAAGGTCGGCATATTTTGGATTCTTTTGATAAAGGGCGATCCCGTTTGCTTCGATTCTGTTCCAAGCTAGATTATCAATTAATTTATTCTCTAGCGGCTTTGTCAGATAGTCGCCCGCTTGATTGATCCTTGCGCCTATTTCAACTATCGGCACAATGGGATTTTTAAAAGTAATCTCCGTTGTAACGGCTTGAAACCACCTTGGAATCTTTACGTCAAAATATACTAAATCGTCTTTTATCCCCTGAGACCAATCGCCATTCGATTCTTCAATCGGCAGTAGTCTCTGCCAAGGCTCCAGATGCGATATGTATTCAGATTCTCCGGTAAAATCGTACGCCACCTCCAGATGGCCAAATGGCACAAAATATCGATTAAAAATCATTAAAAAAATAGCCAGGGAGATTCCCAGAGTTATTGTTTTTACTGCCCAAAGTAAGATGGCTAAAATCTTTTTATAATTCATAACTGAATCTAATTATAGGAATATTTAATTTTTTGGTCAATCTAACTGTTTTAATAAAATAGTTTGGTGAATAATGTCTCGGCCGTCATTCCCGCCCGCCTTGCCGGCGAGGCAGGCGAAACTTGCCCTCGTGAAAACGAGGGGCGGGAATCCAGAATTTATGTTTAAAATTGGTTAATTACAGTATCCGCTGGATGCCGGATCGTGTCCGGCATGATATTATTCACCAAACTCTCTAGGGAGTCTGGTGAATATTAACAATAGAGTATCTGGTGTGGCCAGGAACTCAAGGATTTCCATAATCGAGGTCAGATAACAGTTAGTTTGGAAATTCTTCAGTCCCCGAGTTCGTTCTTCACCAAGATGAAATACCCGTTTCTTTCGGGAGAAGTATCGCTCAATCTCAGTGCGTTGGTTGATTAGAGTTTGATCTAAGCATCTTTCTCTGGCTTTTTGATAATAGTTGTATGATTTCTTTTGTTCTTCTAAGGTTAGTTTCTGGGTGGTTTTTCGGATGGGAATAGCCACTCTACAGAATTCCCACTTCTGTTTAGTCTGCCAAACTAGATCTTGCGCATCGTAACCTTTGTCTGCTGCTAAGGAATGTGCCTTCCAATCCCTTTGACCTGCTCGAATTAGCTTCTCTCCTAGGACGACATCAGCTTGAGCGCCTCCAGTTACAGTTTGCAATAATGGTAATCTTGTCTCAAAATCAATGATTTGGTGCAATTTAAAGCCGTTTTTCTCTTTGTAGCCTGAATACTCTGAGCCTTGTTCATTCTTCCCTGAATAGGTCTTAACGAATGAAGAATCTAGAATTAGATTTAAGTCTTTCAAGTTTTTAGCAATCACCCTGGTTAAGCTTTGGAAAACCTTAGTAAACCATTGTTTCTTAATCAGTCTTTGTCGAAACTTAATGAAAGTGGAGTAATCAATACTAGAGATACTCTCTAAATCCCGATAAGAACAACTCATTAATTGTTTGTAGATTAGAAGCCTAAACAGGTATACTTTGTCATAGCCCCTTCTGCCTCGGCCTTTGTATATTAATAGCTTAGAAAGAACCTTTATTACCAGATTATGGTTTAACCATTGAAATCTGGAAAATACTGGTATATGATATTGATACATAAAGACTTTTGATTTTGGTTTAGTTTTTATTAGATATATTAATTTTACCAAAATCTAAGTCTTTTTGTTATTAAAGAGCATTATTCACCAGACTCTTTTAATCTAGGTTCTCAGAAATTTGATTTTATGTTATAATATCAATTATTCTAACAGCTATCAATACAATTTATGTCAGTTGTTAAGAAAATAACTAAAAATACATTTTGGCTAGCGATCTCTTCAATCACAAGTAAATTAATCGGTTTTGGAATTGTCGTTTTGGTTGCCAGAAATCTATTATCAGAGGGGTTTGGGCAATATAGTTTTGCCCTTTCATTCGGAATTATTATCAATGTTATTGCGGACTTTGGTCTTTCTACTTTGACTAACCGCGATCTCGCGAGGGATCGAAATCAGACTAAACATTATATTGAAAATATTATTGTTATTAAAACAGTGCTGACAGCAGTGGCCTTTGCACTACTAGTAATAATTCTGGAATTTATCGATAAGCCGCTTTACGTTAAAGTTATTGTCTTCCTTGCCAGCTTGTATGTTGTCATTGAATCTTACAATACTTTTTTTTATGCTGTTTTCAGGGCTAATGAAAAAATGCAATTCGAAACAATTTCTCGAATATTGGAAAGAGGTCTAATATTAGGATTAATTGCTTTATTTTTCAATCTAGGTTATGGCATTTTTTTTGTTTTTGTCGCCTATATTGTGGGTGAATTGATAAGTATGCTCGTTACTGCGATTATAGTCTATAAAAAATTCTGTCATTTTACTTTTAGGATTGACTTACCCCAGTGGAAAAAATTTCTAAAACCCAGTCTATTTTTTGCTTTAACCAACGTTTTTATTATTGTTTACTTTAAAATCGATGTGCTGATGCTATCAATTATGAAAAATGACCGGATTACCGGTCTTTACTCTTCTGCTTACGACCTGCTATTTGCCTTTATCTTTATACCAACTATTATGAACGCTGTTGTCTTTCCTAGAATCTCTTTTTTAGCTAGGAATTTTTTTGATAAATTCAAAATTTTAATTCAGTTACTCCTGAAGTATTTTTTAATTATTGCTTTCCCATTGAGTATCGGGCTATACTTTACAGCCCCATTTTTAATGAAATTAATATATGGCTCCGATTTCCTAGAAGCTATCCCCTTATTTCAACTTATGTCCATCGTTATGGTTTTTGTATTTCTAAACTTTATCAACGGCTCTTATCTTAATGCGCTGGATAAACAGCATATCTCGACAATTATTGCGGGCATATGCATGGTGCTGAATATCGCGATTAATTTGGTTTTAATTCCAATTTTGGCGGCCAAAGGAGCGGCCATTGCCACAATCATTACTGAAGCGGTTTTGGCTCTATTTTCTTTATTAGCAATAAAAAAATTCACCGGCGAACCTAAGGCAGAATTCATCATACTGTCAGCAAAGCTCATTTTAGCCAGTTTGATAGCAATCGGGACGGGCATATTGACTTCGGCATTCCACCCTATTCTTCAAGGTATAACCGCATGTTTAACTTATTCATTGGCAGTTTTTGCCTTAGGTGTGTTTAATGCCCAAGATCGTCCTTATTTCTTAGAACTAGTGCGAAAATGAAAGTAGGTATAATTATCTTAAATTGGAATGGCTGGAAAGACACCCAGGAATGTTTAAAATCATTGGTACAAATTACTTATTCCGATTTCTTTGTTACCGTTATAGATAACGGTTCGGATAACAACGAAGCGCAACGGATAATTTCAGAATTTGGTAAGTTCGCAAGAGTTATTAGTCTGCCGAAGAATCTAGGATACGCCAGGGGTAATAACTTCGGTATCCAGCACTCTTTGAAAGAGGGGGCGGAAGCTGTTTTATTGTTAAATAATGATGTTGTAGCGGACAAAAATTTCCTTAATTTTCTAGTTAATAAATTAAAAGAGGATCGTGTTGGCATCGTTGGTCCTAAAATTCTTTATTATCACGAAAAAAACAGAATCTGGTATGGCGGAGGCACATTTCACTGGTGGACTGGACTGGCATTCCACTATGGTGAGGGAAAATTGGATTCGCCGGCGTATAATAAAACTAGAGAGGTTTCCTTTATTACAGGATGTTCAATGCTAATAAAAAAAGAAGTTTTTGAGAAAATTGGTTACTTGGACGAAGAATATCAATTATACTGGGAAGACGCTGATTTTTGTTATCGAACCTTTAAAAAATGTTTTAGTCTGTGGTATGTTCCAGAAAGTCGGATTTGGCACAAAGTATCAAGAACGATCGGAGAGGGCAGTCCGAAACGAAGTTACCTCGTTACAAAAAGCCGTATTCTTTTTATGAAAAAACATCTCTCAAAATTACAATGGTTGATTTTTGCAACGCTCTTTACATTTTACAAAATACCTTTAAAAATCTTCCATTGTCTACATAAGGGAAGAATAGAAAACTTAAAGGCGTTCTTTATAGGAATTAAAGATGGGTTAATTAATTCAGATCAGAAATTCAAATAGGCCAGTATTTTATTCTGAAAATTAATTTCATCATACTTTTGAATATCAGCTTTCAGTAATCGACGATAATCGTCCTTTTTATCATCAGGCATATCTAACATATTTTCTAATTTTTCTACGGCATTATCAAGCTCATTGAATCTAAATTCCTTGAATCTAACCACTTCTTGCTGCCCTCCTGAATTATGTACAAGGGGTAAACATCCGGCAGCTACCGCTTCGACAGTTGAAAGCCCAAAATGCTCCTCAATTGTGGTATGTAAGAAAATCAATGAACTGCAAAGAACCTGTTTTAATTGGTTGAAATTGGCATTAGGAAGCAACGTTATATTTTGAACAGAATCCAATTTAATTTTTTTCAAAATTTTTCTAAAATAAGCGTCATTTTTAACAGAACCGACAAAGGTGAATTGAACTCTCGGAAATTTTTTAGCAATTTCGATCTGCAAAAAATAATTTTTTTCTCGACTGAATCGGCCTATAGAAACAATGCCAGAACGATTGGGGTTTCTATTACAATAAAATTCATTTAAATTTACTGGCGGATATATAATGGGGATTTTTATACCGGTGGATTTTTCTATTTCATTTTGAATATATTCAGATTGAGTAATATTTATTATTCCTGGATGTATTCTTCGGAATTTTTTGATTCCAATTGAGGATAATATTTTAGTAATTAAAATATAAAAATATGTTGCTTTAGAAAATCTAGCCGCTCTTCGATCGTTCAAAACATAGATATATTTAAGATATTTAGTGCTATTAAAAACTAGGGGGGGCTTATTGGTAAAATCATAAACAAAATCATATTTTTCCAAACTATGCAAAATTGGATTCGAGAAAAATATTTCTTTAAGAAAATGAAAGATCTTAACATTTGGTGTATTTATTTTTATTAAATTAAATTTTACATTCTTGTTGTATCTTGTCTCAATCTCTTCATATCTGACGTTTTCTTCAGTTAATATATCGGGTGTGATTAATTTTCTGTTCAAAGCTTCAATTAACGAAATAACATTTCTTTCTCCGCCTCCAAATACTTTTAAACTTCGAATTATAATTGCAACATACATTCTACTTGGAAATAAAAAATTAATATAATATTAATCAAAGCTTAACTAATTTTGTCTATTATATAACTGTGTTTTTTTTATTCTTCCGAAATTGATTCTACATCACTTACTAAGTTCTCAATTTCATTTCTGTAATCCCGTTGCTCAATATCTCCTATTACTTTGTAAACAAAACTGCTCTCTTGCGACTGTTCGGTATTTAAAATATATTCTGTATACTTATATTTCAATGGATCGATTACCTTGTAGATATCTAAACTTAATTCGTGATTGATAATTCGATTGGGAGGTATGTTATTCTGAAGTTTTCTAATTTTTTTCAATTCTATCTTACTGTTAGATTTTATATACCCAGTTATATTGGATTCTGCATTAAGTTTCTGATAAATAAAGTTATAGCTGCTAATTCTTTCTAAATTATCATCGGCATAACCGTCAAAAAAATTCGAATTCTTACGGTCGGTGACAATATACACCTGGTTGTATTTTTTTATTAACTCTAGCAGACGATTTTCTGACTGGTTGTCTTTCCAGTTTATAATACTAATCAGATCGTTATCGTCGTTTTCCCAATTTGGGTATTGGCTAATAAGCGAAGGTAAATCATTTTCAAATTCCTCATTCCGGTACAAATCAAAATTCGGAAGAGCGTTGTAACTATAAAAATAATGTTGAAGAATGGCAATTTTTTGCCAGTTCCAACCAGGATTCATCAGGATTAATGAATCTCGGGGAAACTTGCTATTAAATTCCTCCAATTGATCTCTAATCCCCTCGTGTTCTATTGCAAAGAATATGGGTCTGGTAAAAATTATGCCGATTAAAACTACCAAGAAAACCAAACCGACTATTTTTTTTCTTTCCAGCCTTAATCTGACTAAAACAATGGCGGACAATATTATGAATAGAGGAATTAAAGTAGGGTAAAAACGCCTCATAAACCAGGGTTGATCCAAAGCAATATTGGGTTCAATGATGAATAAAAAGGCCGGCAGCAGCACGCTAGTTAAAATAAATTCTTGACTAGTAAATATTTTTTTTCTAAGACCGAATAGAATAACGAGGATGTAAATAAAATAGAAGTAAAAAACAAAGTTTTCTAAAACATACTGAGTCCGATAAAAAAACCAAGTCAGGTCGCCCGACTTTTCTAAAACAAAAATTGCCAGCTCAAACAGCGCTACTGTGCCTAAAATTATCCAAAACAAAAGCTTTTGATAATTAATCTTTTTCCGGATAAAGAGATAAATCGCAACCAGAATGGCAAGAATTGAGATGATGGTCGATAAAACGTAAGGATTATTAAAATTAAATCCTTCTAAAACGTCAGTCGCCTGATTAATAATATAGTTAGCTTTATAGAATTTGACGTAATAATAAAAAAGGATAAAATTAGCAGCTACGGTTAAGAGTGGCAACAAGAACAGAAGGGTTTTGTCTCTTAGCTCTTTTTTATACTTAAAAATAATCAGAAAACCAGAAACAAGGAGATAAAAAACAAAAAAAATCAGTCCTTCGGCACGAGCTAAAGACAAAAGCGAAAAAGGAATTAATCCGCAGAAGAGGTAGAGCGGCTTTTTTTTGCTTACTGCTTCACTCAGCATCCATAAGCCGAACCAGATTAAAAAGATAAAAACATTTTCAACATTAGTTCGCTTGGGAAACCATAAAAATACATAAGAAGATAATAAAAAAATCAGCGCTAAAAGAGAGCCTTTTTCCCCTGCCAAATTTTTTACCAAATAATAAATAACGCCCAGTGTAAAGAACATTAATAAAACATTGGCCCAAAACAACAAACTTAGCCCACCAAATAAATAATAGACCGCTAAATATACAATATAAACGGGTAAAAATTGAGAAGTGAATAAATCACCTTCTAAATTGCGTACTCCGTGCACGGGACGAGAAAAATAATCTTCCCATTTCAAGGAGTGCGAATCCACTAATCGATCCGCTCCATAAATATAGCTTAAATCATCCCGACTAGTGGGTAAATCATGATGGAAAAAGCCAATAATCAATACGAATAAAAAAATTAGGGTAAAACATACAGCCGCTGTCTTATTGAAATTTTTCTTCGAGGCATTCCTTATTCCTAAAAAAAAGAAAAACAGCGAGATTAATACAAAGCCCGCCGTTACCGGCATAACTACTCCATAAGTGAAATAACCAAAAACGGCCAATCCTAAAATAACGGTCAAATATATGCTAAAGGAAAGACAAATACTAAGAAAAGATTTTTTTAGCGGCATAGTACAGCCGAATAAAAGGAAGATAAATTAGCTTAATCAAATAATAGCACTTTTCTAAAGGATTGTAATATCGTCTTACTATTTTTGCTCGTGCCTTTATTTTCAATATAATTTTTTTCCATAGAAATTTATTAAAGGTAATTCTTTCCCCGCTATTCTCTTTATGAATAATATAACTGTTCGGAATCAAACCAAGCTGGAAACCGGCTTTTACTGCCCGCAGACTGTAGTCAACGTCTTCACCGTACATAAAAAAATTCTCGTCCAATAGCCCTATTCTATCTACTACTTCTCTTTTAATAAATAAAGCGCAAGCAGGTAACCAATCAACCGCGTTATTCTTATCCATTTCCTTAAGAATGTTTTTTTTGCTAAGATGATGTCCTATTTTAGTGGTAAAATGAGTCAGGATTTCTTTGCCGTGATAAATCTTGGCGCCGGCAAACCAAATTCTTTTCTCCCGGGGATATAGAATTATTGGACTGGCTAATCCCACCTTTTGATTTTCCCGCAAATACTGTAAACCTTGGTCAATAAAATCAGGCGCCACTTCGGTATCTTGATTAAGCAGAATAATTGATTCGGCACCTAACTCCAACGCTTTTCTAATTCCAATATTATTCCCTTTCGCGAATCCTAGGTTGGTATTACTCTCAATTAAAACAATATCCTTAAAATTGCTTTTGATTATTTCCTTGGTTTGGTCCTTCGAATTATTATCAACAATGATCACTCCGAGAGACCCTTGGTCCTTTTGAGAATATAGAGAATTTAAACAATCTGCTATATACTGCTGGCCATTCCAAGTTACAATAATTACATAAATCTTATTTTTCATTTTTTTCTATTATCACCACGAAATATCCTCCTAATCGGCCAAGCAAGGACTGGCTTAATTTTCTTTCCAAGGCAATAAAAATTGGCATTGTGGAAAGTTTTTTGCCTATTGCTAAAATTTTTATTCCGTAATATTCCGCTATTTTCCAATCTTTGGGCAAATAGCTCCTAATTTTTTTGAGGCTGTCGTATCTAATATAGACTTTCCGACGATTGATTAAATTATAGGCCCAGTTGGTAATTTTCTTTAAGCTATAAGGATTATAAAACTCCAAAATTAAAATACCGTCATCCTTTGCCACCCTTACCGCTTCCTCGATAACTTTTTTTATTTCTGGAATATGGGCCAGTACTTTAAAGGAGTAAACTAAATCAAAACTATTATCGGGGAAAGGAATTTCAGTAGCATTAGCCACTTGAACATTCAATTTTTTCTCTTTTGCTTTTTCTAACATACCTGGCGATAAATCGATGCCTCTGGCTAAAGAGGTAAATTTATTCACTTCATTCAAAATAATTCCGGTGCCACAGCCAATCTCGAGAACATTTTTATTTTCTCCGTATTTCCTGACTATTTCTATTTCTTGATTATTAATGAATTCATAATATCCTTTGCTTCGCTCACGATCATACCATGAACCATATTTATTATAGTAGCCTTCCGTTTTTTTATAATTACCTGTTTTATCGATTTTCATTTAATAAGTTTAAATAATCTTTTGCGATTTTTTTTATATCGAAATCATTGATAATGGTCTGGCGGGCATTTATTCCTAATTCTTTTCTTTTTGCAGGATTATCGATTAAATACTGTAACATTTTAGCCAGCTCTTCGTCATTTTTCACGATATATCCATTATAGCCATCTTTAATCAAAAATTCTAATGAAGGAGTCTTGGTGCCGATGACGGGAATTTCTAACGACATGGCCTCTAGAGCGGCTTGAGAATATCCTAGGACGGAATAAGAGTTTCGATAGGGCAAGACAACTATATCACAAGAAGCGATGAGGGAGATTATTGACTTCTGCCATCCGATCACTATTATTCTGGAATCCTTTTTTGCCTGCTCTTTTAACAAATTTTCTAAAGGTCCTTCCCCGCCGGCAAAAATTACCTCGGCATTACTGGGATTAATCTTTAAAAACGCATTCAATAGCCTGTCAGGCCCTTTGACCTGATAGAAGTGGCCAAAAAAACCTATTCGTACTTTTTTACTTTTGTTTATTTCTATCGTTTTCTGATTTAAAACAGTGCTATTTACCCCTGGCGTTATCAACACACTTTTCATTCCCAGGTTCTGATACTGTTGCTGTAAGTAGTCATTTGTAGCGATAATGGCTTTGAACTGTCTTAAAAATAATTTATAATACGATGACAGTGTTTTGGTGTTATAATTTGTCGCCTGACAAAAAATCTGATTTCTATTTTTTAATAAAATAGAAATCAATCCAAAATAAAACAATGTTTTGATTGGTTTGAATATCCCACTGAAAATAATGACTATGTCGGGATTAAGTTTATTTACTAATTTCGGAGCGGTTATTGGAAAAGGCTTTTTGATCTTTAGGATATCATACCCGTTGGAACGATCCTGGTTTCTATTATCTTTTTCCTTTTTGTAAGAAACAACGGTTAAATCAACATCTGAGGCAAGGGCGTTGGCCAACTCATGCACAAAACTAGAAATACCAGAAGGTCTCTTAATGGGAAAGAAATATTTAATAATAATTACTACTTTTGTCTTTGGCATAAATTCTCAAAAGCAATCTGATACTTATAAATTAGGCTGTCCCAAGAAAAATTATCTAGAGTAAATCTTTTTACCCCCGTTCTAATTGATTCCGCGCTTTCTTGCAGAAGTAATTCAATTTTTTCCTTAAATGCTGCAGCATTCCCTGGGGGCAGCAAAAAACCATTTTTTTCATCTTGTATTGCATCGTCAATGCCTTCTAACTTGGAGGCAACCACCGGCAATCCTCTTGCAGCGGCTTCTATGGCAACAATTCCAAATCCTTCACTGTCTCCAGTTACCGGAATATTCGGCATAATGCAAAGGTCCGCTGTCTGGTAAAGCACCTCTAACTCCTCATCGGCAACTTTTCCCAATAAAACAACCCTTGCCTCAAGCTTATTTTTCCTGACCGTCTCCTTTATTAAATCAAGCTCGTTATCAACGTTCTTAAGCCAATTAGGTTCTCCTGCTACTAAATAGATAACATCTTCTCTAATTATGGGCATTACCTGATCAATAAACCAATTAACGCCTTTTCTTTTTACTAATCTGCCAACGGTTAAAAGATATTTTTTGTTCTTATACTGATCGCCAATTATTTTATATAGTTCTTGTTTTCCATAAAAATTTTTATTATATTTTGGAGTTACGCCAATTGGTATTATAGTAGTTTTAGAAAAACCGTTTTCTTTGGCTATTTTTTCAGTACTATGACTGTTACAAATTAATAAATCATAATTTCTTTCTTGAGCGAATAACTTTAAGTAGGTTTTATAGATTTTAGCCAATAATCCTTTTCTTTCGGAAAAATTAATATCCAGACCATGAATGTTGATTGCCACCTTTGTTCTATGATTAAGTTTTTTAATCCAGCCGCCCAGAATTATTAATACCATATCGCTTAGGTGGAGAAGTTCAATTTTTTTCGAATTAAAGATGAGATAAAAAAAGCAATAAGGAATAAACCAGACAAGATGAATCTGGTTCTTTTTTTTCATCGGAATAATTTTTTTCTCCCCCGGATATTTTGTTGTTAAATTATAACTCAAAGTCTCCATACCGCCTTTGGAGGGAGGGTATTTTCTAGTAATGAATAAGATCTTCATTTTTTATAACGATCCTTCTTGAAAGAGTAAAAAATCTCTTCCAGCATCTTGCGATTCCAACCTACCGCCGAAGCAATTAATCCAAGAATAAATACCTGGAATCCCAGCAGGATCAAAATAGCGGCGATGATTAACGACTGAATGTGCCCCCGGCCTTCATCTACGGTAAAGAAATAGAAATAGAGAAATCTCAATACCAAAAGAATGCCCGGCAGGGCAATCACCGCTCCTACGCTCGAAAGCACTCTTAAGGGCTTATAAACGGTAAAAACCCGAAAAATAACCATCAGTGAACGCGCCAGGTGACTGGGGATGTTGGAAATAAGACGCGATTTTCTGGTAACCTTGCGGGCTTTAATGGCTACAGACTCGATAATTAAATTATGATCTAGGGCTTGAATTATAGTTTCGTGAGTGTAAGTGTGCTTTGAAAGAATGGAGATTCTCATTGCCGCTTCCTTGTTATAAGCCCTGAAACCGGAAGAAACATCTAATGTTTCTTTAAGGCCGAACAATTTTGAAACGAAATAACTGCCCAGAATATTCAAATACTTATTAGCAGCGGGCATATGCTCCAATTTCCGTACTTCCCTATCGCCGATGGCGATGTCGGCTTGTCTTTGAAGAAGGGGCTTAACTAAATCAGGAATCCGGGATTGATCGTAATGATTATCGCCATCCGTGTTAACAATAATATCGGCTTCTCTTTCTAGGGCCGCATTAATGGCGTCTTGGAAGGTATTAGCCAAGCCTTTGTTTCGCTTATGAGAAATAATATAATCCGCTCCGGCCTCTTTTGCTTTTTGCACCGTCTGATCGCGGGAACCATCGTCTAGAACCAGCACCTTCACCTCGGAGATCCCTTCAATCGAGCGGGGAATTTCTTTGATTACGTCGGCGATGTTTTGTTCCTCGTTATAAGCCGGGATGGTAACGATTAGTTTCATGTTTGGTTGTAAGTTGTAAGTTGACTCGTTATATTGTTGAATTGCTATATTGTTATATTGTTTTTATCGCCATTTATAAAATTAAACAATTCAACAATA
>Ga0051987_10000481_pt1 | contig 21864 bp, 18 predicted proteins | sample CryGey08umfilter_2_FD_58083 | JGI IMG/M metagenome (GOLD analysis project Ga0051987, IMG submission 58083) | Groundwater microbial communities from aquifer in Utah, USA - Crystal Geyser 4/10/14 0.8 um filter | ecosystem: Environmental > Aquatic > Deep subsurface > Groundwater | place: USA: Utah... | reverse complement strand
GCAAACGCGGACTTTCCGACAAAAGGCTGGTTCTCGGCTTGTTTCATATTGCTTATCTCACTGACAAAACGAGAGACTTCAGTCAACTCTTTGAGCCGCTCATCGCTTATGCAATCAATTTTAAGTTTTAATTTCAGGATCCCGATAATAGGGATAAGATCCGCGTTGCCGCAACGTTCGCCATAACCGTTCATGGTCCCTTGAACCTGCATACAACCGGATTGAACCGCGGCGATAGAGTTAGCAACAGCCAGGCCCAGATCGTTATGCGTGTGGATACCAAGAGCTATCTTAATGTTAGGCCTGACTTGCTTGATAATATCCACGATCTGCGACGTCAAAGTGCCCCCGTTCGTATCGCAAAGACAAATGAGCCTGGCTCCGCTTTCCTCTGCCTCCTGTAAAGTCTTCAGCGCGTATTCGGGATTCGCCTTATACGCGTCAAAAAAATGCTCAGCGTCATATATAACTTCCATCCCCTCGCTAACAAGGTAGCTGACAGAATCTCTGATCATTTCTAAGTTTTCCTGTAGGCTCACTTTAAGGACATCTCTGACATGCATATCCCATGTCTTTCCAAATATAGCCGCGGTAGCAGCTCCAGATTCAACAAGGCTTTTTAAGCCATTGTCGTCTTTAGCGGCTATCTTAACCTTACGTGTTGAACCGAAAGCTACAAGTTTCGCGTTCTTTAAAGGACATTTTTTAAGATCGTTGAAAAACGATTTATCTTTGGGATTAGAACCGGGATAGCCGCCTTCAATATAACACATCCCCAGATCATCCAATTTTCTCGCTATGCGGATCTTATCAAAGACAGAATAAGAAATACCTTCAGTCTGCGAACCGTCGCGCAATGTTGTGTCATATAATTCAATTTTATTCATTTTTAACCTCTTTGTATTTACCCCGATAGAGAGTGAAGTTCTCTGGCAGGGTTAACTATTCGCCCAGCCCGAATTTAGCGTGGATAGACTTGACCGCCTTTTCCGAGTTTTTCTTGTTGATAATACAAGATATACTGATCTCAGACGTGGTGATCATGTCTATATTGATCTTCTTCTCGGCCAAGGCTTCAAACATCTTGGATGCAACACCCGTGTGCGTCTTCATACCAACGCCTACGATAGAAACGCGGGCTATGTCTTTGTCTTCAATGACCCTGCCGCCCTTGATCTTTTTTGTAAACTTCTGCATAAGGCTTTTGGTCTTGCATAAGTCACCTATAGGAACAGTGAAAGAAACGTCCGTGGAGCCTGTACGGCTGACGTTTTGTACTATTGTGTCTACGCTTATACCATTTTTAGAGATCTCCTTAAAAAGTTTCGCGGCTATTCCCGGCTTATCGGGCACATCACAGACCGTTATCTTTGCCTCATTTTTATTTAAAGTAACGCCGCTGACAACGAAATCTTCCATTTTATCCGCCTCCTTTAAAATAAGCGTGCCCTCCGCGTTGTTAAAGCTTGAACGCACATGAATGGGTATATCAAATTTCTTGGCGACCTCAATAGAACGAGCCTGCATTACCTGAGCTCCCAAAGAAGCCATCTCCAGCATCTCATCATAAGTTATCTGTTTCAATTTCTTAGCGCTCCGGACTATCTTGGGATCAGTAGTATAAACTCCACCAACGTCGGTATATATCTCACAGGCCTTTGCGCCCAATGCCTTTGCCAAAGCAACCGCGGTAAGATCAGAACCGCCTCTGCCTAATGTTGTTATCTCATGGTCCTGCGTAACTCCCTGAAAACCAGCCACAATGACGATCTTTGCCTTACCTAATTCCTCCCTTATCCGCTCAGCGCTTATATCCAGGATCTTTGCTTTTGTATGGGTCTTATCTGTTTTTATACCCACCTGGCCGCCCGTAAAAGAAATGGCGCCAAACCCTAATTTTTCAATAGCCATGGCTAAAAGAGCGCAGGATATCTGTTCTCCTGTTGAAAGAAGCATATCCATCTCGCGCGCCGAAGGTGTATCGGTTATCTTGCCGGCCAGGCATATCAACTCATCCGTAGTATCGCCAAGGGCAGAAACGACCACAGCAAGCCTCCAGCCCTTTTTCCTATAGGATACGACGCGTTTCGCTACTTTTTTAATACGTTCCACGTTTGCTACAGAACTGCCGCCAAATTTTTGTACTAAGATCTTCATCTCAGCAAAACCTCCATCAATTGATGCCCCTCAAAAAAAGTTTCGCTCTTTTTCGCTTCGGCTTCGCTAAAGGCGTTAAAACCATTATGAGCTATGCCTTGCCCCATCATTGCCACACATATCTTAGCAGCTGTATGTTTACGCAACTCTATAGGTGTCGCGTGATCAGGTAAGATCATCAGCCTAAGATCTTTTCTGTCTTTAAAATGTTCCAGTATCGTGCCTACAACGTACTTATCAAAACGTTCTATAGTGGCTATTTTCATTCTGAGATCACCATTATGGCCCGCTTCATCAGGCGCCTCAACATGAATGAACAAAAAATCTTTTGTCTCAAGAGCGCGGACACCGGCCTTGGCCTTACCAAGATAATCTGTGTCATAATAACCGGTCGCGCCTTCAACATTGATCACATCAAGGCCGGCGAGTTTCCCTATGCCCTTGATCAAATCTACGGCAGAGATCACAGCGCCCGTCAAGGCGAACTTTTCCTTGAAAGACGGCAGGAACGGTTTTTGACCCTGGCCCCAAAGCCATATCATATTAGCCGGATTCTCTCCCAGGTCAACCCTCACCTTATTTATCTCCTGCAAAGGCAATATCTCCCTTGACCTCTTCATAAGTTCAAGAGGCACAAGGGCCCCCTTGCCCTTTGGCAGAAATCTTTTTATAGGTTGATTAAGGATGTCATGCGGCGGCACGCACAAGACGCCGCCTAAGTCCTCCACATTAAGCCCCCTTAAAACAAGAATATGCCTATAGCTGACGCCAGGGTAAAACTTGATCAGATCCGTTCCCAAACTAGAATTTAGTTCGCTTATGAACACAGCTGCTTCTTTAGAGGATATATGGCCAGCGCTGTAATCGGCCATTTTTTCATCTGAAACTGTGACCAGATTACATCGAAAAGCTATCGCGTCCTTTGGAAGGTCAACACCCATATAGGCGGCTTCCAAAGGCGCCCTGCCTGTATAATATTTCTGTGGATCATAACCCATGATGGACAAATTTGCCACATCTGAAGCCGGAGATAAGCCTGGAGGTATAGTGACGGCTTGCGCCAGAAGGCCCTTTTGCACAACGCTATCCATATAAGGGGTCTGCGCGACCTCAAGCGGCGTCTTCCCGCCCAACTGCTCTAAAGGCAGGTCTGCCATCCCATCAGGTACTAAAACGATGTATTTCATCGATCTTGCAAAGTTTTAAACAACTCCCGGGCCAAGTCTTTTTTTGAACGCGCCCTTGCAAAAATATTTTGCGCACCAAGAATAAACCCTTTGTAATGTCCGCTTTGAAAAGTGTTGGCAACAACCAGATCAGCCTTAGACTTTTTCATAGCTTCCAGCGAACGCTTTAACAATACAGGGTCGCTAACGTTAGACTCTAATTTAAACATAACTAAAAAAGCTTTTGGGTTAAGCTTCCGCATAAGATCAATGATCTTTGGCGCGCGCGATAGTTTCAACACAAACTCAGGTTTTGAGGATGATATCTTACCTAAAACAGTATCAGCCAAATAATCACTCACAGCGGCAGCGTGCAATATAAGATCATAGCTATTACGTTTCAGCCGCTCTTTTATAAGTTCAAACAGGTCATTAAAAAATCTAAATCTGTTTATGGTGATGCCATGGCCTGGATCAACGCAACCCACTGGGCCTAATAAAAGCTCAACCTTCATACCTAACGACTTAGCGCGTTTGGCCAAGAGCATGCCCAGCTCTCCGCTTGACACATTGCTTAAAACACGGACATCATCAATAGGCGCCCAGGTAGGCCCCGCGGTAATGAGAACTCGTTTATTTTTCAGCAAATTTTTCATAAAACCGCGAACCCATCTATTTAATGCCTATTTCTTTTAATATCAGTTTTAATTCGGGCTTTAAGATCTTAGGCCTTTTTACGGAGGCTATCGCTCTATCAGGGTCTTTTAAACCATGCCCTGTGAGTATACAGACAATCCTGCCTGTTTTTTTAAAATAACCTTTCTTCGCCAATTTTAGGACACCTGCCACACTTGCAGCTGACGCAGGCTCCACAAAAACACCATCTTTTATCGCTAATAGTTTATAGGCTGCCAATATTTCTTTATCCGTGACTGAATCTATAAGCCCGCCTGATTCATCACGCGCCTCTGATGCTTTCTGCCAACTGGCAGGATTGCCTATTTTTATAGCTGTTGCTATTGTCTTAGGATCAATAACTGGTTTTCCCTTGACAATAGGGGCAGCGCCTGCAGCCTGAAATCCCAGCATCTTCGGCAAGCTAGCGGTCAAGCCGGCCTCTTTATATTCCTTATACCCTTTCCAATACGCGGTGATATTACCCGCGTTACCTACAGGTATGGCGTGATATTCCGGAGCGCTACCTAAGCAGTCGCAAATTTCAAAAGCGCCAGTTTTCTGGCCTTCTATACGATAAGGATTAAGAGAATTGACCAAGGTAATGGGAAATTTTTCAGTGATCTCCCTTGCCAAAGTGAGCGCTTCATCAAAATTACCTTTAATAGCCAATACTTTCGCGCCATGAATAAGCGCCTGCGCTAACTTACCCAATGCTATAGCGCCTGATGGTATCAAAACGACACATTTTAAACCAGCGCGCGCCGAATAAGCAGCCGCTGAGGCTGACGTATTACCTGTTGAAGCGCACATCACAACCTTAGACCCATCCTCCTTAGCCTTTGAAATAGCCATGGTCATGCCACGGTCTTTAAAAGAACCTGTCGGATTCAAGCCTTCGTATTTTAAATAAACATCACAGCGCGTCATTTCGCTTAAAAAACCAGAACGTATCAAAGGCGTATTGCCCTCTTTCAAAGACACGATAGGCGTCTTTGAAGAAACAGGTAAAAATTTAGAGTATTTTTCTATCAAACCGTTATAAGGCACTTAATTGTCCTCCATGCGGATCTTAACAGTTCTTCCTTTAATAATAGCAAGCCTGTCAATATCTTCCAGGGCGCGCCGAAGATCTTTCTCGCAAGCATGATGCGTGATCATGACAACAGGAACAAATTTGACACGCCTGCGCTCTTTTTGGCTGACTTGAGCTATCCCAATATGATGTTTCCCAAGAATGCCTCCGATCTTAGCCAATATGCCGGGTTTATCAATAGCCATGAAACGCAGATAATAACGGCTCACAATGTCATCCATTTTCTTAACTCTCTTTATTCTAGGGCCAGCAGGCCGCTTAAAAGAAGAAAAAGCGGTTGTTGCTCTTCCTAGATCAACTAGGTCACTTATGACGGCCGAGGCTGTAGGCAACTGGCCTGCCCCTCTACCGTAAAAAAGCATATTACCCACGAGGTCACCCTGAAGAAGGACAGCGTTAAAGACTCCATTGACCGCTGATAGCATATGGCCCTTAGGTAAAAGCGTAGGATGTACCCTGGCCTCAAGTTCATCGCCAACCTTCTTAGCAATAGCCAAAGGCTTAATGACCAGGCCCATCTCATCCGCGTATTTTATATCTAAATGGGATATATCTGAAATACCTTCACAAAACACATCGTCTAAGGGTATTAGTTTAGAGAACAGAAGAAAACACAGGATCACCAACTTATGGCTCGCGTCAATGCCTTCTACGTCAAAACGCGGATTTCTCTCAGCGTAGCCTTTTTTCTTAGCCCGGCTTAAAGCCTCCGAAAAACTTAAGTTATCCTGGGCCATTTTTGTCAAAAGATAATTAGAGGTCCCGTTAATAATGCCAAAAAGAGAATCAACTTTATTTGATACCAGCCCCTCGCGCAACGATTTTATAATAGGTATCCCTCCGCACACAGAGGCTTCAAACTTCATCTGCATGCCAGCCCTCCTGGCTGCTTTCAGAATATCAGCTAGGTCAGTTGCCAAAAGCGCCTTATTAGCGGTCACCGCGTGTTTTTTATTCTTGAGAGCCTGTAAGATGATCTCTCTGGCCGGGTGATGGCCTCCGATCAATTCAACAACCACATCTATCTTTTCATTCTTGATAATATCCTGAGGATTTGTTGTAAAAAGAGTTGGAGGTAGTTTAAGCCTTTGGGCGCTGGAACTCCTGACATCGCACGCGAGCACTAAATGCAGGTCCACACCGCTGCGCTCCTGTATAAGGCGGCGCCTTTCTCTTAAAATTTTAACGACCCCGGAGCCAATGGTCCCCAAACCTACTATGCCGATATTAACCTTTTTCACTTTGATCTCGCTTTCTCTAAGATCTTAACAAGTCTTTGCGACGGCTTACTAATACTTAAAATCATCGCCCTCTTCTTCTTTAACGCGTTTGAAAAAATCACAGGTAACGCAGGTTAATAATTTAGCGGCCCAAGTCCCCTCGACCTTCCCGCCACAAAATGTGCCTGCTAATTTCCAACAATATCTACCGCCCTTTTTACCTTTATTAATACCCTCACTAGGATCGTTGGTTGCCTACGGACAGACACCCAGCTCATTGACTTTAGCTCCCCCGGGCTCGCGCCCGCACTTCTTAAATTCCCAGCAATTTATTTTCATTATACCTCCCGTTAATTTTTCATTATCGGAAAACATCATTGTTGTCGGCACTTGTTCGGCCTACGTTGCTCTGCCGCAACGTTTAACGGCCTCTCAAGTACTCGACTGATTTTTCACTAGTCGTGAAAAATCAGTCGGGGAGAGCGGGTTCGAACCGCTGACCCCTTGAACCCCATTCAAGTGCGCTACCAGCTGCGCTACTCCCCGTCTAATAATTTAAATTTGTTCAGCCTTCTTTTCTCTTCGCATTAATCTTTTTACTGCTATCAGTGAAGGCCGGCGTTTAAAAAGAACATTATATATTTCATTAGTTATAGGCAGATCAACATGCAATTTTTTACCTAACATATAAGCCGATTTTGTCGTAGATACACCCTCAGCTACCATCTTCATCTTAGCTATAACCTTGCTTAGCGGATGGCCTTCTCCTATTTTTTGGCCCACGAAATGGTTCCGGCTTAAAGGATTAAAACATGTTGTAACCAGATCCCCTAATCCTGTTATACCGAAAAACGTCTCTTTCCTGCCCCCCATACGCACGCCTAACCTTGCTATTTCAGCAAGGCCGCGTGACAAAATAGCCGCTTTAGTATTTGTGCCAAATTTCAGGCCGTCAGAGACGCCGCACGCGATAGCAATAATATTCTTAATACTCCCACCGACCTCAACCCCTATAACGTCAGGGTTAGCGTATATCCTAAAAAATGGCGTCATAAATAGATCCTGGAGCGCCAGCATAAGCCGCTTGTTTCCGGATGCCACAACAGCCGCTGTTGGTATCTTACGGGCCAATTCCAGGGCTATCGTGGGCCCGGAAAGAACTGCTACGCCGGGACTATGCCAAAGTTCCTTAACAACCTCAGACATCCGAAAGAGTGTTCCGTTTTCAATACCTTTGACCACGCTGACTACAGGCGCTGACTTTAAATAATATTTTTTGCCCTTTAATAGGACCTGGCGTAAATACAAAGATGGTACAGCTAAAACGACCAGATCGCAGGAAAGCGCTTCCTTTAGATCAGAAGTTATCCTTATGCCTCTGGGTATCTTAATACCTTTTAAAAAATTAATATTATGGCGGCTTTCATCTAAAATTTTAGCATAATCGTCAAAAACGCTCCAAAGCGTTATATTCATACCTTTGTTGTAAAGAAGGATAGCGAGTGTTGTCCCCCAACCGCCATCGCCCAATATAGAAATTCTTTTAAAACAGCTCATTTTAATAAGCGCATTACCCTTTCATTTTTAATCAGTTACGGTATAAATTACATTCTATTTTACAATACAGCTCAATAGGTGTCAAGAAACCAATTCCCTGATCTCTTGCAAATGAAGAAGAGCTTCATCTTCACCTCGCTTGATCAGATCCTTCGCTTTTTCAAAATCAGCCCAGGATACAGACGTCATATCAGGATGGAGAATAACATCTGAAATGTCTAAACCGCTAACCTGAGCCAACCGGTATTCAATGGATTGAACGCTTGACACTATCACATCAAAAATATTGGGCCTTTCCAAACCGCCCCTGTTATTCTGGCCCGCGGTGCGCTCAATATCGTCAGGACTAGGCAAAACATTGACTGAGATTATCATTTTCGCTCCGGATCCAACAAGAACATCAGTAGGAAGCGGATCAAGAATACTACCGTCTATATAATAATGGCCGGCTATCTCATAAGGGATGAACACGCCAGGCAGTGAAATGCTTGCCATAACCGCGTCAACAAGCGAGCCGCTATCAAAAACAACCTGTTTCATGCTTATACAGTCGCTTGCGACAGCTTTAAAAGGCCGCTTGATATCGCGAAAAGTCAAATTGCCAATGTATTTATTTAAAAAATTATGCACGTGCCTGCCATGAATAAGCCCATGCGCCGAAAAGCAAGGTCATCTATACCAAAAAGATATTTTTTATCCTTATTTTTAAGGATCATGTTCTCCACTTCGCTGGTTGTAAAACCCGCGCACCATAATGTTCCTATAAGCGCGCCCATGCTGGAACCGCAGACTATATCAATAGGTACCCCTTTTTTTCCAATACCTTCAACACGCCTATATGTGATAACCCCATAGCGGAGCCACTCCCCAAAGCAAGCCCAACTAAAACTTCACCTGCCTGGCGCGCTATACGCCTTATTGCCTTAGAATATGGGTCAATAAAATCATCCTGCGCGAAGAAAAAACCATTTTTATGCGGCCGAGGGAAAGTCGCGAATATTTGTTGCCGCGGCAAAACAGGCGCTTCTCCTTCAAAAAGTATTAAGCGAATTTTTTCTTTAACTCCAGGCCCTGCCCTGCTCCTGAATTATCCATTACAACAAATATATGTTTTACAGATAATGCATCAGGCGCCAATAAAAGGTGGACAACATCTGATTGAGACAAAACCTTAAATACATCCTGAGCGCTATTTGATGTAAGCACCACAATACAATAATGGTGATCATTGGCAAGCAACGTGAGGATGGAAACAAGCAGAGATGCATCAAATTTTTTTTGTTCTCCGAAGCTCACGCGTAAGACATCGATACCTTTCTCGTGATGAATGATCTTTGGATCAACGTCTTCAGCGCGAAAAAATTTTCCAAGAGGCAAAAAAGAGCTGCAAGCGCCTAATCGCAAGGCTTCACACACAACGCCTCCTGTCGCCGCGGCATCCACAACGATCACTTGTTTTTTTTGTCTGTCTTTTTAAACCTATAGCAAGGTTAAGCGCGTAAAGTGAGCTATCCAGAAGATCCACATCTTCGGAATATACCGAAATTATAGTGCTTTCAAAAATAGATTTTGGATGAAGATCTTTTCTTTTTAGCCTTCTGGAAAGCATCTGACTCAAGTCAATAGCGAGACTCGGCATGCTCTTTAGGATGGCGTTAAAATCACGCTGCGATATCTTGGCAAGGACCGTGTCGTTAACAGCCCTGGCGCTCACAGAATGAGGTTCTCCCGTAAGCAGAGATATAAAACCGAAATATTTTCCTCTATGGATATATTCCAGCGTCTCTTCGCGCCCATCGTTATTAATAAAAATTTCAGCCCTGCCAGAAAGGAGGCAATAAAAAGCATCCGGAGGAGAACCCTGGGAGTAGATCATTTGCGATCGTTTGACTTCAACTATCTCCAAAGAATTACAAACGATCTTTCTTTCAATAAAATTGAGTCCGTTAAATAGCGGTATGTAACGCAGGATAAGCGGCCTGTCAAATAATAAGCTCGGTCTATCCATCAGCTTTTAAGAAATGATCTTATCTGTTTTTTTGGTGCGGATCTTAGCGACTTCCCAAGAATAATCATAAAGGTGAAGGCCTTTGGAAACAGCAATTATCTCTCCATCCTCTACTCCGATCATATCAGCCATATATTGCTTTACGAGCTCGAGGCCACCCAAGTTGGAAGGAAAACCACCCCATAGGTCCCAAGACCTAAAATATAAAATAAAATGCAGTTTATTATGTCGTATCCGCGTGTCAATAAGCCTAAGGCATGGCGGATCGGCAAGCTGTATGTCTGATGGCATCCCGATCTCCATGACAGCCTGATTCGTGCCAGGCCCATCTTCCTTATACATGCGGATCACTTCCTCTATCTGATTGACTTTAAGCGGCAGTTCCTGTATAAGTTCTTTGCCTGCCTTTTGGCATTTTATTCGCACTTTGGGATCCACCAGGCGTTCACCATAAGTGTAATCTTCCGTGTCAGTCTTAGCACCCGTCAAAAGATAAGACAAATATCCTTGTATGTATTCCATATCCGTGGGAGCGGGAATATTCAGGCCTTCAGGGATGATGGGTATTATCTGGTGAGATGGTTTTTTTACGCGGACTACTACAAAATCAAACTCAAGCCTCTTAGCCCCTTTATAACTTCCGCGGGTAATGGTATATACTTTTCCCTGATCAAGAATAGCGCTAAGCGCCTGGAACCACGCGTCGTCAAGATCAAAGGCATTTATAAATACAGGATTCAAAAATTCTTCCGTCATTGTTTTCCGATTATACTTTTGATCTCACCTAAAAGGTCTTCAACCTCATAAGGTTTAGCTACAAAATAGTTCCGCCCGGACTCGTGCCCTTCCAAATGCTCTTCTCTTTTAGTGAACAGGCATGTCAGAAAAAGTATAGGGATATCTTTTGTTTTTGGATCTTCATGCAAACGAGCCGCAGTTTCGGAACCATCCATTTCCGGCATAAGGATATCTAAAATTATCAGGTCCGGATGATCGAGCTTTGCTATTCCTAACGCGTCTTTCCCGTTCGATGCCGTAAAGACCTCATAGCCGCACGCGAGCAATCTTTTTTCCAAAAGAGCCAACATTTCCTTCTCATCATCAACGGCCAAGATCTTCTTTTTAGGCATATCTCTTACCCTTTCTCAAGTTGGCAGTTAGGCTACTTTATCCTCTTATCTATTTCCGTTAAAAGTTCAGTAACATCGTAAGGCTTAGCTACAAAAAAATTCTGCCCTAAAAGATGGCCGCAGACCTCTTCTTCATGTTTAGTGAATAGGCATGTCAAAAATAAAATAGGTATAGCTTTAGTTTTTGGGTCACTTCGTAAAATAGAGGCTACCTCAGAGCCATCCATGACCGGCATAGCGATATCTAAAATAATGAGATCCGGCAATTTTTTTACGGCAAGCTCAATGGCTTCTTTACCGCAAGACGCTTTAATAACATCATATCCGACCTTTATCAGCCTTTCTCCCAAAAGCACAAGCACATCCGGTTCATCATCTACAATAAGTATCTTCTTCTTTTCCATTTTATGCCCCTTGGTTTTGTATATTGTTTTATTCCTTCCCTTCCTCTTTACCACCTTTTAAAGCCATCTTTATTACAAAATTAAGCTTTTCAGGATCATAAGGTTTTGTCAAAAAAAAGTCGCCCCCTGCTTCCTTGCCAAGCTCTATGTCCTCTTTTTGAGCCAAAACACTTAAAAATACCACAGAGATCTGCTTTGTCTTATAATCGCTTTTAAGTTTTTTGCAGACCTCAACACCGTTGAAATAAGGCATCATAATGTCCAGTATAATCAGATCAGGTTTTTTATCCTTAGCTATTTCAATGCCGGCGTATCCGTCTTCGGCTACGAAGACTTCGTATCCGAAAGAGATGAGCCTGAATTTCAGCAGATTCCGTAAGCCTGCTTCATCATCAATGATCAAAATTGATCTTTTTTCCTGAGTCATTATTTTTGCTTTTCAACAGGTAGAGAAAAATAAAAAGTAGAGCCAACTCCCACTTTTGATTCAGCCCAGATCTGGCCGCCCATCGCTTCAACAAGATTTCTTGAGATATAAAGGCCTAGCCCTGTGCCGCCTACTCTACGGACTAAGGTAGAGTCCAATTGCACAAACTTGCCAAAGAGGCGGACCAACTCATTAGGTACTATGCCTGCGCCTTCGTCTCTTATACCAAATTCCACAAGATCCCTGTTCCTGCGCGCGAATAACGTAATCCTGCTTTTCTCTCTGGTAAACTTAATGGCATTGTCCAAAAGATTCATCAACACCTGTATAAGCCGATCCTTGTCTGACATGACGAGGGGAAGGCCTTTTTCCATATCCGTTACAAAGACCATGCCGCGTTTTTCTATCTCAAACTTCACCAAAGAATAAACCTGCTCAATAATATTATAAATGTCACACGGGGCAGTATTTACTTTTAAAAGATTGGACTGTATCTTAGATATATCCAGGATATCACCGATCAAACGGTTAAGCCTCTTTATATTGGATAAGGCTATAGCCAGGCACTCACCCTGCGATTTATTAAGCTTCCCCTGCGTTCCGTCCGCGACTATTTCAACGCCCTCTTTAATAGCGGACAAAGGTGTGCGCAGCTCATGCGACACCATAGAAACAAATTCTGATTTTATTTTCTCTATCCTCTTGCGTTCCGTAACATCGCGTATATTGCACTGGATTATTCTTTTATCTTCAACGTAATACAGTGAAGCGCGCCACTCAACCGCGATATCTTTACCTGTTAAAGTCTTTAATAAAACGTCGTCTTTTAAAACAGTTACATTGCTCTTTAATTCCTCCAGGGTATCTTCAAAAACCTTTAAATCCCGCAGGCCAGGGACTTCGCCATAATGCATATTCTGTATCTGCCCGCGGGTGCACCCCAGGAGATCAAGCACATATGGGTTAGCATCAATAATCTTACCACTATCAGTGTCAATAATCAATATACCGTCCTGGGCTGACTCAAACAACCTCCTGAACATAAGCTCTGACCCCTGCAGGGCCTTTGTCCTCTCCTTAACGAGGCTTTCTAATTTTTGAGTGTAATGGCGCAGTTCATCCTCAAGCCGTTTGCGGTCGCTAACGTCCTTGGAAAGATGTATAACGCCGATCACATTACCTTTCTCGTCCTTTAACGGTGATAAAATCACGTCCTCATAGGTCTTTTTCCCATCACTGCCCAAATGAACATGTGTCGCCTCAATGATCTTACCTTGTTCTGACACCTCTTTAAAATCGCACGCTTCACACGACGGACAAAAATGCGTCCTAAGGTCAAAACACCCTTTTCCTATCACCTCTTCTTTTTTAAGCCCGGTGAATTCTAAAAATCTTTTATTGACGTCTAAGATCGTCTTTTTGTGACAGTCCAGCACCATAAGCTTATCGCCAATGGAATTAATGACATTTTTAGACAAGGCGCGTTCATATTCAAGGAGTTCTATGATCCTCTTTTTATCGGTGATATCAAGTGTCAATTCCAGGACCTGTTCTACCTCACCGCATTCGTTCTTCAACGGAGTGCAGATAAGAGAAAAATCCATGATCTTCCCATCCTTAAGGACAGACCGCGTTTCAGCAGTCTGGATCTCGCCAGTCTCAAAAGTCAGTTTTGTGGGGCACCCATCGCAGATACTATGCTTGGACTGATAGGCCTCATAACACTTCTTACCCCTGATAGAATCAAGTTTACCGAACCACTTCTCCAATGTCTCATTGACCCAGACTATCTCAAAATCTCTATTGACTAAAGAAAGCCCCGCGCCGATAGAAGCAGCTATCTTATTTAACCTATCCCGTTCCTCTATTAAACTGTTCTGAGTTTTATAAAAGGCCCGTTCCGCGGATTTACGGCTGGTCAGATCAACTCCTACGAAAACGATACCAGTTAATTCTCCTCGTTCGTTATGAAGGCCGTTCGGCATCAAATAAACAGGAAAGGCCGTGCCATCTTTCCTGACGTAAGTCCATTCTCTCGCTAAAAAATAACCATGCCGCGCGCTTTCCGTAAAAATATCAAAACCCTCTAAGCGCTTGCCTAACTTATCAAACATTTCTTCACCAAACGCGCTAACTTCCGCGCGCGAATGAAAGATCAGCGGCGTCTGTTTACCTACCATTTCATGCTCTGAATATCCCAATAAATGCTCAGCGCCCTTATTAAAAACAATGATGTTACCTTTTAGATCCATAGCTATGATAGAAACAAGGCTGGCGCCGTCTAACACACTCCGTAACTGCGAATGAGCCGCTGCTAATTGTTCCTCAAAATGTTTATGTTCAGAAAAATCCTGTATTAAACCTATCCCAAAAAGGATATGCCCTTTCGGGTCCTTGACCGGAAAAAGAGTCATTATAACACTCACTTCACCGTTACGCGTCCTATGTATTGTCTCAGATAAGAACATAACGCCTGAAAACACCTTTTTAGCGGCCGATTCCGCATCCGGAATACCGAATAGATCAATGAATCTTTGGCTTAAAAGTGGATCTTTTTCATTGACTACCTCGTCTTTCTCAAAACCATAAAGGCGCTCAGCGCCAAAATTCCACAAAATGATCCTTAGATCTCTATCAAACCCGAATATAGCGTTAGGAGAATTATTAAGGATACCCTTAAATGTCTCTTCTGACCTTGCCAGTTCAGCCTCAGCTTCTTTTAAGTTGCCAAGGGCCTTATTTAAATTCTCCTTCTGTACTTCAAGCTCTAAACTTTTAAGCAAAAAAATTATCAGAAATGAATATCCCACTATCAGAAGCACAAAAAACGCCATAATGACGAACAACACATAAAGCCTTACCCTGTAGACCTGAGACTGCACTTTATTAGCGTCCAGATCAACGCCTAAGATCCCTGAAACATCTCTCTCAGCCCCAAAAAGTGGAATAAAAACAGAGAATGAACGGCCGCCATTAAAATCAAGATAGGGGCCAACGATAGTAGGCTTCTTGCCATAATAAGCGTCAGCTATTGTCTTTTGCGGTATGCGATCGCCAAAAGAAGGCCTAACCATAAAAGGATATATCTGAGCCTGGCTACCCACTAAAAACAGAGGTTTACCTTGAGTAAAATGAATTAAATACAGAGATTTTGCAAAATGCGACATCTCAGCCAACTCGCTCATGCGGCTATGCATGAAGCGATACTTCTGATAAACCATATTGTCGCGCGAGCCTAAAAAAGCCTTTAGATCTACGGTCCCAACGGATTCCTGAAGCAGCCGCGCGTCCGACAAGATCATCCTGCTCATATGCTGTCTTTCATATACCTCTGCGCTTGAAAGAACATTAAAACCAGCTAATAAAAAACTAAAATACAAAAATATAAAAGAAACCAGGATGAACTTTATGCGCCTGCCTAACTTGCCTATGCCAGGCATAAATAATGTCACCCGGGTAATATAATAGACAAAAAGAAAAGCTGCCAGGGTAGCCAGAACACCCCTAAATAACTGAATGGGTATTTGTGTAAATTCAATAAAAGAAGGATCGTTCAGCACAGATGCCAGCCACAGATGTGACTTAGGGGCAATTAAGCCTGCAGAAAACGCGTAGAGGAAAAATAAAATACTCAGGCAAGGATATATGACAGGAAGGAATTTGCCGATCGCCCTCCTTGGAAGGATAAAAAAAACGAAAGCCGTTCCCAATGCCCCGGGCAACCCAAAGAAGTATCTTATAGAGCCATTCGCGCAGTTATAATAATCAGGCCCTGAAAAATTAAAAACGATAAGAAACAAAGATATAGCGACCGCGTAAACCCACAAATGTATCCTTAAACGCGTCAGAATATTTACAGAACGCCGAGCGAACTCCATAAGGAACAAAAATGAGACTGCCAATAAGACAAGGCGCCAAAATTCCAAAAAATGCTGATCAACGAACGAGATGGCAAGCATATCCAGCCACTCATTAAGCCCATGGATAAAACCAAAAAAGCTCAAAAACAACCATGGCAGAGTCTTTTTAGGCCTCTCCCTGTAATTCAATACGAGACACGCTGTCCCTAAAAAGAAAAAAGCGGCCCCATAAAACAGGAAAATAAAATCAAGATTATCGGTGAGTAACTGTCTCATGATGTAACCTTATGCTATCACAAGTAGTTAATGAAATCAAATGGAAGGATGGCCTGGCGAAGTAATGAAAAAAATAAGGCTTCTTGTTATTTCTTTTTTGGATCTTTAGTATCCTTCTCTTTTAAAAAGAAGGATCTTTCTTTTTTAAGGTTCTGGATGAATGATTCCGGGACTCGGTATACCATACCCCGCGTTCCCTGAAGTATGACCCGCAAGAAATAGGCTTTTTGAGGCTCAAGATAACTGCCGACGATCAAATGGATAGGCTGAGAGCCATCCTGAGGAGTAAACCCAGACAGAGAACTTTGTTTCTCTAACGGGGTAAATAGGTTTATTTCAAGAGAAGGACGGTCAAACCCATATGTATTTAAAGCCGGGTCTAAAACATCCTGAGCATAGATATTGGTTATATTCTGTAAAAACCCGTCAATTTTAGCCGTATCTATATCTCGGCCTTTAACTGACGGCTTTAAATTCCATCCCGCGGGCATTGCCTTATCAGCAGGTTTTTTAACAAAAACCAGCTCCTGCTTTTCCGCTTCTTTTACTTCTAATCTATCAACCTGATCAGTATCCAATGAAAACACTTTGAAATCCGCGAAATAGTTCTCATCTAATTTTGAGCTCGCATCATAGAGGTTAAGCCGTGACAAAATGTCTTTTTGGACGGCGATGACCAACTCATCCCCAGCCGACCTTACAAAATTCATATTCCAAGCAGGCCTTTTAACGCCTAAAACAATATGCTTCATTACCTTGTCATTACCTGACTTTAATATTACGTGCACGCCAGAAACATCTGATATGCCAAAATCTTCAAAGAGTTCCTTAGAATCAGCGCGAATTTCCCCGCTGACATCGGCCAACTCTTTCAAAAGGCTATTAACTGCCTCAGGCCTTGCCTTTAAACCAAACCTGTTCTCTAAAGTCCATTTCCCAAAAAGGCCCTTGCGCAAAGACATCTTATTCTTATCGTCTGATCCCTTGTAAACGATGATCTTTGAAACAAAACCCTCTGAAAGGCCCTTTATCAGATTTATGACAGTGCTTTCCTTAGTTGTTATGGATTCACTCCGCTTGCCAATGATATTTTTTACGACGGCCAAAAGTAATAAACAAAAAACTACGCCAGCTATAATAAGGAGCTTCCTGAATTTCATAATCACTGCCCCCTTGCTAAAATATAGAATTGTTTTTCTTTGCCACGAAGGAAGATCCGCAGAAAAGAATAAATTATCAACAAAAGCGGCATTAAAAATATCGCGAGGAACCTATAGATCATTTTTTGAGCGTCAGACACCCTCTTTATATCACGGCTGACAGGCGAGTTAGAACGGATCTCAATTAGATCATTGCCCAACGTCAGCCCATCTATGATATTGGCGAACAGGGTCAAATTTCCGCCTGAAGCAAGGACTTGATCAGTAAACATCTTAGAACATCCTATAAAAATAAGTTTGCCTGGCTTGGGATTTAATAAACCCAATTCCTTAAGCGGCGCGGCGCCTGGCGCAACAGCCCCATCTGTCTCCTTTGCGGTCCAAGAAGGCGCACCAATTTGAGCAAATAGATCCGTGAACTGCCCCTCAAGCATGACACCAAGAGTAAATTTCCCTTCTGAGCCTGTTTTTGGGAACTGCAATGAGTCCCTTTTTAAAGGGCCACTCTCGGAAGTAACCTGCCAGCTCTTGTCGCTTGAATAAAACATAATGGTCTTTTTTAACTTTGATTGTTTTATAATATCATCCGAGACATCCAAAGCTGAGCCCCAAAGATAAAACAAAGATGGCAAACGGCTCATATAAGACATATTCCTATTCATAGTGTCATCGTTGATCAAGATCTGATTTGGTATCTTAACCGGCATGGAAACCGCGAATGGGCCTACGTTCTGGCCTGTTGATATATTGATGATCTGAGAATTTTCATCCATTAACATCTTGTCGCTTATCTTAACACCCCACGACTCTGCTAGTTTATTAATGTCAAGGTTTAAAGGACGCGAGGATATCTCAACACCCATCGGAGGAGATATCTGAAAGGAATAATCAAAGCCTGCGGCTGCTATCAGAGCTGAGCCTCCCTGATAAATAAATTTATTCAACTCATATACCTGCCTGTCGTTCAATGTTCCAGGATTTAAGACTAAAAGCGTATTCAGCCCTGCGGGTATAGGATCATCTTTTGTCAGAGCGATGCGCGATACATCATAACCATTATTACGCATTAAAGGAACGAGATTAGCATATTCGTCTTCGTATTGGGGCTTAACAGCCTGTTCGGACTTAGACAACAACTGAGCCATATCAGGGGTCAATTCCTGCGTTTTTAGCTGCGAGAAAAGCGCTATCTTTGGCTTGGTTTCCTGTGTAAGTTTTACGATCCTGGATAAAAGGAGATATTCTATATCTGGAATATTGCCTGGCATAAGGCGCGGCAATATCTCATCGCCCTTCTCTTTATAGGTAATGGTCAGCGCAGAATAGACTGATTTTACACCGAGCTCATCGCGGTCAATGCTTTCCACCTGAAATGGGACGATCCCTTTAGACTGAAGAGTTTTTTCAAGAGAGGCCTCAGCGCCGCCATCCTTGGAACCTGGCAAAACTGGCTTTTGGTCCTTTGCGGCCTGATCTATAAGGTTTGCCGCTTCTATATGGCTGACCTGATATTTCAATTTGTTCCCGGATACTATTTTTAATTCATCAAGTTTCCCTGTTATCTCCTGCTCAAGCGTCTTTAAAGCAGTCGGCATCTTTTCAACAGGGGTAACATATACCTTAATTAAAACAGGGGCCTTAAGGCCGGTTAATATCTTCTTAGACGCTGACGAAACTGTATAGATCCTATTCTCCGTGACATCAAACCGTCCGAATGGCATGTCATGAACTATCCAATTAAAGATAATGACACCGATAAAACAAACAAATACCGCAGAAGAAAAGACTAATTTAGCCTTCGGCCTCATCCTGCCTTCAAAGAAAAGGCCGTTTAAAAATAAGAGGACGAAGATCATTGTAACGAAATAAACAATGTCTTTTATATCAATAACGCCTTTGTTAAAACTTAGAGAATGGGAAGCAGCGCCTAAATAATTCTTCATGAAACTGCCAAGCCCGGAGAACCATCCGTCAAAGAAAGAAGCCAGAAAATCAGAACCTAGTAAATAAATAATAAAACAACTCAGTACGGATAGGATAAAAGCGACTATTTGTTCTTTGGTAAAACCGGATATGAAGATACCTATAGCTAAAAAGAGCGCGCCCATAAAAAGAGCGCCGACATAACCGCCCATAATAGCCCCAGTATCCGGACGCCCGGCCATGGCAAGCACCATAGGAAGCGTCATAGTGCAGACAAGGGATATGGTATAAAAAATAAGTCCGGCTAAAAATTTACCCACAACCAACTCCGCCGGCTTCATAGGAAAAGTCATCAAAAGTTCAAACGTATTTTCTTTTTTATCTTCAGCCCATAGCCTCATGGACAAAACAGGTATAAAAACGAGCAATGTCATAGGAAGCAGGTCAAAAAATGACCTCATATCAGCCTTGCCTACAAGGAAAAACCTTGTCATAAAAAGTCCATTATTTATGGCTACGAAAACTATCAAATAAATATATGCTATGGCAGAATTAAAATAAGACCCCAGTTCCCTTTTTAAAATAGTCCAGATATTATTCATTGCTTCTGCTCTGCTTTCTTAAATAAACCTAAAAAAATGTCCTCTAGCGAAGGTTCTTTTGGTGAAAGCTCCTTTAAAAACCAGCCTTTTTCCCGAACAAGAGAATTAATAGAGCGGGCTGAATCTTCATAAGACGAAGTAACACATGAAAATTTTATCACATGGTAAACGCCTTCAACAAAACTGACATCCTTTATGGCCGCGAGCCCCTTCAAAGCTGCCTCAATCGTATCCTTTTCACCCTGTATAGCCACAGAGAAAGATAATTCACCGGCTTTTTCTTTTTTTAATTCTGGTATCGTGCCACGAGCAATGATCTTGCCGCGGTCAATGATCATTAGGTGATCAGCAACAGCCGATGCCTCCTGTAAAATATGAGTTGAAAAAATAATGGTCTTTTCGCGGGCTAATCCTTTTATAAGATTACGGATGCTGATAATCTGTATGGGATCCAGGCCTGAAGTCGGCTCATCAAGAATGACGACCTTTGGGTCATGGATCAATGCCTGGGCTAACCCCACCCTTTGCCTAAACCCTAAAGACAGCTCTGAGATCTGGTGCTTCCATACAGTATCTATCTTAACAGCTTCAATGACCCAATCTCTACGCTTAGCCAACTGTGAAGGACTCAAACCCCGGCTACGGCCTACAAAATCAATAAATTCGTCAACACGCATATCCATATAAAGAGGCGGAGTCTCGGGAAGATAGCCTATCAGGCTGCGCGCGGCTACAGGGTCTTGGGTTATATCTATACCCTCTATTTTAGCCGTGCCCTTGGTAGGATAAAGGAATGTGGTCAAGATGCGCATCAACGTTGTCTTACCTGCGCCATTAGGGCCAAGGAGGCCAATTATCTCATTATCTCTAGAACTAAAAGAGACGTTATCCAGCGCCAGAGTCGGGCCATAAAACATTGTCAGGTTCTTTGCTTCTATCATAAAATTTTATAATATAATAAAAAATGATATTTTTGTCAAATATTTTTTTATTGGAGCGGGAGATGGGGATCCTCCTCACCCGCCCCGCCATTCGGCGTGGCTCCTTCGTCGCCGGCCGCCCTCGCTTGAAGCAGTGCCGCTCTGGTCGGCTTCGATTCCCATCATCTCAAAAAAAAGCGGGAGATGGGAATCGAACCCACATAACCAGCTTGGAAGGCTAGTGTTCTACCACTGAACTACTCCCGCAAAAATCATCCTTCTATGGCCACTGCCCCGATAGTTAAACACTGCGAAAATTTTATTCCAATATTTTCTTGTAACTATCGGGGTTGCTCCGGCACATTCGTGCCGTCGCTAAAACTACTCCCGCAAATCTGACCCTCTAATTACCGCTATCCCGCGGCAAGATAGATATCACCAAAGCGTCCAACTTCATAAGGCTACAGGGCTTTACCAGATAATCAGCAGCCCCCTCCTTAAATGCTTCTGCCACGACATCTTCGTCCTGTATGGCTGTCAGCATTACGACTTTGATGGACGAATTTATCTCCATTATTTTCTTTATGACCATCAATCCATCCATTCCTGGCATGCGGATATCGCAAAGCACAAGCTGGGGCTGGTGCGTCTTCATCTGCAACAACGCGTCTTCGCCGCTCGCAGCTGTCGTGACATCATAGCCCTTCATGGATAGAAAGTTACTTATCATATTCCTGGTATCCTGCTCATCGTCAATTATCAAGATCTTTCCGCGGCGAGCCTCTTTTTTAAACTCCTTCATACTTTCTTTTAAGATACCCAGGATCTCTTTCATCATTAAATGCGTGGAAAAATCTTTCTTAATGACGGCTAGCGCCCCCATGCTAAAGGCCTTATCCTTTAACGCGGGCGTTACATCCATTTTAGATAACAGCACAAAGTTGATCTCCGGGTCATGCTCCTTTATTTTAGTCATGGTTTCATAACAATCCATATGGGCCGCAAGTACAGATGAATCAATAATGATAAGGGCAGGCCTCTCGCGCTCCAATCTGATAAGAGCCTCTTTACCACTTGGAACACAAGTTACTTTGTAACCTATTGACGTAAGAACCTGATAAAAGGTGTCACGGGATGATACGTCACCATCTACGACTAAAATATCCTCTAGCATAATGCCTCCGCGAATTAATATTTTTGTTGTAGCGCCGCATTTAATTCTGCGGCATCCACTAAGCTCTAATGTAGTGGCGCCGATGCCAGGGGCTTCGGCATCCACTAAG
>Ga0051987_10000473_pt1 | contig 21966 bp, 20 predicted proteins | sample CryGey08umfilter_2_FD_58083 | JGI IMG/M metagenome (GOLD analysis project Ga0051987, IMG submission 58083) | Groundwater microbial communities from aquifer in Utah, USA - Crystal Geyser 4/10/14 0.8 um filter | ecosystem: Environmental > Aquatic > Deep subsurface > Groundwater | place: USA: Utah... | reverse complement strand
ACCTGTTCAACAAGAACCTGTTCAACAAGAGCCAGTTCAACAAGAACCTGTTCAACAAGATGCAGCAGCGCCTGTAAATCTATCAGAAATGACTCTTGCAGAAAGACAAGCATATAGAAAAAATAGAAGATAGTAATAAGTAAACTGATGGAGGAGCGTGATACCTTCTCTATTAATTTAATTAAACATAAAAAAAATCAACCATTTCTTAAATAAGGAAAAAAAATGAAAATATTATCAGTTTTAGCATTAACTGCTTCAGTTGTAACTGCAGCTCCATACGTAGGGCTTTCGATCGGGTTCTCTACCATGAAAGATAATTTAAAATTCTCAGGTCATGATGGAGAAGGACTTGGTCAAGATTTAATTATCCATAAATTTAGCCATAATAAGAACAGTCGTTTAAATACCCTTGCATTTGGCTTACTTGGAGGATATTCGTTTAAACTGAATGACAAAGTCTCCCTTTTAGCAGAAGCTGATTTTACACTTGCTTCAAAAAAGAAAACGCTTGCTAAATTCGATGCTCATCCAAATGGTGATATTATGAAGGATGTAGAGATCTCAACACGCCGCAAACATAGTTTTGGCTTTATGCCAGCAGCGTCTTATAACTTTACAGACAAAGTGAGTGGGCTTGTTGGCCTGCGTCTAAATTGCACAAAACATGAAGTAACAGGACACATTACAAATAATGATTCCGGTGACAACGAATTAGTAAAAGGATCAAAACATGTTATGGGAGTTGAACCAACAGTTGGCCTTGGTTTTAAAGTTTCTGATAAAATGGCAACGCGCTTAACAGTTGGCTATAATTTGGGCAAAAAGACAACAATCGTGAAACAGGTCGTAACGAATACTCCTCAGCTTAGAGAAAATGAGTCTTCTGGTCAAATTACAATTAAACCACGCGGTGTAAATGTTCGTCTTGCTATGACATACTCTTTCTAAGAAAAGATTATAATGTTATTGATAAAGCCCCTTTTAAGGGGCTTTTTTTTATCATGTGACTGAAAATATATGCACGTTTTTTATAAAACAATACCTGCAACACCGAACAACCAGGGTTTAGAAAACTCACCCTAAGTGAACCCAACAACCGCCGATATAGAGCATTTTTATTGTCTCTGAAACCCTTAATCAAATACGTTTCAAAATCTTGAATTCCTAACAGTTATAAGAAATGCGCACAGGCTCTTCTGCTCCCCACTGGGAAGGCATTTTTTATACCCAGGCAGTTTTGGGTTCCTTTGCTGACATACTTTTCACACCTGTGAGGCAGGTTGATAAAAAGATTAACCTTAAATAGTTGTGATCAGATAAAATGTATGTGTATATCTATTCTGAACTTAATATTACAGCATTAATGTTTCATCGTTTTCTGGCATCAAATGCTCTGGGCGTGCACGTGTTGACCAGGGTTCATCTATATCTGCTAAAGTACAGTCAATATTTTTTAACGTTAAGCGAATACACCCATCATCAGAAAACATCAGGTACACAAATAAATGATCTGAATGTTGATCAATATGGGCTGTTAAAAAAGATAGAATACGCGTGTTATCGCTTTGATCTATGTTTTTTTCATGTATGGTTTCAACATTTTTAAACATAAATCCTGCGTGTACACGGTAATATATAGGATCGTCTTCGTTTTCTTCAAGCACTTCCCAGCAAAAACGGTTCGCTAAAATAGATAAGGTGTTCTTTTCTTTGTCATGAGCAATAGACACAACCGGCATTAAAGAATCTTGAAGCAAAGATAAGATAATATCTAAATCTTGTACGTCTTTTGCAACTAAACGCAAAGGCTCATATTGCTGTGTTTCTAGTGCTGTGTTGTTTGCATTGTTCATGATATCTTAATCCTTTCAATTTGGGCGCCGCAGGGAATTAATTTATGTTCAATATTTTCATAACCACGATCAAGATGATACACTCTGTTTAAAGTTGTTTCACCTTTTGCAGCAAGTGCTGCCATCACAAGCGATACTGAAGCTCTAAGATCAGTTGCCATTACAGGCGCTCCACTTAATTCTTTAACGCCGCGTACCATTGCAGATGATCCATGAACTGTAATCTTTGCCCCCATACGACAAAGTTCAGGAACATGCATAAACCGATTTTCAAAAATAGTTTCTGTAATCATCGATGCACCATCACAAAGCGACATTAATGCCATCGTTTGTGCCTGTAAATCTGTCGGAAAACCAGGGTAAGGTTCGGTCATAATATCAATACCGTTTATTTTTCCTGTCGATGTTGCCCTAAATCCATTAGCTTCTTCTTTTAATTCTATACCTGCATTGGTTAATATTTGTGTAACGCCAGGAATTAAATTTAAGTTCGTATTGGTAATTTTAAGATCACCCTTTGTAATGCCAGCTAGCATCGCAAAAGTACCCGTTTCAATGCGATCAGGTAAAATTGTGTGTGTTGCGCCACCTAAAGACGGAACCCCTGTAATACAAATCGTATCTGTTCCAGCACCTGTAATTTTAGCACCCATTGCAATTAAGCAGTTTGCCAAATCAACAATTTCAGGCTCTCGTGCAGCATTAATTAATGTGGTATCTCCCTTTGCAAGGGTTGCTGCCATCATTAAATTTTCAGTCCCTGTGACTGTTATAACAGGCATCGTAAAGGTATTACCAATAAGCCCTTTAGGGGCTTTTGCAATAATATAACCTTGATCAATTTCAATGTCGCATCCAAGTGCTTTTAGCCCCGCTAAATGAATATCTACAGGGCGCGTTCCAATAGCACAACCACCAGGAAGCGATACTTTAGCTTCTCCAAATCGTGCAACTAAAGGTCCTAAAACTAAGATAGAGGCGCGCATTTTGCGCACCAAATCATAAGGTGCTATAAGCGTTGTGATATTTGACGCTTTAAGTTCAAGGGTATTTTGGTCAAAGTTTCCAGACGACACACCAAATTTTTCTAACAAATCGACTAAGGTAAAAATATCAGACAATCGTGGTGTATTTTTAAACACCATTTTCTGATCTGTTAGCAAACAGGTTGTTAATAAAGGAAGTGCTGCATTTTTAGCACCAGAAACTTTGACTTCACCCTTAAGCTGGACGCCGCCTTGAATTTTTAGGACGCTTAGCATTTAGGATTCTTTCACAAGGTGGATACACGTTAAGGGGCGTTTTTCAAAAGTACGGCGCATATACTGACGAAGAGCAGATTCAACAGTTTTATGACAGTCACTTTTTGAAGAATAGCTGGAACGTACTTGTGACCTAATAATTGGCTCTAACTCTGAAATAATTTCAGCATGCTCGTCCTTATCATCAATAATGCCCATGATGTTAATTATTGGGGGGCGTGTTAACTCTCCATTTTTATTATAGAAAACCGTTGCAAAAACACTTCCGTTGGTCCCTAAGCGTTCACGATCCCGAACCACATTAGAATCCATAGCGATTAAACCATTACCATCAACACCTAATCGACCCACTTCAACTTGGTCAACTAAACCAACATTGCCAGGCGTTAAATTAACAACCAAACCATTTTCAGGTATATATGTTTTTTTAATACCACATTTCTTAGCCCAATCAGCCTGTTCTTTCATATGGCGATATTCACCATGTGTTGGAATAAGGGCAAGGGGGCGAATCCATTCATACATCTGTTTTAATTCTTGCTTAGCAGGATGTCCAGATACATGGATGTCATCATTCGATGCAACAACAAGACGACAGCCCATTTTCAATAAACGGTTGTGAAGTGCCCCAATTGATTTTTCATTACCAGGAATAACACGCGAAGAAAAGATAATTAAATCATGTGCATCAAGCTGAACGCCCGGGTGACGCTTGTTTGATATACGCGACAGCGCAGCACGGTCTTCACCTTGAGAGCCAGTCAGAATAAACATGACTTTGTCGCGTGGCAAATCCATTGCTGTACGTTCATCAATCGTATTGGGCAGATCTTTTAAATACCCTGTTTCTTTAGCCGCAGATACCATATTAAGCATAGATCTTCCAACTAAACACACACGCCTTCCTACTTTTTCAGCAATCTTACAAGCTGTATAAATACGCGCAACATTCGATGCAAAGCAGCCAATGACAACCCGATTTTGTGATTCAGATTCAACAACCTTTAATAAATTATTATAAACGTCTTCTTCTGAACCTGAAGATCCTTCGTTAAAGGCATTGGTTGAATCACAAACAAGGGCCATAATTTCGCCATCACCCAATTGCTTTAAGCGCTTTTCACATGTGGATTGCCCAAGCATTGGGGACGGATCAATTTTCCAATCGCCGGAGTGCAGAACTGTACCAAGTGGCGTTGTAATAGCTAACGCATTTGGCTCTAGGGTAGAATGTGTTAAATGAATAAACTCTAAATCAAATGGGCTGAGTGAGAATTTTGTATTCAATTGAATAATATGAATGGGTACATCTTTTCCCCATGGTTTTTCAGCTAATTTACGCTTAATAATTTCTGCTGTAAACGGTGTTGCATATATAGGGCACTCTAAATAAGGCCATAAATGTGGAATTGCACCAATATGGTCTTCATGTGCGTGCGTTACAACAAGACCAACCAGATCTTCTTTATGATCTTCAATAAAAGATGGATCTGGTGTGATCACATCGATACCATGTTTGTCGTTAAAATTGATTCCCATATCAACCATTAACCACTTACCATCATGGCCGTATAGGTTTAAGTTCATGCCAATTTCGCCAGATCCGCCAAGTGGTAAAAACCACATATCTTGCTTTTTGGGTATTAAATAAGTCATTGTTTTCCTTTTTTTATATTCATCATAGAGTATATCACTGATTAAGGCTTTTGTACGAAGAATATTAAAAATACGCTAGTCAGTAAAGAATTTAATATTTTTCTATTTTTTGAAATATTAGTCTAAAAAAGACAACTGCAATCCGATATTTATGATGCGAAAGTGTTGTCAGTTAACAACTGTGCATCAAAACTTATTTGGGAATTAAAGTTTATTGTCTTAAAATTTTTTAGGTTGAAAGGCTTTAATCATAGGAAAGTTAAAAGTTACTTTCCTAAGAATAGAACTTTGCACAAAAACAATCAGACCAGTCGCTGTGCTTAAGACGGCTGAAAAGATAAATGGGTTTAGTGTTTTGCGGTATACTACGGGCTGAACATGTATTCCAAACCCATGAAATAAAGAAGATTGTGCAATGAAGGTTAAGGTTAAACAAATACAAAAAAATATACTTAAAGCAATTGCAAATGTCTTAACAGATGACAAATCAGCACGCACTGATTGTTTAGGTGCAAGATAAACTTCTTGCTTTAACTGTGAATAGGGTCGTAGCATAAAAAACCTTTCCTTGATTATTTATTGTAAGGGGGTATATCTTAATAAAGTGTTTATATGATCCATTTTATGTTGTTTTTTGATTCTTTATGACTATCAGCTTGTTTTCTACAATTAATCGTTATTTTGCAAAGCGCTTTTTGTTTTGGTTTATGACAATTTCAATTGCCATTTTATTTATAGTTGGATTGTTTGAATTTATAGAATTATTGCGACGTTCCATGGGGCGACCCTATATTGGCAGCCGATCTTTACTAGAAATAACCTTATTAAAATTGCCTTTCTACTTTCAAATGTTTTACCCCTTCATTATCATGGTTGCATCACAAGTAACGTTATGGCGCTTTAATCAGTCGCAAGAAATTATAGCTGTCCGTTCGCTTGGCTTTTCTGTTTGGCAAATTTTATCAAGTTTAATTCTAAGCGTCCTTGCCCTAAGTATTTTAAACTTAGCTGTATTTAATCCCATTTCTGCAATGACACAAAATCGCGCTGATGTTTTATACACATCACTTTTTAAGAAAAATGGAAATAGTCAGTTTTCTATTAATGAATCTGGACTATGGCTTCGGGAAAAAACACAAAATAAAGCAAGTGTCATTAATATAGAAACATATAATTTAGCTAAAAATATATTTTTAAATGTTAATATTTTTGAAACAACGGCAACTGGTGCTTTAGAACAACGTTATATGGCAACAAAGGCCACATTAAATGATGGATTTTGGCTGCTGGAAGACGTTAAGTCTTGGAATATAAATTATGGTGAAAAAGACCTTAGCACCCTGCACGTTAAAACGGATCTATCTATCAAAAAAATACTAGAAAGTAATGCAAAACCAGAAACCATTAGTTTTTGGAGCTTATCTAGCTTTATTACAGGCTTAAAAAAATCAGGACTATCTGATTTAAGATATAACTTACATTGGCATGTTCAGCTTGCTAAAATTGGCCAGGCATTAGCGCTTATTTTATTAGCTGCCGTTTTTTGCTTGCACCCAACACGATATAAAAAAGCCTCTACGCTCATTTTCTTAGGGCTAATTTCTGGATTTGTTATCCATTTTTTAACAGATGTTGTGCATGCATTAAGCTTAGGCGAAAAAATTCCTATCATTTTGGGTGCATGGTCGCCAGTGCTTATTACGTTTTTATTAAGCACCGGTTTACTGACACATACAGAACAAGCACATTAACGAAGCCTTATGAATCTTGTGTATTTTATATAGGGTCATATTATGAAAATTTTAAATAAATTTCTGGTTTCTAAACTGTGACAAAGAAGCCATCCTTCTAAGAATCATTACCCAAAGAATAATTGCTTAAAAAAAAGCGCAGTTTTTCATGATTTAATTTTTCCGCACTATTTATGGTATCAAAATGTTCTAGTTGATTGTTGAACCAGGTATATTGCCGTTTAGCGTAGTTCCTTGTTTTTTGTACAGCCCGTTCTATCATCAAAGCTCGTGAAAGATCGCCTTCTAAGTACTGCGCTATTTCTAAAGCACCTAACGCATTAAATATAGGCAGGTTCTTGGCTTCTTTATGATGCTTTAAAAAACAGTCAACTTCTTCTATAGCGCCGTTATTCAACATGATATCAAAACGCCTATGAATACGGTCGTACAAAATTTCACGATCAGGCTTTAGATAGACCTTATACGCATACTTATTCAGCCCATTTTCTTGTTGGTCTTGAAAATGGTGCATAATGGATTTTTTGGTTTCTAAAAATATTTCCAAGGCACGCCTCAGCCTTTTATGATCATTAGGGTGATATAAATTTTTTATTAAAGGATCATACCCTATAACATCAGCGTAAAAATCATCGTGACGATCATATATAGATTGAACTTTATTTTTAACATAGTCTGAAATAGGCGGTATTTGTGACAGCCCTTTTAGCAAGGCCATAATATAAAGCCCCGTACCCCCAACCACAACAGGTATTCTACCTTCCTGCCAAATTTCATTTAAAACAGATAAAATTGTATTTAACCAAATACCAGCCTTGGGTTGTGTAGTAGCTTCTAAATATCCATATAAATGATGTTGAATACCAAACATTTCTGCTGTTTGTGGTTGGGCTGTTAATAAGGGCAAATCTTTAAAAAGCTGTAAACTATCAGCGTTAACAACAGCGCCATTAATTTGTTTAGCTATATCCACACCTAAAGCTGATTTCCCTGATGCAGTTGGTCCTGATACAACGACAAATGGTTTAATGATCATGTGATTTTACGTCTTGATTTTGTCTTTTTTTCCATGAAATGTGGAAAATGCAAATAGGGCAACCATTGCACAAACAGCAATAAACCCACTTACCATAAATGTTGATCTAAAATCATATAGATGTGAAATTTCACCTGCAACTTTACCACCAATAAATAAGGCAGCTGCCATGATCAGATAAAAAGCACCGATACCTGTTCCACGCAGATCAAAGGGAATTTTATCCGTTATAATGGCAATAAACATACTTTGCGTAATACCCACTTGAATACCCCATAAAGAAACACCCAGTAACATCACCCAGTCTGTTTGTGCTGTAGCAAGGCAAAAATCAGCACCTACTAATGTAATAATACCAAAAATCAAAACACGTATACGTGGCACTCTGTCTGAAACACTGCCCACAGGATAAGAAATTAAAGCATTGAATCCATTATAGAACATAAGAATAAACTGTGTTTGCGCTGCTGTATAAAAAAATGTTTCTTTTGCGTGCAGTAGCAAAAAGCTTTCACTAATACGCGCAAGGAAAAACACAAAAACAATTGCCATTAAACCCCAAAAATAGCCACCAAGCCTCAAAAAATCGCGCACATGAATAGGATTCTTATTTTCAACAACTTTAGTTGTTTGATCATCTTGTGGCTTTGGTTCATGTACAAAAAACCATAAAATACACATGCCAATAAACGCTGGGATTGTTGCCATCCAAAATGCATACGTATAATCATCATTACTGTGGGTCATTAACCACCAGCTAACGCCCCCGCCAACACACGAACCAGCTTGGCTCCACGCTTGACGCAGACCAAAACAAGCCCCTTTAAATTCTGCTGGTGCAATATCGCCAACCAAAGCATCACGGGGTGCTGATTGCACGCCGTTACCAAGTCTATCTAAAAATCGAGCCGTGAATATGGCTTCAATTGAAGGGAATATGGCAAGAATAGGTCTGGCAATTGTAATCATTGCAAAGCCGATCAGCATAAGAACTTTTCGGCGCCTTAGATAATCGCTTAACATTCCCGAAAACAGTTTTGTAACGTTTGATAAAACTTCAACAGACGCTTCAAGAAGCGCTATCACAACAATCGTTGTTGATAATGACGATTTCATATATAGGGCACATAACCCAAATACGATGACAGAAGAAATATTTAGTAAAAATCCAGCAAGCCCAATGGCCCATATACTGAGCGGAATAAATTTAAATTTATTAATAAAAGATTGCGTCATATGCCTTACGATATTAAATTTGGACAACAGATTTTTAATATTAGCATATTATTAATGGTATAAGTAAAGAAAAACTTGTATATTTGACCCCGTTTTTATGCATAGGTTTCTAATTTTACTTTTTTCTTTTTTCTTTTTCTATATAGGCTGTACTTTAATGAAAAAACCAATTGTCCAATATTTATTCATCAATCATAAAATCCCCCTCTAAATATGTTAACGATAAATACAACCATGACTAAAAATTCTATTTCTTAACGGTTTATTAACTTATCCCCACTTTTTGTGGAAAAAGCTGTGGAAAAATATGTGGGAAGCAAGGATCTGCGCCTGTACTCCAGATGTGCTTATTTTTTAATCACACCCTGAAAAGCCCCAGAAAATATAGAGTTTTGCTCAAACTTTAAGAAAAATTAATTTGTATAATTGGTAAATCTTATTTTTCACAAGGAAGATCGGTTACGCGCATATAAAGCCAAATATTAATATTTAAATTTTTTTCTGTTTAGCTGTGGAAAATATAAAAAATATCAGCGTCTATTTGCCTTATAGAAATGGACTATGCGCTCTATACAAGGTACTATTAATAATACTATAACAATCCACAAACCATTATTTAAACACCCTTTAAATTACTTCATATAAAGAATCCATTGAATGCTATACTTCCTTATCCTTATTTTTTCTCTTTCTGCACTTCATGCAATGGTGCCTGGGCACAACTTTACAGACGATGATTTTATCCAATACGCAAAAAAAATACCGGAAGCAAAGTCATGCTGTTTGATTTACAGCCAAGATAGCCAATCGCAATTTTCTGGTGTGCTTATTGCACCTAATGTTATTGCAACTGCTGCGCATGGACTGGTATCAATCCTTGCAAATAACCCGCCACAATTAGTGCGCAACGGTTTTGTGAGCGTACCTTTGCACAATACATATGCACAATTCGATGAAGGCAAATCTTATCGTGTGCACTCTGCTTATATTGATCAACGTTATTTAGATGGCGATCATGCTTTAGCATCGCGGTATGATATTGCTTTTATTACGCTTGAAAGACCGATACTTGATCGGGCATCAATCCCCCTACTACCAGAATTAGACATGCCGCAGGATGTTACATTTACAGTAGTCAGTCATGGCATAAGCGACTTACAATCTTTTTGGGATGTTCTAAAATTTTGGAAACCCCCTATTACCTTTTTAAAGCGTGCTTATGATCTACTAGAATGGACACCTGTATCTTCACCGCGTATTTTAGGGGAAGATATTCAGTTAATACGCACCCTTGCCTACAGTTCAATCTTTTTTGATGCAAGAAAAACATACCGACCCTACACTGTTTATGATAAATCTACTTTTCAACGCACAATGAACGCTGTATATAAATGGCAAAAAAATGGACGACCGCCCTTTGCCTTAGCTCTTCCTGGCACAAGCGGGGCACCTGTATTTGCACGTATTCATAACACGTTATATTTAGCAGGTGTCATCGTGGCTTATGCCCCTATAAAAGGCAATTTTTTAGCGCCCCATGGCACAAGCGAATTAAAGCGCATCCTACACAATCCAAAAGCTGCAATTGGTGAATATCATACGATTTTTGCCCTCTTCTATAAGGAAAATACCACAACTAAATCAGCCCTAAAGGATGGTACAACATTTGTGATAGATCCAAATGTTAAAAAAATATTAGGTATGCCATAAAACGCGGTCTTGACTGCATAAATTTTATGGTTTTTTTCTAACATGCATCCGCTTCATATCAAAAAAAAGCATCTAATCATGATTTATTTGGTCACATTAATTTGTCAAGATCAGCTATAAAAATTTATAGCTGATCTGATCGTAAAGACGACTCAATTATTTTAGACGACCCATTATATTTGCTATAGTATCTGATTTATATACAAAATCACAGCCTGCAACACGTGTTATAGTTGGTTCATCTGGACCATAAAAATTTATTTTGGCAACTTTACCTTCAACCTTCTCTTTTTGCGCTTCAGTCCAAGTTGGACCGAATGCAAAAGCAGTCACCGTTAAGGTTGGTTTTTGAGAACCACCAGCAGCGCAAAATATATCCACAATGTCTCCAGGGGCAATCTGAGACAATTCAAAAGTAGGAACTCCAGTCTTATTTACGCCTGTAATATAATACACAACATGATGAATTGGTTGACTAGCTGCTGTATGAGAGCCAATAGTTATGGTTGTTGCACCTGCTTCTTGGTCAATTATAACTGATCTTTGAGACACTGTTTCTGCAACAGCAGCTGTAACCTACCGATCCACTCGCTCCATTAGCCGCAGCAGGAACCGCTGGATTGTTCACGCCATTATTTTGGATTGAAACAAACGTGTTAGTCGCAGCTGCAGAAGAAGAATTCATACCAACAACAAGAATTGCTGCTGCAGAAGCCATTGAAAGTAATAATTTACCAGAATTTAATTTAGAATTAGAAATAAAAGTGTATCTCCATATTTTGTTTTTATGACATCCAGACATGATTGTCTAAACGTGGTTTTATCTACACGCCATCGTTTTATGTAAGGCGCATAAATGTGCTTAAATGCTTTACAGACTGTAAATATTCCCCAACGTTGGGAAAAACCGCATCAATTTATACATTAATAAACTTCTCCACAAGGTAAGGTCTTGGTCAGCAGGGAATATGAAAAAATATATCAATCTCCCCCTCTACATATAAATAGTTATGCAGTAATTAAAGTATATAGGTGGGGTGGTTAATATTTTCTTAACAGGGGGGGGGATTCAACTGGTTTTTTCGTTCCTAAAACAGATTATAATTTCGGCTAATCTAAGGTTAGAGCGATATATTTCAAAATAAAATTATACGAAAAAAAAATTATATTTATAATAATGCTAAAAAAAACCCACAAACTGCATCATTAAGAAAAGAAAACGGTTTCTATTCTGCTCTATAATTTTATAGCATCAGGTTTGCTTTTGAACAGACTATTCATGAAGAGTGAATAAACTGTAAGAATAATAAAGACATGTACTTTCTATTTTATCCATATAGATCGCTATTTTTAAACGCATTGTATAGATAACGTTATGTTGAAACAGAGCCAAAAAAAATTAAGACATGGCCTTATGTTGATGAAATATTTGAATACGCTTTATTAAGCAATCGTAGTGTTTTGGAAATGCGCTGGCATTTATCGTTAGCCATTGATATAGATCATAATCGTCTTCTTCTAAAAGCTGTTGATATAAAGTTAAGTCTTTTGAACTGAATCGTGCTTCTTGTGCGTCAAAAAATTTCCCTAACAAAAAATCTAGCTCTTTTGTGCCCCGATGCCAGCTTTGATAGCGGAGACGCTTACGTTGATTGTCCATTAGCTTTTAACACCCCTTTTTTTGCAACTGGTCTTTGTGGCGCAGGTTGATTAGGGGTAATAATCGTCCGTTTTTTTGCAGTAATCGCATTTAAGCCCGAGAAGTAGGGCAAAAAATAAGATCCCATCATTTCAACAGGTGCAAAAAATGACTGTGTATACAATGACTGGGTTGGGGGGAAATATAAAAAACGTTCTTCTGATTCAACGTGCAAACCGCTTTTTAACAACATATCATGTAACTGTGACATGGTATAATGTTTGCCATGTGCAAAGGGTGAATGCGATGTATGACTCCATACCCCCGCTTTATTAGGAAAAACAATCAGAACTTCTCCATCAAGGGCAATTATGCGATTTATTTCTTTTAGCAGCCCTTCACCACTTTGGCAGCATTCTAATGCGTGCACAACAATCAGCCGATCAACAGATTTATTAGCTAGGGGTATATGGTCTTCGTGTACGATCGCTGTGTGTGAACAACTGGTATTAGGCCACGTGATACCGCCCATCTTATCAAACGTAAAAGATAACACTGTATTGCTGTGCGTCAGCTTTTCTGTAAAATAAGGTGTTGCATAGCCTATGCCTAAAATAAACTGGTTTTTAGTATTTTCAGGAATAAATTTTTTAACAATATCATTAATGTAGACTTGAACCACATCCCCCAAAGGGGTTTTGTAAAAATCGCACAGTTTTTTTACAGTGCAGGTCATGTTGTACCTACCTCTATGGCAATTCTTTAAATTCGCCAGTTGCCACAGTAATAGCCTTGCCTGAAATTGTGGTTGTATCTTCATCTAATGAAATAGATAATTTACCAAATTTTTGACCGGCTTGCGCTGCCCAAAAACTATTTTTTTCTAATTGTTGTGACCAAAAATCCGCTAAATCACAATGTGTGTGCAGACTTGCCGAAGCTTCATTATTTTCCAACCTTGGCGTAAAAACACGCGTCACATAATCAAACCGTCCTGTGTTGCTTTCAGATGTTACGATAATACGATCAATCTCAATCGTTAAAAGTTTTGCAAAATCAGGTTGTAGTGCTCTTAATTCATCTTCTGAATGCAATTCAATAATAATGCCGCCTTTACAGTCATATATACACACAGGTGACACACCAAGTGCTTTTGCTAGCCTATCAGGTATAGACGTTGGCGATACGTGTGAACGTTTCAAGGTAATCATCATCACATCTTTTTCTTGCGTTACTTTAAAAATTTCACCAAAAAATTCAAAATAAATAGGATTTTTTTTAGGATGATCAAGCTCTTCCCATAAAACATAAGCGGCTGCAAGCAAGGAATGACCTGGTTTTTTCAACTCACTATGTGGTGAAAAAAACTGAATACTATAATGGCCTTTACTATCAATTTCTTTAGAAATAAATGCAGTTTCTGTTTGATTAACTTCCAAACTAAGTCTTTCCTGCGTTGTTTTTTTTAGTGGTTTATTCGTTAAAAAAACGCACGCACTACTACCAGAAAATGGCTTACTTGAAAAGACATCGACGATCCAATATTTCATTGCTTTTTGTATCTTATTTTAGAATATATACATTCTCTCGCGTTCTGCATTTAAAAGTCAAGAATATGGCTACTTCTGTTTTGCAGCATGTTCATTATGGTTTTGCCACGCCGCCGCCTGGAATCCATAGCACATCATTTTTACCGTCATTGTTTAAAATGCGCGCAAGAACAAACAACAAGTCAGATAGCCTGTTTAAATAATGAACAACAAGTTGTGATACACATTTTTTTTCACCTTCTTCCTCCACAATAGCGCACACATAACGTTCCGCGCGCCTAACAACTGTTCTACATAAGTGCATGTACGCTGCAGCATCACAACCACCTGGTAAAATGAAAGACTTTAAGGGTGCTAATCTAGCATTATAAAAGTCTATTTTTTCCTCTAAATTGTTCACTTGCTTTTGTGTCACACGCAGAGGTTTATAATCAATTTTTTCTGCTGTTTCTGGTAAACATAAATCTGCACCAACATCGAACAAGTCATTTTGCATTTTCAAAATTAGTGCCTGAATATCTTCATCTTTAATATGCATCAAAGCAACACCTAGAAAGGAATTTGCTTCATCCACTGTACCTATGGCATTAATGCGTAAGGACGATTTTAAAACACGTTTGCCGTTCCCTAACGACGTTGTTCCTTCATCCCCAGATTTTGTGTAAATGCGTGTTAATTGAACCATGTAATATACTATGTTTTATAATGTCTTTACCTAGTATAAGTAAAATTAGGGTAGATTCATAACAAAAATTTGGCACCATCAATTGTTACAAAGGTTAAAACAAAAAGGCGTGGATAGATGATGAAGAACATCAAAATAGTTTTTTTTATGCGCTCGCGTACAGGGCATATAAGCTGTTATTTATAGAAATGATTTAAATGATTGCGTATAAATATCGTGGTGGCACTAAAATTATTTTTAAATCAGCAGTTTTTTGCAGCAGTTTTTGAAGAATAAAGATATCGATAAACGCAGATTATATAGAGTCAGAAAGACAAACACCCGGGTAGTGGCGATCTTTTTATAAATATGTTAAAACTTAAAAAGACATAAAAATTATTTTGTAAAAGGTAGATTATGAACATTTCAAGCCAGGCATTAAAACGAAAAATTTTATCTTCAAGCATTATCGGAAACGCCCTAGAATACTATGATTTCACATTATGCGGCATCTTCATTTCAATTTTAGCGCGCGAGTTTTTTTATGTAACAGATACAACAACAAGTATTTTATGGGGATTTTTCGCTTTTTCAGCGGCCTTTTGGACGCGGCCATTAGGTGCTTTTGTCTTTGGCTATGTTGGCGATAAATTTGGAAGAAAAGTTGCGCTTACCTGGTCTATCGTTCTAATGGGTATTCCAACTTTTATTATAAGCATTTTACCAAGTTATGAAAGTATTGGCATACTTGCACCAGTTATATTAATACTGTGTCGCATGTCACAAGGGCTGTGCACAGGTGGCGAATGTAATGGTGTTGCCATTTTCACATTAGAACACCTAAAAACAAAACCTGGTTTTATTGGCGGCATTATTGCGGGTTCATCAGGTGTTGGTGCATTACTCGCTATGTTTATGGGTTTTATCATGACGCAAGACTTTATGCCAAGTTGGGCATGGCGCATATCATTTTCCTTTGGTGCCGTTGCTAGTATTGTGGGCTATATTATCAGAAAAAATACAGCAGAAACGCTTGATTTTGTTAAAGTACAAAGTAAAGCAACATCTGCACCACTTGTAACAGTATGGCGTCACAATAAACAAAGTTTTTTATTATCTATAGCACTTGGTTTATATATGGGGGTGTTGGCCTACACACTCGTTGTCTTTTTAAATATATATCTCAGCCAATATATTGGCTTAACGCTATCAAAAAGTATTTTTTACAACATTTTCGGCTATTCGGCCTATATGTTGTTTTGCCCTATTTTTGGCGCGTTTAGTGATAAAATATCACCACTTCAAGCGCTTAAATTTTCTGGTCGCCTATCTTTATTTGCACCCTTTTTAGTTTTTGCACTGCTTCAAGTAAATAGCGGCTTTTCTATTATCATGGGTCAGATTTTATTTGGTGTCATTGCTGCAAGCAGTTACGGGCCTACTCACTACTTTTTACAAACACTTTTTCCTGCAACAAATCGTTATACGGGCATATCAATTGGTTTTACAGTGGGCTTGTCTTTGACAGCAGCAACAACGCCACCATTGCTAACCTACCTTTTAAGCACCTTTTCTAACCTTTATATACCAGCTATGTATTTAAGCGCCTGCGGTGCATTATGGCTTATGGTTTTGGGTTACCTATACCCCAAAATCAAACTCCATTATCAAACACAAAAAACGGATGATACCACTGACGCAATAACAGCCATATAAAAATCATTTTTAAATTTTGATAGCATCCAATATAAAAACTATTGCCATAAAAGTATACTTAACTTAAATGGCAAAGTTTTGTTTTCAGACAATTGCTGCATGACCAAAATCATCTCCATTTTGAAATCTGAACTTGGTATATATAATTTGCCAATTTACACGTTTGACGCACACGTTCCATTTCAGAACATTATATATCGTGATATCATAAACATAACGATATGAAGAGATTGTATGATGTCAAAGACTTCCCAAACGGCTATTTTTGGAATTTTAATGTTATTTTGGGGTGTTGGCCTTGCCTATTTACTGTATTCCACAACGCATCCCCTACAATGGGTAAGCCTGATTATTATTACACTTGTTTCATTTTTAATTGTTGCATATTTATTTAAAGTAGATAGGCAGCAACACCGCTTGAATGAACAAATTCGCCTGCACCATGTTTTTGCAGCGACATTATCTGAAGTTGAGGAGGCCATTGTTTTTGATGAACAAGGCCGTACTGTTTTTACAACACATCCACATTTATACCCACATCAAAAAGAATTTTTAAGAAAATTTCTTTTAAAAGTTAAGTCATCACCTGAAAAGCATCGTTTTAAAAAATGGGTTGATGAACATTTATCGGGTGAGGTTATATTATCCGGTGGGGGCGACGGATTAGGGCAGCAAGAAAACAGGTGGTTAGTACGTATACACGCCGTTAACCCAACCCATGTTCGCGGTCAAAACATGATTTTAATTTCTATTGTGGATTTAACCCGCTATTTAGGCGGGGTGCAAAAAGCAAAAGAAAATCATCAGCAACTAGAAATGTTTTTAGATAATGCTCCTTTTGCTTTTTTCTATGCTAACAAAACCCAACATTTTGTTGCCGCAAACCAAACACTGGCTAGCTGGCTGCAAAAAGATAAGGACGATATTATCGGAAGCAGAATAAAAAATTTCATACCTGACTTTAGTGCAATAGAAGGAGATGAGCGAACGCGCACCATTACACTTCAAATTAACGAACATAAATCCATTAAAGCGCTATACTTTCCACCAAGCAATCATGGGAAAAAATCTAAGGCTGGTATATTATGCCGACTTGATGACGGTATTATGACAACCAATTCAAAAGGAGGCGATTTCATGAGTGAATCTAGCTTCTGCAAATCCAAAATACCTGCAGTTGTTCTGGAACCATCTGGAAATATCGTCAATGTCAACCCAGCATTTGGCTCGGTCATTGTGGATTCTGTGATTATTGATACAAATGTCCAACCTGTTGGGTCTTCTTTTTATGACTTTTTAGAAAGTACACAAAAAGCAGGTTTTCAAAATGCATTAGATAATTTACTAAGAACAAAAGAAGATTCTTCCCTTTTAGAAGTCATTTTCAAGGATAAAAAATATCATGCAACCGCCCATATTAGTGTCATAGAAGACCATTTAAATGCAAAAAGTAAACCTAAATTCTATATCCAATTTATTGATATTTCTGAACAGGCGCGCTTAAAAGAACAATTTACACAATCACAAAAAATGCAGGCCGTTGGGCAATTAGCGGGTGGCATAGCACATGATTTTAATAACCTACTAACAGCCATGATTGGGTATTGTGACTTATTACTACAACGCCACCTTCCAAATGATTCTTCCTATAAAGACGTCATCCAAATCAAACAAAATGCAGAGCGTGCTTCAAACTTAGTGCGCCAATTATTAGCGTTTTCTCGTCAGCAATCATTACAGCCTAAAGTGATTAAAGTAACTGAAATTCTATCAGAATTATCCGCCCTATTACGCCGCTTAATTGGTGTTAATATTGATTTTGACATCAATCATGGGCGCGGCCTACATACAATTCGCGCAGACATTTCACAAATTGAACAAGTCATTGTCAATATGGTTGTCAACGCCCGCGATGCCATCGGCGAAGGTCGGGGTTCTATTTCAATCAAAACTTATAATCATTCATGCGCAAAGCAAAAACGTATTGGCCACAGTGTGATGCCAAAGGGTGAATATGTTGTGATTGAAATCCAAGACACAGGATCTGGTATTCCTGAAGATATGTTAGAACGTATTTTTGAGCCCTTCTTTTCAACAAAAGAAGTGGGCGAAGGAACCGGTCTTGGGCTATCAACTGTTTACGGCATTATAGAGCAAAGCCAAGGCTTTGTTGATGTAAATAGTATCGTTGGCCAAGGCACAACCTTTATGCTGTATTTCCCAGAATTTAAAGATGAGCAGAAACAAACTGTTGAAAAAAAAGCTGCAAAGCCGGTGGACCTTTTAGGCGGTGGATCTTTAATGCTTGTGGAAGACGAAGATTCTGTTCGCATGTTTTGCGCCCGTGCACTGCGTGAAAAGGGTTATGAAGTGGTAGAGGCTGAAAATGGTGAAAGTGCTTTAAAGTTAATACAAGCAGGACAAAAATTTGATGTTTTAATTACCGATGTTGTGATGCCTAAAATGGACGGTCCGACCTTAAATAAAAAAGTGCGTGATATTCTACCCAACACAAAGACAATTTTTATTTCAGGCTACGCAGAAGATACATTTAGGCAAGATCTAGATAGCAGTGAACAGATACACTTTTTACCAAAACCCTTTTCATTAAAAGATCTAGCCAGTAAAGTAAAAGATGTTATTCAGTCGTGACCAATGACGTGCTTATTGATTTATTTTTAGACATGATTATTGCAGAACGTAATGCATCTAAAAATACCGTAGAATCTTATAAGCGTGATTTGTCACAGTTTTCAATGTTTTATAAAAATTCATTTTTACAGTGCAGTGCTAAAGACTTAGATCATTATATTACCGTTAAACATACAAAAATTTCTGCAACATCAATTGCGCGTTTAATATCTAGTATAAAACAATTCTTTAATTTTTTAGTAAGTGATGGCTATTTAGAAGTCAGCCCGACTTTGCATTTAAAACAGCCCAAAGCATCCCGGCAAATTCCTAAGGTTTTAACAATTGAACAAATAGATACATTGATTCAGGGCAGCTATCAAGACACAACGTTAGATGGCATCCGTTTAACTTGCATGCTAGAAATTTTATATGCCACAGGCATGCGTGTATCTGAATTAATCTCGCTTCCTTTGTCTGCCCTTACACTTGAGCCGAAAACGAAAACACTTCAAAACTTTTTATTGATTAACGGTAAAGGTGAAAAAGAACGTTTAGTCCCCCTACACAAAGGGGCCGTTAAAAGTATTTTGAATTATTTAACCGCCCGCAGTGTTTCGCTATCACGTAAAAATCAACCTCCGTATCTTTTTCCATCAACAGCAAAATCAGGTTTTTTAACACGCCAAGGTTTTGCAAAAAATCTAAAAAAACTGGCTTTAAAAATAGGGTTTGATCCTTTATTGATATCGCCGCATATTGTACGACATTCCTTTGCAACCCACCTTTTAAAAAATGGTGCTAATTTATTTACAATTCAAAAATTTTTAGGTCATAGCGATATATCAACAACACAAATATACACCCATGTTTCACCTGATCACATAACGACACTTGTAAATACCCATCATCCACTTGCAAAGTAAAACATTCCAGATATTTTAAATATTAAATGCGTATTTCATCACCAAACCCTAAGGACTGGATTAGATTCTGAATCCAGGACTAATTCTGTCACCGCCCAAACCAAAGCATCTAGACGATCGGGGGATTTTGATGTGAGGCCCGGCACATAATCACATAGTTGTGTTTCAAGTTCATTAAAATGCTTTACATGAACAACCCGCTTTTGTTCATATAGGGCTGCAATGGGTTCTGCCCTGATACCCTTTCCGCGCGTTGCCCGAACCGCCTTATAGGCAATATTGGTGTCAATGCTGCGCACGATACGCTCTACCATGTCGCCCCCTTTATTAATTTCTGCAATTAAGCGATCTGCCTTATGGCGAAAATATGCTTTAACAGCCCGCTGGCCCCAATCTAAAGGCGATAGTTTTCCAGATAGATCCTCTAACACATAAATTTTATCATCTTCCCCAAGGGCCGCCACAACAATGCCGGTTTCATCGCTTTTTTCGTGATGGGTGGCGGCTGGATCGACCGCGACCACAATACGGCGAATATTTTCTGGCATGTTTCCATATTGCATCATTTCACGCCGCCAAAGCGCATGTTCACGGCGATCTAAAACTTCGGCATACAGTTCTTGCGCCCCAAGGGAAGTACCCTCAAATTGTTTTAAAATTTGGGAGAAAAAAGAGCTGGCTAAATTCGCCTTATTATCATATGTTGTGCCTTTCGTTATAACCGTTGTTGGGTCTTTTAGTATTTTTTGAATCAATTTCAATGGCTTTGGGGTGGTGGTTACAATACACCGCGGATGCGCCCCTAAACGTAGGCCCATCATCAACTGGTTCCAGACATCTTCATGCAGTCTAAATTTAGCCAGTTCATCTATCCAGGCTGCATCAAACTGCGGCCCCCTTAATTTTTCTGGGTTTACAGCCCCTATTACATTGGCAACTGCGCCATTTGGCCACATTAAGGTGTTCGTTGTGCTATCCCATATTGGCTGTTCATCTTTTGGTGTACACGACCGGATGCCGCTTTCCCCGTTTACCATAACATTTAATACTTCATGAATACTGGCACCGATCAACGCTATACGCTTTGCTTGTTTTGTTGCAACCCACTGGCGGATGGTTTCAGCACCAGTGCGTGTTTTACCAAACCCACGCCCGGCCAAAATCATCCAAGTTGTCCAGTCACCCTTTGGTACTAACTGATTTTCCCTGGCGTGCTTATCCCAGTTATAATCTTCGGCTGCTTTTTGACGCGCTGCCTTTTCTTGCCGTAAACATTCTTTTAGTTGTTCTATTTTTGTCATGATTTTACTCCTGTATCGGCACTTTTAATTAAAGAATCTAGTTCTGCATCTGTTAGATCTTTAATCGATAATGTATTGGATGCTGTTTTTTGCCGAAACATGCCCAGTTCAAGACCGATAAGTTTAAGAAGGCTCATCCCTGTTTTAATGTCATCTGCGTCTTTTGTACTTTGATACAAATCTTTTAATTCTTTGATAACTTCCTGACGATTCATAAATATTGGTCCAGTGGTAACTCCTACTTTTATAAAAACCCATATTACATAAATCGCCTACTTTTATAATTGCCTGGGCTTTTATAAAACTTGTGCTTCATGAAATATATTGTATACTAAATAGAATATGTTCATTTTTATTGCAATATAATATATGAAAAAACAATTCTTAATACTCGCGCTGTCAGCCTCAATTTTATCAGCCGTCGTTCCAGATATCAGAACACAAGCTGGCAATCTGGCTAACGTAAAACGGGCTGATATGTGTAATTACACTAAGGGGCATACGTATGAAACCCTATTTAACGAAGCCGTTACGGAAACACTTCCAGATCAAGAACTGCAGCACGTAATTTGTATTGCAAACAGTATTTTTTCTGGTGATTTAGATACATTAAGCAGAAAACAATACTTTGCTTTTTCAGTGGCACTTGTTCAAGTTCGGCAAAAATATATGCTAAAAGCAGGTCACGTTATCTTGCAACAACGTGAAACACTATATGCGCCCCAATACTTGTTTTCACAAGACTTAAATTGTGCCATAGACATTGTGATGAAAAAGGCAAGAGAAACGAACCAAAAATCAAGTATACATCACTTTATTAGATGGTCATTTTATGGATAATACTAAATTTGATTCGAATTTGCACAATACGATACTATCAATGCATGATCGTTAAATTTATTGAATAAAATGCAGCAGGGAAGTTAAATACTCCCTGCTTTTTACGCTATTTATAATTTGCATATAGCCCAAAAAAATATTTTTTGACAACGCTTAAATCTTAATAGTGCACAGTTTTACCAAAAGCCGCTA
>Ga0051987_10000471_pt1 | contig 22022 bp, 25 predicted proteins | sample CryGey08umfilter_2_FD_58083 | JGI IMG/M metagenome (GOLD analysis project Ga0051987, IMG submission 58083) | Groundwater microbial communities from aquifer in Utah, USA - Crystal Geyser 4/10/14 0.8 um filter | ecosystem: Environmental > Aquatic > Deep subsurface > Groundwater | place: USA: Utah... | reverse complement strand
TTTTTTTTCTAGGCAGTGTAAGGAATTATCTGCAGAGTAGAGGACCCCATTGATCCTTTTATATTGTATGTTCGCATTTGGAGTTTGTAATACTTTTCTCGACATTTTTTCATGTTTCTTAACTAAGTTTACCAACTCTTTATTGTGGGTAGTAGATTTCTTTTTAGTTGTCCTTTTAGTATGTGGAAAATCTTTTTTTGAAACGTCTATACTTATTACAGTAAATCCCTTATCTGGATAATAAGGATTCATTATAGAATGGACCTGCCAACCCTTGTTTTGTATATTTATAGAGAGTTTCTCTTCAATTTTAGATAATTGATTATGCGTGTATAGCTTACGAGAATCAAATTTAAAGATATTCTCTCTTTTTAGTAAGCGTGGGAGAGAGATTCCATCATAGCACCATAATTCAACATCCTTAAGTAGATAATTCATAATAAGATTATACCACTTAAGCTAAATTATTGGATAGTAGTTTCTGTCTATTGACAGCAAATATTACTGTGTTACAATATATTAGCACTCTCTAAGCCTGAGTGCTAATAGAAATACTATGGAATTAAATAAAAGAAAAAATCTATTATTAGGAGAAATTATCCTAGAATATATCCGCACAGCAGAACCTGTGGGTTCTAAGTATTTGGCAACTGAGGGAAAGTTTGATTTATCTCCAGCTACGATTCGTAATGAGATGGCAGAGCTTGAGAAGGATGGTCTTATTTATCAACCACATACTTCAGCTGGACGTGTACCAACACCTGCAGGTTATCTTTATTACTTAGAAAATATTGTAAAGGATAAACAGATTACTGGTGCAGATAAAAAGAAGCTCAGGCCAATGATTATTAAAGTCAGCGGTGAAGATATAGAACAGTCAATGAAAGATTTGGCTAAAGAGGTGGCAGAGTTGGTAGATAGTGCTGTAGTATTAGCTTTATCACCCTATAATGTTTTTTATACTGGCATTACCAATATTTTTAAACAACCAGAATTTTTTGAAAAGCAAATGATTATTAATATGAGTCAAGTAATAGATCATCTCGATGAAGTGATGGCTCATCTTTTCAATACTGTTGATCAAATAGAAGTATTGATTGGCAGTGATAATCCTTTTGGACAAGATACGGGAGCGATTTTGACTAAATGTCACAAGGGAGATCAAAAAGTTGTCTTTGGTATTGTCGGACCACTGCGTATGGACTATCAAAGAAATTTAAGCATTATTAATTATCTAACAGCAAAGTTAAATGGTTAAAATCAAAAAAGATACAAATTTAGCAGCAGAACTTGCTGAGTGTCAGGCTGGCTGGTTGAGAGCAAAGGCTGATTATCAAAATTTACAAAAAGAAACAGAGAAATGGAAGATGGATTTTGTTCAATACGCTAAAGCAGATATGATCTTAGAATTATTACCCGTTTACTCTTACTACAAGACAGCCCTGCAACACATTCCAGATGAGGATAAAGAAAAGGAATGGCTCAAGGGGATAGAACATATTTATAAATTACTGCAAGATTTTATGTCTAAAATGAATGTCAGAGAGATCAAGACAGTTGGTAAGGATTTTGATCACCATTTTCATGAAGCCATTAAACAAGAAACAGATGAAACCAAAGATGATAATATTGTTTTAAGTGAAGTACAGCCAGGTTTTATGCTAGGAGAAAAAGTATTGCAAGTAGCAAAAGTAGTAGTAAATAATTTAAATATAGATAAAGTATCTGCTCAGGTCTCTACCGAGGTTGAGTTAGATCAATAAAGGAATATTATTATGGCAATTATTAAATGGACACCAATGTTAGATCCATTTGAAGAAATGGATACAATGCTCAATCATTTTTCAGAAAATAGAGCTATAATGTTTGCACCATCAATGGATATCTACCAAACTGAGAAAGATGTAGTGGCTGAAGTTTCACTACCAGGGGTGGACCCTAAAAATATTGAAGTAGCAATCACTAATGATGTTTTGACTATTATTGGTAAGTCAGAAAAAAAATCAGAAGTGGATGACAAGAACTATTATCGTAAAGAGGTACGATGTGGCTCTTTTCAAAGAAGTGTTGCCTTGCCAGCGACCGTAAATTGCGATCAAGCCAAGGCTGAGTATAAGGATGGTATTTTGAAAGTGGTCATCCCGAAAGTAGAGTCAGTAAAACTAAAGACAATTAAAGTTGATATAAAATAAATGGATTTTAATAAACACTCAATTAGACTAGTACAACAATGTCCTGTTTGCGAACGTAAATATCACGAAGAAAGAGTACAGATCATTGATGAACAAGGCAATTCCTTTTTGGCTTATATGACTTGCACTTTTTGTCAGTCCAATATCATTGTCAGAGTGATTAGTATGCCCCAAGGATTGGTTGGCAGTGCTATTCTGACAGATTTGACGCCAGAAGAAGTATTGAAGTTTAGTCATGAAGAAAATATCAAAGCAAATGACATTTTGAGTGTTCATGAAATTAATAAGAAGGGAAATATTATTGAAACAATTAATAATTTAAATTAATAATAATTAGAACTCACAGCTAAATAGCTAAATGGTTGAATTGTCTAGGTGAAACCCATCAGAAACAATAAAATTGATTAACAATTTAACAATTAAACAATTTAACAATATAATTATAAGAATATGAGTAAAATTTTAGGAATTGATTTAGGCACAACAAATTCGGCAATGGCTATTGTTGAGGGTGGCGCACCAAAGATCTTGGAGAATACCGAGGGTAATCGGACCACACCAAGTATGGTGGCGATTAATAAGAGTAATGAGCGTTTAGTGGGATTATCTGCCAAAAGACAAGCGGTTATTAACCCAGAGAACACTTTGTTTTCGATTAAACGTTTGATTGGTCGAAGGTTTGAGGATGAGGAAGTACAAAGTGATATCAAGACAATGCCTTATAAGATAGTAAAATCTGGCGAAGGTATCAAGGTTAAGATGACGGATAAGGAATATACTCCTCAAGAAGTATCAGCAATGATTTTACAGAAGTTGAAAACTGATGCTGAAGCAAAACTTGGTGAAAAGATCACTGAAGCAGTAATCACAGTACCAGCTTATTTTGATGATGCGCAAAGACAAGCCACCAAAGATGCTGGTGAGATTGCTGGTTTGACTGTCAAAAGGATTATCAATGAGCCAACAGCAGCAGCTTTGGCTTATGGTTTTGATAAGAAGAAGGATCAGCAAATAGCAGTGTATGACCTTGGTGGTGGTACATTTGATATTTCAATTTTAGAAGTTGCTAGCGATACTGTCGAAGTAAAGTCAACCAATGGTGATACTCATCTTGGTGGTGATGACTTTGATCAGGTGATTATTAAGTGGTTAATCAGTGAATTCAAAAAGGACCAAGGCATTGATCTGGGCAATGATCAGACAGCTTTGCAAAGATTGAAAGAATCAGCTGAAAAGGCAAAGATTGAGCTTTCAACACAAACAGAAACTGAGATCAATCAACCTTTTATCACGACCGATGATACTGGCCCTAAGCATCTAGTGATCAAAATGACTAGAGCTAAGTTGGAAGAATTGATCGGTGATTTAGTTAAGAAAACATTAGAACCAGTAAAAAAGGCAATTACTGATAGTGGTTTTAAGAAAGAAGAAATTGATGAAATTATCATGGTTGGTGGTATGACGAGAATGCCAATTGTTTTGAAAACAGTAGAAGAGTTTTTTGGTAAAAAACCAAATATCTCTATGAACCCTGATGAAGTGGTCGCTGCTGGTGCAGCTGTGCAAGCTGGTGTCTTGCAAGGTGATGTCAAAGATGTGCTTTTATTAGACGTTACTCCCTTGACTTTAGGGATTGAAACTTTAGGTGGTGTGGCCACACCTTTGATTGAAAGAAACACTACTATCCCAACATCTAAATCACAAATTTTCAGTACAGCAGCTGATAATCAAACTTCAGTTGAGATTCATGTTTTACAGGGTGAAAGACCAATGTCTCAGGACAATAAATCTTTAGGTAGATTTATTCTATCTGGTATTCCACCATCACCACGTGGTGTACCACAAGTCGAAGTGACATTTGATCTTGATGCTAATGGTATTTTAAATGTTAAAGCACAAGACAAAGCAACAGGTACGGAGCAAACCATCACGATCACTGCTTCTTCAGGCTTGGCCAAGGATGAAGTGGAGAGAATGAAAAAAGAAGCTGAAGAACATGCTGATGAAGATAAAAAGAAGAAAGATGTTATTGATACCAGGAATAATGCTGAGGCAGTAGTGATGAATACAGAAAAAATATTGGAAGAAAATAAGGATAAGGTTCCTGAAGATGTGAAAAAAGAAGTAACTGAAAAAGTAGAAGCATTAAAAGCTGTTAAGGATGGCGATGACTTGGAAGCTATTAAGGCAGCCTTGGAAGAGCTCAATAAGACTGTTACTAAAATTGGTCAAGCAATGTATCAATCTCAGCAAAGTGCTAATCCACAGGCAGGGGAACAAACTACAGATGAATCAGGACAAAAGGCAGAGGATCAGAAAGAAACTGTGGAAGGGGAGTTTGAGGATGTTAAAGATGAGGCATCGGCTGAAGAGTCAGAAAAAAAAGAAGAGGATAATAAATAGATATAAATTTATGGATGAAAAATTATTAACTAATAAAGCAGGTACTATTTTGATTGTCGTTGTGGTTCTTTTTTATGTAGTTTCATATCCAATTCAGGAGTCATGGTTACATAATATGTATCAAGGTGACCATAAACATGTTATTGACTCGTATCTTGATATAGAATCGGGGATGTCGTTAACAGTAAGTGGTGCAAATAGTTCTATGGTATCATCAGCATCTACGCCGAGGTTTTATTAGAATAATAACCATAAACCAAGCATTAAACTACAAATATAAAATGTTTTGAAAATTAGAATTTGTAATTTGAGCTTTGTTTGTGATTTGGAATCTGAACATTGGGATTTAATACAAAGATCATTTAGCAAATTAACAAGTTAACAATTTAGCAGTTTAATAATAAACATATGACAGACAAACAACCCCATCAAGCTGGGCAAGCAAATCAACCACAAACACAAATAAAAATTGTGGATAATATTCCTGGTACAGAATATACCAATATGATGCAAGTGCGCCATAATAAGGATGAGTTTCAGACGATTTTCTTGAATGTGATGCCACCGACTGGCAAGACAGTAAGTAAAATTGTGACTTCACCAGGGCATATGAAGCGCATTGTCATGGCTTTGCAAGAAAATCTTAAGAAATATGAAGAGCAGTTTGGTAAAATTGATGAGAGTGAAGAGCCAGTGAATTTTGGTTTTGAGGAGAGAAAGAATAGTTAGATAGTTGTTTAGTTTCTAGTTTTGGTGGTTATTAAAAGGATAGATTTAAGAATCAATAAAAATGAGCAAAGATTATTATCAAATTCTTGGCGTTGATAAAAAAGCGACCAAAGATGAAATAAAAAAAGCTTTTCGTAAGAAAGCTCATGAGCATCATCCAGACAAAGGCAATGGTAATGCCGATAAGTTTAAAGAAATAAACGAGGCTTATCAGGTTTTGTCCAATGAGCAAAAAAGGCAGCAGTATGACCAGTATGGTAGTACTGGGCCTTTTGGTTATGATGGCGCTCGTGCTAATAGCGGCCAGGGTGGTATGGGAGGCTTTAATTGGCAAGATATGGCTGGTGGCCAAGGAGCACAGGGCAATATTAACATGGATGACTTGGGAGATATTTTTGGTGGACTTGGTGATATTTTTGGTTTTGGTGGTAGAAGTAATAGTAGACGTGGACCACAAAGAGGTCATGATATGGAATCTGAACTGACTATCACATTTGAAGAATCATATTCTGGCGTGGAAAAGATGATTCAATTGAAAAAAAATATTCAGTGCAATCATTGTCATGGTAATGGGGCAGAACCTGGCGCCAAAATAGAAACTTGTCAGACTTGTAAGGGTTCTGGTCAGGTCAGACAAGTGCAAAATACGATGTTTGGTCAAATGTCATCTGTGATTGTTTGTCCGGATTGTCATGGGGAAGGCAAATCTTATTCTCAAAAATGTAAAGACTGTCGTGGCAGTGGTGTGATCAACGACTATGATAAGATCAAGGTCAAAGTTCCGGCCGGTATCAGCAATGGACAGAGTTTGAAATTATCAGGCAAGGGTGAAGCAGGAATCAAGGGTGGACCGGTGGGAGATTTATATTTAAATATTTTTGTTAAACCATCGGCAAAGTTCAAAAGAGATGGCCATGATTTATATACAGCACGGACGATCACCCTCACTCAGGCATTATTGGGTGATAAAGTAAATGTGGATATTATGGAAGGAAAAGTGAAATTGAAGATACCTTCAGGTACAGAATCAGGCAAGAGATTCTTGATTCGTGGTAAAGGTATGCCCAAGTTACAGGGTAGTGGCTATGGCAATCTTTATGTAGAAGTGGATATTGATATTCCTAGTAGACTTAATCGGCAGCAAAAGAAATTGATTGAGGAATTGAAAAAAGAAGGATTATAATTTTTTATATTGTATTAATTAGCGGCCCGGCTCTGCCGGGCCGCTTGCTTAGTTGACAAATAAATAATATGGGAATAAAGTAGCTTATTACAGCCGTCGCTGTAACTAGAGCCGTCGAATTGAATCAAATGACCATCAAAACTAGGAAAAAAGTACTATTTATCGTAATTTCCTCTAGAAATGATATTAGTAGGGATAATTTTTTGGCCCTACAAATGCCAGAAATAGACCTTTTAGCTCAGGCTGACATTAAGACTATTGATTATTATGATCAACCCAATAAATCCATAATTTATTGGCAGAAGGTGAATCAGTTGATTGAGCAGTACTATGATGATTATGATGGCTTTATTATTATCAAAGAACCAGACAGTCTGATCTTTGCCGCGATTGCCACCCAAACCGCTTTGATCAAAAATTCAAAACCGATTATTTTCACCACTGCTCCTTTTCAGGACGGTGGTTTTAGTTTTATGAAGGGTATTTATCAAGTTGGTCTAAGAACCAATATTATTAACTCATTACAGTTGATCTCTACTGGTATTCCAGAAACAATGATTGTTTACGGACAAAAAGTAATAGTTGCAAATAAGACCAAGAAAAAAAGTATGAATGAACTAAATGCTTTCTTGAGTGTTGACGATCACTATCTTGCCGAGATTGATTTTCAAGTGCAACTGAAGTCAGCGTTTGCTAAAAATCAAAATAATATGAAAATGATCAATAAATTTTGTCAGGATTTCAATATTCTGTATTTACACCCTGGTTTTATTTGGTCAGATTACCGTTTTATTTTGCAAAAAAGTAAAGCATTGATTATTAAAAGCAATCGGCAAAGAGGATTAACAAAGCATGATTATCAATATTTACAAAAATATTTCAGCAATAAACCAATAATTATTTTTAATAAGTTGGGTTTGTTAAATGATGATTTACCAGCTAATTATATTTTAGTTAATAAAATGACTTGGGAAGAAATAGTGGTGCGAACAATGTGGTGCTTGGCACAAACTAATGAACCAAAAAAGTTTAAACGATTATTTGTAAAGCAATGAAATTATTTCTCTGTACAGCCCGTGATCAAAAAACTCATCAATTGTATGATCAACTTTATCGTTTACTAGTAGATATGGGTGTGATTTTATTTACCAATCAGCAGTCTAGCAAATCAGATGCTGGCTTGTCCTTTGCCAATCTCAATGGCCTGATCATTGTGCACAATAATCAAAATCAAGAAGCTGGCTATTTAAGTGCCTTAGCAATCTCTCAAAGAAAACCAATTTTATATTTATTGGCCAAGGGCAGTATATTGCCAGAAGAGCTATCTTATATTCAGAACAATAAAGATGTGGCTAAATATTTAATTGTCAAATTTTATGATTTAAACAATATTAATAACCGAGTGGCTGAGTTTATTGAGTTGATCGAAAAGGGAGATGCCAAATGGGATGTACCAACAATCAAGTTTACTTGGCGAATCACTCCACGGATCGATCGCTATTTGCAATGGCGGACAATAAATACTGGTCAGACCAAGGCTGATTGGTTGAGAAAATATATGGTCGAGACCTTGATCAATGAAGATGAGGAGTATAAAAAATTCCTTCGTAGTGAGTAGATTTTTTGTTTTACAGAATCGCTATTTTTTAGTATAATTTCTACGTTATGCTAAAAAAAGATATCGATAAATTGGCTAGTTTTGTGGCTAGTAAATATGATTTGCACGGACCAATCAAAGATGGCAATGAAACAACCATTAAGCCTATTCAGGATGTCACAAAATTAGATTATTCTGGTATTATTGCTACGAATTCATTTAAAAGTTTTTTCCTGCCGATCAGGGAAGAACTTTTTTCATTTTCTGCTCAAGGTGGGACCAATAATAAAGTTCTACCAAAATCAGTTAATAGTAAGGCGATAGCAGCTTGGGGAATGACAGTCATGGATTTAAAAGCCTTGGGATTGTATGATTTAGTTTTTGCTAAGGATCCATACTATCAAGAACGTCGAGAAAATAATATTGTCATTGGGATTTCAGCTGGCGCACCAGCAAAATTTGATGAGTATCAAGTTTTTTCAATGAATTTAGAAGAAAATATTTTAGAGCACATTCCTTTTGACATTTTTTTGGAACAGAATAAAGAGGGGGAATTCCATATTTATTCTGGAAGTAGTAAAGGTAGGCAAGTATTGAAAGCGGTCGGTATAGAGATTTATGAAAATATTCAGTTTGTTGGTTTGATTCCTGAAGAGGGTCTTGATCCACGGATGGTCAAGATGAACCAGAAGGTAGCAGACTCTATTGACCAAAAAGTTTGGCAAGAAATTGCCAGTATTTGTTTGGCTTGCGGTAAATGTTCACAAGTCTGTCCAACTTGTTTTTGTTTTGATTTGAGTGAGGTTTCAGAAAAAGATGGTCAAGTGACCAAACAAAGAGAATGGGGAAATTGTTTCTTTTCTGGATTTTCAGAAATAGCCGGCAAAAAAACATTTTTAAAGACAGTTAAGCAAAGACTTTTCTTTTGGTATGAACATAAGTTTGTGCGCATCCCCAATGAGTACAAAGCGCCTGGCTGTGTCAGTTGTCTGCGGTGCTACAAGGTTTGTCCAGTGGGAATCAATATCATTGAAGTGCTCAATAAATTGAAGCAAGATGAATAATCCATATTTACCAAGTTTAGTGGAAGTAGAACAGATCAAGGTAGAGTCTATTGATTCGGCTTTGTTTCGATTGAAATTCAAGGATCTGGCTCAACAAAAGAAATTTGCATTTCGACAAGGTCAATTCATGTTGTTAAGTTTTCCAGGAGCAGGGGAGGGAGCTTTTACAATCTGCTCAGCCAGTTCTCAAGCCAGGAATTATTTTGAAGTATGTATTCGGCAGGTCGGTTTTTTGACAGAGAAATTTATGTCCTTGAAAAAAGGGGACTTCTTGTATGTCCGCGGACCTTATGGCAATGGCTGGCCAGTTTTTGATAAATTAAAAAATCAAGATCTACTTTTGATTGGTGGTGGTTGTGGTTTTGTACCAATTCGTGGTTTAGTTGAAGAAACTATTGCTAGTGAATATAGTAGTAAACAAGCTGTCCAAGTTTTGTATGGTTGTGCAACTGAGCAAACATTATTATTCAAAGACGAGTTTGAAGGTTGGTTAAAAAAGGATTTACAGCTTTTAATATCATTAGAAAGACAAAAAAAGTTTTATCAGTATGCCAATCAAAAAGCGATCAAAGGTAATCTCGGTGATTTGTTTACTAAGAAGAAGATTATCAAACCAGCCACCGCTATGATTGTTGGCCCACCAGCAATGTTCAATCCCGTTATTAAGCTATTAAAGCAATTGGGCTTAGCAGATACAGATATTTATTTTTCTATTGAAAGACGAATGCATTGTGGTGTTGGTGTTTGTCAGCACTGTGCAGTCAACAATGTTTATGTTTGTCAGGATGGACCAATTTTTAATCTTGATGATTTAGATAATAATCCAGATCTGATATGATCAAAAGTTTATTAAAGAATGGCTATTTACTGGTGCTGATGACAGCCCTGATTTCTGGTTTTTCAATTTTTCTTAATAAGTTTGGAGTGACCATGACCAACCCCTATTTATTCGCGGGGTTGAAGAATGTCGTAGTTGGTGTTTTTCTGCTAGGATTTATTTTGCTTTATGACAAAAAAGTGATTGTTAGCCTGCAAAAGAAGCAGTGGCTACTATTGATATTGATTGGCTTGATTGGTGGCGCAATACCATTTTTATTATTTTTTAAAGGCTTATCAATCACCTTAGCAGTGAAGGCAGGTTTATTACATAAGAGTATTTTTATCCTGATCGCAGCTTTTTCATATTTTTTCTATCGCACTAGACTACCCAAAATTGTTATTATTGGCTTATTGGGATTGCTAGCCGGCAATGTGATTTATCTTAATGTCAGAGCAATTAGTTTTAATTGGGGCGACCTTTTAGTTTTAGAAGCAGTAATATTTTGGGCGATTGAAATCATTTTTGCTAAAAAATTATTAATAGAATTACCAGCTAGAGTCGTGGCTGGTGGTCGGATGATTTTTGGTAGTATTTTTATCTGGATTTTCTTATTATTAACTAATCAAGCTTCACTGGTTTTGAATATGACACTAGCGCAATTTTCCTGGGTTGGTATCACCGCAGTTTTACTCTTTGGCTATGTGATCACATTTTATTCTGGTTTAAAGTATATTACAGCTGTTGAAGCAACTTCAATTGTTGCTTTGGGCGCACCGATCACTGGACTTTTGTCATTGCTCTGGTTCGGTCAGGCAATCACTTTTTCTAGTTGGCTTGGTTTAGTCTTGATCGGTTTCAGTATTTTATTAATCTGTAGTTGGGATTTTAAAGTTATTAAAAAATGGATTTTGCAACAAAACAAATAAAAGCTGTGGAAGCAGTGAGACGGTTGAACTTTGCTGACTTTGACCAAATTGAATTGACTGGTGATGCTGTCAGAATTTTGGTCAATCTATTTTTGAATCCTGATTGTATGAGTGATATCAATTTAGAACAATATATCAAAGAAGAAAAAGTAAAACTCGCTGATCTTTCCAAGCACATCATTACTGCTTGTCCCAGCACTTTGGCCAAATATGCTGATGATCATAAGCAACTATTGATTAATAGAGATGATATGATCAAATGTTTTTCACTTGATCATTTGCACGCTATTGCTGACCACAAAATGGAAAAAGTAAAAAATCCATCATATGCTCTAGCTCATATCTTGACCATGGCCAAGATAGAGACGATGAAAGCTCAACAAGGTCAAGTCTTAGCCAAGCTGATTCAAAATAAGATAGTTTATCAGAATGTTTTAATACCCAATAATCTCAAGGTGCAACCAGGACAATTAGTTTGGCATCATTTTGGTGTCGTTATTGATGAAGCTCAGACGCAGGATTATCAACAACATTATGATCAATTGGATGAGTATTATTATTGGCAAATGTATAATAATGTCAAAAGACAGACCATCAATTTTGCTGATCAAGAACGTTTTCATAAAGATATTGTGCAGGGTATTTTAGCGGAAGATAAAAAAAGAACAAAGAAGAAATATTTAAATACGGCAAGTAAAAAATCTATTGATCAAGCGACGACGAATAATACCGGAAAAGATAAAATTAAATTTACAAATTGATGAAAGAGCAGAAACCTAAAATAGCTATTATTGGATTGACTTCATGCGAAGGCTGTGAATTTGCTTTACTTGATTTGGGGCATGATTTTTTAGATTTTATCAAGCAGGTGGATTTGGCTGAGTTTAGATTATTAGAAGAAGAGTTTAATCACAATACTTATTATGATCTCTGTTTTATTGAGGGCTCACCAATCACCAAGGCTAATGTTGAGTTACTAAAGACAGCTCGTCAGAAATCAAAATATTTGATTGCTCTGGGCAATTGTGCTGCTATGGGAGGTATTCATGAGATCAAAAATTATCATGACAAGAAAAAAGTCAAAGAGTATATCTATGGTAAAGATTCAAAAGTGGCTAATCCAGATATTAAAGAGATTGATAATTATGTAAAAGTAGATTTTACAATTCGCGGTTGTCCCATCACTGGTTTAGAATTTTTGCAGATCGCTTATAATTTGTTAAGAGAAAATAGGACAAAATTAATTGCGCGGCCAGTCTGTTATGAATGTCAGAAAAATGGGTTGACATGTTTATTGCAAAAAGGGGAGCCTTGTCTTGGGCCGATCATTCAGGGCGGCTGCAATGCTATTTGTTTAAAAAGCAAGATGCCTTGCCAGGGCTGTCGGGGATTATTTGCCGGCGCACAAGTTGATACTTTGATTAAAAAATTGAATAAGGATTTTGGCGATCAAAGAATAAATAGTGTTTTAGAGATTTTTGGGCTCAGAGATGAGGTTGAGGGGCACTTAAAAAGCATTATTTGATGGTTTAAGTTTAGAACGCTAATAAGAGGTTCGCTGAATTGTTAAATTGTTGAATTGCTGGCTATGAAATTGTGATTATCTCATTTAACCAGATAACCATTTAACAATTTAACCTTGAATATTATTGACATTTAAGAGGTTGGAATTGATATATTAGTTATTAGACAGAAGAGTATGAGAATACAAATAAATCATTTAGCAAAAATGGAAGGTCATGCCGGATTCTTGGGGCATATTCTTGATAATGAAGTTGCAAAAGCACGGATTGAAACTCAAGAAGGAGCTCGCTTGATCGAAGGGATGTTGATTGGCAGACATTTTACGGATGCGCCCGTGATTACATCGCGGATTTGTGGTATTTGTCCAGTAGTTCATAATTTGACAGCGATCAAAGCTTTGGAAACGGCACTACAAATTAAAGTTACGCAGCAGACTACAGACTTGAGAGAACTAATGCAATATTCACAAGTGATTCATAGCCATGCTTTGCATTTATTCTTTTTGTCTTTGCCTGACTTTTATGGCATTCTGAATGATTTACAATTAATCAAGAAGCATCCAAAAGAAACTGAATTTACTTTGCGGATACGAAACTGGTCAACAGAAATGGTCAAAGTTGTTGGTGGTCGGACGATTCATCCGATTGCCTCAGAAATTGGTGGTTTCAAAGTTTTGCCAGATGTTGAAGATTTGAAGAAATTACAATCAGAATTACCAAAGATTATTCAACAAGCGACTCAATTGGCAAAGCTTTTTATGAAATTGAAGTATCCTGATTTTTCAAGAGAAACCGAATATTTGAGCCTATTTTCAAAAGAACAATATGGGATTTATCATGGTCGAATAAAATCAAATCAGACTTATGCTATTGATATTGAAGAATTTGCTGGTAAGATCACAGAGATTAGAAAGCCTTATGAGGCTGTCAAAAAAGCGAAACTTGATGGTAATAGTTTTATGGTTGGAGCTATTGCTCGGCTCAATAACAATCATCAACAATTGCAGCCGTTGGCAAAAAAATTATTACAGCAAACCAAGATTAAACTGCCCACTTATAATTCATTTCACAATGTCTTGGCTCAAGCAATTGAAGTAGTGCATTGTTTAGAAGCTTCACAGAAAATATTAGATAAAATTGTAGATCAGGGAGTTCAGCCAGAGACACAGCAAAAATATAGAGTCAAAGCAAGTGAGGGTGTCGGTGCAGTAGAAGCGCCAAGGGGTATGCTCTTTCATTATTATCGATTGGATCAAGATGGTTTGATCAGAGATTGTAATGTCATCACGCCAACTGCACAATTTTTGTATAATCTGGAAGATGATTTAAAAATTTATCTACCAGATATTAAAAATATGTCAGATCAAGAAAGAAGGCAACAAATAAGATTATTGATTCGCGCTTATGATCCTTGTATTAGTTGTGCCACGCATTAGGACGGTAGGTACTTAGCTACTTAGGTAATTAGGCCCACCTGCATCGCTACCTGCCTGCCAATAGGCAAGGCGTTTCCGGCGGAAACTTTTAACTTTTAACTTATAACTTTTAACATAATCCTATGCATGATTTACACGAGGCTGACAAAATTTTAAAAGTAGTTTTGGCTAAAGCCGAAGAAAATAATTTAAAACAGGTTGATCAAATTGAGATCAAACTGGGGCAGATTGAAGAACATGGAGAGATTATCAACCCTGATAATTTAGCTTTTAATATACGTAATCTAGCTAAAGGAACTATTGCTGCCGATGCCGAGATCAATATTGTTGAAATTGGTGGTGATATTTGGGAATTGGTTAGTATTGAAGGAATATAATGTGTATTTCTATACCCTATAAAATTATTGAAGTAGCTGAAAAGACAGTGAAAGCTGAAGCTGGTGGAGAGATTAAGACTTTAAAACTTGATGTGATTGAGGATCAATTGATGGTGGGAGATTTTGTGTTAGTTCAAAATGATTATGCTGTCACAAAAATTAGTAGTAAACAAGCAGATGAGTTAATAAAACTATTTGGCTAAGATGAAAAAAATTACACAACTTAAAAATCTTAAAAACAAAACTGTTATTGTTAGAGTTGATTTTAATGTAGCCATGAGTAAGGGCAAGGTTTTGGATGATACAAAAATTAGACATAGTTTGCAGACCATTAATTATTTATTGAAGAATAAAGCCAAAGTAATTTTGTTATCACACCTTGGTAGGCCAGAAAATAAAGTGGTTAAAAGTTTGTCATTAGAACCAATTGCCAAACATTTTTCTACTTTGATCAAACACAAGGTTGATTTTGTCAAAACTATTGAGCAGGCCAAAGTATCACAGTCGGATTTAATCCTCTTAGAAAACATTCGTTTCTTTCCAAGAGAGCATCTGAATTGTAAGCGTTGGGCAAAGCAATTGGCTAGCTTGGGTGATTATTATGTCTTTGAAGCTTTTGCATCTTATCGCCAAGAGTCATCAGTCAATGCCATCGCAGATTATCTGCCAAGTTATGCTGGCTTTAGGTTTTTGGCAGAAGTTGCCAATCTAAAAGGTATTACGACAAAAAAACCTGGTAGTATTTTAATCTTAGGTGGTGCTAAGGCAGAGACTAAAATCAAGATTATTAAAAATTTGCTTAAGCAGTATGACTATATTTTATTGGGTGGTGTATTGGCCAATACTTTTCTCAAGGCCTTTGATTTTGAAATTGGCAAGTCTGTTTATGAGCCAAAGTCAATCAGCGCTTGTAAGAAGCTGATCAGTGCCAAGATCTTATTACCAATCGATGTAGTTGTGAAAACAAAATCTGGCAGAAAGATAAAGCCTGTTAATGAAGTTGAGAAAGGGGATTATATTTATGATCTTGGGCCAGAGACATTAGAATATTATAAAGAGATTATCAAATCAGCAAAACAAATAGTATTTAATGGGCCCATGGGCTATTATGAGCAACTTGCTTGGCAAAGAGGTAGTAATGAGATAGCTTTGGCTATAGCAGCCAGCAAGGCGAAGAAAGTGGCTGGTGGGGGAGAGACGGTTGATCTGATCAATGATCTGAATATTGCTCAGCATTTTAGTTTTATTTCCACAGGAGGGGGAGCTATGTTAAAATACTTAGAGGATGGTAAATTACCCATTTTTGATAAACTTAAGTAATTATTAATTCAAAATATATGCAAAGTGATAAAATCGATAAAATCAGCGCTACTGAGATTTTGGATTCGAGAGGGTATCCAACAGTCCAAGTAAAAATCACACTAGACAATGGTTTTTCTGCTAAAGCTAGTGTGCCATCAGGTGCTTCCACTGGCGTACATGAAGCTTTAGAATTAAGAGACAATGATCAGAGTCGTTATCGTGGCAAGGGAGTATTGAAAGCAGTTGAGAATGTTAACACCACTATCAATGATTTGTTGAAGGGCCATGAAATAAAAGATTTGCCAGGCATTGATCAGAAAATGATTGAGGCTGACAACACAGATAATAAAAGCAAACTTGGCGCCAATGCTATTCTAGGAGTTTCACTGGCAGCTGCTAGATTGGGAGCACTAGCTGAGGGTAAATCTCTCTATAAGTATTTGCGAGAAATTTATGGTTTGCAATATGATGATTGGCAGATACCCACACCGCTAGCCAATATTATGAATGGTGGTAAACACGCTGATACAAATTTGGACTGGCAGGAGTTTTGGATCATTCCATCTGGTATTAAACATTATCCAACTGCTCTGCGAGCATGTGCAGAAATATTCCATGCTTTGGGTAGCGAGCTGGTAAAAAAAGGTTATGATACAGATTTTGGCGCAGAAGGTGGTTATGCACCTGACGTCAAAGATACTAATGAAGTTTGGGATATGATCTTATCAGCTGTTGGTAAAGCAAATTATCAGATTGGTCAGGATATCTTTTTTGGTCTAGATGCTGGCTCTTCCACTTTCTATAATACGGGCACTAAAAAGTATCAATTGGATTTAGACAAAAAAGCCTTTAACTCAGATGAGCTAATTGAATATTATCGACAATGGATTGCGAAGTATCCAATTATGGCAATTGAAGATGGTTTAGCAGAAGACGATTGGGATGGTTGGCAGAAATTGACAGCTAATGACAAGATTAAAGAAAATAATATTATCTTAATTGGTGATGATTTATTTACTACCAATACTACGCGTTTGCAAGAAGGGATCGACAAACATGTGGCTAATGGTATTTTGATTAAACCCAATCAAATTGGGACGCTGACCGAGACGATCGAAGCCGTAAAGATGGCTCAAGCAAATCAGTATAATGTTACTATTTCTCATCGCAGCGGTGAAACTACAGATGATTTCATTGCTGATTTGGCAGTTGCTGTACACGCTGATTTTATCAAGATTGGCGCCACCTCCAGAGGAGAGAGAATCGTCAAGTATAATCGTCTTTTAGAAATAGTTGAAGAATTAGAATAATGACTAAACAGAAAAAAAATACGCCACTAGTACTAGCCATTTTGGATGGGTGGGGTTTATCTAAGCCAAACAAAGGAAATGCTATTACTTTAGCCAAAACACCAAATTTTGATCGATTCTGGAAAGAATATTCACATACAAAATTGAAAGCATCTGGAAAAGATGTTGGTTTGCCACGTAATCAATTTGGAAATTCTGAAGCAGGACATTTAAATCTGGGCGCTGGTAGAGTGGTGAAGCAAGATTCATTATTGATTAATAATGCTATTGATAAGGGTAGATTTTCTAAAAATTCAGCTTTTTTATCAGCCATAAGACATGTTAAAACCAATAAATCAACGATGCACTTGATGGGCCTCTTGTCTGGCAGTGAGTCAGCTCATGCCGAACGAAAACATATTTTTGCTTTACTAGACTTATTGGCACGAGAAAAGGTTGGTAAGATCTGTATTCATTTATTCACTGATGGTCGTGATGCACCTCAACATGCTGCGATCAATTTTATCAATGATCTTACCTTAGGATTTAAGAATGGCGAACAAATAGTTTCGATCATGGGAAGATTTTATGCTATGGATCGAAATAAACATTGGGAGCGGACTGAGGAAGCCTATGACTTATTGACCTTGGGACAGGGTCATCTGACGACTTCAGCTAAAGAAGCAATCATTCAAGCTTATAATCGAAATGAAACCGATGAGTTTTTAAAACCCACAGCAATTGCCAAAGATAAAAAGACAGTAGAGACTATTAATACCAATGATGTCATTATTTTTTATAATTTACGTTCAGATCGTGGACGTCAATTAGCAAAATGTTTTGTGCAAGCTGATTTTAATAAGATGAACTTAGGATCATTCAAAAGAAAGAAAGTTTTGAAGAATATTAGGTTTGTAGCTATGACTGATTTTGGGCCAGACCTGGGTGATATTTTGAGTGCTTATCCCAGTGAAGATATAAAAGACACCCTACCGATGGCTTTGAAGGATCTACGCCAACTATATATTTCTGAGAGTGAAAAGTTTGCTCATGTTACTTACTTTTTTAATGGTGGTTATGCGGATCATGTTGGTGGAGAAAGTCGTTTGATGATACCATCACCCAATGTGAGATCCTATGCTGAAAAACCAGAAATGTCGATCGTAGAGATGACCAAAGAATTAGTTAAGTATATTAAAACCGATAGTTTTGATTTTATTTGTGTTAATTATCCTAATCCAGACATGGTTGGTCACACAGGAAATTTACAGGCCGGGATAAAAGCAGTTGAGGCCGTTGATCAGTATTTAGCTATTTTGTATGATGAAATAAAAAAGAAAAACGGAACCTTAATGATTGTAGCAGATCATGGCAATATTGAAGAAATGATCGATTTAGAAACAGGGGAGATTGATACAGAGCATTCAGCCAATTTAGTGCCTTTGATTATTGTTTCATCTCATAAATATAGATTAATTACTGGTGCTCTTGCTAATGTAGCACCAACTATCTTAGAAATTTTAGAGTTACCCAAAGGAAAACTAATGACTGCTAAATCTTTAATTAAGTAGAGATGTTTGAAACTAGACCAAAACCTGTTGTTTTATTGATTTTGGACGGATGGGGGATAGCGGCGCCATCCAAATCCAATGTTATTAGTTTTTCCAAAATTTCCAATATTGATAGTTATGCTACTGATTATCCAACTGTCACCTTGCAGTCTGCTGGCGAAGCAGTTGGTTTGTCTTGGGGCGAGATGGGTAATTCAGAGGTGGGTCACCTTTCTATTGGTGGTGGTCAAATCATTTATCAGAATTTACCACGAATCACCAAGTCTATTGCTGATAAGTCATTTTATGCCAATGAAGAATTTATCAATGCTTGTCAGCATGTTAAGAATAATAATAGTAATTTACATTTATTAGGCTTGCTTTCTAATGGTAGCGTTCATAGTTATAATGAGCATCTATATGCTTTGTTGGAGGTAGCTCTACAACAACAAGTTAAAAATGTCTTTGTTCATGTTTTTCTAGATGGTCGTGACACTCCTTATAATTCTGGTGAGAAATTTGTTACTAAACTTGAAGAGAAGATTAAGCAAATTGGTATTGGCAAGATAGCAAGTGTTAGTGGTAGATTTTATGCTATGGACCGTGACAATCATTGGGAGCGGACAGAGCTAGTTTATAATGCCATGGTGGCTGGTGAAGCAAAACATCATAATCAATCTGCCGTTGCAGCAATCAAAGAATCATACGGTGCTGGTATTTACGATGAGGAGCTAGAGCCAGTTATTATTATAAATAATGAAGATAAGCCAGTTGGCTTAGTACAAGACAACGATGCTTTGATATTTTTCAATTATCGTTCTGATCGGGCTAGACAATTGACCAAAGCCTTTGTTTTGCCAAGCTTAGATCGATTTTCAAAAGAACGTCCCTATTTGAATGATCTGTACTTTGTTACTATGTCTGAGTACGAAAAAGACTTACCAGCAAAAATTGCTTTTCCGCCAGTCAGGGTGGAGACTCCACTAGCTGCTGTCATTGCTCAAGCAGGTTTGAAACAATACCATGTTGCCGAAACTGAGAAATATGCACACGTCACTTTTTTCTTCAATGGTGGTCAGGAAGCTGAATATGAAGGTGAGGAAAGAGCATTGATACCATCACCTAGAGTGGCTTCTTATGATGAAGTGCCAAAAATGAGCGCTGCTAAAGTCACAGAGTCGATCATTGCTGGTATTCAGGATGATCAATATGATTTTATTGTTGCCAATTTTGCCAATCCAGATATGGTAGCGCATACTGGTAATATAAAAGCGACACAAACTGCTGTTGAGTTCTTGGACGAGAATGTCGGCAAAATAGTCAGCACTACTCTAGCGAGAAATGGAGTGGTTTTAATCACCGCTGACCATGGCAATGCTGAAGAGCTATTTAAATTAAGAACTGGCGAGATTGATAAGGAGCACTCCACCAATCCAGTACCGCTTTATATTATAGCTAATGAATTGAAGGGTAAAACTATTATTCCAGGTATAAACTCGCAAAACCTCTACAATCAGGTACCAGCCGGCATTTTAGCCGATATAGCGCCTACTATTATTAAGATCATGGGATTAAAAAAGCCCGTGAAGATGACTGGCACGAGCTTGATTTAGTCTTTTAGTTTTTAGTTGTAGTTTTCAAATTTTTTAGTATTAGAGCGCGTAGAGGAGATAAGTGAAAATAACACCAAGTATGATCCCAACAATCACTTCGCTCGCTTTGTGTCCCCAGCGTTCAATTAATAATGGAAATTGATATTCCTTGTTATCGGGCAACTCCTTGACTAGTCTATTGATCATTTGACCATGATTGCCAAGTTGATAGCGAATAGTGAAAGCATCCCAGACAACTACTAGCGTAAAAACTAAAGCCAAGACAAAAAGAGGTGATTCAGCCCCGTATTCTAGAGCGATAATAGTAGTAGCAGAAGCCGCCAAGGCAGAATGAGAAGATGGCATGCCCCCATTACTAAAGAGATGGTTCCAGGTAAATTTATTTCTCCAGGATTCAATAATCAACTTTAGTATTTGGACAGAGGCGATAATGATCAGAGGAATGAAGTAAATTGGCATATTATTTATTTTATCAATTATGATAACATTATACATTATCTTTAGCTCTTTAATCCAGAGCATTACCGAATTCATCCCAGTATCCAGTTCTGGACATCTAGTTATTTGGCATCACTTTATTAGCTCGCCTTTAAATGAAATACAGTATGATATTATTTTGCACGCTGGTTCTTTATTAGCTTTGCTATTTTATTTTCGTAAAGATTTGGTAAAATTGATTAAGGGTTGGCTTTTGTCTTTCCAGGGTCAGCACAATGAAGACAGTCGTCTGGCTTGGCTGTTAATAATTTCTACCATCCCAGCAGCAGTCATTGGATTTTTTTTAGAAGATATTATTGTTAATATTTTTAGAGCAACTTACTGGGTAGTGGGGATGTTAGTTGTTGTTGGTTTCTTGATGATATTGGTTGAGAAATATGCAGAGCAAAAAAAGACGGTCAAAGAGTTGACCATCAAGCAAGCGATTTATTTGGGGTTGTGGCAGTGTCTAGCTTTTATTCCTGGTACATCTAGAAGTGGTATCACCATCATCACTGGTATGTTTTTAAAATTAAAACGAGCAGAGGCTGCTCGTTACTCATTCTTATTGGCTATCCCTACTTTACTAGGTGCTAGTCTGCGTGGCCTTAGTATGTTGATTAGTGAGGGGATGATGATGAACACAATTATTATCCAGTTAGTGGCATTGGTCATAACTTTTGTTTTTTCTATTTTTGTTATTAAATTTTTCCTAAATTATTTACAGCAGCATTCACTTTATCCGTTTGCGTGGTATCGTATTGTTTTAGCCTTAATATTAGTATTAGTTTTAAACGTATAATAAGCCTTGTGATATTGTTTCACTTTGATTGTAGCCAGTAAATAATTCGGAGAGATATAGTTTTCTGGGTGATCCAAATATTTGTACGACTAGAGTTTGCTCTTGGTGATCAATCTCTTTTTTAATGACCGCAATACCAATTTCTCTATATTTTTGATTGAGTATATTGTCGCGGTGAGTTGGTGAATCCATCCAAGCTTTCATCACTTCTTTGTTGGTGGCATAGCCAGTTGCTAAATTCTCGCCAATGATTTGGTATTCATAGCCAGTCTCTTCAATCCAAGTATTAAAAGGTTTGCCCTGAGGAGAGTTGTGAGAAAAATAATTATTCTTTATCAAATCATTGGCTTTGTCCATGGCAGCTTGTTGCAACTGATCATTGAATAGTAAGGGGCTCAATTCTTTGACGGCCCTGATTTGATTTGTTAGCTCTACTAGATTGGGTTGTGAAATGGGGGAGTCTAGAATTGAAGCTTTTGAAAAAGTTACAGGAATATAAAAAAGCCCACTTATAAGGCTAATACAAAAAAATGCAAAAATAAAAAATATTATATTTTTTGGCCCTCTATTCATTTGTTTATTGCGCCATTCGGGACCTAAACCGCCTGGCAGACCTAGTTAATTTGTTAGACCTAGTAACATATCCAGTATAGCACATCCGAAGCGATTTGTCAATTGATGTAGCGGTACATTCAAACTCGAAGTGCAACACCTGTCTTTTCATAGAATACCTCATAAG
>Ga0051987_10000468_pt1 | contig 22054 bp, 21 predicted proteins | sample CryGey08umfilter_2_FD_58083 | JGI IMG/M metagenome (GOLD analysis project Ga0051987, IMG submission 58083) | Groundwater microbial communities from aquifer in Utah, USA - Crystal Geyser 4/10/14 0.8 um filter | ecosystem: Environmental > Aquatic > Deep subsurface > Groundwater | place: USA: Utah... | reverse complement strand
AACGCAGTGAGCAATATCCGGGATCCAGAGCTTGAATCTTTTGCTCCTGGGTCCCGGCTCGGAGGCCGGGACGACAGGGGGCTTTGTCTGATTCCGGATCAAGCCCGGAACGACAGATGATATATGACCTCATTCGGCTTGAAACCTGAATGAGGTTACAAGCAGCTACCGCGATCTTGAAATCAAGACGTCGCCTCCAGCAGAATCAGCTCGATCTGATCATCCAGGTCTGGCGGATCAGTCGGCAGTTCGGCCAGCTTGGCCACCAGCGGTCTGGCCTTGGCCAGGGCCGCCTCATCCAGCTCCCCCACTTCCTGCTCAACCGCCAACTGTCTGACCGATGTCATGAACCGATCGAATCGATTCGTCCAACCCTCCTGATTATCCTTCAGCTTGTGCAGTTCACTGACGGCACTCTCCGACCGACGGACAATGTCCTGCACCCGTCCGCGCACTCGATCCGCTTCCTCGGACGAATCCAACTCACTTTCGATCTCAACTAACGACCGTTTGAGTTCACCGGCCCTGACGATGACCTTGAGCATGCCTTCGGCCGTCTTGTTCCTTTTCTGACCCTTATTCGGCAAGACTGGTTTTTTTGTAGCCAACACTCGTTCCAAGAAAAATCTGGCCCCAGCCAATTCAGACTCCAATGCGGTCCGAATCTCCTCAGTCATCCTTTCCGGCTCACTTTCCGGTGCAGCCGGCCGACTTTCCGGAACGGTCTCTTCCGTCATTGCCTTGCCCTTCTTCTGTTTGCCATCCTTACCGCCTTTTTTGAACTTTTCCAGCAGGCCTCCCAACAGTCCGGCCCCGACGCTGCCGCCGTCGGACTGGACCGGACGGCTAGTCTCCGGCTCATAGTAATCGTCACCAGTCCCAGAAAAGACGGGCTGCGAAAAGTCCCGCTCAACCGACCCTAGCGCCTTCCAGCCATACGATGCTGTCGGATCCTCCTCGACCTCAAGGAACGTGTCGGCATCACGACCGACCAGATAGTCGCCGTCGCCCAGCAGCCAAGTGCCTTCGGTGTTGCCGCTGGCATAAACGAACGTCACCCGATTTCCGCTCACGGCAAGATGGCGCCCGGATCCGCCGACCGAAATAACCGTCGGATTGTGCTCTCTGCGGTCCGATGAACCAGGCGGAAAACTCTCGGTCAGCCTACCGCCCTGTACGCGCAGAATCTGCGCGTAGTGAGAATCTCGTCCGGACATGGCTTCCGTCAACTTTCGCTGTTCGGGCGTAACCTCACGCAGACCGGACAGACGCGCCTCGATCTGCCGAAACTTTTCGAGCGCCGTCTGCGGATCCGGCGTGGCTGACCTGCCGCTGCTGCTCACCCCGGTCGCCAACGCACAGGCTACCTTCCAGTCGTCGTTCAGGCTGGCGAATTCACCGTCCGTCAGCCCATACTGCATCGCCATGCTCCTTGTGATTGCCTCAAACCGGACGGACAGTTCATCCATCCTGGCCCTGGCCTCCGGCATCAGTGATTCTCGCGATTCCTTCTCCTTTCGGGCCTCATCCAATTTGACCTCAATCTGATCCATCAGCTTAATGGCCCCGCTGGGGTCGAAGCTGCTGTTATCGCTCAAGAGCGATCCGATCCGAGACCAAATTGCCTTTATCCCCCGATGAATCGTGGAGTCAGGTTTTATCCAATGCTCGTCAGAACCATACTTACAAAAAGACTCCATATCGACCCGCATCTCCTCATGTCTTTTTCGTGCCGGTTCGGCCAGCTCACGGCGTTCCTGCTCCAAAAGAAATTTGTGGTTCTCCGTTGTCCTTATTTCGACTGCCTGATCATCGAGACTCTGGGCCGTCTTGACGTCGTCAGAATACTTGACGCCGAACACGTAGACATACTGACCGAGTTCCGAATCATATTTATTGTATGTGGCATGGTAAGGATAGGCGTAGAAGGGCTCGCCGGAGTGGCTCCGAAAGTATTCGATCGGCTTCGCTCCTAAAGATTCCAAGGACGGCAACGGCTCACCTGGCGACAACGCAACCTGTGGCGACGGAGGGGCGTTAAAGTTATTCCAGGCATCTTTAGCCAACTCTTGATCCATCTTGACCTTGAGCTCCTCGATGTCCGCGTAGCAGTAGGACGAATATTTATGTTTAACCTGAAAGGTCATCTTCGTCGTCCCGTTCTCATCACCTATCGTCGGAAAATCAGAACGTTCAAATTCAAACAGCAGGTCCTCGGGGATCATCACCGATGCCTCATAGCCATATTCGTGGCGATACGTGACCTTCAGCTCATGTCCCTTGACGGTAATGCTTTCCGGAAACAGACGCTCAATCTCGGCCATGGTCTCCGGCGGGCAGTAATCCTCGAATCGTAAGGTCAAAAGTTCCTGAATCAGTCGCAGATCATCGAATTTGACCGCACCACGGGTCTTTTCCCGATACCAGTCGGCCAGCTGAGGCGGTTTCACCCGACCACAGGAACGGATCTCCAGCAGCGCCAGCTGTTGGACCAGTTCCCGATTGGCCCCGACAAAAGGCAGGTCGACTTTCTTCCCCGACAGCAGAGCATCGACCAGTTCCCGATTGGCCAAGGCCGGATCGGTCTCGACCTGCTCCTTGGTCGCAACCGTAACGTAATTTCCCTTGAGTCGGAAAGACTCGGTCCGAATGACCACGCCCCGTTGTTCGTCATAGCTCCGTCTGGTCGCGTCCAACTCAATAAGCTGAGGGGCTACCTCAAACAGCCATTCCGGTTTGACTGGCTGACAGCGCCGCGCATATACCTTACGCGTTTCCATCACGCCATCGCCGATCAACAAATCGGGCTGACTTTTGAATGCCACCGAGGATGGGTGAGTGTAAAAGCTGGAGCGTGGACCGGCGACAAATCGATAACTGCCTTTCCGACCGGAGCTAACGGCAAGCCGTTGGACCAATCCGGACACGACACATTTCTGGATCGTTTCCGGATCCTTGCCGTTCCTGTCGTCCGCCTGAATCCCATGACGCTTCAGACGGCCCAAAATCTGATTCCTGATTTTTCTTGCCTCATCCAGCTGCCGATGATCAAAGAATTTCCTCCTGGCCCAACCGATATTGGATCCGGATGCCTCCCATCCGTTCCAGACCTCAAGCAAAGACATAAAATCCGACCCGCTTTGCCTGAACTCAGCCTGTGCGCTATCGGCCTCGTCGAACTTGCCTTCTGGCCTGAAGAAAACGGAACGGTCGCAGCTCGCCAGTGCGGCTATCGTGCAAATCTTCCCGACGCACCCGTATTTCTCGGCCTCGGCCACCATCCGACCGATCTCCGGACTAAGCGGAAGTTCGGCCATCAGACGACCGGTTTCGGTCAGTTTCTCCTGTTCGTCCAAGGCACCGAGTGCCTTCAGCTTTTCGATGGCCTGATCAAACGCTTCAGGTGACGGCGGATCGACGAAATCAAATGACCGCACGTCATCGATGTCGATACGTTTCATGGCCAAGACGACGGAGTCGATGCTCGAACGAACAATCTCCGGAGTCTGATACTCATCCCTACGTCGGAAATCCTCTTCCGTATACAGCCGGTAGCAGACGCCGGGGGCGGTTCGACCGGCCCGACCCATGCGCTGGTTGCAGCCGCTTTGGGCGTGCGGTTCCGCATCCAGCGAATCCAAGCCGGTCCGCGGGCTGAATCTCTTCTGCTTGATCAGACCGGAATCGACCACAAAGGCAACCCCGTCAATCGTGACTGAAGTCTCGGCGATGTTGGTGGCGACAATGACCTTACGTCTAGACGACTTGCGGAAAACCGGCCGCTGGTCTTCCGGCTTCATCCCTCCGTAAAGGGGCAATATATCCAAATCCGGCAGACCCAAACCCTGAATCTCATCGATGGTCTTTTCGATTTCACTCTTGCCAGGCATAAAAATCAGGATGTCGCCCGGACCGTCCTCGTCGATGATCTTCCGGACCTTCTCCGCGGCCGTTCGAAACACGTTTCGTGTCTGCTCTTTCTCGTACCGAACATCGACCGGAAACATCCTGCCTTCGACCTCGACCGGATCGTCAACGCCGAAATACTCGGCGAACTTTTCCTTCTCCAAAGTGGCTGAAGCGACAATTATTTTGAGCGGATTCAAATTACGCTCCTGCCTCTTGCGCTGCGCCCGCTTCAGCAGACCCAAGACAAAATCAGTATTGAGACCGCGTTCATGGGCCTCATCCACCATCACTACGTCGAAATCCATGAGCAGCGGATCGTGCTGCAGCCGACCCAGCAGGATACCGTCGGTCATGAAATTGGCCCGAGTGCCCAACGACGTCTCGTCTTCGAAACGCACCTGATAGCCGACCTCACCGCCTACCGAACTGCCGCGGATCTCCGCCACATACTCGGAGACGGACGTAGCCGCCACGCGACGAGGCTGCGTTATGGCAATTCGCGCACCGGGAAAGGCATCCAGCAAAAAGGACGGCCCGCGAGTGGCTTGCCCGAACCGGTTTCGCCGATCAGAATCGTGTTGGCATTCTGTCGTACCGACTCGACCAGACGATCCCGCCCCTCATCCATTGGAGTTGGCGGATATTCCGGCTGTCGCCGCCGCTCGCGTCGGCTCATCCCCTCCGAACGGTGATTGCCATGGCCGACGATCCGGCTCTGCCCTCCCTCCCCGTAATTTCTTCTGTCGTTGCCTTGAGAGACCATAGTCATGAAGCGGATTAGGAGAAAAGCGTAGCCTTCCGGCCGGACTTGTCCGTGTAGTCCACGGTCAGACCGAACGGTCGGGACAGATAGACCGCGACCAGGAGCGGCAAGGTCGGTATTTCGCCGAAAAGATGCAAGTGCAATCCATGACGTAATTGTCCGACCAACGAACGGGCAAACTGTTTCGTACGGTCCGCAAGAAGACTTGAATCATCGGTATTGTTCGCATGAGCATCGACGGCGGAATCGGGTACTGCCGACCAGACATTCGACAGGTCGATCTCCGTATCCGACGATGGAGTCAGATATTCACTGACCGGCGTGACAGTCTCAATTGCCTGTTTAATCTCTGACCAAAGAGTTTCGTTTACTTCATCCGGCCGAAACAGCTGTTCTTGCGGCATACCCTGATGGTCAAAAATCAGTACCCGAAAATCGTCATCGTCACGAGGACGAAACACCACCTCTGCCGAAAGTTCGTAGGCAGCGGCCAACGTCAGTGCGGCGACTGCCGCCGGCAGGCCGTCTGGTATCTCCACCGCCTCCCCCTGCACCTGCAGTCTCAGGTCGTAAAGAAAGTCGTCCATCTGATCGTTTCTGCCGTCCTGTCCCAATAAACCCAGATCGGGCTGCGGCACCGTATATTCGACCACTAACGGCGCAAGATTAAGTGTAGTTTTAGTCATGGGAAATCATATTATTAGACTGATCAAGGTAATTGTATCAAAAAATGAGCATCTTTGTCTCAATTCACATAGAGACAAAAACCTTGACAGACATTGATCAATCAAGTAAGATAAACAAGAATAATCTTATAAAGACCTTATGACCCCAGGAATATGTAACAAAAAAACGAGGGGCTTTAGTCTGGTGACCGTCACCGACAAAGGCCAGATCGCTATCCCCTGCTACCTCCGGCGCGAGCTGGGCATCGAGCAGGGCGACAAACTGATCGCTATTAAGAGAGTCGACGGCCGCGGGCTCAACCTATTAAGACTGGATGTGGTCGGCGAAGTAATCGATAAACTAACCAACGACTAAATAGTAAGATATGTCGGAAGACGTAAACTACAAGAAGGATTGGGCGGACGAAAGTACGCAATACCGCAACTGTCGCAGCTTTAAGACAGAGAACGGCGTCAACGCCTGCGTGCCCGAGGGAGACTCGTTCGCCAAAGCAGTCGAGAAGTACGGTCAGGTCGACAGCAACGGTCACTGCAACTTCTTCGAGGCAGCTAAGTAAGGACAAAAAGAAAGCGCCACCGACAAGGTGGTGCTTTTGTCTATCCCAACATTTTTCAAAACCGACCGTCTCTCCGTCAGGAAAACCGTTTCATTAGCCGATACGCTCCATACCAGAACCGGCTGCCGGGCAGTTCCCAAGTGCCCAGATTAGACTCGCGCTGCCCGCCGAAGCCCAGCTTGAACCGGGTCAGTCCGGACCACGAATGATCGGCCGCCGCATCCTCCGGCGCCACTCCCCAAAAATCGTATCTCGACAGGCCGGCCTCCTTAGCCCAAAGCATGGCCTGCCAATGCAGCAGATAGGGAGCCATGACCTCACGGTGCTGCGACAACGACGCCCCGTGCAGGTAAGTCATTGTGTCGCCGAACTGGGCGAGAGCGGCCGCGGCCACGGTCTGCCCGTCGAAATCGGCCAGCATCAGACGGACCGACAGGTCACGCCCATCTTTCGGCGCCAGTACCTGCAGCATTCGTCTGTAATAGTACGACTCGTGCGTATGAAACCGATCGCGCCCAGCCGTCTCGGCCAGCAGTTGTTGAAAACGATCAATATCTTTAGCGAAAGCACGAAGGTCTGATGGATCGGCCTGACGCACGGTCACTTCCCTCTTCTCGGCCAGCCGAACGTTATAGCGAGTCTTCTGCTTCATGCCGGCCAGCAGCTCCTCGTAGCTTTTTGTCAGGTCGACAACGCTGGTGTGCTGCGGACTCCTGGCGCGCGCCGGAACCAATCCAAGACGAAGCAGGTCTTCTCGGCTAAGACCATCTCCGCCGATGCCCGCCGACGGCTCCAGACGAGCCAACACCAGGCCTTCCCGGGCAATGGACTCCCTAATCGCCGAGACGGCCACGCCAAACTTGTTCCGACGGTCACCGTCCGCGGAGACGACCGGTCCCATTGGGACATAGGAATACCGACAACCGAACGGGAACAAATCATAGATGGACGTAAACCTGGCGACCGACTGTCCGTTGTCGCCCGGCAGATCGATGCGGTAGCGAAAAACTCGCCGACCGACCGCTTCCTGAAACTCACCCCACTCCCAAGACTGCAAAAAGCCGCTGCCGTTCTCGAGAACGAAGCGGTTCCAGTCCTCCGACCTGTTTTCGACCGGACTTAGCATCGAAATTCCTAAACCTTACGAAGTATTATCTCGAACCATTCCTGTCCTATGAGATTCTTCTGACTAACCCAGGCCGTTCTCATGCTTGAAAGGGACAGATCCTCGATCATCTCCGGTGTGTAAGTATAGAAAATACGCGTTCCGAAATCGTCTTCTTGGACCACACGACGATATTCACCCCATTTCATCGAAATCATCATCACTCCGTCCAAATTCAGTGCTGCGGAAACCTTGGCTAAGACCTCGAAAATCTCATCATGATCCAAATGAATGAGCGAAGCAAAGGCGAAGACCGCATCCAGTCCTGAAGGAAAAGGAAACTCCATGACATCGGCCACCTCGAACCGTGCGCCCGGGACTTTATTTCGTGCGATCTCTATCAGCTCCGGCGAAATGTCGATGCCGAGATACGATTCGACCAGCGGCAGTATGGCCTCGGCGTCACGTCCGTTGCCGCAGCCAACCTCCAGGACATTCGGATGTTTCTGCTTACAAAAACTCAAGGTCTGTTCGATATCCGCCTTTCTTGCGCCTAAACGATCGAACTTATCGGCAAGCACTCGAGCGCTGTCACGGTAAGTGGCAGTCGTTATCGCCCGATCCTCATCACGTTGGGCAGTCATCTCACCAACGCCTTAAGCGCCGCCTTGAGCCGCTCCTCGACCGGTCCCTCCTCGGATTGAACTGCCGCCTGATTGGCCTGCTCACGCGAGTAGCCGAGGTTCATGAGAGCAGAGACTACCTCGCTGCCGAGCGGATCGGACGAACCGATGTCGGTCAGCTTGCCCTTCAGCTCCAGGATGATCTTCTGGGCGGTCTTCTTACCCACACCCGGCACGCGCGACATCCAGGCCACATCACTGGCATCGATCCGACGTTCGATCTCCTCGACCTTCCCCAGAGACATGATGTTCTGAGCCATCTTCGGACCCACACCCGATACGTCCAACAGCTCCAGGAACAGTCCGCGCTCGCGCTCGCTGCGGAAGCCGTACAGGTCGTGCAGCTCCTCGCGAACGTGCTCGTGCGTCCAAAGCTCGACCTCGCCGCCGCCGGGCAGGTCGGCCAGCGTGCCGGAAGAGAGGTAGACCTGATAGCCAACACCAGCCGTCTCGACAATGGCGTAGTTCGTTCCCTTGTGAGTCAGGCGACCGGTAAGCTTGATGATCATGCGGATTGACGGCTAAAGCCCAGCCAGAGAGTCTGGCCGTCGGCATCTATCTCGGTCGAAAATTCGGTCTCGGTCCGACCCTGGTTAAGGGCGACTGCATGAACCGATCCCTGCAGCGCATCTCCATGCTCGGTCAGTGTCTCCGGCCACAAGTCACCGGACGATTCCCAGTTCAGAGTTATCTCGTCGGATGGGGTAAGGCCGGCCTCACGACGCAGGGCATTTACGTTCCTGACGATCTCGCGCAGCAGCCCCAAACGCCGCAGCTCCGGAGTGATCTCCGTGTCCAATTCGACCTCAAGCTGCTCTCCCTTCTTCCATTCTATGGCCAGTACGTTCAGTTCGTCCTTCAGCAGCTCGAACATCCAGTCTTCGCCGACAGTAGACGCGGTAACAGTCGCCTTAGCCAAAGCCTGACGAACCGGCACGCCGGCTGAAGCCCGCTTCTCGAGTCCAGCCGAGGCCGCCGACCTAACCATCTGCATCTCCTGAGCCAACTTCCCGTCCGACGAGGCCGCCGACCTCTCCGGCCAGCTCTCCAAGTGCACCGAATCCAATTTTCCGCCCAGCTCCCGATACAGTGCCTCGGCCAAAAACGGAGTGAACGGCGCCAGCAGTCTAGAGAGCGTATATAGCGTATAACCGAGTGCGGCCGAAGCTTCGGAACGTTCACTCTCATCACCCTTAAACCGATCGCGGCTACGACGGATGTACCAGGTTGACAGGTCATTCACGAAGCCACCGAACCTCCGGCAGGCATCGACCACCTGATAATTCTCGAGATCATTAGTTGAGTCAGCGATCAATGTATTCAACTCACCTAGCAACCACTGATCAAGAATATGTTGCGGTTTTGATGGGGCCGCCGAGAAGTCTGTGCCCTCCGCGGCGAACATCCGATGAAACGACAGTACATTCCAAAGAATCAGAAAGACCTTCTTGGTTACCTCCTCCAATCCCTTCTCGTCGAATCGCTTCGGCTCGCCGGGCTGATTGATGGTGAAAAAGCTGTAACGAATCGCGTCGGCCCCCCACTTGTCCATCATGACCCACGGATCGACGATATTGCCCTTGGACTTGGACATCTTCAGACCCTTGCCGTCGAGGATGTGGCCTAGGCAGATGACATTCCGGTACGGGGTCCCCCGTCCGAGAAGGGTCGAAACCGCCAGCATGGTGTAGAACCAGCCGCGCGTCTGGTCGATGGCCTCAGAAATGTACTCGGCCGGAAAGTTGGTCGGATCGTTACCGTCGATCCGTTCGGCCGAACCGGCAACATGCGGATAGCCCCACTGGGCGAACGGCATGGCGCCGGAATCGAACCAACAATCGAGCACGTCCGGCTCGCGAACCATCTCACCGCCGCAGGCGCACCTAAGTCTGACCTCGTCGATGAACGGACGATGCACGTCCACATGGCCCTCCTCGTCGTACGGTCGGCGCGGCAGCTCATGTTCCCAATGTTCACCGACGTTCACATAAGCATCGCCGGAAGATTCCCCTTCCGTCCTCTCGTCGTCGTAACCGAGCAGGCCGGTCTTGAGCGCATAGAGCGCATCGCCATGACTGACGACTACGATCCTCTTGCCCTCATGACGCGCATCGATCTCCTTCAGTACCTCGACCATACGCCGACGAACCTGACGCATCGTCTCTCCGCCCTCGATCTGCTTGTCCAGCCTGTCGCCAGGATTCAAGAACTGCTTCATGAAGTCAGACTCCGGACGGTCAACCAGGTTATCGTTCCTGATCTCCCTGAGCCGTTCGTCATAGATGACCTCCAAGCCGCAGGCCGCGGCGATGGCCTCGGCGGTCTGCCTGGTCCGATACAGATCGGAAGCGTAGACAACATCGATACCCAACTCCTTGTATTTGGCGGCTGCCGCTTCGACCTGCTTTAGGCCGCGTTCAGTCAGATGATACTTGTCGGACAGGTCCTGACTGGTGATCAGTCGAGCCGTATTGTTGGTCGACTCGCCGTGACGCTGCAGATAGTAGGTATTTCTCGCCGGTGCCGCTTCATCCAGTTCGGACAGGCCGCCGATAACCCGCGTCTGGCTGCAGGCAACGCACTTCCAGACCGGCAGCGGCGTGCCCCAGTACCGCTCACGCGACAGTGCCCAATCTTTGGCCTCGCGCAGCCACTCGCCAAAACGTCCGTCGCGAATGTGCGACGGCACCCAATTAATCTGTCGGTTGTTGGCCGCAAGTTTCTCGCGAAGCTTGGACATTCGGATGTACCACGACCTCTTGGCCAGGTACATGAGCGGCGTGCCGCAGCGCCAGCAGAACGGATAGGAATGCAGATACTTCTCTTCCTTATATAGGAGTCCGCGGGAGACCAGGTCGGCCCTCACGTCGTCGTCGGCCTCCTTGAACGACCTGCCGGCACCCGGTAGGCCCTCACCCATGACTCCGGCCGCGTCCACGCTCAAGACCGGCGGAAGACCGTGCTCACGTCCGAGTTCAGCGTCGTCATCACCGTAGGCCGGAGCAATATGCACGATGCCGGTGCCGTCCTCCATGGAGACGAAGCCGGCGGTGTAGACACGATAGACTCGGCTCCGGCTGTCGACCGGCGCGATATCGTAGAGCGGCTCGTACTCCAGTCCGACCAAGTCCGACCCCTTCCTCTCCGAGACGACCTCATGACCGCCCAGCAGTATTCCGAGCAACGCCTTGGCTAGAATGAAACGATCGTCCGATCCCTCAAGCTTGACCTCGACGTAATCTATGTCCGACCTGACGGCGAGTGCGAGATTGGCCGGCAGGGTCCAGGGAGTGGTCGTCCAGGCCAGGAAGAAAAGTCCCGGATCGCCCTTCACCGCGAACTTGACGAAAACCGACATATCCTCGACGTCCCTGTAACCCTGCGCCAGCTCATGCGTCGACAGGGACGTAACACAACGTGGACAATGCGGTGTGGTGCGATAACCCTCGTACAGCATCGGCTGACCGTCTACCTCCCGACCGCTTATCTCCTTCAGTACCCACCACAGCGACTCGACATATTCGTTACTGTAGGTCACGTAAGCGTCGTCCAGATCCACCCAAAAACCGATACGCCGCGTCAGGTCGCGGAACATGTCCAGATACTTCCAGACCGACTTGCGGCACTGACGATTGAACGCCGCCACGCCGTATTCCTCGATATGCTGCTTCTTGGTGAAGCCGAGACGTTTCTCGACCTCCAGCTCGACCGGTAGGCCATGCGTGTCCCAACCAGCCTTGCGGTCCACGCGATAGCCGCGCATGGTGCGGTAACGAACCACGGCATCCTTAAAGACACGAGCCAAGACATGATGGATTCCCGGCTTGCCGTTGGCGGTCGGCGGACCCTCATAAAAGACGAACTTGCCGCGCGGATTCTCCGCCGGCCTCTCGTTGCGCTCCAGAATCCGCTGAAGGATCCGCTTATCCTTCCAATTCTCAAGCTCGGACTTCTCGATTGACGGTAAGTTGAATTTGGTCATAACGGAGTTAACTTAGCGACAAATCCGAGTTCTTTCAAGCCATCGGCCGTACCTGTCGGAAAACTGAAAAATCCGAGGTCGAAATCCACTTAAGCCAAAAAGAAAAGAGCCCAAGAGGGCCCGATGTTTAGAAACTAAGCCGAAGGCCTTAACCTTCGTTATCTTCACCGTCAGCTTTCGAAGCCAACTTACGACGATTCTTCCTCTAAATTCTATCGCGGCAGCGTGGACTGTCATTGGCGTCGTGCATGTACGTACAAAGAGACACGGAAGCCAACAGTTTCGAAGCGTCAGGGAAATTCTGCCTACGAAAAGCCGTGGCTCCTCTGTCTGTCCCCTTGGACAAAAGGACCGGAAACACCCTGACCAGCTCACTATCCTCAACGTCGAGGGGACAAAAAAGGCTATATCCGCCCATATGAAGGAACGGATACGTCGTCTCGGCCACCCATGAGTAGATGTCGGTACGTTCAAAATATTCACGGAAAAGCCAAGCGAAGGACAATCCGACATCCGCCAACGGTTTTGGTCCGAAAACCGCCCTCTGATTGTCATAGGTGGCATCCTCGATCTTGAACGTCACCCAACGCACGCCAGCGTGATGGGTATCATCTCCGGCAGCCAGACACAGACTCGCTGTAGCCGAAAGCAATCCCAACTCGATGTCAAGCTGGTCGCCATAAGTCCGCCTGATTCTGTCCAGGTGACGATTAAAGGTAAGAAGTACCCCCTCATGTCCCTCTCCCCAACGAATTTCCAGCGAACGGAAAGAGAACGGACCGTCGGGCCACTCCGGAGCCGTATCGGCCAACGCACAGATGACCTCTTCTTCAATTCGCCAGCCTTCTTCCTTATTGGCCAGACGCAACCTACTTAATGTCTCCTCGACCGACAATTTAAAAACATTGTGTCGAGAGAGGGCATCTCGCATAACCAATGCGAGCTCGGGATGTCTGATTACCTCAAGAAGCGTTTCTATAAAGAAATCTGCTTCATCTAGAACTCCAGCTAAGGCTGTCCATACCCCCAACGGTGCACTTTTCGTTTCTTTCACGGTCTTCTCCTTTTTTTGCCTATCGTTAAGGCATTGTCCAAAGAACGGTCCAACCTAATCACCAAAAATCGGACACGTCAACAGTCTCGTCCGATACGCCCTAAACTTGACCGAAGCAAAAGACAAAAATACTGACCAATCGTTTCCGTGGTAAAATGCCCAAGTAACCTGAAAGATCGTATGTCCGACCGAACCAAACCAACCATCCATCTTGCGGCCGACCATGCCGCCTATGAACTAAAGGAGGAGCTGAAAAGATACCTGATTCGGGCCGGATACCGGGTCGTCGACCAGGGGGCGTTCGAGCTGTCCCCGACCGACGACTATCCCGACTTCATCCTGCCGGCGGCCGAGGCGGTCGCCAAGTCACGCGGACGGGCGGTCGCCGTGGTCATGGGCGGCAGCGGAATCGGCGAATGCATCGCCGCCAATAAGGTGCCGGGAGTCAGGGCCGCGTTGGTCTACGACGACTACACGGCCAAGATGTCCCGCCTGCACAACGACGCCAACGTTCTCTGCCTAGGCGCTAGAACTCCGAGCGGCGCGCCGGCAGCGGCAAAGAAGATAGTCGGCACCTGGCTCCGGACCGCCTTTACCGGTGACGCGCGCCATCGCCGACGACTGAAAAAGATCGCCGACTATGAAAAAAGGGCGGTCTGACGCGACCAAGCCGACCCTCCGAACAGCAGCCAATGGAAATCTGCCCATCCATACTCGCCGCCTCCCAAGATGAGTTCGCCCGCAAGGTTGAACGTGTTCGCTGTTTGGGTCTCACAATCCATGTCGACTTGACGGACGGGATATTCGTGCCGCAGAGAAGCTGGGCCGATCCCCTGCTGGTCGAGGAATGTGCCGACGGACTGAAGTACGGAGCGCACCTGATGGTCGACGATCCGGAACACGAAGTGCCAATCTGGCTTGTCTCCGGAGCAGAACGTGTCTATTTCCACGCCGAATCGACGCACCGTCAGGACCTGATCATCAGAACGGTGAACGATCCGCACCGAATCGGCCTGGCGCTCAACCCGCGCACTCCGGTCTCGGACATCGCACCGTTCCTGGACCATATCGCCTCGGTCCTGGTCATGTCGGTGGAACCGGGACGGAGCGGCCAGGACTTCCAGCCCGATATCCTGCGCAAGATCAGGACGATTCGCGGTCTCTGCCCCGACATGCACATCATGGTCGACGGTGGCATCAAGCTGCACAACATCGCCGACGTGGCCGCGGCCGGCGCCGATGCCGTCGCTGTCGGCAGTGCCCTTACCGACTCGCCCGATCCGGTCCGGTCGCTCAAAGAGCTGAACGCTGCCCTACAAACCACCAGGCAGCCGAACTAGGCGACGATGAAAAAGCCCGAAAAGCGGAGCTTTTTTATTTTCACCTATGCTGAAACGAAATGTCGACCAAAAAAGGGTTGAGTCTTGATCCAAAAAATGCTATAATTTAGTGAAGAAATCGACTTTTTGGCTTTATGAACCACACCCACAACGAATCGAGCGGTGAAATGGAGATCCTGGCCGTACGGATCCGCCAGGACATAATAAAAATGATCCATGCCGCCGGATCGGGACATCCGGCCGGCTCCCTCGGCATGACCGATGTCATGGTTGCCCTCTACTTCCGCATCCTGCGTCACGACCCGAAGAATCCGGACTGGCCCGAACGTGACCGTTTCCTGCTGTCGAACGGACACATCTGTCCGGCCCGCTATGTCACCATGGCCAGAGCCGGCTACTTTCCGCCCGACGAACTGCTGACCCTGCGCGACTTCGGATCGAGACTGCAAGGACATCCGGAACGGCTGCGCCTGCCCGGATTGGAGTCGACCTCCGGTCCGCTCGGGGCCGGACTGGCCCAAGGGGCCGGACTGGCCTACGCCGCCAGGATGGACGGGCAGGACTGGCGCACCTACGTACTGACCTCGGACGGCGAGCATGGTGCCGGACTTCATTGGGAAGCGGTGCTGTTCGCCGGCAAGAATCGGCTGACGAACCTGACCTGCATCGTAGACCGCAACGGCATCCAGATCGACGGACCGACCGAGGAGGTCATGCCGCTCGAGCCGCTCAGGGAAAAATATCTGGCCTTCAACTGGAACGTGATAGAAATCGACGGCAACGACATCGGTCATGTGGTCGAGGCGACGGAGCTGGCCAAGTCGACCGAAGACAGGCCGACCTGCATCATCGCCAAAAACGTCCCGGGGCGCGGCGTCAGCTTCATGGAGAACGACCATCGATGGCACGGTCAAGCGCCCAACGACGAAGAGACCGAACAGGCTCTGGCCGAATTGCAGGAGACGGAACGAGAACTGACCATGAACGTAGACTGAGCCCTATGACAAAACAGAACCTGAAACTTAACGGCCCGGACGAGCAGAAGAAACTGCTGGCCGCCACGCGCGACGGCTTCGGACAAGGTTTGGTCGAGGCGGCCGAGTCGGATGAGCGACTTATCGGCATCTGCGCCGACCTGACCGAGTCGCTGAAGATGACGGAGTTCGAGCGGCGATTTCCCAAACGCTTCGTCCGCATTGGCGTCTCCGAACAGCTGCTCGTGGCCCTGGGAGCCGGTTTCGCCCTGGCCGGCAAGATTCCGTTCGTCGCCTCGTTCGCCGCCTTCTCCCCAGGCCGGTCCTGGGAGCAGATCCGGACCAACGTCTGCCTGAACGGAGTAAATCTGAAAGTGGTCGGTGGCCACGCCGGACTGTCGGTCGGTGCCGATGGCGCCACACATCAGGCGCTCGAGGACATCGCTCTCATGCGCTGCCTGCCGAACATGACCGTGATCGTGCCCTGCGATTCCGAACAGGCCCGACGGGCCACCCTGGCCCTGGCGGAGCTCGACGGGTCGGCCTACCTACGTCTGGGTCGGGCCAAGACGCCGACGCTGACCTCCGCCGACACGCCGTTCGAGATCGGCCGCATCCAGACCTTCCGTGACGGGGACGATACGGCGATCGTGGCCTGCGGACTGATGGTCGGCAAGTCGCTGCAGGCGGCGGAGGAGTTGGCTGCCGAGGACGGAATCGAGTGTTCGGTCCTAAACTGCCACACGATCAAACCGCTGGACGACGAAGCGGTGCTTTCGGCGGCCGAAAAATGCGGCGCCATGGTCACGGCCGAGGAGCATCAGATTGCCGGAGGTCTGGGCTCGACCGTCTCCGAACTGCTCGCCCAAAACATGCCCGTACCGATCGAGTTCGTCGGCGTACATGATCGCTTCGGACAGTCCGGCGAGTCGGAGGAGCTCCTGACTGAGTACGGACTGACGGTCAACGACATCAAGTCTGCCGTCCGCCGCGCAATACGGCGCAAAAAGTAAATACAGCCTGAACCTAACCACCGAATCATGCTTACCACGCTCAAGAAGATACTGTCCCGAGCCGAACGCGGCGGCTACGCGGTCGGTGCCTTCAACGTCAACAATCTCGAGATACTGCAGGCCGTGATCGAGACGGCAGTCGAGGAAAGATCCCCGGTAATCATCCAGACCAGCGAGGGTGCAATCGAATACGCCGGCCTGGATTACCTGGTGGCCATGGTCAGACTGGCAGCCAAGTCGCCGGTACCCGTCGTCCTGCACCTAGACCACGGCAAGGACCTAAAGCTGATCAAGCGGGCGATCGCGGCCGGCTACACGTCCGTAATGTACGACGGCTCACTTCTCCCCTACAGGCAGAACGTCGCCGACACGCGCCGAGTCGTGAGCTGGGCCAAACTTAATGGAATCTCGGTCGAGGCGGAGATCGGCGCCATCAAGGGTATCGAGGACCTGGTTACGGTCGACGAAAAGCGGGCCTTCTTCACCGACCCGGAGGAGGCCCAGCGCTTCGCCAAGGAGACCGGCTGCGACGCACTGGCCGTCTCGGTCGGCACGGCGCACGGTGCCTACAAGTTCAAGAGGGAGGCCAAGCTCGACATCGCCCGGCTCAAAAAGATCGACCAGCTGGTGCGGGTTCCGCTCGTACTCCACGGCGCTTCGGAGATAGACCAGGAGCTGGTCAGGGAATCGAGGGAGTATTGCGAGAGACTCGGCGACTGCGGCCGGCTCAAGGGCGCCAAGGGCGTACCGGACGGCGAGATTCGGCGGGCCATCAAGGCCGGCGTCCGCAAAATCAACATCGACTCCGACCTGCGTCTGGCCTTCACTGTGGGACTGCGGCAGGCGCTCACAAAAATGACCGACGAGATCGACCCGAGAAAGCTGCTCGCCCCGTCCAAGGAGCTGATGAAGGCTACGGTCCGCGACCGGATGCGGGTCTTCGGCTGCAGCGGCAAGGCCTAACGCGATACGAACAACATGCCGAATTCAGCCAGTCATCAGACCGAACAGAAATCCATCTTCGACTACATCAGGAGTCAAAAGTGGATGCTGGGTGTCAGGTCCGACAGCTCGCTCTTCTTTTATACGGCCAAAACCGACGGCTACCGAAAGCACATCGGACCGGACTGGAGCGGATGCTTCGCCGAATCGATGCTGGTGCCGATCGACGATCGAACGGTACGGGTCATCAATCTGGAGCAGGCCAAAAGATTCCATGCGGTCTCCGAGGGCAAGGTTACCAAAGATCCAAATCTGCTCTCCGAGCACGTCGACCGAAGCGACCGGCTTTATGAGCAGATGACAGCGGCCGGCGCGCGATTGGTCGAGACCATCGGTCGTGACGACCGAGAAAAAGCGACTGTAATCTTCAAGGAGCTGATCGATTTGTACAGAGAAGCTGGCGCGGAGTTCGTGCTGATATTTTCCCTCGGACTCAAGCTGTCTGAACGGGCTGATCCGAAACCCGAGGCCCGACTGTCACTGCAGCGACACGACGTCTGGCGCAATTCTGTGGCGTTCAAGGAAGAGTCGCTGGGCGATAACCTGTACCGTTTTTTCAAATACATACTTCGAGGGCGAACCGACCTGAAGCCGACCGAGCTATTGGGCTTCCTGACCGTCAACGAGGCCATATCCTGGCTGGAAGGAAGGATGACCGACCGGCTGATGACCGAAACGGTCAGAGACCGGAGCGAACATGGCTACGTCTTTCTGGATCTTAAAGAAAAGTCAGAAACGGTCTTGGACGGCAACGATCCGACGACCAAGGAGATTATCACCTACTTCACGACCCAGGCCCACGAATCGGATAGCCAAGAAAATAAAGCCGAACTGTCCGGACAGGTTGCCTATGGCACATCCGGCAGCGTCACCGGAGAGATAATCGTAGTCAAAAGCAAGGCCGATCTCGACCGGATCGGAAACAGGGCCGACGACAAGATCATGGTCGCCGAGCAGACCACGCCTCACTACATCCCCTACCTCGGACGAGTCAGGGCCATCGTCACCGACGAGGGTGGACTGACCTGCCATGCGGCCATAGTCGCCCGCGAGATGAAGAAGCCGTGTGTGGTCGGTACCAGGATAGCGACCCGGGTCTTGCGAAACGGCGACCTGGTGGAGATACTGCTGAAAAGCGGCATCATACGAATCATCGAACGTGCTGAGGACCGGCCAAAAAACTAACTGCTAACCCGCAGCCAACATGCAGATCGACTTCCCGCCGGAGGAACATGCCTCCATCCAGCAGCAACTGAACCATTTCGGATTCGCCTATACGACCCGCATCTCGGACGAGGCCAAAAAGTACAAGGTCGGCTACGTACTCGATACCCCGTTCGACCGCCGGGTCAGGGTGTCGCAGATCGATACCTTCCGCGACATCAGCGAACATCCTCACCTGAACGAACTGACGGACGACTGGATCAAGAAAATATCGTCTTTCGGAGAATATGCCGTCATCCGGCTCGACCTAATCTGACTCCCATGTTCGATGTAATCACAATCGGCTCCGCAACCTACGACGTGTTCATCAGGAGCGCCTCACTGGAGGCGAGCGAACCAAAAACCGAAACCTGTCTGCCGATAGGCGCAAAGATAGACATCGACGAGCTGGCGTTCGGTACCGGTGGAGGGGCGACCAATGCCGCGGCTACGCTGTCACGCTTAGGTCTCGATGTGGCGACGATCTGTTCGGTCGGTCGTGACGTGCATGGACAGGAGATCGTCAGCACTCTTAGGGCAGACGACGTCTCGGTCAAGTTCGTGCAGCAGACGGAAGACGACCTGACCGGCTACTCGGTAATCATTCTGGCCGGTAGTGGTGAGCGAACCGTCCTGGTGCACCGAGGTGCAGCCGGCAAGATCGACGCCGACCGGATTCCCTGGCCAAAACTGGGGGCCAAGTGGTTCTATATCACGTCGCTGGGCGGCGACCTAGACCTGCTGAAACGGATCATCGACCGGGCTGAGGTCGTGGATGCCAAAGTTTCCTTCAATCCTGGCAACACCGAATTAAAGTCCGGTTTTGCTGAACTCGAGCCGCTGCTGAGACGGATCGACATCTTGAACCTCAATCGCGAAGAAGCGGCGGAACTGGCCGGACTGGACCGGACCGACCTGTCCGGGATTGTGGCCAAGCTGAGAAATCTGCCGAAGATGACACTGCTTGTGACCGACGGACTGGGTGGAGCCTACGCCACGGAAGGTGCAGACAGCTGGCACTGCGAGATTGTGGACGTACCACGGATCAACACCACCGGCGCCGGCGATGCCTTCGGTTCCGGTTTCGTCGCCGGACTCATGCGGCTTAACGGGGTACGGACGGCGCTCGCGGTCGGCATGCTGAACGCCGCCGGACTGGTGCAGCAGACCGGAGCCAAACGCGGGCTGCTGGAAAAATTTCCCACAAAAGACGAAATTGCCCAAGTCGTCATCAAGCCCTGGAACTAAGGTATCCTAATACGGCGTCAGGTCGACGGTCCAAATAGAAATCAGACCAAGTACACGAAACCCCGGATTTAAACCGGGGTTTTTGACTCACCAAAATATCTAATGACTTGTCTCGACTCAAGACAAAGGATCAAACAGTTTCCTCAGTTCAGCCATCTTATCCGGGTCCAACTTGGCCTCATACAGTCTTGGAGCGATCTCCTTCTCGCCGAAACGTTCGGACAGTCCTATCTCGACGAATTCATCGAACGATACCGGTTTTAGTTCGATGCGCTCCCCGGCGTCCAATGACATATCGGCAACCTGCTTCAGGCCCTTGGCTATAAAGACAAAGACAGTCCAATCAATTTTACTGATCGGTTGTTGGGCGTCCCATAGATGGAATCTACTGGCCTCATATCCGCTTTCTTCCAGCAACTCTCTTTTGGCTGCCTCCAATATCCCCTCTCCCTCGTCGACCCGACCGCCGGTGGCCCCGATGAACGGTTCCTTGCCCGGTTGTTCCTGTTCGGTTAGAACGATCCGACCGTCGTCTAAAACGGGAAACACGACGACTGTATCTGGTCGCTTCAACTTTTCGAAGGTTGTTTTGGTGCCGTCAAAAAGTTCCTGCTCCCACTGATACACGTCAAAAACCACTCCTCTAAAGACACGTCTGGCATCATCTGGAATCGGCTGTTTAGATTTTGGACGTTCGATTTGCATATCAACTAGGCGTCGGCGAAATTTGAACCGTCGAGGAAATTTTTTATCTGTCTGACATGCGGCGGAAAAAGCTCCGACGGCAGTTCGTTAAGACCGAACCATCTCCACTCATCGCATCGGTCTGGCTCCTTCAGTGCGGGCTCGCCTTCGATGCCTTGAGCGATGAATCCGACCTGTAGGCGGTTCTGACCGCTGCTCCTGTCATTGACGATGTTGGAAAACTCAAGGCTGTCCGCGCTCAAACCGGTCTCTTCCGCCAATTCCCGTACGGCCGCATCTTTCATTCCTTCTCCCGGCTCAAGATGACCGTCTGGCAGTCCCCAAGTACCGGCACCGTAACTATTCTTCCTTTTCCCCAGCAGAAGCCGACCTTCCCTTGCCGCAAGGATATTGACGCCGACATAAAAAGCTTGATATGTATCCTGCATGGGATATCCTGAACATTAATGCCCTATCGTCGGTCTAGCTCTACCTATAGAAGACAGGCCTAATCGAGTGATGTGGTGGACCCGAGGAGATTCGAACTCCTGACCTCCGCCTTGCAAAGGCGTTGCTCTACCAGCTGAGCTACGGGCCCATAAGACCGGAAGGAGTATACTGGGCTGAGTGACTTAAATCAAGACGTAATAATCAGTCTATCTATGGAAGGACTTAACTCCGGGAGAGGACACAACTTTAGAGAAACCGGCCGAACGTTCGAGTTTCAAATGCTCGGACAGATTGACGTAGACGACAAAAGATACAAAGAGTTGCTAGCCAGACTTAGCGGCAGCAGCCAGCCAGGTTATCTTGGCCGAAGCCAATCCATAGAGCTGGCTAAAGAGTGCCAACCGGGTGATCCGGAAAATCCGAACAAGCCTTTCCTGAACGACTTACTAATCGAGGTGCAAGACCAGTTTGAGGTCGCTGGTATAGAAGCGACAGTTAGGGCTTACACTGCAGTGGGAACTCCGCTCGACCATCTACACGGAGTCGATGCCTTCATTACGGTGACCGTTGACGGAAGAGAGTTCGTCTGCACGTTAGACATAACGCTGAATCCGGACAAGCAGGCTTCCGGACACAAGGCCGATCTAATCGTCGGCGAGGTGGCCGATCCGAATGTTAATAACCTCCAGCAAAACAAGTACCTGGAGCAAGTCGAAGAGATAGGAAGAAAGATTGTAACCATGTTACTAAAAAAGGTTACCACAAAGCAGAGCCAGGCCGAATTAAGAGAAAGACTGTACGGATTGAACCAGCCGGAAGCCGGGGTTGACCTATAAGCACCAACGTGTTAACCTACCCGCCTACCAGAACTGGAGACAAATAATGAAAATTAGAGGGTATTGTACGGCCTGCGGCAGCCCCGGGGAAGTCAGTAGCCAATTCCTTTGTGAATTGTGCGCTGGGGTAGGACGTACAGTAGTTGTCTGCCGCAAATGCAAGGTACGAAACGAAACGGATAGGCCTACACTGCGACAAATGATCGCCGAGACAGACGAAGATTTAATTCCGGATGACGATTCGTGCGGTGTAACCATAGCCATAGACCGGTGCGGTCGGTGCAAAAAAAATGGTGACACTGAAGAAAACATAATGACGTTCTACGTCATCGGAAACCCGACCGTACAATAATCATGAGACCGAAGCTATACCGGTCTCTTTTTTTAATTTTCGAAAAAAAACGAGTTGTTCATGATTAAAAAGTGCGGCGGAGTTTCTGCGGACGAAAAACTTTTCCGAAATGCATTGTACCAAAAAAGTTTTTAGAAAAAATCGACGACAAAACATTGCATAGGTGAAACGTTGTATGTATACTTTTCGTAAGAGCGCAAAGTTATCACTAAC
>Ga0051987_10000460_pt1 | contig 22215 bp, 28 predicted proteins | sample CryGey08umfilter_2_FD_58083 | JGI IMG/M metagenome (GOLD analysis project Ga0051987, IMG submission 58083) | Groundwater microbial communities from aquifer in Utah, USA - Crystal Geyser 4/10/14 0.8 um filter | ecosystem: Environmental > Aquatic > Deep subsurface > Groundwater | place: USA: Utah... | reverse complement strand
TCTACGCATGTTGAAAAAAGCTGGTTTAACCACGCATTATAAGCCTGCAGTTGCGAAGTAAATTTCAAAATAGAATGATTATCTAAGACCAACCATCAGGTCTTTTCCCATGGCTTGTGCCATATGCATTAGGGTTTCGAGAGTTGCGTTTCGCTTTCCAGATTCAACCTTAATGATTGTAGCTCTTGGAAGATTGGCTTTTTCCGCTAGCTCTTTTTGTGTAAGGCCGATCTTGTGACGCAAATCTCTGAGAGAAACAACCAGGTTGTAGTATTTTCTTTCATTTTCAACAGCTTTCCAGTCTTCGTCGTTGAAGTCACTGGTTATTTCGTCGACTGAAACAGTGGGGGGAAGAGTTTTTTTTGTTATATTTTTGATTTTCATAAGTTTCTCTTTATATATATTCTTGCATTCTTTTTTGTGCTTTTAAAATTTCATTTTGAGGGATCTTCTGCGTTTTTTTGTGAAAACCAGACAGAACTATGATTTTTGTTTCCTCAAAGTATGCATAAAGGATTCTCCAGGCTCCGTTGTACTTAATTCTAATCTCATATAAATTCTGCTTACCGGTAAGTTTTTTTGCAAATGGTTTGCTTAATCTTCCAGTTTCAGCCAGAATGTTTAGGTAAGCTTTAACCTTGGAACGAACTTGCTTGGGAAATTTCTTTATTTCCTTGCTTGCTCTTGCGTCAAGAACAATGATTTTATTCACTTATATAGTGTGACATAAAAGTTACTTTTGTCAAGAATTGCTAAGCCCATTTTTCACCTCACTCCACCTCGCCGCCTTTTTGCCCTCGATCTGGACACTCCCGAGAACTAGCTTTTCATTTTCTATCGTTGCTGAGAGAAGTTTCATGCGTTTTTCTCCCTTTGCTGTATTAACTAAAGTCCAGACCTGTGGCCAGGGAGAGAAGGCGCGAATGGCGTGTTCGATCATGGTTGCCGGCAATCTATGATGTTCTAAGGCTTTCGTGAGTACATCGGTGAGATTGACCTCCTCAGATTGAGTATTATTTTGTGCAGCCACAACCAACTCCCAAGGAATAAAACCATCATCACGAGTGAGTTTGTGAGCCGTTAGAGTTGGGCTAATTTCTGGTTGAGTGACTGTCATTGCTTGACCCGTTGAGTGCTTCACTATATCAGCCACCAGGTTCGCACAGACCAGATCATAGGCAAAATCGTAGTACTGCCGATAATTCCAGTCTGGGGCGACGGAGAAGGCGTGTTGGGCGAAGATTGGGCCGGCATCAAAGGTGTTGGTCATTTCGATGATAGTCACCGCGGAAGTTTTTTCACCGAAAAGAAGGGCAAACTGACCCGGAGAACTGCCGCGCCACTTAGGCAGTGCCGATGGGTGGATATTAAGTGGTTTAATTTTGGGCAGATCAAGGAGCCACTCAGGGATAAAGTAGCCAAAGTCGACGACGAGTAGGTAGTCTGGCTGGGGGAGAGACTCAATCTGGTTCTTGAGATCAGCGTCTATTTTACCTGTGACATTAACAAGCTGAATGTTGTTTTTATTTGCAAATGGCTCGAGAGGACTGCAAGTAAGTATCTTATTTTTCCCAATTGGTTTAGCTATCGGAGTGACTATCCATTCAATTTTGATTGATTTGTCTTGAATTAACGTCTCGGCACACTTGGTGGAGTATTGGGTAGAGCCTAAAACCGCAATTTTCATCTAGTTAATTTCTGGGCTCCAAGAGCCAATAAGACTGATTTATCAATCGGATCAAATTCCTCTGTTTCCTCATTCTCGGTATAAATCGGCAAGTCGTAAGTCAGAGAGTAGTCAATAAAGAGAATGCCATCGAGGTGATCGAGTTCGTGTTGGATGACGCGGGCATCAAAACCGACTAGGCGATTACTGGCTCTCCTAAGTTTCTTGCCATCAAGAGTCTGGAACTCGACTTCAACCCACTGCCAGCGTGGAACAGGTCCATATACCGCAGGAATTGAAAGACAGCCTTCGAAGCGGGGCTCGTCGTCGGTGGGTCCAAGCACGAGATTATCGCTGTGGCTGGTGATGACGGGATTAATGTAGGTGGTCAGAGAGTTGCTGCGTTGGGTGCTGAAGGCACGCTTAGTAGTATTAATTTGGGTGGCGGCCAGTCCCACACCTTTGGGATTTTTGGTTGCGGCCAAAGTAGCTTCTAGGCTTCGAACTAACTGTATTGTTTTCGCATCGACCAGAGTTATCTCCGCGGCCTTTTTTCGGAGCGTTTCGTGGGGGACAGTGATGATTTCTGTTATGTATTTACTTCGCATCTGCTTTCTCAAGTTCAGCTAATTTTTTTTGAGCAATTTCGTTGCTTGGACTCAGGTTAGACAAAATGTACTCAAACTCGGCTTTTGCCCCCTGAATATCTCCTTGTTGTAGTAGCAGGTTACCCAGTTCTTGTCGTGCTTGCTCATAATTTGGCTTTAAGGCGATGATTTCCCGAAGGTGAGCGGTTGCTGCCTCTGGCAAACCCAGGCTAAGCTCGGTTAGAGCTAGATTATACAGGAGCTTGGCATCAGTGGGCGATTTTTCGAAGCCAAGCTTTAAAGCCGCACGAGCATCTTCGAGAGCAGTGGACTCGAGTTGGGACAAAATAATAAAAACTTGAGCCCTAGTTTTGTAGAAATTGCGCTGTTCTGAGTTAAGAGCCAGAGTCTGATCACTGAGGCTAATGGCGCTTTGGGCAAACTGGGCGGCAGCGGTGGCTTCTTTCTGATCAGCTAGGGCTACCGCCAATCTTGCGTAGCTACTCGAGAGAGTGTCGTAGTATTGAGCTTCTCTGGGAGCTAACTTAATTGCCATAGCTAGATTAGTGGTCCCGGCTTCATAAGCTTGGGCGTCCAGCTGGGCTTTGCCAGTGGCGTAGGCCACGTCTGCCTTCCTGGTGCGGGCAATAAGCATGAGAATTATAACGCCGGAAATGATGGCGACGAGAAGTCCTGCTTGGCTGAGGAGACTAAATTTGCCAGTTAGCAACTTGCCAGTCTTTTCCTCAGGTTGATAACTAATCGTTGCTGCGGCAAAGAAGAAATACATGATGACGCTGACCATAACGGTCGAGAAGCCAAAAAAGTTCGAGACCATCAGGGCAGAGAAGCCGGAAAAAAGTGCCGCGGATCTGAGCGCAGTGCGGTTGGTGGCTTCTTTCGAGCGAACGGTTTTTAGAATCAGCCAGCCGAAACTTGCGAGCATAAAGAGATAGCTTCCCAGGCCAACTACGCCAGTCGTTGCCAAGTAATTAAGAAACTCGTTGTGAGCTTTGTTGTAGAGAAAATCCCACTCGGAAACCATGTTATGAGCGGCAGGACGATCTAGGTAATAGCTGTAGCCAAAGGTTTCGACTCCAGAGCCAAACCAAGGATAACGTTTCCAAACAGAGATAGCGCCTGCCCAGACAATTTTTCTAATCTCACCAGAGTCAGTGCCACCTTCCTCAAGACGATTGACGACTTGAACAGTTGCCGTTTCTGTTGGCACGGGTTGACTTTTTTGTTTAGAGAAAAACTTAACAAGTGTTGGCGTGTAGATAGTGCCAAAGACAAGGGCAATAATCAGGATTCCCCCCGCCAAGAGAGCGCCAGTTTTCCTGGGTCGCCAGCTTCTAAACCAAAAGACTGCCAACATGACAACGGCGCCAACTCCAAGACCAACTAGCCCAGAGCGAGAGCGAGTAAATAAGAGAGTAGTGAAAAGCAATAAGGTCGTCACAGAAAACACGCGTTGCAATCCGGGCTTTTTGACAGTGCAAGAAAGAATAAAACTTAATGGCAGGAGGGTGATGACGTAAGCCGCAAGCCAGTTCGGTTGGCCGAAAGTCGCGAAGACGCGAGACTGTACATCCTGCACCCAGCAGCTGACGTTAAAGGCGTGGTTCGGTGCCGCCAAGAGACAGCTCATCGAGTGGCCGAAGTGTTCGGGAATGGCGTAGAAACTGACCAGGGCGCTGCCTGTGAGTAGGGCGCCAAAAAGCGGCAGCAGGTCCTTTTTTCTCAGAAGAGTGACGAAACTGAAGTAGAGGATGACATAGCTGATCGTGGAGAGCAGGCCGCCGTTATATCTGGTGTAGTAGCCGAGAATCGAGGTGCGGGGATGAATTGAAAGTAAGGTGGAGATGAGTTGCGAGAGGAGAAATAACAGAATAGGAATGTCGAGCGGGGTGGCCCTGATCAGAAATTTTTTCTGAGCGATCATTCGTCCGAGCCAGGAAACGGCGATGAGAGTGGTCAGGGCGTAGACCGTCAACATTTTGTTGAACTCGAAAAGTTCTTTAGTGTCGAAGGCAAAGATCAGCGGCGTCACGAACAGGAGGATCGCAAAGCAGATTTTGATGACTCGCCCTAAAAGTGAGTCTAGATGGGCACGATCGATATTCATTCTGTAGTCAGTATACCGTGTCAATGCTATACTGGATTTATTATGCAAGATTTTGCCCAATCTCCTTCAGTAGTAGCTCCTGTAGTCGAAGCCCTCGAAGATCAAAACATTTTTGATCTCCTTGGTGTTAGTGACGGCACCGATGAACAAAAGGAAGAGTTTTTGACAGAACTTCAAGACGTGCTTTGGGAAGATTTTCTAGAGTACGACGCCCAACTATTAGTTACCAAAGATGAATACGCAGAACTGAAACAACTTCGCGAAACTCACAAGGATAATGTGCCAGAACAGCAAGAAGCAGTGGTTGGTTACCTAGAAAAATTAATTCCTGATCTCGAAGAAATAATGCTTGAGAAGGCTTTGGAACTAAAATCCGATATGGTTAAAGAGCGTATTGCCGGCATGAAGGAGCTTTACCCAGAAGATGCAGCCTATCAGGGCCAGTTAGCAGAAGCCGAGGCACATATTGCTGCCGGTCGTTGGCATTCTGCCGCGGTAGTGCTGAACTCAACAGTTAAGAATTGAGAACCCTAGCTTTTCTTGAGAACTTCGTGCTATACAATGGCTCTAATGTTGTCTCGTTTTTTTTCTAAATCGCAAGCACTTTTTGTTGATGTTGGCTCCACGATGACGCGTGTGGTTGGGAGCGATGGCTCAGTTCTTTTCTACGAACCGACCTGTCTTGTTCTTGATCGGGCCTCCAACACAACGCTCTCGATTGGTTTACAAGCTTATGCTGCTCTAGGCAAACTGCCCAGCCAAGTGAGAATTATTTTTCCTATTCATAATGGGTCAGTAGCCGATACTAAGGTGCTGACCCAGTATCTTCGAGCGGTTCTTGATCGCATCAATGAGCCTTTGTCAGCAGTTGAGTTTGCTTTGGGACGAAAAGTCCAGGTGGCGATTCCGGGGACTGCGACCAGAGTGCAGCAAGAGCAGTTTGCTGTGGCCTGGAAAGACGCTGGGTGTAGAGCTACTTTTGTTAATCGTTCTGAAACAGTTTCATATGAGGGGACTCGCTGCCTAGTCGACATTGGTGGTCAAGTCACCGAGTGCAGTATTGTCACTGACGGCTCGTACGTGGCGGCAAAGAAATTTTTGTGGGGTGGAATTTTTCTCACAGAACTCTTGCAACGCTACATGCGATCAGAAGAGGGGTGTGTCTTGGGTTGGCACGAAGCAGAACGACTGAAACGAGAACTCGGCATGGTGGCCTCGTCCCAGTTGAGTGTCAAGGATAAGCGCATGGCAGTGCGCGGCAAAGATGTTCTGCAACACACAGGAAAAACTGCCCTAGTGCAGCAAAGTAGCTTAATTCCAGTTTTGAGTAAGGCTGCCCAGGAGTTGGCGACTGAGTTGGTTAGCTTTTTTTCACAGTTGCCGAGTGAGATCGTGACCGGAGTTTTAGATAGTGGCGTGGTTTTGATTGGTGGCGGTAGTCAGCTTGGTGGTTTGGCTGAATTTTTGACAGAAGAATTATCGTGTCCTGTTCGAGTGGCAGAAAATCCAGGTTTAGCCAGTGCCATAGGTTTGAGGGGAAAAAGGTGAGTAGAATTACTATTTCTCATCGCAACAAAAAATATGATAGCGTTTTTGTATTAATAGTAGTGGTATTGATAGCCGCAACCGAGTTTGCGGGTTGGTTCAAAATTCTCCAAGTTTCAACGCAGGGATTTATAAATCCAGTTCTATCTTTTACGACAGCCAAAATTCAAGCCAGTATGGACCCAATTTTCCGCTTGAGTCGCTATCCTTCTTTAGCAGCGCGTCTTTCAAATCTTGAGTATGATTACGCCCAATCTTTGGCCAAGATCAGCGAGCTGGAGAGGGAGCTGCACGAGGCCGATGCGATCAGAGCTGCTCTGAATGAGTCATCCCAGACAAAGGCCGCGCTATTTCTGACCACTAGACTTGTTTCGTATACCCAGCCAGGACTAGCAGCAGGTTCTGATCAAGGCGTGCGAAAAGGTATGTTGGTGCTGGTAGCTGGTACTGCCGTGGGAACAGTTGATCACGTTGAAGAGTCGCAATCGACAGTATCTTTATTTTCTGAGACAGGCAGACACCCAATTATCGTTACGACTGAATCTGGTGTGCAGGGAGTTTTGGAAGGAGATGGCAGGCGTGTGCATCTTGCCTTGGTGCCGCAGGGCGCAGTACTGAATACTGGGGAGCGAGTGGTGACCTTAGGACAAGAAAATATTAGCGCAGGGGTATTTGTTGGCAAAATTTCCAACATCGAGGTTAACTCCGCGTCGCCCACAAAACGGGCCCAACTTGATCAGCTGGTATCATTTTTTTCTGCACCGGTCGTGGAACTTAAATAATGGCAAGAACAATCATCTTTTTTATCTTTCGTTTGGCAGTTCTGTGTATTCTTGGCGTGTTTGACCGGGCCTTGGGATTCCCAATTTTACTAATTGCTAGCTTATTTATTTTGACTCGTCACAAATCGGTTTTCCAGAGTCTTTTCTGGATTAGCGCCACAGCGATTTTGGCGGCTCTGTTGTATCACGTCAGCCCGACGGCTTTAGTTCTTGCGGGAGTTATCATGGTCAGGGGCACAGGTGAACTAGAAGAAAGAGGTTGGCCGATTCCCTTAATTTTATCTGTGATGGTAATTTCTGGAGCGGTGATCCTCAGAATTATTGGGGAACCCTGGGTTTGGTCTGGTTCGCTGATTTTAACTACCTTTCTGCAAATAATTCTTGTTGGTTTGATGTTATTTGTGACTACACCACTTTTACGAAGGAGAGCCCAATGGATCTGGACCGGCATCAAACAAGCATAGCTCCGTGGAAATTTCGGGCGCAGGTTGCTGCTTTGGGAGTGGTTTTGACTTTACTGCTGGTGCGACTCGTTGATTTGCAAATTATCCAAGGCAAAAAAATGTGGGAGAGAGCAGAAGATAATCGTTTATTTTTAGAGTACTTGCCCCGCAATCGCGGAGTGATTCTTGATCGGTTCGGTGACTCTCTAGCGCATAATCAGCCGCAATTCATTTCCCATAAGCTGGACGCTTCCTTGTTCGATCTGGGAGAACCAGTGTCTGGGGCAGATGCTTTGGCTCGAATCGCTACCGGATCTAGTGAAATAGTGGTCCAGCCTGTTCGTCACTATCCATTCGGTGCAGCTTTGGCTCATACGGTTGGCTATGTAGGGGCCGTTTCTTCAGATGATCTAATTACTGATTCTGATTTAAGGCCCACAGATATTATTGGTAAAAGTGGCTTGGAGCTCTTTTATGATTTCCAGCTGCGCGGTCGCCCCGGCACCAAGCAGTATGAAGTCGATGCCCTGGGGCAGAGACGCGCTGTCATTTCAGAACTCGCTAGCGAGCCCGGGGCGACCCTCCAGACGACTTTGGATCCCTATCTTTCTAGCGTTGCGGAAAGTTTGCTAGGCGATAAGCGGGGCAGCGTCATTATTACGGATGCCAAGACTGGAGCAATCCTAACTTTGATAAGTTCGCCGAGTTATGACCCAAATATTTTGACCGAAACAGAACTGGATCCAGACAAAGAGAGAGAGAGAAAGAAAGCAGTCCAGGCATTAGTGACGCATCCGCAGCGCCTCTTTTTCGATAGAGCAATTTCCGGCATGTATCCACCGGGATCGATTTTCAAATTAGTCACGGCTATGGCAGGGCTTGAGTCAGGGGCTTTCGATGAGAATACGACTGTTCAGGATGATGGAGTCTTGACGGTGAATGACTATTCATACGCCAACTGGTACTTTACCCAATACGGCAGAACAGAAGGTCCGATTCAGCTGGTCAGAGCCATCTCCAGGAGTAATGACATTTATTTTTATAAAGCGGCCGAGATGATTGGTCCAAATAAGCTGGCTGATTTTTCCCGAGTATTTGGTTTTGGTCGGCCGACAGGAATTGAGCTTTATGGAGAAGCACGCGGGTTGATCGCTGATCCGATTTGGAAAGAGCAGGTCTTGGGAGAGCGTTGGTTTCTCGGTAATACTTATCACTTTGGTATTGGCCAGGGTTTGACGCTCGTGACCCCGATTCAGATCGCTCAGCTCCTGCAGAGTATTGCCAATAAGGGTACTTATTGTCAGCCAACTTTACTACTTCAAAATTCGAGTTGCCAGGGTTTGGGTTTGGCGGAAGAGCATTTGGAGTTAGTGCTTCGGGGCATGCTCGATGTTTGTAGTCTTGGTGGCACGGCTTATCCATTTTTTCCCCACAACACTGCGTTTAGAACCGGAGAAGGCAGCGCTCAGCAGCAGCTGAAGGCTGGGGCGGTAGCATGTAAGACGGGGACTGCGGAGTTTGGCAGTACCGATGAGAAGGGCTATAAACAAACTCACGCTTGGTTTGCGGCCGCGGTCGGCACCAAGTCTTTGTTGAGTGATGTAAGTGAGGAGGCAGTCAGTGATCAAATTGAAAGGCTGGCAACAGAAGAAACGCCATATTCAGAGTGGCATAAGCTCTGGAAAGAACAAGTCGCGACTCATGATTTTCCAGAAGTGATTACGATTACTGTGTTAGTTGAGAGTGACGAGATCGAGCCTTATCGTGAGGGGAGTCGTGATGCTGCCCCGATCGCAGCGGCGATTATTGATTGGATGCAAGGTAAGATGCCAAAGTCAAGTTTGGTGGTTGGCTCAGCGCAGTAATTCTCGCTGGTGGTCCCAATAATCACCTCGTCTACAGAGAAGCTCGCCGGCTTTTTCTGGCTCGGCCATGAGTAACTCCACGGTAATTTCAAGAAGGAGAGTATTTTGCGAAGCCTTGACTAAAATCACATCGTTGGGTCTGAGGTCTTGATCAAGTTGAGCTGCGGCTTCGTAAGCGTTTTTGAACCAAAAAGCTGGCATCTTTTTATTCTGGAAAATTGGCAAGGCATATTGTTGCATGGCTGGTCCGACTAAATAGACGGCGTCGCAGACTTTGGCTGCTTCATGGGCCAAGGTTTCGTGTTCTTGCTTAGTATTTTCACCGAGTTCTCGGATATCTCCAAGCAGGGCAAATTTTCTAGCTCCTGGGGTTTTTTGGAGCAAATACAGCATATCTAGAAGTGGTTCCAGCGAGGAATTATAGCTACTGTCAATGATTTTGGTCTGGTGTTTGCCAGGAATAAGTGAGGCCCTACCAGGTGGGAGTAAGAGGTTTTGTTGCAAATGCTCTGAGGCTTCAGCTAACGATTGCCCAAGAAATAGGCCAGAGCATAAGGCTGAGGCAAGAGTGTGGCCATAGTGGCTTGGCAAGAGATAATTTGTGAACGAAACCGTAGCTGTTTCGGTGGTGGTGGAGAATGAAAACTCGGTGTCGGTGCCAGTCCAGGTGATATTGACTATCTTTATTGTGCTATCTGGCTTGACCCCGAAAGTCATCACTTTAGCCTTGGTTTTATTACTCAAATGGGCGATGAGAGGTTCGTCTGCGTTGAGAATAGCGCAGCCTGACACTGGCAAAGACTCGATTAGCCTGCCTTTTTCGGAGGCGATGGCGGCTACGATGTCATGCCTAGTAGGCTTTTTGTTTTGATCCAGAAACAGAGGCTCAAAATACTGACCATGAATCGAGTTGACGGTGGTAAAAATACCGATATCTGGCTGCAAAATGGTCAGCAAATACTCCATATTTTTAGGTGGAAATGGACTGTCGATGCCTAGTTCTGCTACATAAGTGTCGTAGTTTTCTTGACTAGTTATTAAATTGACCACCAATTTAATTGGAGCCTGAATCATAAGTCGAAGCCAATCGGCTGTCGCGAAATTCTTGGGGTAGAGACCGAGGATATTGAGTGGGATGCCGCTCTCAGAATTCGCTTTTTCGCTGGTTTTCACTTGACGAGTATCTTTAAGAACAGCGGCCACAGCGGTCATGGCGCTAGTTTTACCAGCAGATCCAGTGATACCGATGATGAGGGGTTTAGTGCGTTTAAGTTGAATTTTGGCTATACTCCGAAAATAACGTAAAACCAGGCCAGAGAGCAGTCGTTTCATAAATTTTATTGTACTACAGTTCATGTCATCTTCATCGATTATGCTGAGTTTAATGTCCAGAAATGCAGAAAAACACCTGGCTGCTCTAGCAACTGTGCCAGGGATAGGAAGAGTGACGCTGAGGAATATCTATTACTCACAAAGAAAACACGGCTGGAAATGGGACAAGTTTTGGGTGCTGGACCCTAAAATAACTACTAAAATACCTATATCTGAAAATATTGTTAAAGCCATTAAAAATTGGCTAAACGAAAACACAATAAACTCTAATTTTAGTGATTTAGAGAAAAAGTCAGTTCGGGTAGTCGTGCTTGGCTCTCCAGAATATCCACCACTCTTAGCCCAGGTTTCGCGTCCGCCGATTTTACTTTTTGCTAAAGGAGCTATCCCAGACTGGACAGTGCCAGTAATTGCCGTGGTCGGCACTCGAACCATGACTAATTATGGCAAAAACGCGACTAGAAAACTCTGTTCAGAATTGGCTTCATCGGGAGCTCTGATAATTTCTGGATCCATGTACGGTATCGACAGCGAAGCGCACCAGACTGCCTTGTCAGTTGGGGCGCCAACTATTGGAGTTTTAGGTTATGGCTTTAATCATGTCTACCCGAGTACGCAAAAATCACTTTTAGAAGAAATTGTCAGCTCTGGGGGTACGCTTTATAGCGAGTACGCGCCAAGTGTGGAGCCAAGACCAGGAAACTTTGTGGCTAGAAACAGTATTGTGGCCGGTATGGCTGCGGCGACCATAGTTGTCGAAGCCGCAGCCAAGTCTGGCAGCCACATTACTGCCCAGTTTGCCCTTGATGCTAACCGGACAGTTTGTGCAGTTCCAGGGCCGATCACTAATCCTTACAGCGAAGGCACGAAGTGGCTTATTAATGAAGGCGCCATCATGGTTTCTTCTGGAGCTGATGTCCTAGCGGAGCTTGGTGTAGAAGGCATGCTTGATCTGCCAGCTAGTCGTGATGAGCGACCCCAGCTTGAGACTGAACTGGAGCGCGCCCTCTACAGTGAGCTTGAGGCGGGGTCGCAAACCTTTTCACAAGCACTTACTAATCTGGCGGTGCCGATGCTGGATTTGCAAACAACCATCACCCAACTCGAGATCAGAGGAGTGCTTGAAAGGCAGGGAGAAGTGCTCAGCATCTGCCACAACTCATTTGGTAGAATCCAGAGCGTGTAGTATAGTCAGGTATTCATGCAGCTAGTTATCGTCGAATCACCAACCAAAGCCCGAAAATTATCCGGATATTTAGGTGCAAATTACCAAGTCGAGGCTTCAGTGGGCCATGTTCGAGATTTGCCTAAAAGCGAAACTGGCGTCGATGTTGAGCATGATTTTGAACCAAAGTATGTGGTTTCTAAAGACAAAGCTTCAGTTTTAAAAAAACTAAAAACAGCTGCCGCCAAAGCCGACAAGATTATTCTTGCCACTGACCCTGATCGAGAAGGTGAGGCAATTGCTTGGCATGTCAAAGAAATTTTAACTGATTCATTTAAGAAGGGACAGAAATGTCCACCTTTTGTGCGTTCGACCTTTTACGAAATTACCAAGGCAGCAGTCCTTGATGCCATTAATAACCCTGGAGAAATTAGCATGCCTTTGGTCGATGCCCAGCAGGCGCGTCGGGTTGTTGATCGCTTGGTTGGTTACGAAGTCTCACCAGTCCTTTGGCGCAAAGTCCGTCGCGGTCTATCGGCTGGAAGAGTTCAGTCTGTGGCTTTGCGACTAATTGCCGAGCGTGAGCGAGAGATCGAAGCCTTTATTCCTGACGAGTACTGGGAAATCCAAGTTGCTCTGAGCATCGATAAAATGAACAAAGAAGGTCTTTTTATAGAGGGAAAAGCCGCGGAAATTTTACCCGATGGTGTTTTCATTGCCGATGTTTTTAATGTAAATGGGGAGGCCTTTAAACCCAAAACTGAAGCCGATGTCACCGACGTCGTTGGCATGTTGCCGAGCGCTTCTTATAAAGTCGACACCGTTGACCGCAAGGAGCGCAAAAGAGCCAGTCTACCGCCATTTACCACTTCCACTCTACAGCAGGCAGCAGCCACCCGCTTTGGTTGGAGTAGTCGCCAGACCATGGCTGTGGCCCAGAATCTCTATGAAGAAGGTCACATCACTTATCATCGCACTGATTCTTTTAATCTTTCGCAGTCTGCGCTAGATATGGCTCGTGCCCACATCTCCAAGGCCTTTGGCCCGGAATATTTGCCAGAAAAAGCCAGAATTTTCCATAGCACCAGCAAAAATGCTCAGGAAGCGCATGAAGCCATCCGCGTCACCAACGTTGCCGTTACAGAAGATGAGGTTTTTAGGGCAGGTGGCAAAATGGAGAAGCGGCATGCCCAGCTTTACGATCTGATTTGGCGAAGATTTATGGCCAGTCAAATGAACTCGGCGATTTACGACCAGACAACAATTACAGTTCTAGCGACACCAGCAGACAAATCAGTTAAGACTGTTGCCTCACTGAGGTCCTCAGGCTCGATTCTGAAATTCCCTGGTTGGACGCGTCTTTTCCCTGGGAAAGATGACACCTATCTTCCAGATTTAAGTGAAAAACAGGCGCTAGAGTATGGCGCTCACGAAGCTCAGCAGAAATTTACCCTACCACCTCCGCGCTACAACGATGCTTCCTTGGTTAAGGAACTTGAGAAACGAGGGATTGGTCGCCCTAGTACTTATGCCAGCATTATTTCGGTTATTGTTACTCGTGGTTATGTTGAGCGCATTCAGAAGCGTTTCTTTGCTTCAGCGGTCGGTCTAACAGTCAGTGATTTTTTGTGTAAAAACTTTGCCACTTTTATGGAGTATGAGTTCACCGCGGAGATGGAAGAAGATTTAGACCGCATTGCCAGAGACGAAAAGGAGTGGCATGAGGTGGTACGTGCATTTTATGGTCCTTTCCACAAGAAAGTGGAGGAGGCACTTGATTCAGCAGAGAGAGCCCAGATTCCAGTCGAGAAAACAGGTGAAATTTGTCCAGATTGTGGCCCAGCCGAGGGTGGAGAGATAGTTATCCGTTCTGGTAAGTATGGCAAATTCATGAGTTGTAGTCGTTTTCCAGAGTGCAAGTACACCAAGAATATCGTCGAGACTGTCGAGGGCGTTATTTGTCCCTTATGTTCAAAGGGCGAAGTCGTGGTGAAAAACTCTCGCTGGGGAAAGCCATTCTATGGTTGCAGCACTTACCCAACCTGCGACTGGGCGAACTGGAAAAAACCCGAGGTTGGTGAAACGATCACTCCAGCCGAGTGGGCAGTAAAACAAGCAGAAAGAGCTGAGCGAAAAGCTAAGTATGCAGAGAGAAATGCCGGCAAGTCACCAGCTAAAAAATCTGCAAAGAAACCAGCTAAGAAAAAAGCCGCTCCAAAGAAAACGGCGAAAAAGAAGTAGTCATGAACATTGCACTTTTCGGCGGTGCTTTTGATCCTCCACACGAAGGGCATCATCTAGTTGCGACAACAATCCTCAAAGAACATAAAGTTGACGAAGTCTGGTTTTTGCCAGCTAGAGAACATCCATTTCTAAAACCCCTAAGCTCTGGTAAAGATCGCGTGGCTATGCTTGAGTTGATCTTGAGTCCTGGACTTAAAATTGAAACTTTCGAGCTTGAAACAGATGGAATTAGTTATACATATAAGACACTTGTGGCACTGCAAGAGAAATATCCAGATCATAATTTTTCTTTTGTGATTGGCTCCGATAATTTGAAAAGCTTTGATAAATGGGATGAGTACGAGGAGCTGGTGCGTGAGTTCCCATTTTTTGTTTATCCGCGACCTGGATTTCCAATGGAGCCTTTATTTCCAAACATGACTGCCTTGTCGGATGAAACCATGGTGACAGCCTCTTCTACTGAGGTGAGGGAGCGACTGGCACGCGGAGAATCGATAAGTGAGCTTGTCGAGCCCGTGGTGGAGGACTATATTCGAAGACAGGCATTATATGTCGGAACTTGTTAAAATCACTGATTTTCTTCGTCAAACCTTTTCTAAAACGGGCAAAACTAAAGCGGTTATTGCTGTTTCCGGCGGCATTGATTCAGCCGTGGCGCTGACATTTCTTGTCAGAGCGCTTGGTTCGGAGAATGTTTATCCAATCATGTTGCCATTCGCTAATCAATCTAGTGAAGACTCAAAAAAAATTATTACTTGGAATGGAATTCCCGAAGGAAACACTCGCGAGATAAATATTGAGAACTTTGTGAAATCCTTTCAAGAAAAATTGCAGATAGATAGCCCGGTGCGTCTTGGAAATATCAAGGCGCGCTCTAGAATGATTGTTGTTTTTGATCTGGCAAAAGAGCTCGATGCTTTAGTTTGTGGTACTGAAAATAAATCAGAAAAACATCTTGGTTACTTCACCAGATTTGGCGATGCGGCCAGTGACATAGAACCACTTTCCACACTTTATAAAACTCAGGTGCGAGAGCTGGCACAAGAGCTTGGTTTACCACAAGAATTCATCGAAAAAGCACCTTCAGCGGAGTTATGGAGCGGACAGACTGACGAAGAAGAGATGGGCTTTTCGTATGAAGTGGCAGACAAAGTATTGGTGGAGTTGATTGATAATAAGCGAACGGTTGATGAAATTATTGCGAGAGGCGAATTCGACAAATTACTCGTTGAGCGAGTGGCAGAAAGAGTAGAGAGTCAAAAGTTTAAACAGGTGGTGCCGTATGAATTCTAGTCAAGAAACGAATGGGGAAGTTGACTTAGAACGCAGAGATGTTTCTTTTAAAATTGCAGGGTTAATAGCTGGAATATTTCTTGGAACTGCTGGATTAGTATTAGTATCCAACGAAGGTCGTGAGATTAGAATTAATGAAATTTTTGATCGCATAAATGCATCAGTGGATGATGCGATATCTAAACAAGAAGGGATAGATTTTGCTGTTGATGATGGAAAAATTGAATTTGAGATTCGCTCAGAAGTATATGAATCATTTTATATTGTTGTAAAAAAGTATCGAGTTGAACTATGTTCTCTTCCAGATAACTCGAATACTGCATACTTGATTACAAAAATTTGGAGAAGTAATCAGCGGTTCAATGAAATTTATCAAAAACTTTTTGACTACGTGCGAACACGTAATGCTAATAGAGTATAGTTGAGAACTACAAAGTCATGAAAAAATTAATTCTTGATTACCTAAAAGCGCACAACCTAATGCAAGTTGCGACTTATGGAGACGATCAGCCCTGGATTGCGTCACTTTATTATTCCTTTGACAAAGATTTGAATATCTATTTCTTAAGCTCTCCCTCAACACTTCACTGTAAACATATTAAGAAAAATCCACAGGTGGCAGTCGCGATTACTGACTCAAATCAAGGCGTCTCTGCTAAGAAAAAAGGTTTGCAGATGTCTGGAACAGCCAAGCAGATTTCTGATGTGGCGAAAGTAAAATTTGCCCTGAATCTTTGGAAAGATTTTCTGAAAGTTGAAGACGGGGGATTAACGTACGAAAACATGATCAAAAAGGTTGTTTCAGGCAGAATGTATAAAATTATACCCAAGAAGATTAAGTTTTTTAATCAAGAATTATTTGATGTAGAAGACGGCGAGGAGCCAATACTGGAGTTAAAATAACTATGATTCTCAAAAATAAAGTGGTTTTAGTAACAGGCGGAAGTAGCGGAATGGGCGAGGCTATGGTTTTGGCTTTCGCAAGAGAAGGATGCCGCGTCGTCTTTACTTATAATTCCCACAAAAAGAATGCAGAGGATGTAGTCAAAAAAGTTGGAGAAATGGGATCAAAAGCATTTGCAGTTAAAGTTGATCTTCACTCAGAAACTGAGATTGAGCACCTGTTTAAGTTCGTAACAAAACAATTTAGGACTCTAGATATTTTGGTTAATAGTGCAGGCATTAATACTCCCACCGACCTATTTGATACAAAAGTTTGGAAAGAAATCTTTCAAGTAAACTTATTTTCTGTGGTTTATTGTGTCGATAAAGCGATTAAGTTGATGGAAAATGGCGGCAAGATTATAAATATTTCATCTGTCTATGAAGATGGGAAGGTTTGCTATAAGGAGATTCCAGTATATGGTGCTTCAAAGGCGGCCCTCAGCCATCTTACCCAGATGTTGGCGAGACATCTTGCCCCTAAAATTCTGGTGAATGCGATCGCTCCGGGATACGTAAGAACTCCGATGTGGAGAAACAGAACGGAAGAGGATTTTGAGCAAAATGGAAAAGAACAGCTAATTGGAAGAATGATTATGCCAGAAGAGATCGCAGAAATGGCGATTGCAATCGCCAAAAATGATGCGGTGACGGGCGAGATAATTATTGTTGATGGTGGACTGAGCTTAAAATCTAACTAAACGGATTCAACACCTCAATCTGTTCAAACTGCCTAAAATCTTTCTCATTATCGGTGACAATGGTGCGTATTCCATTACTAAGGGCGGTGGCAACTAAGTAGGTGTCAAAAATTTTGTTGCTTGTCGGTTTATATATATCGACGAGATGGTTAAATACATAGAGTGTCTGCTCATTTGGAGATATTACGGGAAAATATTCGATTATGCTTGCGATAGAGCGTTGTATTTCCGATCCAGACATCGACTCTGGGAATGAAGGGTGCGTTAAGATCCGCATTGTTTCTAGAACGTTTTGCTGCGCAATACACGAGTTCTTTGCTGCCGTGATGAATTTTGTTGCTTGCGCTGATTTTGGCTCGTTTTTATTTAGAGCATAAATCAAGATATTGGAATCGAGGAGTACGCGCGAATTATTTCGAAAAACTGGGTTCGTCATAGATATCGTCTCTGGTAATGGTACCAAGATGGGCGCCCAAATCTTTTGCGTGTAGGACCAATTTTTTTGCACTTTTTTTGTTTGTGTCATCGAGGTATTGTCTCAGCGCGAGATTACATAAAGCTTGCATGGACATGTTTTGCTTTTGGGCCAGTCGTTGGATTTGGTCTTTGAGATTTGGTTCAATTCTCATCGTGGTGCGCATGATTGTTTGCATAGAAGCATTGTGACATATGTATGTAAGTATGTCAAAAGTCAATATAAGCCTTGAAAAGGACATATAATAGACATATAATAGCTTTATGCAGACACAATCAACACAAATACGAGTCACAGTGCCACTCCAACTTCAGGGCTTGATGCAAGCAAAGACAGAGAAGTACGGTCTTAGTTTGTCTGCTTATATCAAAAATTTAATTATCAATGATGTGAGGGACGTTGATGCTCCAGTTTTTCAGGCCTCGGCACGTACAGAAAAATCATACAAACAAGCTCTTCTGGAACGAGATCGTGCCGTAAAGGTAGACGATATTGATGACTTCTTTGATAATCTATGAGGGAAATTAGTATCAGCCCTTCTTTGCGATCAAAATTTCGCCGTTTACAAAAAAAAGACACAAAATTGTTGCAGAAAATCAGAAAACAAATAAAACTTTTTTCGACTAATCCAAAACACCCCTCTCTCAGAGTGCACAAGCTTGAGGGAAATCTAAAAAGCGTTTGGAGTTTATCTGTGACAATGAATATTCGGTTGCTATTTGTTGAAGATAGTACATACTATTTTTTTGACATGGGAACACACGATCAAGTATATAAAAAGTAATTATGCAAAAGACCCCCGACACTCAATACCGCGAACGCTTGCAACTCATTCTCGATGAGGGAACTCGGGTGGAGTCGCAGACAGGGACGGACACGATAAGTTATGTCGGCCTGCCACCGATGCGGTTTAAGCTTGCCAATGGTTTTCCCATGCTCATGGAGCGGAATATGGCGCCGAAGACGAGCAATCGGCTACCGGTGACGATTTGGCGACAGGCGATTGGTGAAATCATTGCCTTTATGAACGGGGCGAGGACACAGGCTGAGCTCGAGAAACTTGGGGTGAGTTGGTGGTCGTCATGGGTGACAGAGAAGAAATGCCATAAGCGCGGGTTGGAGACAGGCGATCTTGGCCCAGGCTCATATGGTGCAGCCTTTCATGATTTTCCCACTGCCGAAGGGCCGACTTACAATCAATTTCAAAATATCGTCGAGCAAATTCGCGAACTACCACATCTGAAGACACACTTTATTTCGCCTTGGATTCCGCAGTATACGATCCGAGGGAAGGGTAAGACGCAGAAGGTGGTGGTCTGTCCTTGTCACGGTTGGATTCACCTTTTGGTCCATGGGAACAAACTGACGCTTCACATGTTCCAGCGCTCTGGAGATCTCCCGATCGGGGTACCGAGCAACATGGTTCAGTACGCAGCGCTCCTGATGATGATTGCCGAAGTAACTAGTCTCGAGCCATATGAGTACGTTCACACTATTTCTGATGCGCATATTTATGTTGATCAAGTCGAGGCAGTGAAGACGATGCTAGAAAGAGACCCGAGGGCTTTTCCGACGATGAAACTAACCAAGAAAACTAACGATATTTTTACTTTCAGACACACCGACTTTGAGCTCTCGGATTATAATCCACATCCTGGAATTAAAGGTATTCCGGTGGCGATTTGACCAAAAAAATAAACATGTGTATACTACCTACACATGTTAAGTAAACGCACCAACATACTATTTGAAGAAGACACCTGGCTTCAGCTCACTGAGCTAGCCGATAAAAAGCAGACCTCGGTGGGGGATTTAGTGCGTAAAGCAGTTCAGCTACAGTATTTGCAGCAAGAAAACACTCAAAAGGCGCGTATTCAGCGCAAGCGAAAAGAGGCGCTACGGAAAATGAAAGAAGTTCGCGAGAGAATGAGCGGTAAGTACATAGCTCTAGATGAATTCTTTGAAATGAGAGATCGAGGAAAAAAATAAAATATGCAGTATGTTGTAGATGCTTCATTTGTATTGGCTTATCTATTGCCAGATGAGTATAAAGATCGGACGCAAGAGATTTTCGAGCAGTATAGCCAGCACGAAATTTCAATTATATCGCCCTCATTATTGTCATTTGAGGTAGGCAACGTGCTGGTTTCTGGAGTTCAAAGCAAGAGATTGCCGGAAAAACAAGCATTTGATTTGTATGAAATTTTCGATGATTTTGCTTTCCCCGTGCGAGAACCAAACTTTGCTAGAGTATTAAAGCTTTCGATTGCGGCAGACATCACCTATTACGACGCAAGTTATGTAATATTAGCCAAAGATAATCAAGCGTCACTACTTACTTTCGACAGGAAGCTCAAGGAGATTGCAGACAAGTATTTAGGAAACTAACATATGCCAAAACCAAAAAACCAGTTTGTTGACATCGGCAACGCTCGCTTTGAAGATCAGGAAGCTGTTATGCGAGAGATCATTGCCTCTGATCACTGCCCATTCTGCCAGGAAAATTTAGAAAAGTATCATACACAAGCTATTATTAAAGAAACTGAGCACTGGATTCTCACCACAAATAAATGGCCATATAAAAATACCAGAGTCCATTTACTAGCAATTTTAAAAATACACGTGGAGCATTTATACGACATACCTCCAGCTGCGGGAGCAGAGTTAATTGAAATTATGGGTTGGGCAGAAAAAGAATACAAAGCCCTGGGTGGAGCTTTCGCCATGCGCTTTGGTGACACTGATTATTCGGCTGGGACGATCTCACACCTGCACGCGCAGTTTATTGTTCCTGATATTGCTGCTGAAGGATATGAGCCGACCAGATTTAAGATTGGGAAAAATCCGCGGGACTTTTAGAAATCTTATCTTCCGTAGACTTCCTTGCGATGTCTAATTCACAGCACAATTATTTGTTTCTTATCTTGATTAAGATCAAAAACCACTCTTTGAGTGCCAATTCTCCAACGATACTCTCCAATACGAGAATTGATAAGCTTTTTGCTGTAAAACAACGGATCTTGTGAGTATATTTCTAGTTTTATCTTAAGTTTTTTTTTGGTAATTGAATCAAGTTTTTTAACATCTTTTAGTGCTGATTTGGTAAACAACATTTTGAAGGTGTTCATACGTCGGGGAACACTTCATCAAGGCTAAACACATCACCTTGCTCATATTCTTTTCGAGCTTTTCGTATAGATTCAACATATGATTTATCAGCTAGCTCCAGCAGTTCTTCAAAAAGATCAATGTCCACCTTCACCAATTTCACCCCAGCGCTTTTTAGAACTCTCTCGCCATCAAGCATGCTATAGCCTTTTTGATAATAAACTGTCTTGATGCCCGCGGAAGCGATAGACTTAGCACAAACAGGACAAGGAAAATCGGTGAGATAAAGGTCAGTTCCTTCGAGAGCGATGCCTTTTCTGGCAGCTTCAGCAATGAGCTTTGCCTCGGCGTGAATGGCGGTTGTAAGTTCAATATCTTCGCCCTTATGCGAGTGCGCGCGCGGATCACTTTCCGCATACGGCTGCTGTTCATCGGGCAGATGAGTGTTGTGGACTACCAAGATTGCTTGGTCATCCTTTACAAGTACAGCGCCAACTTGTCGCCACCAATCACTACTTTTATTTCCTTCTTCAGTAGCCAGTGCGATCATTTTTCGGTCAAATTCATCACTGCTAATTACCTCATCGGGATTTGGCTCATGTGGCGCCTTCATGGATTTTTTATCCCATCTTAGGAAAATGCTAGATTTTTCAGTAGGGCATTCTGGTAGATACTTTTCAGCAAATCCTGTGGTGACTAGTTCGTCGGGAATCACCAAGATTGCCTTCTCAGAATTGAGTTCTTGAATTTTATCCGCGCTTAAAATTTCAACGCTGGCAAACCGCTGCCAGCTTTTTATGGCAGAAATGATTTTGTCTTCCGAAAGAGCGCGAATTTCTTTGTGATGAGGCGTGAATTCTTGGGCTTGTTCTCCAGAAAGGAGGTAGAGCTCGCTCACATCAGGAAAAGCCGAAAACAACTGCCAGTAGCCTTGATGTAGGACTGGAACGTAGGCAACGAGTACTTTTTTCATTAGTTTTTGAGTTCTTCCAGAACTTCCTCGATGGCAGTGACGAGTCTGGTAGAAATGGTTTTGGAGATTTTTTTAGCGGCACCGACTTGCACCAATCTGAGCTTGGCGCTGGTCGAGGTCGTGGCCATAGGTTCGAGCACAACAACTCGACCACAAAATTTTTCGAGTGCCTTTACGTCTTTATCGGTGTAGGTCCTGTGAGTGGCGACTAAAACATCTGGCCTAAGAGTTTTTATTAGCTTCCAGCGCTCTTCCAAGTTTGGTTTCACGACTACGTGGTCTACTGATCCCAGGTATAAAAGCATTTCGATGCGCTCTTTTTCGGGAACAACGGGGCGGTCAGGTCCTTTGCGATCGCGAACTTTCTCGTCGCTATCGACACCAACTATAAGGACATCTCCATGCTTTTTGGCTTCTGCTAGATAACGACCGTGGCCAATATGGAGCATGTCGAAAGTCCCGCTCGTGAGGACGATTTTTTTGCCTTGTTTTCGATACTCTTTAGCTAGTTTTTCGATAGCTGAGTAGGTGAGGGTAAGTTGCTCTTTAGTCACAGAATGTATAGTGACATAAGTGATGAAAAATGACTAGAGAATCTTTTTGAGTTCGCTACATGCCGTGTTCGGCTTTGAAAGCATCGAACGCAGCTTGACTCTCAGCACGACTTGCTTCGAAATCTGCATTAGTCTTGGAGACGTTCGACTCATATTTTGCGTTCATTTCAGCCACTCTTGCCTCATATTCTGCTTTAGATTTAGCAACGGCCTCTTTGTAGCTGTCTGAAGGAAATGGTTGCATTGGAGGTAGAGAATAACCAGTGTTTTGCTGCGGTTGGGGTGCATTTTGAGTCTGGGCTGGAGCCTTGGGAGCCACGGTCTTGCGAGCTGTCGACGCTCTAGCTTGTTGGCGGGCAGCCTCAGCACTTTTGCTGGCTTCTATTTCGGCGCGCTCATCTGCTAATTTTTT
>Ga0051987_10000457_pt1 | contig 22261 bp, 23 predicted proteins | sample CryGey08umfilter_2_FD_58083 | JGI IMG/M metagenome (GOLD analysis project Ga0051987, IMG submission 58083) | Groundwater microbial communities from aquifer in Utah, USA - Crystal Geyser 4/10/14 0.8 um filter | ecosystem: Environmental > Aquatic > Deep subsurface > Groundwater | place: USA: Utah... | reverse complement strand
TTGGGTGTTTCAAATATTTCCGGTAAGGAAAATCTGAGGCAGAATTCCCTTACGTATTCCATTTTTGACAATTTGCTGAACTTATGGCATTATATAGATAGATTAAATTCCATTGAGGTTAATAAGTATTGATAAAATGGAAAAAAAGATACTAGTAATTGAAGACGACTCACTGTGCTTACAACTGTTTAAATCAATGCTTTCTAGTGCCGGATATTTAGTGGAAACTGCCGAAAACGGAAAAATCGGATTAGACAAAGTCAGGATATTCAAGCCTGACCTGATAATATTGGATATAAAAATGCCAATCATGGATGGTTTTACTGTGTTAAGAAACCTGGAACCGGATGAAGAAGGCGATCTAATTCCAGTAATTGTTTTAACAAGCTTAGATCAGCCAATCGAAGAGGAAAAAGCACGTATTTTGGGAGCGAAGGATTTTATTAGAAAATCCGAGGTGCATTTGAAGGATATTATTAACATGGTTAAAAAATATCTAAAATAACTAAAATTAAAACGAATGAGCGAATATGACTATAATTTAAAACCTTACCAAAAGCATGTCTTTTGGTTAGTTTTCCTGGCATTGTTTATCAATGTGATTATCTTTTCTTCGGTCATCTATTTTGTCCGGTCTCAATCTTTAATGAACGACTACAAAGAAAAGTTAAAAGGCATTGCCATCTCTGTCACAAAAAATATCTCAGCGGAAGCGCATGAAAACATCAAGACGATCAATCAGCAGGATATTCCCGAATATTTGGAAATAGAGAGTTATTTTCAAACAATTATTATCGGTAATCCGGAAATTGACGATATTTATACTTTGCGTCCCACTAACGATCCTAATATAATGACCTTCGTTGTGGCCGGACAAGAATCTGGCGATAGAAACAATGATAATTTCATTGACGAATCGGAACTTCGTCCTGATATTGGAGAGGAATACGATGTGAGTGATTTGCCGGAATTGAAAAACGGCTTGCTTGGTCCTTCGGCTGATCAATCATTTACCACGGACAAATGGGGCACTTGGTTATCTGGTTATGCTCCGATTAGGGATAAAAACGGTAATTCCGTTGCGCTAGTTGGAATCGATTATCCCGCCGAAAGCATTATTCATACCCTCAATACCGAACTCATTATGATTTTAGCAGCTACGGCAGCATTATGTTTAGTTTCTTTATTAGTTGCCTACATTTTGTCTAAGGTATTATCCCGACCATTAAAAATAATGGCAGATGGCTTAAGAAGATTGTCGCATGGAGATTTTAGCCACCAATTGCCGCTGAAGAAAAGCAAATCCGAACGAATGTTTGTTGACCTTTTTAACAAAGTGGCTAATATGTTTGAAAATGAATTAGAGCATGAAAAGAAAATGCATAATAATGAGGAATAGCGAATTATGCCCACTATTGATATTCAAAATCTAAAAAAATATTTCGGCAAAGTAAAAGCGGTAGATGGAATTTCCTTGAGCGTTGAGCAGGGAGAGATATTTGGTTTTTTGGGCCCCAATGGCGCGGGTAAAACCACTACCATTCGCTGCATGATGGACTTTATCCGCCCTTTATCGGGTTCCATTGAAATATTAGGCAAGAACGCCCAGAAAGATTCGGTCGAGTTAAAAAAGCAGATTGGTTATCTTTCAGGATACGTCAGCCTATATGATAAATGGACCGGGCAGGACCATATCGATTTTGTCAGCAGCTTAAACGGCGCAAAGGATCATTCTAAAGAACTGACTGAAAGATTCGACTTTGATCCGACTAAAAAAACTAAAGGCCTTTCTTCCGGTAACAAGCAAAAATTGGGATTGATCATGGCATTCATGTTTCAGCCGAAAATATTAATACTCGATGAACCCACTATTGCGCTTGATCCACTATTACAAAATACCGTTTATGAACTGTTGAGCGAACTTACTAATAATGGATCAACCGTATTCATGTCTTCGCATAATTTGGCCGAGGTAGACCGAACCTGCAGTCGAGTAGGAATCATTAAAGATGGAAAAATAGTCGCTGTTCAAAGCATCCAAGCCTTAAAAGAAATGAGAATGTATACTGTTACGGCTTATTTTTCCGATCATTTCGACAAAAGGGAATTTGACCTGGAAGGAATCGAAATCATCAAGGAACTGCCAAGCGGTTTGGTTTTGAATGTTCGCGGCGACCTTGATCCGCTAATTAAAAAATTGGGTCAGTTTGATATAAAGGATTTAGAAATTGAGCATGCCTCATTAGATGATATTTTCCTAGAATATTATAAAAAATAGTTATGCTGAAAATAATTTTGAAGACATTTAAGGATAAGAAAATAGGATTAATTATTTACAGTATTTCAGGAATACTGTTGCTGTGGATGTATGTTGCGATGTTCCCATCGATTCAGCAGCAAGCGGATGCTTTTAACGAATTAATCCAGAACTATCCGGAAGGATTCATGAAAACATTCGGCATTGATGGATCATTCAACTTCAGTTACATTGAGAATTTCTTATCAGTAGAGCATTTCAGTCTGATCTGGCCGATAATGGTAATATTCCTGCTTGTTTCCTTCGCTGGAGCAGGAATTGCCGGTGAAATCGAAAAGGGGACAGTAGAAATTCCCTTATCCCGCCCAGTTTCCCGATTGGGTATTTTCTTTGGGCGATATTTTACCGGTTTGATGTTTTTATTAATTTTTACAATTTTCTCTGTTTTCGCCATTATTCCCTTATCGCAGCTCCATGGCATAGATTATCAGCTAGAGAATTATGTTTCTTTTTCCATTGTAGGATTCCTTTTCGGATGGGCGATATTCAGTTTAGCAATGATGTTTTCTGCATTTTTTTCGGAAAGAAGCAAAATATACATGTTTACCGGCAGCTTATTAATTATCATGTATGTTTTAAATTTAATTGCGGTATTGAAGGAAAATCTTCAAGATTTAAGATTCCTGTCTTTTTTCTATTACTATGATTATAAATCTGCGGTAGTCGATGGCGCTATCAGCACCGAAGCCATCGGCGTATTCGCCGCAGTGATAATATTTTGCACGTTGCTTGGAGCGATTTGGTATAAAAAACGCGATATTGCTATCTAAATACTAATAAGCCAACCATATGCGAATAGAAAATAATCCTGCCGGAGAAGCTCCTGCGTCAGTTCCGCTTAAGGAGAAAAAAGAGAAGAAAAAAAAGCGCCGATGGATTAAATGGCTGATAATTTTGGCGATCATTATCGGATTGCCCGTTGCTGTTATAGGGGCGACCGGAGTTTATAACATTCCGGTGGTGTCTCAGATTTTCGGTACAAACAAGCCTATTGACCTGGGAATAAAAGCGAGTCCGGAGGCATTGGCAAGCGCCCTCGCAGGAAATCCCGTTACAATTAAAGGGGATCCGGCGGAGTATTCGGGAGTGCGCAACAAAAAATATTCGGGTAAAGTAGATGTTGACGTTACTTATACTTCTGAAGAGGTAACATCGTTTCTGCAGCATTTTCTCCAAAACGCCCCGCATATCAGAGATTTGCAGGTAAAATATATTGAAGGCGGCCTAGAGCTGTCCACTTTTGTAAAAACATATATTAAAGCGCCGGTTTATGCCAAAGTCTACGTTACCAGGACATCAAATAAATCAGTTGATATCAACTTAGAAAAAGTGAAAGTAGGCCGGATTCCAGTTCCTGAAAGATATTACTCTCAGATCGAAGAAATAGCGGAAAAGGCAGTCAATAATCAAATGAATGAAATCGAGGCTTTTACCATTGACACTTTGGAATTTCACGACGGTTATGCGGTTCGCAAGGGAACCCTTCCTAAAACAGTGGAACTACTCCCCGGAGAAAAACAGCTTGATGAATTTTTATAGAATTATGAAACTAAAGAAAATAATCTATTTATTGCTTTCGGTAGCATTAGGACTCATTTTAAGTTTTTTGATTCATGCTTTAGTGGAAATTATTTATCTTAAGAACACCGACAGCGCCGCCGTTGATTGGCACTCCGTGCTGGGGAAGGGGGCCTGCGCTTTGCCGGTTTGGCTTCAAATTGGATTGCTGGTTTTAGGAATAGTTGGCGGCTATTTATTAGGGCGTTGGTGGTGGCGAATAGTCTACATTGAACATGGCGGTTGGAAATTCAAAAAGTAGTTTGATGGATCTATGAAGAAAACAAGGGTATTGGCAATTTCCGGAAGTTTGCGAAAAGCTTCTTATAATCGACTCTCCTTAAAAATTGCTCAGTCAATTGCGTTAAATTGGGGAGCAGAGGTTGCCGAAATTGATTTAAAAGAACTGTCCTTGCCGATTTATGACCAGGATATTGAAGATGAAAAATTTCCCGAATCGGCCGTTGAACTGAAGTCCGCTATTGAACAGGCGGATGTGTTGCTTATTGCTAGTCCGGAATACAATGCTTCGGTATCCGGCGCTCTAAAAAACGCCCTTGATTGGATTTCGCGCAATAAAAATTCCCTGAAAGGAAAAGTTGCCGCCGTTTTTGGGGCGTCTGATGGTAAATTCGGTACAGTTAGAGGGCAGCTACATCTGCGTGAAATTCTCGCAAAACTTTCCGTTTTTGTTTTACCAACCCCACAGGTTTTTATTCGGGAAGCCGACCGAGCTTTTAATTCCGACGGATCGTTTAAGGACCCCGAGACCTTCGAAAAGCTTAAGGAATTAATTGAGTCGACTTTGGAGTATTCCAAAAAAATGTTCAATACTTAAGAGTTTAAGATTTAAAAATCGTGAAAAAAATTTTTATCTTCAGCCTAATAGCAGCGGCGATCCTAATTATTCCTCGAATCGCCATTGCGGAAAATATTGACAATTTTGAGGTAACAATCCAAATTAATCAAAATGCTACTATCAACGTTCAAGAAAAAATTGATTATAACTTTGGGGAACTGGAACGGCATGGAATTTATCGCGACATCCCGATAAAATATAAAGCCCGGGGCGGAAATTACCAGCTGAGAATTTCTGATATAAACGTTACTGATGAAACGGGCGAGAAATATTCCTTTGCCGTATCTTATCCGGGAAAAAACGCGGAAATAAAAATCGGGGACGCTGATGTATATGTCACCGGACAAAAAACCTATATAATCAGCTACACTATTGCCCGAGCAATTAATTTTTTCGATGATCATGATGAACTCTATTGGAATGCAACCGGTAATGAATGGGACCTCACCATTAATAATGTTCAGGCAACCGTTAAATTTCCCCAAGCTATTTCCGTGGCTGAATTACAGGCGATCTGCTATGCCGGGGCATTGGGTAGCACCAGCGAATGTCAGTCCACTTACTTTCAAGAAAACAGCCAGGAATTAGTTGACGGCGTATCTTTTACCGAGGAATCATTGTATTACCAAGAAGGATTGACGGTCGTTACGGGGCTTCCTAAAGGAATTCTGACGCCCCCATCCAAGTGGCAAGCGTTTATCGATTTATTAAAAGACAACGGGATACTTTTTCTTCCTTTGTTTACTTTGGGATTAATGTTTTATCTCTGGAATACCAAGGGAAGGGATCCGGCGGGAAAAGGAACAATCATTGCCCAATACGAACAGCCTGATAATTTAACTCCGGCCGAAGTCGGTACGATTGTGGATGAAAAAGCGGATAAAAAGGATATTTCCGCGGAAATAATTAATTTGGCCGTTAACGGTTACTTAAAAATAATCCGCCAATCCGGAAAGGGAATACTTGCCAAGGAAGACTACGAACTGGAAAAATTGAAAGAAAGCGCCGATCTGCCTAATGAATTTCAAAAGAAATTAATGGATAGTTTCTTTTCCGGCCGGGAACGGCTGATTAAGCTGTCTAGTCTTAAAAACAAATTCTATAAGGATTTGGAAGATGTCAAAAATAAGATTTATAAATCAACTCTCGATAAGCAATATTTTTTAAAAAATCCTAAGAATGTAAGAGGGATTTATTTTGGCATCAGCGTTTTATTATTTTTCCTGGCGCTTTTTACCGGCGGCGTATTCGGGGGATTAGGAATATTCAGTTTTATTCTTTCCGCCGTAATAGTGGCTATCTACAGTTCTTTCATGCCGGCCCGAACGAAAAAAGGAGTAGAGGCCAAAGAACATATTCTCGGCTTAAAGTACTACCTAACGATTGCGGAAAAAGATCGCTTGAAATTCCACAATGCCCCCAAAAAAGATCCTCAACATTTTGAAAAACTATTGCCATTTGCCATGGTTTTAGGAGTAGAAAAAGAATGGGCCAAACAGTTTGAGGGAATTTATAATCAGCCGCCCAGTTGGTATTCTGATCCTAGCGGAGGATACTTTACCGCATTGTATCTTACGAGTAGTTTAAGCAGCTTTCAAAACCAGGCCAATACAACCCTGGCCTCTCGACCCGCCTCTGCTTCTGGAGGAGGAAGTGGTTTCGGAGGCGGGGGATTTTCCGGAGGCGGCTTCGGAGGCGGAGGCGGAGGAAGCTGGTAGAGTACTGCGAATGTATAATTTAAAATTAATAATGCATAATTATATTTTTCGATTTAAAATTATTCAAAAATAATATGAACCAGGATATTTTTCCAAAGATAGAGGAGTTGGAGCAAAAAATAGACTCAATTTACCGATCCGTCGAAAAGATGAAAAAATATTTCTTATGGACTTTAATTTTAAGCTTGGCATTTTTCATTCTGCCCTTGATCGCTATTATTATTTTTCTGCCTTCGTTTTTAAATACCTATACGAGTTATTTAGGAATTTGATGAAAAAATACTTAGCCGTCGCTAAAGCAACTTGGCAGGAATATCTGGCTTACCGAACTAATCTTTTTCTAGAAGTTATTGGAGGTTTTATCGCCCAGTTGGTGATAATCGCCGTCTGGTTCTCTATTTTTAAGGATTTGAAAACTGAGGTGGTAGGCGGCTATAGTTTGCCAGAAATGATCACCTATTTATTAGGTGCGGGAATTATCAATAGTTTCATATTAATCGCCAGTCAGGGTGACGAAATCAATGATGACATTAACCAAGGATCCCTGTCTGGTTTTTTAGTAAAGCCTTTTAGCGTTCCTCTTTACTGGTTAAGCCGCGACTTTTGTCGCCGCGCTCTGACTTTTATTTTGGGCATTGGGGAGTATCTTGTTATTATTTTAATTCTTTCCAATTATTTTGTCTTTCCTTTTTCGTTGACCAATTTTCTTGTATTTTGCTTGGCTGTTTTTTTGGGTGGCATTTTGCATTTTTTTCTTTTTTACATTTTTAGCATTATCGCTTTCTGGATGGACCAGACCTGGGGGCCTCGTTTTGTAATAAGAGTCATTATGAGCATTGCTACGGGCTCTTTGATTCCCTTATCATTATTTCCTGATACCTGGCAACTTGTTTTCAATTTGCTGCCCTTTAAATTCATGGCTTATTTTCCCCTTCAGATTTACCTTGGCAAAGCGTCTTTGACGGAAATAATTTTGGGTTTCAGCACTGTATTAGTTTGGATTTCCGCCCTGATTGGCATTTCCATTTGGCTTTGGGGAAGGGGATTAAAAAAATATTCCGCTTACGGAAACTAACCAATGAGAAAATACCTTAAAATAATTTGGATTTTTTCCAAGGTGAATTTACAGAATGAAATGGCTTATCGCCCCAGTTTCTTTTTAGCGGTGATCGGAAAAACCACTCGGATGTTAATTTTAATCCTGGTATTTCAGGTAATTTATTTTAATACTCCGCTCTTGGCCGGCTGGGAATACAAGGATATTTTTTTATTGGCAATAACTTATTTGACCATTGAATCAATCATTATCACTACTTTTCATCGCAACCTGTCTTATTACCTGCCGGACTTGATTAAAAAAGGTAATTTTGATTTTGTATTAACTAAGCCCTTAAACCCATTATTTTATTCCAGCTTTAGAATCATTGACTCAATGGACTTAACCAGTTCTTTTTTAGTGATATTTTTGTGGTATCATTATTTTACCCATTATGCCGGTACTTTTTCATTACTCTCCCTAATATTATATCTGCTCCTGCTGGGGCTAGGATTAATTTTTCTATTTAGCCTCTTGGTCATTATTGCTTCTAGTGCATTTTGGACGGTTAATGCCACTGGTCTAGGCCGATTTTTTGAGGAAATAGTTAGAACGGGCCGCTTTCCCACTGATGTATTTAAAGGAGCATTTTCGTTTTTGTTTCTTTATGTGTTCCCGATTGCTCTGATTGCTACTGTTCCCAGCAAAGCGTTTCTAGGAACTATCGATTGGCGCTACTTGGCCTATCTTGCTGTTTTCACATTCATTTTTACTCTAATTAGTAAGCGGGTCTGGAATCATGCCCTAAGGCATTATTCCTCCGCCTCAAGTTAATGATTGCTATATCCGCAAAAAATTTATCCAAAAACTACGAGTATTATAAAAAAGTGCCCGGTCTTTTCGGAGCTTTTAAAAGTTTGTTTCAACGAGAAAAACTGATTACTGAAGCGGTAAAGTCAATTTCCTTCACCGTGGAACAAGGGGAATTAGTGGGATTTTTAGGGCCAAATGGATCCGGGAAGACCAGCACCTTAAAAATGCTATCGGGGATTCTGCATCCTAGCGCCGGGGATGCTAAGGTGCTTGACTACACGCCTTGGCGGCGGCAAGAAGAGTATCAAAAGCAGTTTGCTATTGTTATGGGTCAAAAAAACCAGCTTTGGTGGGATCTACCGGCGATGGAAAGTTTTATTTTGAATAAGGAAATTTACGAAGTGCCCAGCGACCAGTTTAATAAGACGCTGAACTACCTCGCTGACTTGTTGGATATTACTGATATTTTGAATGTTCCGGTACGAAAGCTATCGCTAGGACAGCGGATGAAATGCGAATTAGTAGCGGCTTTACTCCATAATCCAAAAGTATTGTTCTTAGATGAACCAACGATCGGCCTTGATGTCGTATCGCAACAAAAAATCAGAGAGTTCCTTAAAAAATATAACCAAGAAAGAAAAACAACAATACTTTTAACTTCTCATTACATGGAAGATGTGGTACAGCTTTGCAAAAGAGTGATAATTATCAGTAAGGGCCGGATTATTTATGATGGAAACATTAAGGAACTGATTGATCGGTATGCCACCAATAAAATTGTAACCGTAACGTTTGAAAATGATATTACCGTAGATCAATTATCAATGTTTGGAGAAATTATTGAATTTGATAAAAGGAGAGTGGTGCTTAAAATACCCGACCAAAAGGTAAAGGAAAATGCCGCTCGGATACTTGCTACTCTTCCCATTGATGATATTTTAATTAATGAAATTAAGGTAGAAGAAATAGTCCGTCATATTTTTCAAAAAAACAGATAGAATTTTAGCCAATTTTTGAGTAGGATAGCTGGTTAAATTGACCTGAAGCCAATCATTGGAACCTTGCTAAAACCTCCATTTTAAAGTAGAATGGGTGCTATGAAAGCTAACGTTGACCTATCCATTATCATTGTCAGCTGGAACTCTGGGGAGGATCTGCGAAGCTGCCTAAAATCAATTGATCAGAATGAAAAAAACTCCAACTTTGAGGTTTTTGTTGTAGACAATGCTTCACAAGACGGAACGCCACTAATGGTAAAAAAAGAGTTTCCGAATGTTAAACTAATCAGCAATAAGCAAAACCAGGGGTTTGCTAAAGCAAATAATCAGGCCATAAGATATGCCAGTGGCCGTTTTTTACTGTTATTGAATCCCGATACCAAGGTTGAAGGGGGCACCTTAGTCAAAGCGTTAAACTACATGGACCAAAATAAAAAAGTAGGAGTATTGGGCTGCAAAACCGTTAATCCCGACGGGTCGCTTCAAAAATCGGTGAGAAGGTTTCCGGATCTTTTTTCTCAAATTATCATTTTGACTAAGCTGCATCATTTTTTCCCGAATTTAGATTCTCTGAAACGTTACTTTGCCAACGATTTCGACTACCAAAAAATTCAAAACGCTGACCAGGTGATGGGCGCCTTTTTTATGATTCGAAAAGAATGTCTCGATGACATTGGCTTATTGGATGAGGACTTTTGGATTTGGTTTGAGGAGGTCGATTTTTGCCGGCGCGCTCATAAAAAAAACTGGCAAGTTGTCTATAATCCCAATTTTACAATAATGCACAAACAAGGCCAAAGTTTTTACAAATTAAAAGCCACCAAGGAACAGTATATTTTTAATCGAAGCCTTTTTCACTATTTCTGGAAACACCGCCCCAAATGGGAATATGTCATACTTGCCGTTTTTTATCCAATTAGCCTGGCATTGGCCTTTTTGGTTGAATTACTGGAATCAATTAAAAGCACGGAAAAAATAAAATGCTTAAATTAAAATTATTTGGAAAGTTATTCTTTTACGCAGTTCTGGCGATTGCGGTAGTAGAGGCTTTTTCTTATTTGGCGTATTTTTATCCCATTCTTAACACCATTGGTTTTTTTCTTATTTTATTGGTTGCTTTGATTTTTTCGCTTTGGAAGTTAGAATACGGCCTTTTTCTGATTTTGGCCGAATTGATTATTGGATCAAAAGGATATCTTTTTTCCTATGAGTTTTCTGAAATTTCCATTTCGATACGCTTAGGCCTGTATTTAGTTGTGCTGGGGGTTTGGCTTATCAAACTGATTAAAAACAAAAATATTAAATTTCCGCTTTTAGGAGCATACTCATTACTTTTTGTTTTTTTGGCCTGGGGAATTTTAAGGGGAGTGCTAAACCATAATTCTTTTGACAATATTTTTTTTGATTTTAACGGATGGTTATTCTTTGGATTAGTGTTCGCCTTTGTCGAAGCGTTGAATTCATGGGAGAAGGCGCAAAAGGCTTTTCAGGTCATTTTGGCGGCCGCTCTGGCAATGATTTTGAAAACTGTGTTTATTCTTTTCATTTTTTCCCACCAGATTGACTTTCTTTTAAACAGCCTATACCGGTGGGTAAGGCTAACCGGAGTAGGGGAAATAACCAAAATGCCCAATAATTTCTACCGAGTGTTTTTTCAGAGTCACATATTCGCGATTATTATATTTTTCTTCCTTATAGTTTTGATAATTAATGTAAAAAAGAAAGAATTCGCCAAGAGGGATTATTATTTGTACTGGCTTGTGGGGCTCCTATCTGCTTTAGTGATTTTCGTCAGTTATTCCCGCAGTTTATGGCTAGGTGGCCTAGCCGGCTTATTGGCTCTTTACTACGGCATCTTTTTTGTCTTGAAACTTTCCATGAAACGGGTGTTTGTCGTTTCCACCGGTCTTTTATTTTCATTTGCCGCCGTCTACCTGCTAACTTTGGCAATCATCAAATTTCCCTGGCCCAGCCCTTCTCAGTTTACCGGCGGATTGATTGAAGAGAGAACTACAGACGTCACTGAAGAGGCCGGAGCGACCAGCCGGTTTAAGCTGTTAACGCCATTGGCCGACAAGATTAAGGAGAATGTGATAATTGGGTCAGGCTTCGGCACAACCATAACCTACCAAACTGACGACCCCCGTTTCTTATCCACCCATCCTGATGGAAAATATACGGCCTACGCTTTTGAATGGGGGTATCTCGATATTTGGGTTAAGCTGGGATTGGCCGGTTTGCTCGTTTATTTATTTCTGATTTACAAAATTTTCCGCCGCGGCTGGATAATTTTTGCAAGGTTCAGGGAAAACTCAATAATCCAGGCGATTATTTTAGGATCATTAATTGGTTTGTTTGCCATAGTAATCATCAATTTTACCACTCCCTATCTCAATCATCCTTTGGGAATCGGTTATTTACTATTGGTTACGGCGATTCTGAATATGCTAGAAAAAAATCCTTCCGAAATTAACCAGCTTAACGAAATAACCTCATCGCTAAAGAACAGTGAATCAAATAAGCAGCAATAAAGAAATTACTATTATAGTCGTCACCTGGAACAGCCGGGAATTCTTATTCCCGCTTTTTGAGTCATTTAAAAAACAGTCCTTCAAAAATTACCAGGTAATTGTGGTCGATAATAATTCTTCCGATGGAACAATTGAATTTATTAAAGAAAGCTATCCCCAATTTCAGGTTTTGAAAAATAATGGGAATGCCGGATTCGCTAAAGCCAATAACCAGGCGATTAAATTGGCCGATTCTCCGTTCGTTTTAATCTGCAACCCCGACATTATTTTGGAGCCGGAATTCTTATCCGAAGCGCTTAAAACTGCCCGAGGGAATGATAAAATCGGGTCCGTCGGAGGAAAACTCCTAAGGCTTAAAGGTTCCTTGAAGGAGCAGGCTGATTCTGATACGATTGATTCAACAGGAATACTGTTTTTTAAAAGTAGGCGGGCAGTTGACCGGGGCGAAAATGAGCAGGATATCGGGCAATATGATAACTTGGAGGAAGTTTTCGGAATTTCCGGAGCACTGGCGTTGTATAATAAATCGGCTCTGGAAAAAATAGCCGTTGATGATGAATATTTTGATGAGGACTTTTTCGCCTACAAAGAGGATGTTGATCTTGCCTGGCGGCTAAGATTAGCTGGCTATCAGTCAATTTACAATCCAGCGGCACGGGCCTATCATTGTCGATCCATCGCTCGAAAAACAGATTTATCAGATAAAGGCACGGTTATTAACCGGGCGAGCAAAACCGCTCGAGCGAACTATCTTTCTTATCGAAACCACCTCTGGATGCTGATTAAAAACGATGGGTGGACTGGCCTGTTCTTGCATCCCGCCATTGGATGGTATGAATTCAAAAAACTGATTTATTTGATTTTTAAGGAGCCGGCGATTATAAAAGCACTGCCGGATTTTTGGAAAAAAATTCCCAAAATGATTCAGAAAAGAAAAAAAATAAAGCTAATGAAGCTTGCCAAAAATAATAATTTGACTAAATGGTTTAAATGAAAGAATGACTCTTTCCATAATTATTTTAAATTATAAGGCAGAAGGGCTTACCCGATACTGCTTAAAAAATATAATTTCATCCGATCCTAAATTGGAATATGAATTGATTGTGGTTGACAATGCCTCTCCGAGCGGAGGAATCGGTAAATTACAAGAGGAGTTCCCCTCAGTAAAGTTTATTCAACTAAGCGAGAACAAAGGATTCAGTGCTGGTAATAATGCCGGCATCAAAGTGGCTAGAGGCGACTACGTAATGCTGATGAACCCCGATGTTGTTATTGTTCCCAATTCCTTAGAAAGGTTAGTATCATACCTGGAAAAAAATCCCCAGGTGGGAATTGCCGGTCCTAAGCTGCTCAATGCCAACGGCACGGTTCAGAATTCTTGCCTTAGGTTTCCCGACTGGAAAATGCCCTTTTTCAGGCGCTCTCCTTTGGGTAAAATCAAATTAGGAGAGAAATACTTAAAGCACTACCTCATGCTCGATTTTGACCATAACCACAATTGTCCGGTAGAATGGTTATTTGGAGCCTGCCTAATCTTCAGAAAAGAAGCGATTGACGTTGTCGGCCTCTTAGACGAAGGGTACTTTCTCTACATCGCCGACACCGACTGGTGCCGGATGTTCTGGGAAAAGGGGATGGAGGTGCATTATATCGCCGACGTTTCCTTAGTTCATTATCACCACCGGGAATCCGCATCCAGCCCCGGGCTGGGAGGAATATTCAGTTATGTCACCAGAATTCATATTAAGGACTTTAACCATTACCAAAAAAAATTTAGAGGAAAGCCGATTCCTTTTCACAAAAAATAATAATTAACGCTTAAATATCAATGAAATCAGCGACCACTGGAAAAAATTCAGATTCTGGACACAGAAGTAAAAACGGAAAAGTGAGTAAAAAGAGAAGGTGGAAAAAGGGAATAATTATTTTAGGAGTAATCCTAGCCATTTTTGCTATTTTATTCCTTTATCATTATCCGGTTGCTAAAGCGGTATATAACAACGCCATTTCAGGGAAAGATGACTTTATTAAAGCGCAGGGAGCGATCGGAGCTCAAGATTTCAAAGGAGCGCAAAAAGCTTTGGGAACAGCCAACGAGAAATTCTTAAAGGCCAAAGATGATTTTAATAAATTCAAAAAATTTGGCTTTATTCCGCTAGTGGGCCGTCAAGTAAAAGCGGTGGAAAATATTTTAACCGCCGGCCTTCAGCTAAGCTCCGGTTTTCAGGAGTTAGCGGAATTGGGCGAAACAATTTTTGCGCCAATCAAAAGCGACGGCTCAGTCAGTTTAGCAGAGATTTCTCCGGAACAAACCAAGCAAATTTTGCAAAAAATATACGAAGCACCGCCCACTTTGCAAGGTGTCAATGCCGAGATCAATTTGGCTGTTCAAGCGATCAATGAAATTCCCGAAAAAGGATTGCTTAGCCCGATTAAAAAAGCGGCTGATCCCTTAAAAGAACAGCTGCCCGCCATCAGCGAATCTCTGGAATTGGCCATCCCGGCCGCGGAAGCTTTGCCGCAAATTGCCGGTTACCCCCAGGAAAAAACTTATCTCTTTTTACTCCAGAACAATACGGAAATGAGACCAACCGGCGGATTCATTGGAACTTACGGAATATTAAAACTAAAAGATGGCGCCATAAATTTCTTTAAAACTGACAATATCTATAATTTGGACAATAATGTGAAGGATACTCTGATTGATACCCCGCCCTGGCCGCTTCAGAAGTATCTTAATGCCAGCAAGTGGTTTATGCGTGATTCCAACTGGTCACCGGACTTTCCCACTGCCGCCCAAAAGGCGGAATGGTTTTATCATCAAGAAGGCGGCCCGGAAGAGAATTTAAACGGAGTTATTGCGGTTACCCCTACTTTTATCCAATCGCTGCTCAAATTGACGGGAGAGATAACGGTAAATGGGATTAGTTTTAATTCAGATAACTTCATCGACACGCTTCAATATCAGGTAGAAAGAGGCTACTACCGCCAGGGTATTTCCGACGCTGAGAGAAAAGAGGTTATTGGTGATTTATCCTCAAAACTTCTCGACTCGGTACTGGCGCTCCCATCGGAAAAATGGCCGGAACTTTGGAATACCTTTCAAAGCGACATCAAAGCAAAACAAATTCTAATCTACTTGAAGGATCAAAACATTGAGGATTCGATTTTAGAGCAAGGCTGGGGCGGAGAAATTAAAGAAACTGCTGGTGATTATTTTATGGTGGTTGACGCTAATATGGCCAGTTTAAAAAGTGACCCGGGTGTAATTAGAACCATTAATTACAGCTTAACGCAAAACGATTCTGAAGAACTGATCGTTAAACTAAATATTCATTATGACAACCAGGGAACCTTTGACTGGAAGTCCACGCGCTACCGCACTTATACCCGAGTTTACGTTCCTAAAGGAAGCGAGTTGATTGAATCGCAAGGCGCTATGGAAAACGACAAGCTCCATGGAGGAAAACCAGGGGAAACGGAAGTTGCCGAAGAAAATGGAAAAACGCGTTTTGGTGCATTTATTTCCATTGAGCCGCAAGAACAAGGAGATCTATCATTCACTTATAAGCTGCCGAATTCACTGGTTGACCAGATTAAAGGAGGAAATTATACCATTTATGCTCAAAAGCAGCCCGGTACACCCGCCTATAAGCTTAATCTTAATCTTGAATTTAAAAATAAGGCCGATTTCTTTGCTCCTATTGACAATGGCAGGCAAGAAGGGCAAAATAAAATAATCTTTGACTCTGACCTGCAGGAGGATAGAGATTTTTCCATCAGTATAAAGTAGAGCAACTCAATAAAATGACTAATAAAATAGGAATAGATTTAGGAACCGCTAACACTCTGGTCTATGTACCCAAGCGGGGCATTGTGATAAATGAACCATCCGTGGTTGCTATTTCCATTACTGATAAGAAGGTTCTGGCCGTAGGCAACGAAGCAAACGAAATGTTAGGTCGAACGCCCGAAACTATTGTTGCTTCAAGACCGCTTAGAGATGGCGTGATTGCGGACTACAAAACTACCGAGAGCATGCTTCGTTATTTCATCAACAAAGCGCTGGGGGGTGTCCGCCTTTTTCGTCCTGAGGTAATGATTGCCGTGCCGGCGGGAATAACCTCAACGGAAAGAAGAGCCGTTATTGATGCCACGCTTCAAGCCGGTGCGAAGGCCGCTTATATTATTAAGGAGCCAATCGCCGCGGCAATCGGAGCTAATATTCCCATTGGGTCGGCTTCTGGCCACATGATTATTGATATCGGCGGCGGCACCTCTGAGGTTGCGGTGATTTCTCTCGGAGGAATTGTGACTAATACTTCCGTAAGAATCGGGGGTAATCGTTTCGATTTCGCCATGACAGAGTATGTCCGGAAAAAATACAGCCTGGCGATTGGAGAAAAAACCGCCGAAGATATTAAAATTTCCATCGGCTCGGCCTTGCCCATGGCGGAAAAAATGACTAAAGATATTCGTGGACGCGATATGGTATCCGGATTGCCGCGCACTATCACCGCCTCAAGCGATGACGTTACCGAAGCGATTCAAGAGGAATTAAGAGGAATCATACTGGCAGTGAAAGAAGTTTTGCAAGATACCCCTCCGGAACTGGCAGCGGATATTATTGATAAAGGGATGGTTATCAGCGGCGGCAGTGGTTTACTAAGAAATATCGACAAATTATTGACCAAGGCCACGGGAGTCCCGGCATATGTTGCCGAAGATCCTTTGCTTTCCGTAGCCAAGGGGACCGGCATCGCCTTAGAAAATTTGGAATCATACAAACGGAGTATCCTGGAAACTAAGTAAGCTGCCAAGTCTCCTCTGAAGTCTCTACCGATTCCAGATTGGCCTTATAAATTATACTGTTTCATTGTTTCACTGTTTCGTGGCTTTAGTTCAGTAGTGAAGCAATGAAACCATGAAATAATTAAACCATGAAAATAGGAATTGACGCCTCAAGGGCGAATGAATTAAAAAAAACTGGAACAGAGTGGTACGCTTATCAACTGATCCAGGAATTCAAAAAAATTGCTGATCCGAATGATCAGTTTATTTTGTATACCAAAGAACCGTTAAGAGAAGATTTGTCCGTCCTGCCGCCAAATTTTAGAAACAGAGTTCTCAGGTGGCCTCCCCAATACCTCTGGACCCAAATTCGGCTTTCCTGGGAGATGATTTTTAGAAAGCCGGACTTGTTATTTGTGCCGGCGCATACTATTCCTTTAATTCACCCCAAGAAAACCGTGACCACTCTTCATGACGTGGGGTTCGAACGTTTTCACGAGCTTTATTCAAAAGCCAGGATTGGTTATAGACCGTCTTTGACTAAAGTATTGATTAACGCATTGATTAAGCTGTTAACGCTTGGCAAATATGGCAACAATGAGTATGATTACCACCGTTTTTCGGCGCGTTTCGCCTTAAAGCATGCTAAAAAAATAATTACCGTATCAAATTTTACTAAAAAGGAAATTTTGGATATTTATGGCAAGAGGGGATCAGGAAAAATTAAGGTTATTCCTAATGCCTATAATAAAGCCGAGATAAAGCAAAAATTTACCGCCAGCCGGACTTCCGAAACGCTTAAAAAATATAAAATAGAATCACCGTTTCTTTTATATATTGGGCGCTTGGAAGAAAAAAAGAATATTACCGGTCTAATTGAAGCATTTAAAATCCTCATAACTAAATATAACTTTAAGGGACAATTAGTTCTACTGGGAAAGCAGGGATTCAATTTTGAAAAAACATTGAGGGTAATTGAGCGCTACGGTTTGGACAAATACGTAATTAGGCCAGGGTGGGTTAATGAGGAAGAAAGAATAATTCTGTTAAAATCCGCCGTGGTATTCGTTTTCCCTTCTTTTTACGAAGGTTTCGGCATCCCGCCACTTGAAGCAATGGCCAGCGGAGTACCGGTAGTAGCGGCTAATTCCGCATCTATCCCCGAAGTAACGGGCAACGCGGCGTTGTTAGTGGATCCGCATGATTTTAAGGCGATGGCAGAGGGAATAAATAGAATTATGGATGACCCCAAACTGCGTGATGATTTTATTGCGGCCGGGTATCGGAGAGCGGAAAAATACAGCTGGAAAAGCACGGCCGAGCAAACCCTGCAGGAACTGAAAAACGTATAATCAGTCTGCCTAACGCCTTAATAATATGGGTTTAAAGAAATCTTGTCTGACCGCAGGACATGTGATACCATAAAGGCATCCTCAAAAAGAGGGTATTTTGTGTTAGTAACCAGCATGATCGAACGTAAATCAACCAGTAATTGGCCGGTAATCGGCAACGAAAAAGTGGTTGAGTTTTTAGAAAGAAGCATTATTTCTAATAAACTCGCCAATGCTTATTTATTTTGCGGACCGGGTCAATTAGGAAAGCGGCTAATCGCTGAAATTTTTGCCAAGAGCATATTATGTCAGGATTCAAAACATAAGTCGGCTCCCTGTGGCCAATGCGCCATGTGCCGGCAATTCGAAAAAAAAATACATCCCGATTTTTTATCGCTAAATGTAGAAAGAGGAAAAAAAACTATCTCCATCGAGTCCGTTCGCTCTTTTCAGCACGAATTCAATACCACTTCACTTTTAGGCGACACTAAAATAGGCATCATTGACGATGCCGCTGATTTAAGCGAGAGTGGCGCAAACGCGTTGCTTAAAATGTTAGAGGAACCAGCGGGAAAATCGATAATCATCTTAATTACTCAATTTCCCAACATTCTGCCAAACACGATTATTTCGCGTTGCCAGGTAATCCGGTTTAAACTAGTCGGTCGTTCAAGGATAGCGGAATTCCTTGAACAACAAGGTTGTTCACAAGAAGAAGCTCTTAGGATTACCGCCGCCGCACTAGGACGGCCGGGCCGGGCGCTTGATTATTTTAATCACTCCATTCTCTTTGATAAGCACGAAGAGCACGCTAATGACTTCTTCAAGCTGCGAAGGGAAGGGCTTTGTTATCGATTTTCCTTTATTCAAAAATACTTAGGAACAAAGAGCCGAATTGATCAATCTAACCGTATTGCTGAATTAATTAATCTCTGGATTACTGTCATTAGAGATGCTTTACTTTATAAGGAAAACAATCGTGAGCAGATCATTAATTTGAATCATTCCAGTGAACTAAAAAAAATTTCGGATGCCAGAACAAATTCCGATTTATTAAAAGAGATTCAATCCTTGATTGCCCTAAGGGATTCATTGGATAATAACATTAATCCAAAACTCGCCTTAGAAAATTACCTCATTAACCTATAATATTATGCGTAAAATACATATTTTGATCATCGCCTTACTGGTTGTTTTGCCCCTGGTGGGAGCAGGATGCATTAGTATTAGAACATCAAAGACAGTCGATGGCGGCGTTTTCCGATCGGATGACAGTGGAGAAAACTGGGTTCAGAAGGTGTTTATTCGGCAAGAAAAAAAGAAGGTGATTTCCATTAACAACGCCAATATCGGTACGATGGTATTCCACCCCGATGACAAGAATATAATTTACCTCGGCACTTTAGAAGACGGGCTCTATCGGTCCAAAGATAGAGGGGAGCAATGGGAAAGTTTTGGGTTAACCTCAGGTTCCTTTGCTACAATAAGCATTGATCCCAAAACACCAACTATTGTTTACACGGCCACCGGCTCCAGCATTCTGAAAACTTCCGATGACGGGCAAACCTGGGAAACAATCTATTTGGAGCCCCGCAATCAGAAAATCACCTCGGTAAATGTTGATCTTTACGATCCTTCAAGGGTTTTTGCATCCACTTTCGCCGGTGAAATAATCCAAAGCACTGACTACGGAGAAACGTGGACTACGCTAAGCTCAATTCAGTTGGAAATCAACCGATTATACCTAAACCCAATTGATACCAGAATCATTTACGCTGTAACCAACGGCCAGGGGATTTACCGGTCAACTAATGCTGGCGAGAACTGGGAATCGCTCAATACCGACTTAGAAACCCATAATGGAGCCACTATTATCAATTGGCTTGATTTCACCGATAAGGATCCCGGGATTCTTTACCTGGCCACCAACTACGGACTTTTCAAAAGCAGCAACGGCGGGATCGACTGGGAACCAATAACAACCTTGTTTTCCTTTGGCTCCGTACCAATAAAAACCGTAGCGGTCAATCCTGATAACCAATCGGAAATTTGGTTCACTATCGGAAAAATTGTCCATAAAACGACTGATGCCAGCGCTACCTGGAAGACTATTGAGACGGTTCCTTCTAACAGAACGATAACCATATTAGAGATTGACCCCGAAAATCCCCAAACATTATATGCCGGCACCTTTACTGCTAAGAAAAAATAACCATTAACTGACTATTATGGCAAATTTAGATGAATTTAAGTCAAAATCAGAAAAGGCAATTGAACACCTTAAATTGGGGCTTTCCCAAATAAGAACCGGCCGGGCCACCCCTACGTTAGTAGAAAGTATAAAAGTGTCTTGCTACGGCAGCGAGTCGCCGTTAGTTCAACTGGCTACCATAACAACGCCCGACCCCACCACTCTGCTGATTCAGCCCTGGGATAAATCTATTGCCAAGGACATCGAAAAATCAATTCAAAAATCAAATTTAGGAATACAGCCAGTTAATGAAGGGCAGCAAATTAGAATTAATATCCCTCCGCTTACTGAAGAAAAACGAAAGGAATTAATCAAAATAGTTAATGAAAGAATTGAAGAAACGAAAGTAGCAATAAGAAATGTTAGGGAAGGCATTTTGAAGGATATGAAAAATCAGGAAAAAGAAGGGTTAATTTCCGAAGATGATCTTTTTTCCTTTCAAAAAGAACTTCAAAAAGAAATCGATGCTGTCATGAAAAACCTGGAGGAGATCTACGCTAAAAAAGAAAAAGAAATTTTAACCGTTTAAAATAAATGATTTCAGCTATTATTACCTTAGCAATTGTCTTAGGACTAGTAATTTTCGTCCATGAACTAGGCCATTTTGTGTCAGCCAAGAGATTAGGAGTAAAGGTAGATGAATTTGGTTTTGGTTTTCCGCCACGGCTTTTTGGTTTTCAACGATTTTCTGGCCAAAAATTAGAAAAATTAGCGGAGAAGGAGAAAATAGAACCAACCCTATCCGATGACATAGCGAATGGAACAGAAGTAATTAAAGAAACAATCAGCGATAAAATTCAAGGAAAAGATCAAGTAAGAATAATGAAAAAGTGGCACTTCTTTCTGGGTAATCGTTCACCAAGGGAATCGGAGAATCTAAAAGGCGGTACGGTCTATTCTATCAACTGGCTGCCGCTGGGCGGCTTTGTTAAAATTAAGGGTGAGCAAGGGGACAAAAAGGAGGAAAAAGACAGTTTCACTCATAAAAAAATCTGGCAAAGATCGCTGATTCTTTCCAGTGGCGTTCTAATGAACGTTGTTTTAGCCGCGGTCTTGCTAAGTATCGGTTTTTATATCGGTCTTCCCTCGGTTGTTTCAGAAGATATTGAAATAACTAAAGTGCGCGAACTTAAAATTCAGGTTGTTTCCCTCTCCAGCGGTTCACCGGCGGAAACGGCCGGAATAAAGGTGGGCGATGTCATTAGGTCAATCAATGACCAGCAATTTACCACAGCGGAGGAGGTACAGGAATATAACAAGGAACGCCTGGGCCAAACTGTGCAAGTGACGATCCAGCGAGGCCAGGAAACGATGGCGAAGGAAATTACCCTAAGCGAGGTGGATGAGTCAGGGGTAGGGAAGATGGGCGTAGGACTGGTGCAAACCGGTTTGGTATCGTATCCCTGGTATCAGGCAATTTGGGAAGGGGCTAAAGCCGCTTTCTATTTAACCTGGCAAATTTTAGCGGCCTTTTATGAACTAATAAAGAATTTGATCGTTGCCCAGACCGTCCCGGCGGATATTGCTGGTCCGATCGGAATTGCCGTATTGACCTCCCAAGTATCCCAAATGGGACTAATTTACCTCCTTCAATTCACCGCACTTTTATCGATTAACCTGGCAATTCTTAATTTTATTCCCTTCCCCGCGCTGGATGGCGGAAGAGTGTTGTTTCTATTGGTAGAAAAAATTCGCGGGAAAGCTCTCAGCCAAAAAATTGAATCGACTATCCATACCGTCGGATTCTTCATTCTCATTGCTTTGATAATTGTGGTGAGTGTAAAGGACGTTTCCCGTTTTAAAGAAAGTATCTTTGGTTTTTTTAAAAATATAATTAGCTAAGTTCATGCGCCAATCAAAACTATTCAGTAGAATCAGCAAAACGCCTCCTCGTGAAGAAATAAGCAGAAATGCCAAATTTTTAGTGCAAGGACGTTTTATCGACAAATTGATGGCCGGAGTTTATACCTATCTTCCTCTCGGTCTTAGAGTAATAAAAAGAATTGAGCAAATCATCAGAGAAGAAATGAATGCCATCGGCGGACAGGAAATATATATG
>Ga0051987_10000455_pt1 | contig 22351 bp, 25 predicted proteins | sample CryGey08umfilter_2_FD_58083 | JGI IMG/M metagenome (GOLD analysis project Ga0051987, IMG submission 58083) | Groundwater microbial communities from aquifer in Utah, USA - Crystal Geyser 4/10/14 0.8 um filter | ecosystem: Environmental > Aquatic > Deep subsurface > Groundwater | place: USA: Utah... | reverse complement strand
TATAAATGAAAAAGCCCTTAGTTTCCATCCTTATGCCGGCGTATAACGCAGAAAAATATATTGGCAATTCTATTGAAAGTATACTGAACCAAACATTTAAAGATTTTGAATTAATTATCTCCGACGACGCGTCAACTGATAAAACTTGGGATATCATAAAAAAATATAAACAAAAAGATGGTCGAATTGTTGTTACTAGAAATGCAAAAAATCGTTATATTGCTGAAAACAGAAATAGATTGATAAAACTAGCCAAAGGAAAATATATTGCTTGGCAAGACGCCGATGATATTTCGGACTCAAATAGAATTCAAAAACAATACGAATTTATGGAGAAGAATCCAAAAGTCGGAATCGTCGGTGGCTATCTGAAATTTTTTGATGATAGGGGTGTAACAGGGATTAGAAAATATGCAGAAAATGACAAGGAGCTTCGCAAAAATATTTTACAATATTACAAATGAAAAAGCCTCTTGTCTCCATCATTATCCCCGTTAAAGAAATAAGCAATTATCTCCGTGATGAAAATTTGCCCGCATTCGTTGATCAAACATATAAAAACTTTGAAGTTATTGTGTTGCCAAATAAATCAAACGAAGAGGATGAAGAATTACTTTTAAAATATAAATGGCTAAAAATAATTTCAACCGGTAAAATTACCCGTCCTGCCGAAAAACGGGACATTGGTGTAAAAAACGCTAAAGGGTCAATCGTTGCATTTATTGACGATGATGCATATCCTGCTCCAAACTGGCTTGAACAAGCCATTCATTTTTTCGAATTAAAAAAAACAGAGGTTATTTGCGGACCTGGTATTATTCCTCCAAAAACCAATATATGGGAAAAAATATTTGACGAAATATTAATAAGCTTTATTGGCAGCGGGGGATATCAATATCGTTTTATACAAAAAGATTCAAGATATATTGATGATTATCCCTCGATGAATTTTCTTATTCAAAAAAATGTTTTTAAAAAAATCGGAGGATTTAATAGTGAATACTGGCCGGGTGAAGATAGCAAATTATGCGAGGACCTTGTATATAAATACAAAGGAAAAATTTACTATGATCCTTCAATTCATGTATATCATCACCGGAGAAATAATTTAATTGGTTTTCTTAAACAACACGCAAATTATGGCTTTCATAGAGGTGCTTTTTTTGCTCATGGGGACCGTAATTCAAGACGTCTTTCTTATCTTGTTCCGACTTTTTTTGTTTTTTATATTATTTTTCTCGCTCTATTCCCTAATCTCTATTCCCTGATCCCATTACTTTCCTATTTATTATTAGGACTTTTCTTGATAGTACGATCTTTTATAAACACAAGAAATATTATTATCTCCCTTTCTACGTTTCCTGTCCTTTTTTTCACCCATTTTACCTATGGTATAATGTTTGTTAGAGGATTTATCGTAGGAATTATTAAGAATAAAAAAATATATTAGATTATCTATGAGTGATATTCAAAAAATTAAAAAAGATAATATTGAAATAAAAATTATTCGTAGTAAATGCATAAGTGCTGCCACATGCGTCGTGTATGCTCCAAATACATTCGATTTAGATAAAGAAAACATAGCGATTATAAAGAATGATCAGTGGGACCGATTGGAAAAAATAATTGCAGCTGCTCAATCATGTCCCGTCGCGGCAATTGAAATTTATAAAGATGGTAAACAAGTCTATCCACAATAACTATGAAAAAAATATCTGTCGTCGTCGGTTATCCACCCATTAAGTCAGATAAAGGAGTACCTCTGCTTTCTCAAAACAGACAGTTTCAATATTTTAATGCCTCTACTTATATCTATCCTATGGTTCCGGCCTATGCTGCCTCTCTTCTACAGGACAAAGGATATAAAGTTTATTGGATGGATGGCATAGCCGAAAAAAAAGAATATAGTGAATGGATTAAAGATCTCAAAAGAGTTAAGCCTGATTATCTTTTAGTTGAATCTAAATCACCAATTGTAAAGAAGCATTGGAAAATTATTGACGATCTTAAAAAACAAGTTCCAAAAACAAAACTCGTATGGGTAGGAGATCATATTTCTTATTTGCCTCTTGAGATATTTGAAAATAGTAAAGTAGATTATGCTATCACGGGAGGGGATTATGATTTTGTGATTGTGAATTTATTGAATCATATTTATAAAAAGGAAGTTCTTGAAGGAGGTGTATATTGGAGAGCTAATAACAAAGACATAAAAGCCAAGCACCTGACCAAGTCAAAACTAAAAAACGGACAAACGATATATAATTCCGGACCTGCATCGCTTAGGCATGATTTGAATTCACTTCCATTCGTTGACCGCGATCTTACTAAATGGAAATTGTATGCATATGAAAACGGAAACTATAAATATACCCCTGGTACTTATATGTACAGTGGACGAGACTGTTGGTGGAATCGTTGCACTTTTTGTGTATGGGATCATACTATTAATCCCCGTGGTAGTTACCGCAGTTTCACACCAGAACGACTTTTTGCAGAGGTAAAACATGTAGTTGATAAATATGGAGTAAAAGAAATTTTTGATGATGCCGGCACCATGTTTATTGGACCGAAACTTAAAAAATTCTGTGAGCTATTAATTAGTAGCGGTTACAACAAAAAGGTTGTTTACGGATGTAATATGCGTTTTAATGCTCTTACCCAAGAATATTATAATCTGATGGCTAAAGCTAATTTTCGTTTTATTCTTTATGGAATGGAATCAGCCAATCAAAAAACTCTTGATAAATTAGATAAGGGCACAAAAGAGGCTGATACTATTAATGGGTCTCGAATGGCATCTAAGGCAGGTCTTGAACCACACGCGACCATTATGATAGGCTATCCATGGGAAAGTTATGCCGACGCCAAAAGAACAATAGAAGTCGCTAAATATTGTTTCAAAAAAGGTTATTTTACTACCATGCAGGCAACGATAGTAATTCCATATCCGGGCACTCCACTTTATAGAGAATGTAAAGAAAAAGGTTGGCTATTAACGGAAGATTACGAGCGTTTTGATATGCGCGAACCGGTAATGAAGACCCCTTTCCCTAAAGAAAAGATATATGAACTTGAACAAGAGCTTTACTCTTCTTTTATGACCCCTCAATATATCATGCGAAGATTATTGGCTATCCGAAGTTTTTATGATTTCAAATACCTTTTCTACATGGCTGGAAAATTGCTGGCACATCTTCTTGACTTCGATCCAAACCAGACCAAAACAAGTTTTGTTTCATTTGCTTTCTGGAAAAATGCTATAAAATCTTTAGGAAGACACTTCTTTAAAACAAAATCTAAAGTCGATTCTGAAAAAGATAAGGTAAGCCTTAATGACAGCGCCGTGAATCTATGAACCTATATTTACACGAGTTTACTCATCTTACCCTCAGTCTGATTATTGGCTTCATCATTTGGAAAATTTCCGGTAATTTTTACGCGATTTTGGTCGCTCTTGCTGGAGGATTTTTTATCGACCTTGACCATCTCACAGACTATCTTCTTGCCTTTAGAACCAAATTTAATCTTGTCTATTTTTTAAAAGGATACTCGTTCCTTAAAACCGACAAAATTTATGTCCTTTTTCACTCTTGGGAACTAGTATTTATATTTTTTGTTTTAACGTTTCAACGTTCAAACATTCGAACGTTTCAACCTATCCTCCTCTCCTTTTCTTTCAGTCTTTTTTTTCACCTCATCGTTGACGTCTTTATCAATAATATGAAGCCTCAATCATATTTTTTATACTATCGAATTAGAAATAAATTTGAATTAAAGGCTTTGGTCACAAGTGATCACTACCAAAAACATCTGAGAAATAAAAAACTAATCAAATTTTAAACCGCAATTTATTCAAAGAAGCTGCAGAATAAGCAAACAAAAAACCGACACACATCGGGAAATGGAGAAACCAAGCAATATCATGAATAATGATAAATCCTCTTATACTCAAATACACCGGTTGAACTATTGTTAAGGTATATATGACAAATAGAATAAGATTTTTTTTATCGTTTTTAGAATGAGGATCATAGACAAAGTATCTTCTTTTGCCACTTTTTTGATAATAATGGATATTCATATATCTGATCCGTTTCATAATGCTATCAATAAATGTGGATCCGGTCGAATGTAGGATATCGTTCTTTACAATCGCATATTTTTGGAAACCTAAATTGACCAAATCTTGAATAATATCTATATGAAAAAAATTCGATTGTTCTATCCCAGTTTTCAGGTAATGAGCTCTTCTAAATACTACACCATTACAACCCATGGTGGGAATATCTTTTTCCAAAGTTACTTCAAAGTAATTCCCTTTATCAAGGTATTCTTTATTAAATAACCATGTATTTTCAAAATATGGAATCCTATCTGCTTTTTTCAAATAATAGACTACTGGATCGTTGAATCCAAATAACGCAAAATACCGATTGATTAATGACTCTTTCTTATCGTATGCGTAACGAAGTGTCTGCGATCCGGTAAGAGACTTATCTCTCTCGAGAGGATCAATCATATTTTGCAACCAATTCTTGTCGAGGATATAATTATCCGGATCGATATGACAAATATAAGTACCTTTTGCTTTTAATACTCCCATTGCTCTTTTTGGCTCCGGATCAACTATGTTTGTTTTAATCAAAATAATGTCGAAGTTATTTTTCTTAAACGCTAAGGTTACATTGAAAGTATCATCCTTACTCCCACCATCAACTACTATGATCTCCAAACATGTTTTCGGATAATTTTGATTTTCAATATACCGCAGACATTTTGTTAATTTTTTTGCACTATTCCAAGTGATTATGATTATTGATATTTTTGGAGTTTTCATAAAAATACATTATACTATACCCATAAAAATATGAAAAAAGATACGATTCTTATTACTGGATCAAGTGGCTTTTTAGGACTATGGTTACGAAAAAAATTGAACAATGATAAATACAACATTTTTTTAACCGCTTCAAAAAATTATCCCGAACAACACATCCATAAACTTGATCTAACAAATTATGAAGAAATAAATAAAATTATTAATGAAACCAAACCAAGCATCATATATCATCTAGGTGCAATAGTTGATTTATCTAGGGATTATAATACAGCCATAAAATGTATTGATATCAATGTCAAGGGTACGCTTAATTTACTTAAATCGCTGAAAAAATACACTCCTAAAAAATTTATATTAGCTAGTACCGAAGAAGTTTATGGCAATGGACCCGTACCCTTTAAGGAAAGCCAAATTCCGCATCCTCCTTCAGCATATTCAATTTCAAAAATAGCCGCTGAAGACTTTTGTTCTATCTATGCCCAAGAACTGAACTTTAAACTTATAATTTTTAGGATTGCTACAATGTACGGTCCTGAAAATCCTTTAAAACGTTTTATTCCTCAAACAATAATTAAAGCTTTAAACAATGAAAATATCCCTTTAAATTCAGGTTTAAAAAAAAGAGATTATATTTATGTTGAAGATGTAGCAAATGCTTTTAATGACATTTTAGCCACTGAATTAAAGAACCAAATTGAAATATTTAATCTTGGTTATGGGCAGTCGCATACTCTAAAATATTTGGTTCAAAAAGTAATAGAATTAACAAAAAGTTCATCTAATATTTTATATAATTCTTTTCCTGATAGAACACTAGAAGCAGAAGAATGGCTTGTGGATATAGATAAAGCCCTTACCTTGTTAAGTTGGAAACCCCAAACAAATTTAGATGAAGGTTTAGCAAAAACAATAAAATATTTTAGGGCAAATTTGATATAATCATTTTCTATGAATGAAATTGAAAAAAAACTTCGTAAAGAAATTGCTGAAAAAGTATCAAAAATATTTTCGCTTCGTAAAAAAAATAAAGAATTTATTCCTGGAAAATCGTGGATTCAATATGCAGGTGGTATTTTTGATGATTTGGAAATAAATGCCAGCATTAGTTCGTTATTAGACGGTTGGTTTGGTTTGGGAAAAAAAGCAGAAGAGCTAGAAAATGGTCTGGCAAGTTTTATCGGTACAAAAGGTTCAATTCTGACAAATTCTGGATCAAGCGCAAATTTATTAGCAATTGCCTCAATTATGTCACCTTTATTTATTACGCACCTCAAAGCCGGAGATGAAATTATTACTGCTGCCTGTGGATTTCCAACAACGGTTAATCCAATTGTGCAACATGGTTTAATACCTGTTTTTCTTGATGTCGAAAAAGAGACTTATAATCTTGATCCTAAATACTTAGAAAAAGCTTTGTCAAAAAAAACAAGAGCGGTAATGATTGCACACACATTAGGTAATCCAAATAATATGGATGTAATTGTATCTTTTTGTAAAAAGAATAATCTTATTTTAATCGAAGACAATTGTGATGCTTTAGGTTCAGAATACGACGGTAAAAAGACCGGAAGTTTTGGTCTGTTGTCTACTCAATCATTTTATCCTCCTCACCATATGACAATGGGTGAGGGAGGAGCGATAAATTATAATGATAATCGATTTGATAGAATTACACGGTCTTTGCGAGATTGGGGAAGATCATGCTGGTGTAGAGGAGATGAAAAAAGAACACTCGGAGCATGTGGAGTAAGATTCAATTTTAAAATTGATGGAAAACCTTATGATCATAAATACTTGTTTAATCAGATTGGCTATAACCTGAAACCAATTGAACCTCAAGCTGCCATGGGGGTCGAACAATTGAAAAAACTTCCATTTTTTATCAAAAAAAGAAAACAGAATTTTGAAAAATTTTTTGATTATGCTAAAAAAAGGGAAGATTTTTTTATCTTGCCAAAATCTTTACCAAAAGCAAACCCATGTTGGTTTGCATTCCCCTTGACAATAAAAGATAATGCTCCTTTTACAAGACATGAAATAACTGTATTTCTTGAACAAAGAATGATTCAAACACGCCCTTTATTTGCAGGAAATATTACTAAACAACCGGCATATTATAATGTTAAATATAGAAAAATAGGAAAGCTGCTAAACGCTGACAGAGTAATGCATAATACCTTTTTTTTAGGAGTTTATCCTGGTTTAAATAATGAAAAAATTGATTATATAGCAAAATCAATTGATGATTTTTTAAAAAAATATTAGATAAATATTATGTTAAAAAAAAATCTTCTAAAAATTTTTAATGCCCAGCCTAAAAAAATATTAGTTATTGGAGATCTCATTCTTGATCAATACTTCGAATGTGAGGTTAATAGAATATCACCAGAAGCCCCAGTTCCTATCGCAAAAGTAAATAATATAATTTATAAGTTAGGTGGAGCAGCTAACGCAGCTAATAATTTAGCTAAAATGGGGGCACAAGTCTCAATATGTGGAACTGTTGGAGAAGATAACAATGGAGTTCTGCTTATTAAGTTACTCAAAGAATCAAATATCAATACAAACTTAATAATTAAATTAAAAAATAAAAAAACTATTATAAAAAAAAGAGTTATTTCTAACAATCAGCAGCTTCTTCGAATTGATTTTGAAGACATTTCTGACATATCTTTAAAAACACAAAAATATTTTATTAATAAAATAAAAGAAAATTCCTCTCAGTATGATGCTGTTCTTTTCTCTGATTACAATAAAGGTCTTATAACTGATCATCTATCATCAAGTATCATTTCCTATTTCACTAATTATTTTCCAAAAATAAAAATATTTGCCGATCCCACTCCTTTAACATTTTATAAATACAGTAATATTTTTTTAATTAAACCTAATAAACATGAAGCAGAGGAGATCATTGGAAAGAAAATAGAAAATGATTATTCGAATTTAGAAAAAATCTGTAAAAATATAGTAAAAAAATTAAAATGTACTGTGCTGGTTATTACCTTAGGTAAAGATGGTATCGCTTATTTCTATAAAGGTAAAATGAAGAGAATACCTGCTTATTATACAAAAACTGTTGATATTACTGGAGCCGGAGACACTACTATCTCAGGAATAATTTTTGCCATTATTTCTCTCACAACTATTGATGAAGCTATCCAATTTGGTAATGTTTGTGGGGCGATCAAAGTAGGAAAATATAAAACTAATCCCGTCTCAAAAGAAGATATTATTGAGTTCATAACCTTACATGATATCAAATAAAATACTTAATATTGAAAAATTATTGAAATTATTAAAAATTTTTAGATCTCAGGGAAAAAAAATTGTTACTTACAATGGCTCATTTGATATTGTTCATGCTGGCCACGTTTATGCTATAAATGAGGCAAAAAATCAGGGAGATATCTTGATAGTATTGATTAATAGTGATATATCCGTTTCTACTTATAAAAGCAATAAAAGACCAATAATACATCAAAAATATAGAGCAGAGCTTATTGCGGCCTTTTCTAATGTCGACTATGTAGTTTTATTTGATGATTTGATACCTAATCCCTTATTAGAAATAATAAAACCTGATATTCATTGTAATGGATCAGATTGGGGAGAAAATTGCATTGAAAAAGAGGCCCTACTAAAATATGGTGGAAAGCTTCATATTATAAAGATAAAAGCTCCTATATCTACGACTAATATTATTCAAAAAATAATTTCAGAATATTCTACACCTTTACAAAAGGCAGTTTTTATCGATAGAGATGGTACTCTCAACCATAATAAATTAGGATATGTCTATAAGATAGAAGATTTTGAATTCTTTCCAGGTGTTATCGAATCATTAAAAAAGCTTTCTTCAACTGATTTTAAAATAATTATTATTACAAATCAGTCAGGAATCGGCAGAGGATATTACAATCTAAATGATTTTAATAAATTAAATAACTGGATGCTTCAAAAATTAAAAACTGTTGGAATTAGAATAGATAAAGTTTACTTTTGTCCACATAGTCCAGGTGATAATTGTATCTGTCGTAAACCAAAGCCGGGAATATTGATTGAAGCCGTTAAAGAATTTAAAGTAAGCCTTAATGACAGCTGGATAATTGGCAATGACGAAAAAGATGTTTTACTAGGTAAGTATACAAACACAAAAACCATTAAGATTGGAGCAAAAATTAATGGTTATATACAGCCAAATTATTATGTTAAAGATTTTAATGAAGCTGTAAATAAAATTGTTCTATGATTAAAACACATATAGCTGATTCCATTAAATTAAGAAAAGTAATATTGTTTGATGTTAATTTTATCAATCAAATTAATCTTATTATTAAAAAAATAATAAGATGTTTTAATAATGGAGGAAAAATTCTGATTGCTGGCAATGGTGGAAGTGCGGCTGATGCTCAGCATTTTGCGGCAGAGTTTATGGGCCGATACCTGTTAACTAGAAAAGGGTATCCAGCAATTGCCTTAACTACTGATACTTCTTTTATTACTGCTTGGAGTAATGATTTTAATTTTGATACCATATTTGCCAGACAAATTGAAACACTTGTAAAAACTAAAGATCTGTTTATAGGTATTTCTACTAGTGGAAATTCTATAAACATTATTAACGGCGTTAAAACTGCAACGAAATTAGGAGTTGAATCTATTTGTCTATTAGGAAAAGACGGTGGAAAATTAAAAAAAATTGCAAATACTTCATTAATCGTACCGTCTAATGACACAGCACTTATTCAGGAAGTGCATATCATGCTCATTCATATTATCTGCGAAGAAGTAGAAAAGACTCTAAAATGAAAAGAAAATTATTATTAATCTTTTTGCATGGCTTTGGAGACAATATTATGGCAACACCGGCAGTGAAGGAGTTGTCAAAGATTCATAACGTTGATATTGTTATCTATAAAAAAACTTTAGCAGACAAATTATGGAGTAATTTAAAATTTATTAATAAAGTTTATTCAATTGATCTGCCGTACCACCCCCGTTATTGGAATCCAATAATGTTTTGGCTAAAAGACTATTGGATGGTTAAAAAAGAAATCAAAAAGATTGTTGATCTATCTCAATATGACAAGATTATTTTTAGTAAAATTTATACTTTACCGCATATCGTTTATAATTTAGCTCCGTTTTTATTAAAGAGATATCATAAGATTGATCAAATAGCTTATGATTTGGGTATTGATGATTTAAAAAATAAAAAAACCTTAATTAAAATTCCTAATAAATTTATCCAAAAAGCCGATAGTTTTTTAAAGAAACATAATATTGGTCCCACTGATAAAATTATAGTCATGCATTTATTAACAGAGTCTACCGCCGAGAGGGATTTCCCTTTGCCTTTGGCACAAAAATTAGTAAATACATTAAATGATGAATATGATAATTTAAAATTTATAATTTTAGGTTCCAAATATACTTGGGTCGCCGAATTTCAGAGATATAGTATGCACCTAAAAGGAAGTAATATAATTTATACTTTCAATAATCAAGAAAACGAAGATATATTGACTGGAGCAAGTTTAATTAGCAAATCAAAATTGTTTATTGGGATTGACTCAGGACCATTTCATATTGCAGGAGCATTACACGTTAACTCTATTGGAATATTTCGTACTAATAGAATTAAATCTGACCAAAGAAAAGCCTACAATGAAAATATATATTGCTACGACAACAAAAATATTGATTTGACAAAAATCAGAGAGAAAATAAAAAAATTACTTTATAAATAATATTTAAATAAATCTGAACTTTAATATATTATATAATTAAGTCAGTATGATTAAAGCAATATTATTTGATTTAGATGGTGTGCTTATTGATGCAACCGAATGGCATTTTGAAGCTCTTAATAAAGCATTAAATTTATTTGGCTACATTATTGAAAGGGGTGATCATTTGTCTCTTTATAATGGCTTACCGACCAATGAAAAATTAAAGCTAATGACTCAGAAAAACGGCTTACCACATGGTCTGCACGAAGCGATAAAAAATCTCAAAAGAAAATATACCGATGAAATAGTTAATCAAAAATGTCGACCAAATCATTCAAAACAAATTATGTTAACCTATTTAAAAAGAAAATATCGTCTTGCTTGCTGTAGCAATGCCCAAAAATATTCAGTATCAAATATGCTGACTAGATCTAACATTGATTCATTTTTTGAACTAATTATAGGTAACGATGAAGGCTTTAAACCAAAACCAAGCCCGGAAATATATCAGGCTGCATTTGAAAAAATGAAAATTAAGCCTCACGAAGCAGTAATAATTGAAGACGCTCCCCATGGAATAAAAGCGGCTCAAGCAAGTGGAGCAAAAGTTATTCCAGTCAAAGGATTTGAAGATGTTAATTTAACGTTATTTCAATTTTATAAATTAATTTAATATGCTAAAAAAAATCAAAATTGTAATACCTCTTGCCGGAGGAGGCAAAAGTTTCAAAAATGCAGGATACACCTTTCCAAAACCATTAATCGATGTCAATGGAAAACCTATGATTCAAATCATTGCGGAAAATTTAAAACCAAAAATTCCTTTCGAATTTATTTTCATTTGCTTAAAAGAACACTATAATAAATACTCTCTTCACGAAATTTTTAAAAACGCCACAAATGACAATTTTCAATGTATTCAAATGGAAAAACCAGCTTTAGGCGCTGCTTGTACGGTTCTAAACGCAGTTGATTTAATAAATAATGACGATGATGTAATTATTGCAAATTCTGATCAAATCATTGACTTAGATATAAACAAATTTATTAATTATTCCCGCAAATCACAAATTGACGGTGTCATAATTACTTTTGAATCCAATCATCCTAGATGGAGTTATGCTTTAGTGGATAAAAAAAATAATGTTATTGAAGTAGCCGAAAAAAAAGTAATCTCTAATAATGCAACTGCAGGTATATATTATTATAGAAAAGGAAAAGATTTCGTTAAGGCTGCTTATTCCATGATTCAAAAGGACATTAGAATTAATAATGAATTTTATATATGTCCAATCTTTAACGAAATGATAATAAACGACAAACTAATTAAAATTTATCCCATAGATAAAGAAAAAATGCATGGACTAGGTACCCCTGAAGACTTGAATTTATATTTACAACATAATTTCAAAAAACCATGAAAATTGTAGTTCCTATAGCTGGTCGTGGCTCTAGATTTAAAATCGTTGCAGATTCTAATCCAGAATATTTAAGGCCTAAACCAATTATTGATATTAAGGGAAAACCAATGGTTAGGTGGGCGATTGAGTCACTTCCTTTCGTTGATCTCCCAGATAGACACGTAAATACACAATTTAGAGTTTCTGTTAGCGATCTTATTTTTATATGTTTACAAGAACATAACGATAAATTTGGGATAGTCAGTGTTTTAAAAAAATATTTTTCACCAAAGATTAAAATAATTTTAATACCAGAAATAACAAGAGGTGCAGTAGAAACTGCAATGGCTGCCGAACAATATATTGACCCAGATCAAGATTTAATCATTTCCGATTCGGATCATTACTTCGATGGCACTAACCTATACAAAACGATATTGAGTGCAAAACAAAATGTTGCTGGAATAATTCCAGTTTTTAAGCCGTCTAATAATGATCCTAAATGGAGCTACACCTTGTTTGATGATAATTATTCAGCATTGGCTGTTGGTGAAAAAGATGTAGAATTAGCAAATAGGGGGGCTTATGCCAATATTGGTGGGTATTACTTTTCAAAGGCCAAAATGTTTCTTGAAGAAGCAAAAATGATGATATCTCATAATGAAATGTACGGAGCTAAAGAAAAACAAGAGTTTTACGTTGCGCCGTTATATCAGAGGTTAATAAAGAAAAATATGAAAATAAAAGTAGCACTCATACCTCGAGTCTGGGGTCTCGGCACCCCTCAAGATTTAGATTTTTTTTTGAAAGATTTTAATTTCAACACCTCCTCAGGATAATCAGTACAAATAACATCGGGATTTAAATTAATGATTTCTTTTATCCTTCCAAAAAGTTTTTTCGGTGGCTTTGCATCTGGATGATTTTCATTCCCTAAAAGCCCTGGCGAAGTGCCATGAAGTTCAGGAGTAACTAAAGCTATTTTGTAACCAATTGATCTTAGTTTTTTAAAATTTTCTCTATTGTAAAACTTTTTTATCTTGCCATTTTTGTCTGTCTGATCCCACTCATCAAGCCAGACCCAATCGTACAATCCTTTTTTTTTATATTTTATTGCTTCTTCAATTGAAATCATCGTTCCTCCTACAAAAGAATTAAAACGTTCGATATCATAAAGATGTGCAACGGAAGGAGCGAGATGTAAGCCCGCCATTTTGCTTTTCATCCTTTTTGCTGTTTCTGACTTGATATCAAAAAATATTATACGATCAATTAGATCATTAGTATATTTTTTAAAAAGGTCAAGCAAAACATCAATATAAATTTGTTTTTGAAATCCACCCTTAAAATGTAAAGCATTGATATGAGAGGAATTTTGTCTTATTAAATTCATCAATTCTTCAAAAGAACAAAGACGTGATTTTGTATTTTTGTTACTTGTGATATGAGCTAAGTCTATATCATGAGTAATAATGATTTGGTTATTTTTAATAAAATTAAGGTCAAACTCTATTCCAAACCCTCTTTCTAAATGATCTTTAAAAGCATCAAAACTACTTTCCGCAAAAAAATGTTTATTACTTGGTTCTAATCCTCTATGAGTTAAAATATACATTATTCTACATAATAACATAGTCTATATTTCTTTTGCTATAATGTAATTCATGCTTGATCTTTCAACTAAAAAAAAACTATCAAATGTGGTTCATTGGACAACAGATATTAATCAACTATATCATCCCACTGCTATTTTTGGCCAAGATACACAGGACGTTATATATAGCCATAATAATTTAAATGCAACAAAGTTTATACCTATTCTTCTCAAAGAGTGGTTTTTTTTGGTTAAAAAGGATGGTTACCTTGTAATTGATTACAAACCAAATAAAATATGTGATTGGCAGAAGTTAGAGGAAAATATGTGGTGGTTATGGAAAAACAAATACGAAATTATATTTCATGGGTCTATAAATTCTTCAAAAACTGAAAATTCTACAGAAAATAAATTAATTAATTTTATCAAAAATAAAGAAAGCTATTTCAAAAAAAATCTCGACCCAATAACCTTTCTTCCGCCCGCGCTATCGACTGAAACAATGCCAAAGAAAAACAATGGATATCTTCGGTTTATTTGCAAAAAAAAGGAGTCAACAGTAATTCTAGGAGATCATATGAATAAATGGACTTTTGGTATTATTACCAATGGAGCAAGAAAAGATTGGCTAGAAGATATAATTAATTCTATTAGGAAGCAAAATGTTCCTGAATATGAAATTTTAGTTTGCGGATCCTATTATGATCGTCACGAACCAGATTTTCGATATATTCCATATAATCAAAGAGACGATAAAGGATGGATTACAAAAAAGAAAAATATAATTGCTAAAGAAGCAAAGTACCAAAATATCTGTATTATTCATGATCGAATTTTGTTTGACAAAAATTGGTATAAAGGTATGAAAAAATGGGGTAATTGTTTCGAGGTGCTGGCCGTGCCTCAATTATTTATAAATAATAATGAAAGATTTGGTGATTGGACATGCAATAAAGATTTTGATATAAAGACTGCTGATAATTTTATTCCAATCACAACTGGTCATTGTGAATATAAAGATTGGGATAAAGATATTCCTGGATATGCGGGTGTAATAATTATTAAAAAAAGTATTATGGAAAAAAATGGTTTTAGCGAAACTCTATATTGGGGAAAACAATACGACGATTTACTTATGCATCAAGATATTAATTCAAAAGGTTATATATTGAGAATGAATCCACATGCTATTACATATTCAAAAACTAAAAGTGTTTTTGGTTTTAATTGGTTTTATGAATTTGATTCTCAAAAACTAGGAAAATTAAAAAATGTAAATATTTTGATAAAGATAAGCTATTATTTATTATATATATTAGGGTTTAAAAAAAACAGCAAAATATTGAATTGGCTCAAAATATTTATCAAAAAAAATAGAAATATTAAAACTCATCAAGACACAAAAAAATAATTTTATAAAAATATGAGCATATTTTACATCGGGAAAAAAATAATACCAAAACAACTAAAGCCATTTGCAAAAAAACTAGAAAGCTTTGTATATTTCGCTTCAGCCATGGGGATAGATATTACTAAGTGGAAAAAATACTTTAGTCTTAGAGGTGCACCTAGATATATGTATATGCAGCATACAATCTATGAGCATCAAGCGTATAGTTCTAAATATAATAGTAAAAAGGATATAAAAAATGAGTTGGTTGTGGGTAGTTATGAAGAACATAATAGTTGGCCAGACTATGATCTATTTTTAATGAAATATGTTGATAGTAGCTATAAAAATAAAATCGCTCTTGATTTTGCTTGCGGGCCAGGACGTTGTATTATTAAATATCATGATCGTTTTTTGAGAATTGACGGGGTAGATATTAGTAAAAGCAATATTAATAACGCTAAAACTCTTATTCGCAAAGCCGGATTACAAATTCCAAAGTTATATGTATCGTCGGGGGATAATTTAGGAAGAGCGCCAAAAAATTACTATGATTTTATATTTTCCACTATCGCAATGCAACATATTTGCGTATATGAAATTAGATTTAGTATTTTAAAAAATATGTATAAATCCTTAAAAAGGGGGGGAAGGTTATCTATCCAGATGGCTTATGGTACTGATGAAGGTCGCCATTTAGGATCAGTAGGTTACTATGATAATTACTATAATGCTTTATCTACTAATAGTCAGCATGACTGTCGTGTTGAAAATCCGGAACAGGTAAAATCAGATTTGACGTCTATCGGTTTTAAAAATTTTAAGTTCTGGATTAGGCCTGCCGGACCTGGCTGCAGTTATGAAAATTGGATTTATTTTACAGCAATTAAATAGTATTTCTATAAGATATGGAGCAAAAAATATTCAAAATATTAGCTTGTCCTTTACATCAAGATAGTCGATTAATATTTAAGAAGAGTGAAGATTGTTTTAAGTGTTCAAACTGTAATAGAAAATATGAAATAATTAAACTAGATAATGCTGAAATTCCCAATTTTTTAATTGACGATGAAAACTGGGAAAAAGGTTCAAGAGGAATTAAAAGTAGCTTTATAAAAAATGTTCAAGGAAAAGTATATACTCGACAAGTAGAAAATAATAAATTGGTTTTGGACATAGGCTGCGGAGAAAATTCTAGAGGTAATATTAATCTTGATTGTTATATACCAAAAAATATACCCAAAAATTTTATTTTAGCAAATGCCGAATATCTTCCATTCAAGAAAAACTCAATAAACATTATATTAAGTTACTATAATTTAGAGCATTTAATAAATCCTGCAATTTTTATACAAAAGACCTACGATATAGTTAAAGAAAAATTAGAAATTTTAACTGATAATAATGAATGGCTGGGAGATATTTTTTTTAGACTATACGGAGATGGACGTATTTTTAATAACGAACACCATTATAAATGGTCGGTGGAGTATTTGGATAATTTAATCAAACGACTAGGCTATAAAAATTATAGAGTATATTTGTTGAATTTAAGTAGTAATTTATTAGTGAAAGTTATCTCAATGTTGGGAAAAATTCCACGTTTGGGAAATTTTTTTTATAGAGATTTAAAAGCGGAAATATGGAAATCATAAAGAATATATTCTTTCGTATCAAGAATTCAAATAAATCAATTAATGCACTTGTTTATATATTTTTTATATTATTTTCTATTATTCTTTTGAAAAACATTCTTATTTCCCCAGGTTTAATTATAGGTGAAGATTCTGCCTACCCATTAACTAGTATTCAAATTAAAAGCTTGTTTGATATAGGTAGATACTCATGGGAATATAATAGTTTTATTCCCTATAGGAATGCTTTTGTTGGTTCAGCTATAATAATTCAAACTATTCAGTATCTTTTATCAAAAATAGGTATTACAGGAGATATTTTTGTAAAAGCATTTATTACATTTCTATACTCCTTTGCATCCATAGCTATTTATGAACTGTTGACTTTCTTAAAGATTAAACGTATTTCTGCAATATTGTCTGGAATTTTTTATATAACTACACCAGTTTTTTTTAATTACACTATTTTTGGCTGGCATTTTGTTTTATTTACCATGTGCGCCTTACCATTCGTAATAAAATATTTTATTAAGGCCGTTAGTGAAAATAGTATAAAATATACAATTATTACTGGAATTATTTTTGCTATTTCTTTCATTCAGTCTCAAGTAATTGTCTGGTTCCCTTTAGTTTTTCTCATATTCTCTCTATATTTGGTTAATGATAAGAAAAGTTTAATTGCATATATTAAAACCGTTGGCACTATTTTCTTATTATTTATTTTTTTAAACCTACACACTCTATTAAATTTATTTCTTATACCTGATAAGGCAATTTCTGGTTCTGATTATGTTAATGCTGGTGCAAGTTTAGGAACTGTAGCTTTCTTTTATCCTCTAAATGTTATACGTTTATGGGGTGGACTTTTTAATTATCAATATGAAACAATAATTAGCAGGTTTGACTTACCAAGTTTAACATTTTTATCTTTCTTAATACCAATATTTATTGTAGGCACTTTATTTATAAAAAGAAATAAAAAATTAATAATAACTTTTTTTTTGATCAGCTTAATTCCCATAGCAATGTCATTCTTAAGATTGCATAGAGAGTGGTTGGCACATATTCCTTTTTCAAATTTAATACGGGATTTTGCTAGATTTTCGATTTTTTCAGCATTTGCTTATGCTGTATTACTAGGTGTATTTTTTAATAATTTTATTTTTAGTAATAAAAAAAACGTAAAAACTAAATATCTTATTTTTTTTTCATTTATATTACTGTGGTCTATATATTTAATGCCTTGGTGGAAAGGTGAATTAACAGAATGGAGCCACAAAAAAATTGTTGATAGTCGATTGAGCACACAAGTATTTTCAAACGAGTTCTTTACAACAGAAAATGAATTATCAAAAAGAAAACTAGACATGAAAGTGATATACTTACCCCCTTCTTTTAATGGTGTAGTTCAATATGAAGATGATCCAAAATATAAAGATGGCGTTAGAGATATTTTTGCTATTTTTTCTCCTATTCCTGGACTGCTTACAACTACTGATAGGAATTTAGGATCAATCCAATATATTGATTTAGTTGAAAATTCTCTAGAAAGTAATTTTCTAGATGTGACGCAGAATACGAATGTAAGGTTATTAATAGTGAGGAAAAAGTTGAGAAACATATTAAAAAGCATGGGTAAAGATAATAAAGAAATAGTTTTAAATAACTTAGAAAATAAAAAGGCTAAAGGTAAATTAAGTAAAATTTCTATTGGTAATAAGATTGATATTTATAAAAAAATAGATTTTCTCCCTCACCTTTATGTTCCTCAAAAAATTATATTTACGAATCAGAGTTTAGAAAAATTACCAGAAATTGTATCGCAAAAAGATTATAACAGTAGATCTGCAATATATTTTAATAATACCAATCAAGTTAACACCAACAACAAGGTAAAAGTTACCTTTAACCCTCTTGAATTAAATAAAAAGGTGATGAAAAATACTCCTATTTTAGAGTTTAAGAAGATTGATCCTACGAAATATCGAGTAGTGGTACACGGGGCAAGAGGGGAGTTCCCTCTGGTATTTAGCGAAAGCTTTCATGAGGGATGGAAAAGTTACTTAATGCCTTTGGAACTGGATTCCCGCCTGCGCGGGAATGACACAGAAGACCGCGGGAATGACAAACTAACAAGTTACAAAATCCTCGATGGAAATAAAGATGATCAGGCGAATAAGGAGGAGTTAAAAAATTTCGTTGATAAAGGTTGGATTACGTCATTGGGTAATAGAAAGGAAAAGGAAATAAAGCATATAAAATGGGAAAACGACAGGGAGAAACTCGATTATATAGAAAAATACAATATAGATTTTATTTCAAAAAATTTCCAGGATACGATTCAAAATAATAATTTGTCAAATGGGTCGATTTTTGAAACATGGTTTAAGAAACCGATTGAGGATAATAAAAATCATCGTATAGTCAATGGATATGCAAATAGCTGGAATATTGATGTAAATAAATTATGTAACAATAATTCTGTATGCATAAAAAATTCTGATGGTAGTTATGATTTTGAACTAGTCATCGAGTTTGAGCCACAGAGACTTTTTTATATTGGTCTCACAATAAGTGGGACAACGCTTCTTGCATGCCTATCCTACCTTGCCTACACCGGCATCAGTTCGTTACGGAAACGTAAAATGAATTAGAGAAGAATAGACAATGCGTTGCCAAGTGAGGCTATTTGTACTTTTATGCTTAATACTTATAAAATAAATTATGATCTATTGATAATTGACGACGGTCGATATTGCAGTGAAAATATAGTGAAATTATGTAGAGAAATAGAAAACTCCATTTTTAATTTTTACAACAACTATGAAGAAGGCTTAAACCATTGTTTAGAAGATTGCCAACATAAAATTAAAGCTACTTGGTATCATCTTTGTACTATTAAACAAGAAATAGAAGAAGTGATAGTGCATCCTGAGTATTTTTTACGTCAACAAGTTTTTCAATCTTATCCAAAAACCGAGTTTAAGGACGATAGGCTTATCTATGAGGTTGAGGCTTTTTTATTTCGGTTAAAAGCAATCTAGATAAAATTATGAGAACTTTATCTTTCTTTTATCCAGGTTTAAAAAGTGAAAATACATGTAGACCTCATGGATTTGATGGCGAGAAAGGGAAAGCAGGATACAAAACGATTAATAAATTATCGAAAACAGGAGAATTAAAATTAGCCGCTTACCTTAAATCGGAAGTGGATGACTGGATTCAAGAAATGGTTGATTTACGCAATATTATTACTCATAAGTCACAACTAGAAAATTATCAGTCTTTTTTAAAAATTGAAGTGACTTCGGAAATAAAAACTCCTCTTATGCCTTCTGGTCAAAAAGTGGAGATTTATTGCCAATCAGTTTTTGACAAGTTATTGAATTTTTATCGAACCGTATTTACGATTATTCTTTATGAGTCAAAAGTTAAAACTAATATGCTTCCATAATTATTATCTACAAATTACTCTAGAACTTACTTTTCCATTTAAAACCTATAAAAAAACTTGGTCGACTCCTATGATATTTCACTTACTTTATATTTCCGTCCACAGTCCTATATGTATCTCGGTCTTATTATAAGTGGCACGACGCTACTTGCCTGCCTGGCCTACCTCGCCTTCGCAGGAATTAGTACATTGAGGAAGAAATTAGAATATTGACAAAATATAGCAAAATGACTATGTTATAATTACGCTAGGTATGAATTTTAGAGCAAAATTTTTGCGTATCTACGCTAATCTTCCCCTAAGTCAAAGAAATGAAATCGTTGTTGTTATTGACGATGAACCTATGACTTGGAATGCAGTCAGAGTTGAAATCGAAAATAATACCGAGAAAGGCAAAGAAATCCTTCAAAAGTTGGTTGGCTTACAAATTATTAAATAAATATGGAAGAGAAAAATATTCAAGAAGATATGAAAAAATTAGCAATTGCCAGAATCAGTGCGTTTTCCGACGATTTAGGAATTATTATTGGTAATAAAAAATATACAAAAAAAGAAATTCTCGAAAGTATTGAAAAAGGGGATGAGACAGGACAAGAAGTAATTGATACGCAGATAGAATATCTCCGTGATATGGCAAGCGGCGCTATATATGAAAACTCATAAATCAATTCTTATAACAAGGCCTAATCATGATTTAATTACAACTTATCTTTATTATTGGAGCCAGCCTATTATTGAAGAGGCAATAAATAAAAATGTTCAGATATTTGATCTAACTGGAAAAAAAGCTAATAGAAATTTATTAATAAGCTATATCAAAAAACATAATCCTATCTTTATCCACTTTAATGGACACGGAAGCAATAGTTTGATAGCAGGCTATGATAATGAAATATTAATTGAAGTAAACAAAAACGATAAGTTATTAGCTCAAAAAATAATTTATGCTTTAAGTTGCGACTCGGCTAAAATATTAGGTCATTCATGTGTTAAAAATGGGGCTTTGGCATTTATTGGCTACAAAAGAAAATATGTTCTTGCTTATGATGTTAAATCCCATACAAGACCATTAAAAGATAAGTTAGCACGATTATTTCTTGAACCTTCAAATTTGGTAACAATATCAATCCTAAAAAGTAATACGGTAGGAAATGCTTATCAAAAATCACAGGATTCGATGAAACGAAATTTCTTATATATGATTTCCACAAAAGCTACTGCTCTAGAAAAAGACGCCTCTTCCTTTTTATGGGCAAATAAAAAAGGTCAAACTCTTATTGGGGATGAGAATTCTAGATTTGCTTCATAACTTTCGCCCACAAAGCACATGTATCTCGAACTGATTATAAGTGGCACGACTCTTGCATCCTGCCTTAGGTTATCTCGCCTACTAGGGGGATCAAAACGTTGAGAAGAAAAAAAGAATCATAAATAGTCTAGTCGTAACCAGCCTATTTACCACATCAGGTTAAAATGAGGAAGCCTAGATATCAAGTATAATAAAAGAATGCTGAAAAATTTAATCCGATGGGTGCTCATCCCCATTATTTTTTTACTAACGGCGATATTTTTGTCCATCATTTTTTTCTTTAACTCAGATATCAATCCGAACATTTTATCTCACAATGAATCTGCGAGTAAAATTATCAAAAAAAATAATATTATCTCCGGAAAATTTAAGGCGACTGATAATTACTTGGGAATAATCTCAATTAGATTTAATAAGGAAAATTTAAGCGGAGATTCTGTTTTTAAAATAAAAAATGTTCTTGACGATGATTGGTACCATACGGCCACTATTTCAGCCGTTCAATATTATATTTCACCATTTTATTCTTTTGGTTTTCCCGTTATTGAAAAGTCAGAAAATCAAGCCTATCAATTTGAGGTAAGACTCCTTTCCAAAAGTGGGGGATTATCTTTGAGTAAGCAAAATCCTGTCCTAGTCTCAAGCTATGCTTATCCGAAGGAAATCTTTTTCAAAAATCATAGTTTACTGGTTAGGTTTATTAGAAATAAAGTTTCTTACTATCTTCATGCCCAAGATTCGTGGAAAGTATTATTGATTTATAGCCTTCCATTATTTTTATATTTGCTTTATAATCTTTTACTTCATAAATTTATTTCTAATAAGGATAAGGAAAAAATCAGTAAACTTTTAAAATCTTTTACCAAACCGGGAATTCTTATTGCTATATCAGTAATGGCTGTCGATATTTTTGTCATCAGAAAATATGCCGACTCTACGACGATCTGGCTTACTCTACTTTGGATCATGGGAATAATTAGTTACCGGCTGGA
>Ga0051987_10000423_pt1 | contig 23176 bp, 26 predicted proteins | sample CryGey08umfilter_2_FD_58083 | JGI IMG/M metagenome (GOLD analysis project Ga0051987, IMG submission 58083) | Groundwater microbial communities from aquifer in Utah, USA - Crystal Geyser 4/10/14 0.8 um filter | ecosystem: Environmental > Aquatic > Deep subsurface > Groundwater | place: USA: Utah... | reverse complement strand
CCACCAGAGGTAACCCACTGAATACCACCCCAGATCATGTAGATGAGAATCATTAGGGCAGCAATGAGCATGACAAAGGTGAGAACAGAGCTGATGAGTCCACCAATGTTTTCAGCAAAACCCTTGCCTGTTTGTACTGTGCCACCAAGCTTTGATAACTCAGCAGTTCCTGCAAAGGCGGTGCCAGCGATAAATAACGATGTACTTATCAAGGATGTTTTGGCAACCATATTTGTGAGGGTATTTTTCATATTGAAAATTATTGTAGCATATTTAGCCCAAAGCAAGCCATCATCTAAAATTAAAAGTTAAGACCTCAATTCCTAAAAATACTTGTAAGAGTGAGAAGATGGCTACCACAGATGCCAAAACAATAATGCCAATCACCGACTGAGTGATTCTGCCACGGGAAGATTCTAGCTTTCCTGTGTCTCCACCAGAGGTAACCCACTCCATTGCACCCCAAATGAGATTGATGAGGACCATAAGGGCGGCGATGGTCATGGCGATAGTCAGAACTCGACTAACCATAACGCCGAGACCAACTTGGCTACTATTTATGTCTGCAATGGAATTTCTGCCTGGAAGTTTTTGCAAAGTTGCTTCTCCAAAGAGGTTTAAATTTGCTTGTGCTAGCTGGGTAAAATTATTAATCATAATCGTATTCTGGTGGAGGTTGGTCTGCTGATGGTCTATAAAGTTCCGTCGCAGATGGAAACGTCAGGTTTAAAATCGTAAAGTTGGTCCCAAAAAATAACTGGCTGACGTATGCGATGATTGTAAAAGAACTGACAAGAATGAACAAGCCAATGGCTGACTGTGTTAAGCGATTCCGGGCACTTTCAATTTTGCCACTATCACCACCGGCGGTTATCCACTCAATGCCACCTTGAAGAAAGAGGATAATTACAGCTAGGCCTCCAATAGTTATTGCGGAGCGCCAGAGAACGATAAAATAGTAAGTGAAGGTGACACCGCTGGCCGCCTTTGCTGAATCATCACCAAGAATACCAATGGTTTTGTTTTGAATTTCTGCAAATACAGTTGTAATTGAGAGAAAAAAAGGCACTAGGAAAGAGAGAATTTTTTTCATGATGTTGGAACCAGCTCTATTAACATTTTCGCAGGATTTAGGATATCAATACCAACTATTGTACCAATAATACCAACAATCCCATACGCTGCAACAATAATGACTAAGCCAATCGCTGACTGCATCATGCGATTTCGAGCTGTCTCAATTTTGCCACTCTCTCCGCCAGCAGTAATCCAGCTGAAAGCGCCAAGGATAAAGTTGACTATGAAGAAAATTGATCCAAGAACTGTGAGAATACCGAGCAGATTCGAGAAAAACTTTTCAAGGATTGTGAAGGCATTTGTAGAAGTAGCTGCGTCCTTTGTGTAGACGTTATCAACTGGTGCTTTGAAACTACCAAATTGCGCTAATTGTGAAGGAAGTTGCATAAGTTTCTAATAGTATACATTGCCTGCTACGGCGCGACCACTGCGCTATCAAGGGCGGTGATGAGTTGTGGATTCAAAATATATGCAGCGTTGCCAAAGAAAATCAGGCCAATGATGCCAGCGATGGCAAAGGCGCCGACAATGAGACTGAGGCCGACGGCAGACATAGTAAGTTTTTCTTTTACAGCGGTGAGGCCGTCATCGCTATCTGGTTTGGTAATATAAATGAAGGCTGCGGAAATAACATTAAACATCACCCAAAGACCGGCGATGATGGAGCCAAATTGGAGAACGCGGGAGAGGAAGAGGATGAGGCCGATACCCATTCCTGAGTTATCCGAACTAGCAATTAAAGCAAAAAGGTTGAGCTTTAATATTGAGTTGGGTGGCTTTACAGCACCAAGAACAGCCACACCCTCACCTCCACCGCACGATACTCGCCTTGCAGAAATCATCCCATAGGGGGGAGGATAGCTTGTAAACTCACACAATTTCCCATTAACGCATTGACCATCACTTTCACAGCCGTCGATTTTTATTGGACCAGTTTCTGCAGATGAGTTAGTTGGTAGTAATAAAGCTAAACAACTTAATAAAGTAACGAAGAGCAAGATTGAGAATTTTCCACCTATTTTCTTTTTCATAAACTGCCTATCGTCGGATTCAAAATAAAAGTAGCACTGCCAAAAAAGATTAAACCAAAGATGGCAGTGATTGTGTATGCAGTCACCAATAGAATTAGGCCAATGACGCTGTTTGTCATCATCTTGCTGACTTTTTCATTAGCGCTGGCGTCACCGTTTCCAGAGATATAAATATAAGCAGCTAAGAAAATGTTGATCACCACCCAAAGGGAGCCGACCACCATCAACAACTTTATGATCGTAGAAACAAAAACTAAAATGCCTATATCTCCACCTGTGGCATTGAAATTATCTACTGGAGCGGGCTTATCTATAGTGCCAATTCCTAAAGGATCGGAGGTAGTTGCTGCCGCTAACAAATTAAAAATACCCATATTTATAACCCCATGTTTACTCCAGTGAGGAGCTGAACAATTTGTACGATCCAGTATGCACTAAAAAGCAGGACGAAGCCAATGACTGCGGTAGTCGCCATTTTTTGTGCTTGTTCCATACCTTTTTTGCCCTGAGAAACAAATAAAAATCCTGCATAAAATGCATAAAGGAAAAGCAAAACCCCTGCGAGCACAAACAAATTTCTGACGATTAGATTAACAAGAAAAGCTGGTTCACTATAGACGCTTTTAATGGTTGTATTGTTGGAAAGTGTTAAGCATTCTCCCAGATCAATACTGGCTTCTTCACCCGCATCGCAGGCAGCGCGAACTTGTTTGATCAATGAGAACGAAGAGATCATAAGTGGTATTATACGACAATTACATGACAGACGAGAAGCGACTCATCAGCGAACTTAAACAAGGCAAGCCAAAGGCGGTCCGCAAGTGGTTCAAAACATATCATGATCGATTGTTGCGATTGGTTTTGCAACGCATATCTCAAGAAAAAGACGCTGAAGAACTAGTCCAGGAAACATTTCTTAATGCTCTAAAACAAATTCCTCTGTTTAGGGGAGACTCAAGTCTTTGGACTTGGATGGTATCAATAGCTCGTCATGAAATAGCAGATTTCTATCGAAAAAAATATGCCAAGCGGGCACTTCGCACCGTACCGCTTGGTGATTTGGTCATTGCTACAAAAATTTATGATTCATCTGAAGTTTCAGAGATTGTGATGCGTTGTTTGGGCGATATGAAAGCTGAATCTGTTGAACTTCTGAAGCTCAAATATATAGATCGCAAAAAAATCTTTGATATAGCCGAAGATCTTGATCGGAGTGTCAAATCAATTGAGTCAGAACTCTTTAGAGCTCGGAATGAATTTCGCGCTCTTTATCTAGCTTATGAAAACGAATAATTTTCTTAAAAAACTTGAAGAAGAAGCTGCTTTGCAGGCCAAGCTATCGACCACGAGAATATTCCCGAGAGAACTCGACGCTCTTACCTCATTTATTGGTAGAAATTCATGGCAATTTGTTTTGGTTTTATCAGGATTAACTGCTTTGTTAATAGAGCTTCTAGGTTTTCTAGTAAGAACTGGGCCCAAGTGAAGAAAGATCAGCTTTTCTCATTTCTCTATGCGCTCGGAAAAATTACCCTGGGTTTACTTCTACATCCTTATCAAACCATGCAGTCGCTGATTCGTGAAAGAGCTTTTATCTGGATGGCGTTACTGCCAAGTGCGGTTTTTGTGGGAGCAAAAATAATTTGGTTTTTCGTTCTAGTTCCTATGGTCCGCTTCGCTTTTTCCTGTTCAGTTTCAAGTTTCTTTGGTTGCGAACTAATTCCATTTTTCGCCAACTGGTTAGTTTTATTTTGTATTTATTGGCAAGTGATGCTTTTGTATTTGCTTTTGAGGTTTAGTTTGGCTTTTAGAGACTAGAGAAAGCGCGACTTTGGTACTTACCTTTTTTCATATCAGAACTAAAAGTTAGTTTTAGACTAACCTCTGGTTCAGATACACTCATTATTTGAGATTTTGTCAAGCAGTCTAGCGTGATTTGATGGGGAAGTTGCGACTAATATATATCAGCTTCACTGCAGAGTTTCTGGAATTGCGTGTTTCAGATGAAAAAATCGACTAAGTTAGTGTGCCAAACATTGAAAGCGCCAGACAAAGTAGAGAAAGAGCGGGGTTCTTGAGAATGCATTGGGGAAATGGATGTGGTCCAATTGCAGTGTTACAAAAATTGAACGAGATGGTTCCTCCGGGAGCGATAAAAGCTGGAAATAGACAACATGAAAAACACAGAACGAACAAAAATCAAGAACATTGATCGAGTTATTCTGGTTAACGACCAGGACGAAGTTATTGGTCAGATGGATAAAATCGAGGCTCATCGTGGAAAAGGGAAGCTACACAGAGCCATTTCAGTTTTTTTATTTAGAAAGATTGCTAACGAAACACAGCTACTTATTCAACAGAGAAGTGCCAAAAAAATAGTCGGTGCTCATCAGTGGGCCAATACTGTTTGTGGCAATGTCCGCCCCAATGAAACATATGAAGAGTGTGCGAGAAGAAGATTGGAGGAAGAGCTCGGAATTATTGATCCGCAGCTAATTCTTGCTCCAGCTAAAAAATTCCAATATCAGGTGAAGTGTAACGATGAATTTAGTGAAAATGAAATTGATCAGGTGTTTACAGGTTGGTTCGATGGGGAACTAAATATAAATCCGGATGAAGTTCAAAAAATCGATTGGGTTAACTGGCGGTCTTTACAAAATGGCAACCACAAAGACCTCGATTATAATTGGGCGCCGTGGTTTGAGATAATGCTAGAGTTTGCCAGAGAAATTTATGAATAAAGAAAAAGAGCCATCTATAAGATTCGGAGCAATAGCGGTTGTTATTGGTCCTGATGGTCAGTTTGTCTTTTTTGATTCTCATGCAGAAAATGGAAATAAGTTGGACTGGGACGGAGAAAAATATAGACCAGTCAATGACAATTTAGAAATGGTTTCAGGTGCAAATAATGATTCATTGTTTGCTCAAGACGACGCAATTATAACGTTGCTAAGAGAGGTAAAAGAAGAAAGAGGTATAGAAATTAATAGAGATCAAATTTCATCAAGAATTGGCTGGATTTCAGCTCATCAGCAAAGAGGTGATGAAGTACTAGCTTTTAACACCTCTGTTCATATTCTACGAGTAACCCAAGAACAATTAGATAGAATCTCACAAAATGGTTCAGAAATTATCTCAATGTCAAAAGAGGAAGCCTTGATTGCTTTAGAAAACAACAAATCTGCTTTCCGCCCATCCGTCAGGGAAGCAATAAAATTAGTATTACAAAATTAAAATTTATGTCTATGATCTCTTCCATCACCCTCATCAAAATCGGCGGCTCCTTAATCACCGATAAAAATAAACCGTACACAGTGAGAAAACAGGCCTTGGCCACGATCGCCGCTGAGGTAAAGAAAGCGACTGAGAGCGGACAGAGGCTAATTCTTGGTCACGGAGCTGGTTCATTTGCCCATATTCCTGCGAAAAAATATCAGACACACAAAGGTTTGCAGAATGAGGAAAGCCTAAAAGGATTCGCTGAGGTTGCCGCCGCCGCGCGCGAACTAAATGGCATTGTTATGAAGGCGTTGATTGACGCTGGAGTCTTAGCTGTTTCAGTAAGTCCTTTGAGCATGATGACTGCCGATAATTTTGAGCTTGGAAGCATGTGGACAAACAGCATCGAGAAACTTTTAGAACTTGGTCTTCTGCCTGTAGTATATGGTGATCCAATCGTCGATTTAGTGAAAGGCAGCACCATTTTTTCTACAGAGCGCGTTCTTGGATATCTTGCTCTTGATCTTAGAGCTAAGGGATACGAAATTGAACGCGTTATTCATTGCGGTCAAACAAACGGCGTTTATGATCTCGAAGGTAAGACTATTCCTTTGATTAATTCTTCGAATTTTTCGACATATAAGCAGGCTATCGGTGGATCTAGTGGAGTTGATGTGACTGGAGGCATGGTGCATAAGGTGGAGGAGACGCTTTCTTTGGCCCAGCAAGGAATTCCAGGAATTATTATTGATGGCATAGAGCACGGCACTCTCTCGCAGGCGATTCGAAATGAACCAGTAATAGGCACAAAAATTGAAAATTAATTATGTCCAAAAAAAACTCTAATCCTATTCCAGCTCACGTCGCCGTTATTTGTGATGGCAATAGGCGTTGGGCGAAAAGCCACGGCTGGGATGTGATTAAGGGTCATCAGTATGCTCTAGATGTTATTTTTGAGCCTCTGGCTGACAAAGCTGCAGAGATGGGCATAGGCTTTCTTACTTTTTGGGTTTTTAGTACCGAGAACTGGAATCGAGACAAGAGGGAAGTCGAAGCCCTGATGAATATGTTTCGCAAGGTTTTTGACGAACAAGTGGCGCGTTTTAACGAAAAAAATATTCGCGTCAATCATATCGGCGATCTTGATGGTCTGCCGGGAGATATCCAACAAAAAGTTCGCGATGGAGTAGAAAAAACTAAAGATAATACTGGCCTTACTCTAACCTTCGCCATGAATTATGGCGGTCATGATGAACTCACAAGAGCTATTAAGAAGATTGCTGCTGAGGCTATGGCGCGCAAGGTGCTGCCAGAAAATATCGACGAGAAACTTATTTCCGATCATCTCGATACGGCTGGAATGCCAGAGCCTGACCTGATTATTCGCACCAGTGGAGAACAAAGACTTTCAGGCTTCATGTCTTGGCAGAATAATTATGCCGAGTTTAGTTTCCCGAAATTTCATTTTCCAGAGCTGACCCCAGAAAAATTTGAGGGTGTAATAAAAGAATATGGTGACCGCAAGCGTCGTTTTGGAGCTGGTTAAAGAATGGTAATTCCGAAAATCACCTCGACAATTTGCATTATCCAATAAGAGACGAAGAGCAGTAAGAAACCGACTATCGCGGCAGTGGCGCGCTGTTTCCCGGCGTCAAGAGATTTTTCACTGGATGCTCCTGCCAGCATTTCAAACCCTGCCCAACTAAGCATGGCAAAGAGAATGAGTCCAGCCAAGGGGAAGGCAAAGAGGAGGATGCGCGAAATAAAGCCTCCGGGACTTTTTAGTGTTTTAGCATATTTGCTAGCTGATCCATCGGCGTTTCCCATGAGAAGAGGATTAAGTTCATTAAATTTTTCTGAGGTAAGGTTGTCGACTATGCTGTCGCTTGGGGGTTCTTCTGGATTTTCTTCTGTTTCACCACCACCACCTCCGCCAGGAAGGGGGTCTGGATCTGATTTAGGACAAAGATCCATTGAATCAGGAGAGCAACATACAGTTGGATCAACACCACAAGATTGGGCTCCTGAAATTTTTTGATTTGCACTATTTTGACAAGTAGCCATACTTGCGTTCCAAGTTCCGCAACCAAAAGCTTGGCTAGTTGGACAGGTGCCTCCAGAAGCTTGCAAATAACCTACGGAGCAACACTGACGTTGACTTGCATTAATTTCTGTTCCTGGACAATCTTGCGCTTCCCCAAATTCATACTCTGTTCCATCTACAGCAATACAAAGATTTGACCCGACATATGTCACTCCACAGTAGTGATCTGGGTTATTTGTATCAACATCTCTTGGTTTTACCGCATATTGTCCAACTTCACATAATGACCTTGTTGTATCTGTAGAAAACAGCGAAACATTATATGTTAAATCCTGCAGACTTTCGTTGCTGAGCAAGCCACTGTTTGTGAGTAAAAATGTCAATTGGTATCTAGCAGCATCTTCTGCGACCGTCAATTTGTTTGTTTCAAATTCTTTCCCTTCGCTTGACTTAATTTTTAAATAATAGCCAGGATGGGATTCGCTGGTTCTTAGATTCAGGACAATTCTTTTGCTGGATGTTCCTTCTATTACATCATCTAGACCCTCAGCGCTTGTTATTGCAACACCACCAGCGCAAGAAATCGATCCAGGGGGAAGGGGGTCATTTGCCACTTCGTTTAATGCATCGTAGTAATCTTTTTCAGCTTGGCTGGAAAAAACATAGTAGCTACCAATCCCACAAGATGGGTCAATTCCAAATGAAAAATTTAGGCCTAGGGCTCTGTCCGCATTAAAAGTTATTCCATATCCAAGCTTGTTTTGCGCATCGAGAGAATTCAGTCCTTTTTCGGGATCAATATCAAAGGTCAGATCATAAATTTGCTCGCCACTTGGCGTGCGTCCTCCATCAACTCTCGCAACTTCTCTTGATTCAAAATTATTGTTATTTTGTGGCTGAATTGTTAAGTAGTAGCCTCTAAAATTTTCTTTTGTAAGAATTCTTAGTTTAATTTGTTTGCTAGACGCCCCGTTTATTTCATTTTTGATTTCTTCGATGTTTTGGACTGTCATTTTATTTCCACAGCTGAGCGGTGTCGTACTAGCGTCTGCAAATACTAAATCGGGTTTAATTAGAAGCACGAACGCAAACAGAAAAAATGTAAGTAAAGTTTTGTTCAGTATTTTCATGACGTTCCAAAGCCCGGAATACGAAGAATATCAAAGCCGATAAACTGAAGAATGGTTACAGAGAAGATGATAATTAGGAGTCCGACGATGGCGGATGTAATCATTTCTTTGGCTTGTTCTGCGCGCTTTGGATCACCCTGGGATGTGGTGATCAAGAATCCTCCTGCGAGTGTCATGATTAGTGAAACCCCGCCACCAATACCGAGTCCAAGTTTGACAAGGCTTTGAACGATCGAGGTCGGTTCACGTTTGATGCAGCCGATAGCTGTCCAGACTCCAGCACTTTCATTAGGGTTTTCTTTTGTGATGCCTGCGCAGCTTTCGCACTCTGCTCGTGCTTTTGGTGATGAAACTTGACTACAGAGTTTGAAAGATTCTATTTTTCCATTAAAATCACCCTGGTTGCTAGGAGGTGTTTCACTACACAAAGAAGGGTCACAAGCCTTGCCTCTTACTACAAAGGTTGATTGGCAGTTGCCAGCAAATTCGTTCCCCCCTATCTTTGGAGGTCCAATGCTGTAGGTTCCCGATCCAAGGCTTGGACTGAGTATTCCACCAATAATTGGATCTTCTAAATGACCATCAATGATTTTTACAGGGCGATCTGTGCACCACCAAAAGCCGCTAAGTCCGCATTTTAAAGTAACGTTTCTCTTGTTTTCAATAATTTGTCCATTCGACTTTAGATCGCCATTGGCAATAATAATAGGTGATTTATCATCAATACACCCATTATTAGTGGTGTAACACTTATTTTCTTCTGGAATTCCATCACCATCTTTGTCAAAGGTTTTGACTTGATAAATGTCAAATGCTGAACACGTAAGATTTTCATTGCGAATATTAATTTTTCCAACCCTACAGACGCCATCAGAAAGTGAGCCTCCGGAGCCATCATAAAGCCAGATTTGTTTGGTGTCTATCCAGCCGATCCAGTCATCATAAGATAAGTCTTTGGTGGATAGCGAAAAGACCATTGTCTGGTCAATGCTTGTTTTTTGAACAAGCTCGCTTGCAGACTCCGCAGCGATATCTGCTCTGCCGTTGTCCCAGACGACGAGTCGGTAACTTCCAATTGGAATATAAGGAGAATAAATAGAAATTTTATAGTCTTCAGCCCCCTGATCCAAAGATAAATTTCCTTCATCTATTGTTATATTCACCCCTGTTATCTGTGCCTCGTACTGATCTCCAGAGCAATCTTCTGCCAAAACCATTGAACTCGCCGAAAAAAACAACCCCACTGCCAGGAAAACAATGAAAATTTTCTTAAAGCGTGATATTGAAGGTAAATTCATAGGAATAACGATAGATTTCTTTCATTATTGTACCCCATCTCGAGCCACCAGTGGTACACTGTTTACATCATGTGGCGACGTTTTTTTGTCAGCATATTTCTTGAGGCAGTGCTGGCAACAGTCTTAAGTGGGGGGATTTTTCAGATTCTGCCTGTCTGGGCTGACGAAGTCGCTGATCTCCAGAAGCAAATTGACGAACTTGAGAACCTGAAAAACATGTCAGAGTCGGCGACAAAGCCTTTAGTAGAAGAACTTAAGGGTTTAGAAAATCGCATAAATACCGCTCGCGCTGGTATCATCAGAGCTAAAACAGAGGTTGCCGCTCTGGCTAAAAACATCGATGGTCGCGAGCTTGACTTGGCTCTCCAGTATCAGATCCTTTCAGAGCGCGTTCACGTCCAGTACAAAAGAAGCCGCCAGCTAAATCCGCTCCTTATCTTCTTTGCCGGTGGCGATGCTAGCGCTGTCGCTAAGGATCTTGCCTACCAGTCGGCTGCCAAGGTCAGAGACGATAAGCTCATTACCGATATCAGTTCTGACATCTCAGGTCTGGAGGCCGACACCGTCGCTCTTGAAAATAAACAAAAACAACTTGCTGCTCTAGAAATTCAGCTTGATGAACAAGCGCAGTTTTTTCGCGGAGAAATCGGTAAGGCGAAAGATTATCAAAAAGATCTAACAGGCAAAATTGCTTCTCTTTCAGCCAAGCAGCAAGAAATCTTAGCGGCCAGATCAGGAAGCTTCACTGCCAGTATTGGCGATAGCGAGCTAGCTGATGATTTTAATGCTTCGATTAAAGGTTTTCGCGATTCAGCCCCGAGCGGCTACTTCGCAGTTTTTTCCTTCGGTGCTTATACCCACAGAAAAGGCATGAGTCAGTATGGAGCCAGAGGTAGAGCCCAGAATGGCCAGAACTATAAACAAATTCTGCAGGCTTATTATGGCAAAGAACCCGTTGGCAAAAATACCGATGGCAACATCAGGGTTAGCGGCTACGGAGAAATGAATTTTGAGGAGCAGTATCTCTGGGGTATAGCTGAGATGCCGTCGAGCTGGCATGCAGAAGCCTTAAAGGCCCAGGCAGTGGCCGCCAGAACTTATGCTTACCGCTATATCGAACAGGGAAAAGAAATTTGCACAACAGAGGCGTGCCAAGTTTTTTCAAAATCAAAATCTGATAATGCTCCAGAAGCCTGGAAACAAGCAGTGAGGGATACAAGAGGCCAAGTGCTTGAGGATGTAGTCACTTTTTATGCTTCGACGCATGGTGCCTTCACTACCACTGCTGGCTGGGACACGACAGATGGAAATGGCGGCGGCAACTTCATCGACAAGTCATTTGAGAAATTAGGCGGTTCTCCTTGGCTATACAAAGCTTGGTACACCCAAGGTTATAGCTCTAGTAGTGATAAGTGTGGCAGAAGCAATCCTTGGCTCTCTCCCGAAGAGATGGCAGACATTATCAATGCAGCCAGATTCAGAGACGACCGAGTTACGCCAGTTAGCACTTCTTGCTGGGGAGGCAATCCTTACTCACATGAGGAATTGCGACAAAAAGCCAACGGACCTTCGAGTGTGTCATCGGTCTCAGTTAGTCAGGGCAATGGCACCACCAACGAAGTTATTTTCCAAACCAATATTGGTGAGATTCGCCTCAGCGGCTCTGACTTTAAAACTGCCTTTAATGTCCGTGCTCCAGGACGTTTATCAATTCCCCAAAAAAGTTTTTCATTCTTTAATATCGAGCATAAATAGTGACACCACTTAAACAACTTTCCCTTCAGCATTTTCGGACACATAGCCAGCTATCGCTTGCTTTTAAAAATCAAATCACGGTTATCAGCGGTCCCAACGCCAGTGGCAAAACTTCAATTTTAGAAGCAATTAACTTACTCGCCACAGGTGAGAGTTTTAGAGCTAAAAAAATAGCAGAAATGATCTCATTCGGCTCTGATCTCGCCCGGGTCAGGGGCAGAGTCTCAGAAAACGAGGGCGAAACCCTGGATCTTGAAATTATGCTCACCCACGGAGTCATTCAGGGAAAACGAACTCCGCATCGCCTTTTTCGGGTCAATGAAGTAGCTCGTCAAAAACGCATTGCCACGCATCGATTCTTCACCACTGCTTTCAGACCAGAGGACTTGCGCTTGATTGAAGGCTCACCATCAAGACGACGCGGATTTTTAGACACAGTTTTATCGTCAGTTCACCCGGATTACGAGAGAAGCTTACGAGTTTACGACCAAACCCTCAGAAGACGGAATAAGCTTCTAGAACAAGTCAGAGCTGGAGAGCAGTCAGCCAATGTTTTGAGTTACTGGGATGTAAATATGCTAAAGCACGGCATAGTTTTACAAAAAGCCCGGACAGACTTTGCCGCCGCTTGCGCCGGGGTGGCATTCCCCAAACAATTTACGATTGAGTACTTGCCATCGATTATTTCCGAAGAGCGCCAAGACGAGTATCGTGCCAAAGCCATTGCGGTGGGGCACTCGCTCATTGGTCCCCACAAAGATGACTTTGCCATCCATCTGCAAACGCAAATTAACCAATTTGAGCTTTCCGCCTATGGCTCGCGCGGTCAGCAGCGCCTAGCGGTTTTGTGGCTGAAGCTTTGTGAGCACGCTTATGTTCAAGAAAACTCCGATAGTGAACAAATCCTCCTCCTCGATGATATTTGGTCGGAGCTTGACGATGAAAGCCAGGCGATTATAGAGCCACTTTTTCGTAAGCAACAGACTATTGTCACCACCACCAACGAAGAACTGGCAGAAAAATTGACCGCAGCTCACGTGACTCTCGGTGTAGAATAACCAAAATGAATACTTCTATTTCTCCAACCATTGCCGCATATCTTCAGCGCCTAAAACTTCCAGAGAAATATTCTCACAAAGGTCAAAATGGCAAGCTCTTGATCATTGGTGGTAGTGAGCTTTTTCACGCGGCTAGCAAGTGGAGTCTTGACGTGGCCAGTAAGTTTGTCGATATGGTTTTTTATTCTTCAGTGCCGAGCAATAACGTTTTGGTTCAGGCCGCCAAACAGGAATTTTGGAATGGTTTGGTTGTCGAAAGAGAAAATTTGGCTGATTATATAGATGAAGCCGACTGCATTTTAATTGGTCCAGGCATGGAGAGAAGCGAAGAAACAACCAAAGTTACCAACAAATTATTGGCAAAGTATCCAGAAAAAAAGTGGGTGATTGATGCTGGAGCCTTGCAGATGATGAGTCCAGAACTAATCCCTAAAAATAGCATCATTACGCCCCACGCCGGAGAACTGGAGCGCCTACTTGGTGTTGTCGCCCGCCAGTCTTTAGATTCGCCAGCAGGTCCAAAGCTTAACGAGCTCGAGCCGCTTTTGGCTAAAGGCACAACGGTTCTTCTTAAAGGTCCCACCGACTATATTTATCACAGAAATGAGTTAGTAACTGTTGAGGGTGGCAGTCCAGGGATGACCAAGGGTGGTACCGGTGACGTTCTGGCTGGAGTTGTGGCCGCACTTTTCTGTAACCATGACGCTATGACGGCGGCGGTGATTGGCAGCTTTGCCAATAAGCAGGCTGGAGAAGAGCTCCATTCCAAGTTTGGACCGCTCTTTAATGCTTCCGATTTGGTTCATGCCGTTCCGAAAGCATTGTGGGATTCTTTTAAGTCTTTTAAAAATTAATTTTACATTAACAAAAAGTATTTTAAGGGCACTTTGACAACGTTATTTTTTAGGATTAACTCTGAATCACAGACAACTAATCCGTATTTGCCACCAAGTTTTTTCAAAGTGGCTTCAGCTTGATTAGTTAACTTTTTGCCATAACCAACTTCTATAGGAATTTTTTGATTCGATAAACTTAACAGAAAATCGGCTCCACCTTTGGAGCTGTCATAAAAAATTGGAGAGGTGTTTTTGTCAGAAAAATTGCGGTATAGAGTTAAAGCCACGACATCTTCCATGTATTTTCCTTTGTGATTTAAAAACGCATTATCACCCTCAACTATTGAAAGCAGAGCATATCTTATTGCCGGAGTCATAAAATGATATTTTGAAGGCTTGCGGACTTTTTTGTATGTTGAACCGTAAGGATAAACACGAATTAACACCTCGGCCTTTTCCAGACATTCAAGTATGTTTGCCAGAGTAATTAGTGAAATTCCTCTTAGACTCTTTGTCACACTGGTTAAACTAACTTCACTACTTCCAGCCACTAAAAGCAATATATTTTTAACTGACGATAGCGTGCTTGTGTCAAAACTTCCAAGCTCCGATAAATCCCGCTCTATTACTCGATCAATTAACTGATTAGTCAAAGCATATATATGCTGGTCACTTTTAATAGTAAGAGAAAATGGCATGCTGGAAAATCTCAAGTATCTATCAATTTCAAGTGACTCAATACCTAGCCAATACTTTTTTATTTCTGAATCCAGTTCGGCAAGCTTGGTATAACATTCATCGGCATTTGCGCTGTACATAATTGCTTGTTTTATTTTTTCAGGTAGGTCTTTTACAGGCACCTTAACGCTTGCGACCTCATCTCTAAATGACTCGTATTTCGTTTTCAACAACATATACTCTACGAAGTTCATGGGGTAAAGTTTTTCAAAAACTACTCGACGAGCTAGATCAGCTGTTGATCGGAGTGACAAAGCAGAAGAACCAGTGCAGACGACAAATACTCTTTTTGAATGATCGTATAGGGTTTTAAGAACACTAGTCCATTTTTTGTCAAAATGGATTTCATCGATAAATAGGAATATATCCTCTTTGCTCTTTTCAAATGAGATATCTAGAATTTTTTGATACTCTTCTAGCACTGTGAGGAGGTCAGATCCGAGCTCATTTACAATTTGATCAGTAGAAATATATAGAATATTTTTCCCATTTTGCAAATAATTCGCCAAGTAAAGTTGGGCTAGCAAGGTTGTTTTTCCTACGCCTCTAAGTCCAGGGATACCAACAATTCTCACTTCTTGTTCTCCGGCCACAAAATTATCAATCAATTGTTTTACTCGATCATACAAATCTCTGGTCAGGTATTTGTTGCCCCGAGCATCTTCGGTATATGACCGCAGAAGGGAGGGAGATCTACTTATTTGATTTTGAAGATATTGGTGGATTTGATTATTATTCATAGTTCTCTATCGTGTTTAAAAATGATAGTAACATATATTACTATAATAGTCAACTATAACTGTAACGCGCTCGAGCCTTTTTCCAGGCTAAAAATAGCAAAATCTCTGTTTGAAATAGTATTGATCTTCCTTTCTCTCAACATTTTCTTGCAAAATTTGCGATAATGGGCGAGAATAACGCCGCAAATGTACGAACCAAAATTTACCATCTCTAATAATATCCTGACTTACATCTCGAAAATCGAGTCTGCGCGGGCGATGATCGATCATGCTCCTCTGGTACCGAGTTGGGAAGCTAAGTTTCGCGACGACGCCTTTTCTCGCACCGTTCACTACGGGACAAAAATTGAAGGAAACGATCTGACCGAAGAGCAAGCCCAGCAAGTAGTTCGTCTGGGAGATTTTGTTGATTCAGAGGATGTGGCCAAAAAAACTGGCATCATCGCCAGAGACCGAGATATTCAGGAAGTAATTAATTATCGCAACGTCATCGACTGGATCGACAAGCAACAATCGCCAAAATATGAGCAACTGATCACGGAAAAGACGCTGAAAACCTTGCACAGATTGACAATTTACAAACTCATCGACGAAAAATACACGGGATCTTATCGTGACAAGCAAGTCATAGTTGAGAGCGCCAGAGGAGGTGGAATTGTTTTTCGCCCACCAGTCTCGATGGAAATTCCTTTCCTGATCGAAGATTTTTTCAAATGGGCTCAGAATACCAAGACCCAGAGTGCCATTCATCCAATCTTAAGAGCCGCTATCACTCACTACCAGCTTGTCTACATTCATCCTTTTATAGAGGGGAATGGTCGTACGGCGCGCGCCTTAGCCACACTAGTCCTGACTTCACTTGGTTATAACTTCAAGCGCTTTTTCTCGCTGGAGCAGTACTTTGACAGCGATGTTGATGCTTATTACAATGCTTTGCTCTCAGTCCAACAAAACCCAGAAATTGATCTAACTTATTGGCTTGAGTATTTTTGTTATGGTGTGGCTCTGGAGATCGACAAAATTCAAAGTCAAGTCATGAGTCTCTCGCGCGATCTGAAACTTAAAAAACAACTCGGTCGTCAGGTAGCTTTATCAGAGCGCCAGATTATTTTACTCGAACTCTTCCAGCGACAAGAAAGAGTTACTTCCGATGACGTCCAGAAAGTTTTGCCCCAAATCTCGGTCGACACAATCTTGCGTGACATGAAAGACCTGATTAGCAAGGGGATTATCAAAAAAGAAGGTGTGACCAAGGGTGTCCACTACACTTTGGACGAGTAGCGCATGTTGTTTTCTGAATTCGCTTTTTTTCTGTCTTGCCTAGAAGCACTTTCGAGTCGGTTGGCTATGACGGAAGTCCTTGCCGAGTTGTACACGAAACTTAGTCAAGAAGAACTTAAAGAAGCAAGCTACCTTCTCCAGGGTTCGCTAGTCCCTCCATATCAATCTCTAGAATTTCAAATTTCCAATAAGCTTGTTATTCGCTCTTTAGCACAACTTCAGGCAAAGCAGGAAAGTACTGCGACCAATTTATTTGGAGAGTCAGATGCGACAGGCTCAGAGTTGCAAGTCAGCGAGCTTTTCATAAAGACTGGCGATATTGGCACTGTGGCAGAGAAAGTTTCAGAAAAAGTTAAAATTGATAAAAAACTGACTCTGCTTGAGGTTTTCAGTCGGCTGCGGCTAATTGCTGAAGCCTCCGGTGATGGTTCACAAGCCCAGAAAGTCAATCAGTTGGTGGCTTTGTTTTCAGATCTAGAGCCAATCTCAAATCGCTACATTGCCCGGATTGTCATTGGCAAAATGAGATTGGGTTTTAGCACCATGACTTTGCTAGACGCTTTGTCGTGGGCAAAAAATAAATCAAAAGAGGAAAGTAAAGTTCTTGAAAATGCTTACCAAAAAAAAGCCGATGTTGGCGCCCTGGCCCAAGTTTACTTAGTTGCCAAAACAAAAGAAGAGCGAGATCGGGCCTTGGCAAATTACTCTGTCAGTTTTGCGGTACCAGTCATCCCGCAGCTTTGTCAGCGTCTTCACTCTGCGGAAGAAATTATCGAAAAATTAGGCGAGGTTTTTGCCGAACCAAAATACGATGGCCTGCGCATCCAGCTCCACATCTCCACTGACACTAATGAAGTCCATGCTTATACGCGAAGTCTAGAAGACGCTACTCACATGTTTCCAGAATTAGCTGTGCTTCCGAAAGCTATCTCAGCACACACCGTCATTCTTGATGCTGAGGCGATTGGCTATGATCCAGACACAGGTGTGCTTTTGCCATTTCAGGACACAATCACCCGCAAAAGAAAACACGACGTGGCTTCGAAAGCAGACTCGGTGCCGATCAGATTTTATGTTTATGACGTCATGCTCATTGATGGTGAGTCACTTATTGATAAACCTCTTGAGGAGCGCAAAAAACGCTTGCTTTCACTTTTTTCGAACTCGAAAACCCTGACTCATTCTCCAGTCTTAAGAACCAAGAACGCGGCTGAACTACAGCGCTTCCATGAAGAGCAATTACGTCTTGGCTTAGAGGGCGCGGTCGTTAAGCAAGTAATGTCTCCTTATCAAAGCGGCCGAAAAGGTTGGTATTGGGTGAAGATAAAAGAGGCGGCGGGTACTCGTGGCAAATTAGCAGATACTTTGGACTGCCTTGTTTTGGGCTATTATCCAGGCCGAGGCAAAAGAACTCAATTTGGTGTTGGCGCGTTTCTAGTCGGTGTTCTAGATGGAGACAAAGTTAGAACTATTGCGAAAATTGGCACAGGACTTACTGATGATCAGTTTAGAGAGTTAAAAAAACGCTGTGATGAACTAAAAACTTCCGTGAAGCCAGAGGCCTACGACGTGCCGAAAGATTTGTTTCCAGGAGTTTGGTGTTTGCCCGGGCTTGTGACCGAGATCGCTGCCGACGAGCTGACCCGCTCTCCCATGCACACGGCTGGACTGGCCTTGCGCTTCCCACGCCTGGTTCGGTTTCGCGATGATAAAAAGTGGAGGGATGCGACGAGCGTTTCGGAATTAGGGGATTTTTAAAAATTGAATTATTTGCTCAGAAAGTTTGTCAACTGCATTAAGTGGCGCTATGTGATTTGAGTTAATGGCAACTGTCTTAGTCTTACGAAGTTCCCTAAAAGTCTTTTCTTGATATCCCTTTGGAAGTATGTGATCGTATTTTCCGTACAAAATTAACGTTCTCTTATTATCAATCAACTCTGTCTGAGTGTTTTTATAACTAAAGCAACCAAGCCAAAATGCAAAAAATACTGGGGGCGTAAGACGGAAAATCTCTGTTAGGATTCTAGGCAAGTAAAAATCTCCTGTGTTTTTGAAGCGAAGAAATGATTCAGTACTAACTTCAAATCCAGGTTTTTTGTTTTTTGTTAACCATCTGACAATGCCGTAGAGTCTAGAAGGTTTTGCAACAAAGCTTAATTGTGTTTTTATAGATGAACAAATAAGAATTTTCTTTGCATTTCTTAAAGTTGGGTGCAAGGCAACTGCTTCTTGAATGATAGAACCTCCGAGGCTGTGTCCCACTAGGGTAAGTGAGAGATTTTGGTCAAGATGAGATGAAACTAAAAGCAAGTCGTTGCTCAGGACTCTAACTAAGTCAATTCCATCTTTTGGTAAACTGCACTCAGATGCTCCATGACACCTGAGATCAAAGCTCACACACAAAGTGTCGGGTAACTTCTCCAAAATTTGCTCAATAACTTCTTCCCAAGCTCTTGCTCCAGAGCCAATGCCGCCAACGAAAATGATCGCCCGAGTGAATTGATTGTTGGTGCAGTGATAAACGGCATTGATACCGTCAGAAGTGAAATGACTTTTTGTTAACATTATTATCTTAGTAATTGTGTTCTAGTCTAATGAGTCAGTTAGTTTTTTCACTATCTTTGTTATTTCTTTTCGCTGTCTTATAGTGGCTGTTTTTATGAATGTTGAAACGTTATGAAGAATAGAACGTTCTTTTTCTGAAAGTTGATCATAATAAGAACCACCTTCCATTGGATAATTATCAACTTCTAATATGTCTTTCCCTCTGAGGAATTTGAGCAGAAGTGGAGCAACTGTCCTCATCGTACTAAGCGTGCCGCTAGCCTTCATCCGACGAAGTGAATAGAAATAATATGGATCTCTAAAAATAGAAAAAATATATCCAGAATCGCTGGCTTCTTTAGTGAATTTTCCATCTTCAGCATACTTGATTTTTTCATCAAAACTAATTATTTTTAACACAGTTTTTCTGCAGCCAATAAATGCTCCCAGCGCAGCTTCCTTCCCAAGTTTTAAAAATATTTCTGTGCCAATATTTATTAATTGTTCAATGGTTTTGTCTAGCCTATCATTGGATTTTACCCTAACCCAAAGTGTGAAAATGTCTGTAGTTGGAGACTTGGCAATTCGATATCTTATTCCATCTAACAAATATTCTGGCAGCCGATTATCAGCATCCATGAAAATGATCCAGTCAGCTTTAGCCATTTTCCCGCCGACGTTTCTTTGATGAGAAACGTTTCGCTTTTTGACAACTCTGACTCTAAGATTTATTTTTTTGGAAAACTTTTTTGCTTTAAGAACTGTTTTATCTTCGGAGCTGCCATCCACAACAATTACCTCAAAGTCATTAGCTGATTGTTTGGAGAGGTCCTCCAAAAGGTTGGGTAGGTATTTTTCTTCGTTAAGAGCAGGGATGACGATTGTGAAGGTAGGTTTTGTTTTTGGCATATGCAACAGGATGTATTATAGCCTGACTGATACAATGACGGTATGCAATTGATAATTGGGCTTGGAAATCCGGGAAAAGAATACGAAGAGACTAGACATAATATAGGCTTTACTGTTGTTGATATCATAGCTGCTAAAGCAAACAAAAAGTTTGTTTTATCAAAAAAACTCCACTCACAACTTTGTCGCTTAAATACAGATGTTTTTCTGGTAAAGCCCGAAACATTTATGAACGCTTCGGGTCGGGCTGTCCAGGCTGTGGCTGCCTATTATGGAGTGAGCAATTTTGAAAATATTTATGTTATTCATGACGATCTTGATCTCGTTGTGGGAACAAAAAAAATCCAGTTGGGCACCGGCCCAAAGATCCACAATGGTCTAAGTTCTATCTATGAGCATCTAGGTACTGAAAGTTTTTGGCATGTGCGCATTGGCATTGATGGACGCGCTGGTGATCGATTGATTCCGAGCAAGAATTATGTGCTGCAACCATTCGCTGCAGCTGAACGACCACTGATAGATAAAACAATTTCCGAAGTCACTAAAGAACTTGTAGCTCGCACGATGCCAGCGGGTTTGTTACCATAGGGGAGCATGCCGAGATTTAGATCCTATCACCTTCATCTTCCCCACCTTCAAGTCGATCGCCAAAAAGATCTTCTAGTGCTTTATTTCATAAGAGTAGCCAGAGATTTTGTAAATCAAACTACTTTCTTCTTCATGCCGATTTTTCTTTATATGACTGGTCAACAACTTTTAGAAGGCCTCAGTTTTGTCTCAACGCCTTTGGAGGCGGGTTTTTTAGTGATTGCTGGTTATTATTTGATCGCAAGACTAGTGATGATGCTAACAGGCATCCCCCTGGGTTCTTGGTCGCGTCAGGTTGGACTCCAGCGAGCTTTTATTTTTTCTGATTTATTGCGCTCTTTAATGTTTGCTCTTTTCTTTTTTGTATCCTTTCAGCCCTGGATTCTTCTGGTAGCGGCGGTTGTTGATGGATTACAGGCGAATTTGTTTTGGAATAACTATTACACCGTTCTCAGTCGACATGCCCACAAACACAATGTTGGTAAAGATTTAGGTTTACTCCAAACAATTTTGCAGATTGCCTCCGCTTTAGCTCCAGCACTAGGAGGAATCTTGGCAGCTGTATTTGGGTTTAACACTTTATTTCTTTTCGCCCTGGCTGCTTCGATCTTCAGTATCATCATTGTCTTCAAGCTCTCGGTTAAAGTTATTCATGATGCAGTTAGTTATAAGGAGTTTTTCACATGGTTAAAAGAACCAAGATTCGAACGCCTGGCTTTTTCTTTTGTTGGCCAGTATATAAATGATGCCACTCTCTTCTTGTGGCCACTTTATGTATTTTTAGTTTTGGGAGCTGTTGATAAGGTGGGATATTTGTACACAGCATCGCTTTCAATGGCTCTCATTTTTTCATTTTTGATTGGAGTTTATGTTGATGGACATAAAAGTAAAAAACCCTTCGTGGCTTCTGGAGGAATGCTCTCGCTTCTGTGGTTGGCACGTACACAGATAGCCACCATTTGGGGGATTGCCGTGGTAGACATGGTCGAAAAACTAACTAGTAACTTTCACTGGCTTTTCTTTGAGTCAACTGTCTTGAGAAGGAGCAAGGGTAATCAAGCGTTCTCCTACTTTGTTTATCGGGAAATTATTCGCTCCGCCATGGCATTAATATTTTGGCTAGCGGTTTTTGTCTTATTCTTATTCACCTCAAGCTGGACAGCACTTTTCATACTTGCCGCCATGGCCGTTTTGTTTAGTTTGCTTATTACCGATAAATCGCATCCAGGTAAAGTATGACCGATTCAGTAAAGAAAAAACCTGCATTTACAGCTATTTCTTCTGTGCTTGCTCGCTACGGACTTGAAGACAAAGGCGGACACATTACCCGCGAGTTTCAAGATTATGGCTATAGATTAGCAGTCGCTCTTGATGATCTTCCGCATAAAAGTCTATATATCAAGATGGCGAAGCAGTATGATCGCGTTCTCCTAGACCAAGCGCTTTCTTTCGTATCTGACGCAAATAATGCCAAGAGCAAGGGTCGCTTGTTTATGTGGAAAGTGAAACAGCTTCGCGATGCTAAGAAAAAATAATTCACCTTACTTAAGAACTTGGATTTTTATTGGTTTGTTAGCCTTAACAGCCGTTATTGTTGGATTTGCAACTAGATACTATCAAGAAAAATACCCACTTCCTTCTGCTTTGGCAGAGCCAATGATTCAAGAAAGCGAAGAAGTCGAAGAAGTAGTTGCCTCGTCATCCACAGAGTTGCCGTTATCCCAAAAAATGGCCGTGCCTCTCTTAATTGACTCCGACCACAATCTTACTTCTGACCTTGCTTGGATGGCAGAGAGAAAGTTTGGAGCAATTACAATTTTTGGCACAAACATTTCAAAAGATCAAATGAACTCAGTGAGTAACCAGCTGGCCTTATATCCAGATTGGAATCCATTATTGATCGTGGATCACGAAGGAGGAACAGTTCAGCGCTTGAGCGGGGAAGGTTTTACAAAATTACCAAGTTGGCAGGAGCTTTGTACTTTACCAGAGGAAGAGCAGGTGAGTTTGCTCGATGCTTCTTTTTCTGAATTAAAAGAGGTCGGGATCAATATGGTCCTTGCCCCCGTAGTTGATCTTGGGCCAAGTCCAGTTTTAAAAAGTCGTGCCTGTTCTTCTGACCCAAAAGTAGTCGTCGCAGCTACCAAACGTTTTATTGCCCAGGCTAAAAAATATAATATCCAACCAGTTCTAAAACATTATCCAGGCCTTGGGACTGCAAAATTTGATTCTCATAAGTCTTTTGAAGTCATTCAGCCGACAGAAGCTGATCTTCAGGTTTTTTCAGACTTACTTGATCTCTATCCAGATCTATCGGTGATGATTGCTCATGTTGGTATCGCTAATCAGGAATCTGACTTGCCATGTTCTTTGAGTTCCTCTTGTATTAATTCATTAAAAACACTTTATCCAGATACCTATATCATCAGCGATGCTTTAGAAATGAAGGGCGCCTTAGAATTGCCAGACGGATCAGAGCGGAGCCTGAGTGAGGCGACAGAAATGGCCATGAGTGCTGGCGTTGATCTTCTTTTGTACGGCAGTCCAGTATCTTATGAAGAGATTGACGCAGTGCTCAACGAACTTAATCCTTAATTCCATCGTCGGCATATGCTCAAAAAATGTTTCTTTTTAACAAAAAGTTGATCTACTAATAAATACAAGATATCATTTACGAGTGCGCACATGATCGAATAATAATTGCCATATGAACATTACCTATGAATGAGCCCAAAGAGCAAGCTTTTGATCAACCAATGATAATCGACGAACTGGTTGGGTCAATGTATCCAGAAGCAAGTGTTTTTGACAAGGATTGGATAGCTCAAAATATAACAACAATTTTAAAAGCTACTGCGGATGGTGAACATCAGACTATGTACTATCCAGCTTGTGGAACAGATCTTATCAGACCATTGCTCGCATATA
>Ga0051987_10000421_pt1 | contig 23187 bp, 19 predicted proteins | sample CryGey08umfilter_2_FD_58083 | JGI IMG/M metagenome (GOLD analysis project Ga0051987, IMG submission 58083) | Groundwater microbial communities from aquifer in Utah, USA - Crystal Geyser 4/10/14 0.8 um filter | ecosystem: Environmental > Aquatic > Deep subsurface > Groundwater | place: USA: Utah... | reverse complement strand
CAGCGGCTTGCTGTTCGGCGGAACGGGCAATCCGTGGTGGAAGTTCGAGGAGACTCCGATACTTCAGATTGATGAAAGATGTCCCCGTTTCCGTCAACCGTACCCCGAACATCCCGAATGCCATTATCTTCAATCTTGCCAAGACACTTCTGGTCAAACTGAGCAGTGGAAAACAACCGCTCACTGCTGGAGTTATGGCGTCTGCGCCGGTCCTGATGCGGTAATCTGCTGTGATTCGGGACAAACCGAAGGATCGTGCAGCGGCGGAGCTGGAGGATTCTATTAATTTCTTTTGAATTATAAAATTATTTATTCACTACAATGAAAATAACACTCTCTAATATTATTTCAGTAATATTCATCATTTTTTTGCTGCTTATGGGAGTCTCTTCGGCCTTAGCCGCATCTATGGAAAGTCTGCCCAACCCGATCGGCCCCACTAATATGACCGCGTTGGATCTAATCGTTAAAGTACTCCAGTTATTACTAGGTGGCGTGAGTGTTTTTGCCTTAGCCATGTTCGTTTGGGGAGGCTTGGTAATGCTTACTTCTGGCGGTAATCCCGACCGAGTTAAAAAAGCCAAGGACACTTTGGTCTGGGCCGCTTTAGGCTTAGCAATTATTCTTTTCAGCGGAGCGATTGTACGTTATATTTTTCAAACTTTTCAATTTTAGTTTTTTTCGGCAGCAAATCGTGAAAAATTAATTTAATTTACCAAACCCCGTTAGAAATTCTGGGAATAAGGTTTAATATTTATACTGCTTTTACCTCCCTAAACTTATTATTTTGTAGAATCCACGTTGTGTAAATTTCTAACGGGGTGAATACAAAAATTGTTCTTTATTTTAACTGGGAAAGTTGATCACGATCCGTTTCTTCAGCTGAAGTTAGCCAATTTTTAGGAATGTTGAATTAACTGCAAAAAGACGGCATGTTCTCTGGATATGATGAAATTTGACATATTGGGATTAATTAAAGTATAATTTAGTTAGTTTTTTATGCTGTTAAGCATAAAATAATCTTATTGAAGAAAGGGGGTGACAATATGAAAAAACTAGTTGGTTCTCTTGCCGCTTTGGGCACGCTTTTGGTGGCAAAATCTGCTTACGCGGTAAGTTTCTATAATCCTTCTTCTACCTTGGGTCTAGGAAGTTCTGACCTGCAAACAACCGTCATTGCTATTATTCAATGGGTACTCGGTTTGTTGGGCTTGGTGGCTGTTATCATGATTTTACTCGGCGGCTTCAAATGGATGACTGCCGGAGGTAATGAAGAAAAAATTGAATCTGCTAAAAAACTCCTTACTGCTGCTATTATTGGTTTAGTAATCGTCTTGCTGGCTTGGGCAATCGTTATCTTTGCCCTCGGTGTGTTGCAGAATACCAGTGGCGCAAGCTAATCTTAAATTAATTTCGACTAACAGAACCCCCGCGTCTGACGCGGGGGTTTGTTTTTTACTTAAGATTACACTACAATAAATGAAGCTCCTCACAAGTAAAGCTGCGAGGTATCAAGCGGAATTCTCCGAAGACTTGCCTGCTCCACCGAAGCAGTTATTTCAGCTACGAAGGACGGACATCCTCACAGCAAGCTGCTGGATATTCGGCGAAGGGGAATAAAAGATACTATACTTTGTGTTTGACTGATTCAATATGAATATCAAACAGTTTAATTTTCATAATTTAACCGGTTGGATCGAAAACAAAGCATCCTCCTTGCTCTGGATCAGTATTATTATCTATACTGGTTTTTTTATAAGCGGGGTTTTTTGGAAATACGGTCACTATGGCTACAATGCTCTTGATTTGGGAATTTTTAATCAGGTGTTTTATAACACCAGCAACGGCGATTTATTTGCATTGACTATCCACCCCCATTCTTATTTGGGCGATCACTTTGAACTGTTTATCTTGGCGTTGATTCCTTTTTATCTTATCTTGCGCGGCCCGCTGACGCTTTTAATTCTGCAAACGTTGGCTATCGCTTTGGCGGCCTGGCCGCTTTTTCTGATCGCAAAAAAAATTCTGAGTAAAAAGCTCGCCTATCTGATAGTTTTGATTTTTTTGCTTAATCCTTTCGTTCACAATATTAACCTATTTGAATTTCATATTTTACCCTTTGCTCTGTTTTTTATTTTTTTTGTTCTCTATTTCTATCGGGAAAATAAATTCGTTCCGTTTGTAATATTTTTCTTAATCGCTCTTTTAATCAGAGAGGATGTGGCCTTGGTGTTAATCATGTTTCCGGTTTTAGCGCTAATTGATCAAAAATCAAAAAAATGGTTTTTCTTTTCCTTGTTGGCCAGTTTGAGCTGGCTGGTTTTGATTTTCTTCATTGTCCCTAGATTCAGTCATTATGAATCTTATAAGTTCTTGTTTTACTATTCCTGGCTGGGTGATTCCTTGGGAAATATTCTTAGTAATGCTTTTCTTCATCCCTTAACAGTAATTGCTCATCTTTTTTCTCTTCCGAACATTTCCCTTATTTTAGCGCTTTTTTTGCCATTTTTACTGCTTCCCATTTTAAAGCCCAAATATCTGCTTTTATCGTTGCTTGTTTTTGCCCAGCTTCTTTTGGGAAGTTTCAGCGGTGAGTTAGTTTTAAAGACTCATTACAGCACTCTGCTGCTGCCCGCGTTGTTTATCGCTGTTATCATGGCTTTTGCTTTTATTCTTAATAAAGACGACGGCAAGCGATTCAATTGGCAATTGAAAATAAAAAATGCGATTGGCAAAGAGCTGCCTATTTTTTTGATCGTTCTTCTTGCCGTGACCATCTATGCTACCATTACCTTTGGCCCGTCGCTGCCGCTGGCAAAAAACCTCTTAAGCACCCAAGATGCGGGGTTCACACAGCTAAAAAATAATTATGTTAAATTAATTCCAAAAGATAAGGCGGTTGCCACTTCTTATGATTTCTTGCCGAAACTTTCTGGCCGAAAAAACATTTATTCTCTGCATTATGCTTATATCGGAAAAAAGCAATACTCCTCAGAAGCTTACCAGCTCCCCAGTACCGATTATCTATTGGTCGATACGAACGATTTCTTAATTTATCAAGTGCAGTATCCTTCTAATTCTTTTTATCAAGACGCTTACGCCAAAGGTGATGACCGTATTCGATCAATCATCGCGGAGCAAGGATTAAAATTATCCAACGTCAGTGATAGAATTTTACTGTATCAAAAAGGGGCCGCAGCAGCATTAACTCCTTATGCCATTTTTAATGAAGCTCCTCCAATCCAAAATTCCCACGAGATTAAGGCCGCTCCGGAAATAATGTTTTTAGGATGGGATTCCTTAATCAGTTCAGAAAACAACAATCCTACATTTCAATTACCCCTTATTACTTTACCAGTTTCTCTTTATTGGCAGGTTGAAGAATTGCCGCAAGATAATTATCAGCTTCTTTTGAAAGTAACCGATAAAAATAATCGGATTAATTATACAAAATATTATCCGCTGGGATACGGCATTTACCCGACCAGCGAATGGCTTCCGGAAAAAGTCATCGAGACAAATTATTGGTTTTTAATACCCCAAATTAAAATCTCCGCCGACAGCACCGTGACTGTTCAGCTGGTTAATTTGAAAAAAGGCCAGCCCTATTTGGGGCTTGATGGGCTTCTCTCCGCTACCATGAAAAATGTGGAATACGAACCAGTGGGGGAAAAAATAGAAATTCCCCTGCCGACTGATTAATCATAAATCCCGTTAGAAATTTAATTCTAACGGGACACGTCTTATTTTTCATGGGATGGCAGACTGATTAGTCTGCCATCCACTAAAATAGTATTAAACTCGCTTTAGAGATAAATCTCTAATAGGGTTCGCTATTCATCCTATTAGGAACTCCTTTCTAACGGGATAAACTGATAAATAGTCACCGTTTGATTACGGAATACCGCTTTAAGGTATTTTTTGTTTTCAGGATTAAAACTCCCTAATTCCTTTTCCGCCTCAGAATAAAACAGATAAATAATGCCGTTTTCCGCCAGAAATTCTTTCTTTTTATCACTTTCTTCGTCTTTTTCCCAAAACCATTCCACCTTTTCTTTTTTATTCTCGTAATCAACCGTTTCTACGCCATGCCCTAAGTAAACCTTTCGGCCGGACATTCCCGGAATAAAGTTTCCATTAACTTCTTCGGATAACACTACGTCATTCCAATTAGTATTGTTCTTTAGCCAGGCCATGGCCTGAGAATAGTCATCGGCTAGATAAAAATAGGGATAAGAATTGTTCTGATAGAGTAAAACGTCATTAGCCAAAACATAAACATTAGAGAGTGCAAAAAAAATCATAAATAAAAATCCCGCCAGAATTTTATTATTAAGCAGCAAGTTAATCTGTTTATGGGAAAATTTTTGAGATAAAAATCGGTAGATCGAAAACAGCGCCACTATCGCTAAAATAGTAATGGGAAAATGAAAATTTTGCGTCAGTCTTCTTTGGAAAGCAAGCGGGATATACAGCAAAAAAAGCTGAATCATGAACCAAACAGCAACAAAGGAAATTTTTTCATTATTAATTTTAAGAGATCTTAAAAAACCTAAGATTGCCAGAATACCCAAAAATCCGTAACTAATCAACAACATCCAAGGAACCGGAGTAGTTAAAATATTCTGAACTGACCGGCCGGCCATTAAGGGATCGATCTTTAGAAACACTAAGTAGAAAATAACCGCCGGCGCGGCAATTAATAATAGTATCAGCAAGTGCTTTATTTTAGAATATAAAATACGCTTTTGTTTAATAGAAGAGATTAAAAGATATGCTCCTAGAACAGAAAAAACTGTGGCCATATGAAAAGGATGGAACCAAAACCAAAAAAAGGAAACAATTCCCGCCCCGATGCTGTAACGATAACAGTTATTCTCCCAGGCTAAAAGAATAAGCAGGAATACCAATAGGAAAAGAGTAGAAGAGGCTAGGATATGAGGAAGATGATAAAGGGAAAGAAAAGAAATCGATTCGGGAACCCAAAGGTCCATGGGCCAATGGTAATATCCGCCCGCAATGTATTTTCCCGACTCCAAGATCGGAGCAAGCAAACCGCCTAAACCGGAAGAAAATAGGAGCAAGAAAATGGTCAGCTTCCGTTTTATTTTATCGGAAAACAAATAAGCAATAAACAAATAGGCGGTAAAAATGAATAAGGGGATTAACAGTAAACGGCTCAATTGCACCGCCAGCCAGTTAGGCAAGCTGAAAATTTTGGCAAAAGTTCCGACTAGGAACCAGAAAGGCTGGAAATAAGGGTAGGCTTGGGTTTCTGAGGTATAGAGATCTTGAAAAAGATAATGTCCCTGCTTTACTTGCTCAAGATAAGAATAATAAACATTAGAATCTCCCGGAGTTAAGGCATGAATGCCGGTATAAGTAGTGCCGGAGGGAGTCCTCAGATACCCGAATAAATAGGGCCCGGCCGTAACCACAATCACAATAATACAAAGCCATACTAAAAGCCCGCGTTCTTTAGCACTAATGGAGTGAATTACTTCTTTAAATATCATAATTTAGTGAAATCCTAAAAATGGAGGGAAATAGTTTTTTTTAGTGGTGAGTGACAGGAACAGTAACGCAAGGAAAAATACTATTAAAATAATACTCATGACGATAAAAACATAAGATAAGAGCCCTATCAGCGTAAATAAAAACACGAATTCGGGGAAATATTTTTTATCGATTAGCACCGCTAATGGTAAAAACCATAAAAAATACCAGGGTTGAAGAAAACAGGCAGCGTAAAGAATATATCCCAGAAGAATTAAAAAATTGCGGTGGACAAAATCATCCCCTTTTTGCTTGATTAATCTTAACTGCCAAAAATAAATTATGGCGAAAGCAATCATCCCGCCGATGCTGACTATTTTCATAATCTGATCAAGGGTTAGGGTTAATATACTTTTTAGTGAAAGAATGAAGTTAAAAAGAAAACTGGGGAAAAGTGAAAGATTCATGTAAGAGGCTATTTTAGATTGATCCGCTAATCCTTGAAAAATGCCAGTGCCTTTCCAAAAAGGTAAATACAGTAAAACCGCGGCGACTAATAAGATAGCGGCCGCCTTTATAAAAATCTTGATTCTTTCGCCAGGAACAATAATTTCTTTCCAAAGAAACAAAAGAAAAACGGGAAACAGCAAAACGGTAATATATTTTACCAAAACGGAAAAAAGCAGCAGCAACAGGCAAAACAAATATTTCTTTTTGAGAAAAAAATAGATGGCCGCTACCACAAAAAAAATCATCAATAAATCGTTATGGACGTTATTTACCGCTTCAAAAAGAATTAAAGGATTCCAAGCATAAAGCAATATTCCCCTTATCCTGTAGTCGGGATTGATTATTCCCAGAATCTTCCAGATAAAGTAGATGATGCCAAAATTTGTTAATAGCGCCAATAATTTGTAAAGAAACTGATTCCAAAAAAAGCTGTCTTGGGCTAAATAACTGAATCCAATGGAAAGCGACGTCCATAAAGGGCCGTATTGCATGGGCAGATAGTTCCATTCTTGGGGCGAAAAATTATAGAAGAGGTCCGACTTAAACCCTTCCGTTGCCACCAGATAGGGGTTTTCTCCGTAAACTGTCTGAATCCTTGCCCGAAAAATATAATTAAAAACGTCCGCTGAACCAATGGAGGGAATTAAAATTAAAATAACACTGAAAATTAAAGCGAATAAAACTATGATTTTTGAAATTCTTTGGCTTTTTTCTTCCTTAATCAATCGATAGGCGGCAAAATAACTGATTAATAAACCTAGGCTGATAAGAAAAAAGTAGATTAAGATATGGTCATTCAGCGGGGGGGTAGAAAGACTTTGAAAACCAAAGGGTATATAGGCCAGCAAAGCAAAAAGGGCGCTTATGATTAGTCCTAAAATGATTATTTTAGTCCTCATTTTTTAAAGCGAAGCCTAAGAATGGTTAAGAAGAAATTCAATATCTCGGTTCTAGAAAGTTTTGATCTTCCTTTCACCCGGTCCCGAAAAATTATGGGAATTTCTTTTACCCGGAAACCTAATTTTTCACAAAGAAAGATGGTTTCTTCCTGAAAGGAATAGCCGTTGCTTTTTACTTTTTGCCAGTCAATTTTTTCGATTACTTGGCGGGAATAACATCGGAATCCCGAAGTAACGTCTTTTGTTTTTAACCCTAACACTAAACGGGAAAACCACATCGCTCCTTTGCTCATGGAATTTCTTAGTACCCCCCAATTCAGAATTCCTCCATCCGGTATCCGGCGCGATCCGATTACGACATCATAGCCGGCTTGCATTGCTTTGATAAAATTAGGAATTTCTTTGGGATTGTGGGAAAAATCAGCATCCATTTCAAAAACATAATCCGCTCCCAGCGCCAACGCTTTTTTAAATCCCGCGATATAAGCGCTACCCAATCCCATTTTCCCGGCGCGGTGGATTACTGTTACTTCGGGATGTGTTTGGGATAATTGATCAGCGATGGCGCCGGTACCATCTGGGGAATTGTCATCAATGACCATAATATGCAAATCAACAATCTGCAAATTCAAAATAGCTTTAATTAAATCAGCGAGATTATCTTTCTCGTTATAAGTTGGCAGAATAATAAATTTTTTCATCATATAAGTTCATAAACATAATCATCGTCGAATCGCTGAACTAATGGCATTTCTTGGTAAGAGGATAGCGATTCTGGAGTGATTCGGCGAGTGAAAGCGGAATCAATCCCTTGATGAATTATAACATAATTCACTCCCATACCCTTAAGTTCTTTTACTGTGTTACTACTAGGAAAATCTTTTAAAAGATCATCTTCCAATTTCAAATAATCCTGCGGAAAAAAACCGCTATAACCATTAACCAGTTTGTTCCAATGAAAAGTGGAAAAGTAAAGATATTCCGCGGTACGCTCTATTCCCGCATCTAAAGGGAACTCTATAATCACCCGTTCGGACTGATCGGCCAACCAGCGATATACCTCAGGAACCGTTGCTGCTACTTTCACCTCTTCGTAATAAACCGGCTGAAAAGGAGGAATCCATAAATATTCTGCGAATATCAAGGTTCCTATTAAAATTGCTATTCCCCAAACTGTTTTTTTTGATTTTATTTTTTTAAACCACTCATTCAAGGCTAAACCTATTATCAGGCAAGAGGAAAATACCATTACGATAGAAAAACGCCCCAGGGCTCTAAGACTATCAAATCCGGGAATTAATTTATAAAGTATCAAAAACGGGCCGACGATACCTTTGTCCCCTTCGGCTAATCGGATTAACACGCCAAAGGAAAGCAAAAAACAGACTAGGCCGATCATCAGATAAACAAAGACCCAGTTTATTTTGTTGGAATCATGTCGAAATTTGCGGAACATAAAAATAACGCTAAAAATGCTTAGGAACACGAAGGTGAATCCAAAATACATTATTTTTTCAATTGTTTGGGGATAGCCAATCCAATCTCTAAGTAATGGGGAAAAAGCAAAATAATCTACCAAGGTCGGTGAAAAATAATTCACCATACCGTAAGAGCGAGCATAACCGACTTCATTGCTGATTTGTAAGTAGGGATAAAAAACCGGCAGGATTGCTACAATAATCGCTATCACGGAGATAGCGAGCTCAATCAGGAATTTTTTACCGGGCCAGGCTCGGCGCACTACTGCAAAGTAAGTAATCAAAAAGATGGCCGTCACAATTAAGGTCATAAAGAAATAATGGGCGCTCATATATCCCAATAGGATATAAACTAAAGTAAAGCCGACAAAATGGCGATTTTTTTGTTTTTTAACCAAATTATGCAGAATTAACAGAACCAGCGGAAAGAAGAAAATAATCTGCAAATGCATCTGGCTAAAATGAATTATTTTATAGGGATTAAATCCGAACATTATTCCTAGTAAAACAGAAACGGCGGTATTTTTAGTCAAATACAAACCCAGCCGATACATAAAGTATCCCCCGGCTATAAAGAATAAGAATATTAGAATATTATTGGCCAGCATCGCATTATTGGTCGCGGCAATAAGAGGCCAGGCCAATAAGGCCGTGCCAATTAAATTTTCAGAATAGGCAAGGGTGTTAGCATGGGGATAAAAAATATTCGCATTAAAAATCGCCAAGGGATTTTTCTGAAACATATGAACATCCCAGGCCAAATTCCAAGTGATAAAATAGGAATCGGCTCCTTCTTGCGTCCAATTGCTCAAATGCCAGATCAAAGGATAAGTTATGATAACGGTAAGGAGAAAAAAAAGTAAAATGACCAGCCCATCTCGTTTCAAAAAAGATTTGATCATTAATGTATTAGTAGACTGTTAAAAATTTATTAATATAGTAAAATGGCTGATTATTCCTCCAATCCCAAAGCCAAGAATGATCAGAAGAACCAAGGTCATTAAGCTTTTCCCAGGACATGTCCCACGTAATTATACCAACAAACTGAATAAACACTGAATATAACAAAAAGACAGAAAACACCAAGACAGTGATTCTTTTTTGAAGCAGCTTCTGTGTAATTAACGGCACAAACATAAGAATAAAGATTGGAGTAAGGTCAACCAGCATTCGCGGTCCGTAATTAACCCCGCCGTACCAAGCCCACCATTTAGCCATAATTAATAAATAGGTTAATACCGCCAACGATAAATAACGCAAAAGGAATTTTGGTTCTTTTGCTAAAACAAGGGGTCGTCGCCAAACCATAATTATTCCCCAAAGAGAAAATAACAGAAATGGAGTAAAAATAAACAATCCCCGGCTGGGGCTGATCAGCAGGCCGAAGAAACCTTCTAATAAATTACTGCTCCAGTTAATAATCTCCTGGCCATACCCCGTGGCCCAAGGAGCGCCAAAATAGTAAGTGTTATAAAAAGCTAATAGGCTAAGCGGAGCGATTATTCCTAAAATGGCCGGCGGCAACACTTTTCTTTTATAATGTAAAATAAATAAGAAAAGGAAAGCGACAATAATTGCATTCATCGGCCGGGCGGCAATGGCCAGGCCGGCAAAAAGACCGGTCAAGCAAGAAAACCATTGTTTTTCCGCCGCTTTAAGAAGAACGAGTATAGTTAAGGTTAAAAAAAGCTGGCTAGCACCGTGCTGCCATAAATCCTGACTAGAAATAGTCCAGGCACTGGTTCCAAAAGCATAAGCCAAGGTCAGAACAACTGCCCATTTTTCCGAAATAAATCTTCTTAAAATAAATAGAAGAAAAAGGGCGGAAAAAGTAGTGATTAAGGCGGCGGATATTTTAGTTAAGCTCCCCACCACCGCACTGGTAATCGGAGCATGAAAAATAAAAGGAACAACATAAACCGGGAGCGCTAAAAAAGAGGTAAGCACCGGGTATTTAGAAACAATTTTATCCTCGCTATTCACCAAAGAATTAATTCTTGCTCCTTTTGAATCCAGAATGATAACTTCATCTAATTCTAAATTTCCTTCTTGAATAATGCTGAGGGGCAGGTATCTGTTGGGGTAGCCATCCGAGGTTCCTAAAAAATTCGCATTAGCTAAATAAATAACAAAGATACCTAAAAATAATAAGGTGGCTCTAATCCAGCGATCAAGTTTAATTGAGAAAAGCATATTTATTTACCCCGTCAGAAGCTTTTTAAATGTTAACATAAAAAACCCAACAATGTAGGAATAAGCAAAACGGGTGAAGGTCTCTAATGAGGTTTACCGATAGTCAAAAAATAGGATTACTAGGAGCATCAATTAACTAGGCGATGTTTAATTAATGTCCAAAGGGCTACGATTCCATCCTTCCAGGTTATTTTTTTACCCTCGCTGTATTCCCGACCGGCATAAGAAATGGGAACTTCGTAAATACGATATCCTTTTTTTAATATTTTCGCGGTCAGCTCCGGTTCAATATTGAATTTGTCGGATTTTAAAGTAATTCCTTTTAATACTTCTTTCTTCATCACCTTATAACAGGTTTCCATGTCGGTTAAAGTAGTATTGTAGAGCAGATTGGTCATAAAGGTTAAAAAATTATTCCCGACCGCATGCCAAAAAAACATTGTTTTGCCCTCTCCCCTAAAACGCGAGCCGTAAACCACCTCGGCCTTGCCTTCTAAAATCGGCCTGAGCAACTGGGCATATTCGCGGGGATCGTATTCCAAATCGGCGTCTTGAATAAGGATTATGCCACCACTGGCTTTGGCTAAACCGGTGCGCACCGCCCGACCCTTGCCGTAATTTTTGTCATGATAATAAATTCTTACCAGCGGGTCTTTTATTTCCTCCAGAATCTCTTTAGTGCCGTCGGAAGAACCGTCATCCACCAAAATGATTTCCTTTTCATACGGAGCCGCGTTAACCCGGCGGATAATTTCTTCGATGGTGGCCCGCTCATTATAAACGGGCATAATAATAGAAAGCTTCATGTTATTGGTTCATTAGATTCTTGTTTCCGTTCCGTATTCTCGAAAAAATAGGCCAGAACAAAAATAACTATTAAATAAGCGATGTAGTTGTCATTGAGGAATCGGGAAAAAAACCAAAAGACAAAAAGAAATACTCCGTAATTAGTCATCATTTGGCCGATGGTATTATTCCGTTTTTGAACTAATCCGAGAAAAAACAACAAGGGAGCACCCGCCATCAGTTGGATAATCCAAAACGGAAAATAGTCGTAAATCGTTTCCACACCCAGCTTGATCATCGATAAAAATTGAGAGAATCCGTAGCCGGTAATCGGATAGCTGGTCATTAATTTTCCGCTGGGATAAAGAAAAACATCCTCCCAAAAAGCATGAAAATCCCAAATAAGGAACGGCGCTAAAATCACCGCGCCCAGAATGAATAAAGGATAAATCTGTTTTAAAACCGCTTTAACGCGCTGAAGGTTTGGAAAAGAGGCAGCGGTTTGAAAGTAAAGATACAAAAAATAAAAAGGAAACAACAACCAGGCGGATTGCTTGCTTAAACAGGCCAGAGCAAAAGCAACCGCCGCGGCCTTGTTTTTTCGGCGAGCTAAAAAGTAAGCGGTCAGGATAATCAAAAAAAGCACGAAAAAATCATTACGGCCTTCAATAAAGTAATGAATAAAGGGCGGATTAAAAAGAAATAAAATCAGCACCAAAAGTGTTTTTTCCGTGAGCTTTCCCAGCCTGATAAGGAAAAAAACGGATAAAACCAAAGCAAGAGCTAATACTATTCTCTGATCGTACCAATTAAAAATAGATTCCGAAACCCAATAAAAAGGCGCGGATGACAGAAAATAAAAAGGCAGGTAAACATTGTGATAAAGCGCCGGATTGACGAAGATTTCGCCGCTTAAAATTTCTTGAATTTTACCATCGCTCCAGTCCGTTAAGGGAGTGTTCAGATAATCTTCGGAATAAAAATTCTTTCCCGCTAATAGATATTTAATCGCTTCTTCGGTTTGAATTATGCCGTCGTGAATGGAAGAATATTGATCTCCTTTATCCCGGTTCACGATATTAGACGCAAAAGGAATGAAAATCACTACCAGCGCCATGAATCCGACTAAAAATGACTTGGCCAGAATGAAATGGTCGGGATGCTTTTTTCGGTACCAAGTTACCACATCAATAAATATTAACCCCAGGATTATTAAAAACGAAATGAGATAACTTAAAATTTGCGCTTCCTTATTGACATCATGGGTAATCGAAAGCCTAACAAAAACTAAAATAAAAAGTAAGATTGTGCTTAATGATATCATCTAGTTGGTTTTTTGATACTTAATTATCCAATACATTCCCAGGTGAATTTTCTTTTCCAAGACCTGCTGCATTCCGGCCGAATCAAAAAAATTATTCAGAAGATGCTTGTCAAATTGGTGAACGTGCGCATCATGCCACACGCGGCCGCGCCCTTTGGTCCAAAAAAACCAGACGGTCTTGAACAAAGCGTTCTCCTTGGGAACGGCTAAAATAAAAATTCCTTGCGGCTTTAATACTCGGCGTATTTCCTGAGAAACGAACTTAAGATTAGGAATATGCTCCAGCACGTCAAAGGCAGTAACGGCATCAAAGGAATTATCAGCAAAGGGAATTCCCTTTTGAATATCCGCGGCCAGGAATTTCAGCCGGGGGTATTTTTTTTGGGCATACTGGATCGCTTTTGGCGAAAGATCAATGCCGGTAGCAGTGGTTTTTAAATAGTCCGCGATTTTGGAGGTCATTAGGCCGCCGTGGCATCCTAAGTCCAAGATCTTACTTCCCGCACCTTGAAGCAATTCCGGAAGAATTTTAAATCTCTTTTCGTGCCAATATTTCTGAAAAAAATTCTTTTGGATTCCCTGATCATAATAATCAGGCGGCACAGCGCTATGCAGTTCATTCAACTGATCAGGGGCAATGTTCATTATTCCTTTATTTGATAGATTTTAGCCTCTTGATCCTCATAGACCAGCTGAAAATGAGAATCATTTTTAAAGTTATTGTCCATGGCGGTATGATCTTTTTCCAAGAAAACGGTGGCGCTTTGAAAATCATTCTTAATTATATCATAAAGGTCGTTGCTTTCTTCTCCCGTGGTAATATGAACCCATTTCCAGTAAAGGTCCTGGCTGTATTTATACATAAAGGTGGGGTCCAATCCGACAATGTAATGATTATGGGTATTGTGGTAGAAAAGAATGGGAAACTCGTCCCAGTCGCTGTGCAGCACCAGGGATCCTGCAGAAGTATTGTTTTTCAGCCAGGTGCTGGCCGCTTGAAATTTATCGTAGCGCAACCCCGATCCAAAACTGTTGTGTTCTTGCTTCAAATCCCGCAGGACAATAGTGGGAACAGCCACTAGAAAGTAAACGGCCAGAATGGTAAAAACCACCTTTTTGCTGAAATAGTACAAGGTTACTTTTTTAAACAAGGAGCGAAAATCTATTTTCTGGATCAAGGGGTGAATGGCGAAAGCGCCGAACATCATCCCGAAAGGAACGAAATATTCCACGTAACGGCGGGATTTTAAAGTTAAAACCAAAAAGAAAAGCGTCAGAATCAACAAGACGAAAGACCTTCTGCTTTGCTTTCGAATGGTAATGAAAAAAACCACTAAAGCCGTAATCAGGATTAAAAAAAGAAATACGGCGTTGGGGACCAGCTGATTGAACTGATAAGGATACCATTCGCCTCCCACTCCGATTATTTTTTGATAATTGACAATGCCGATTTCGACTAATTGCGACCAATAAAAAGGAAGGTTCTGGGGAAAATAAGGATTAATGACCAGTCCGGTCAAAATTCCGCCCAGAGCGGCCAGAAATAGTTTCAACTCTTTTCCTTTGGCGATTAAAGGAGCCAGGGCCGGCCGGTGGCGGAAAAGCTTGTTGAGTACTCCGTTTCTTTTCTCTTGAAAATGGAAAGCGATACTGATCACGCCATAAGTAGCCGCCACCACCAAGGTCAAAGGAAAACCGCCATAAGCCCAGACAAAAACGGCGGAAATTACAAACAGCAGCTTCGGCCGGTAATTAAAAACGCACCACAGAACCATAAAAAGAAAAATAATCGACACGGAAGGCGCTTTCGCCAAGCTGATTCGAAAAGTGAACGGCTCAATAAACAACAAAAGAAGGCTGTACAGCCAGGCCAGCCGGATCTTTTCTTGTTTTAGAAACCAATAAAAGCCGGCTATTAAAAAGGCGCCTAAAAAAATGGTGGCGACTTTAATTCCGATAGCCGGGCTCAAGATGGCCAGAAAGGGAATTAGAAAAACATGATAAAGAAAATGCTGGTCCGTATAGGCTCCTCCTAAAATAGTGTAGTCCGAAAGCCAAGGGAAATTCCGGGCGAGGTTTCCTTCTTGGATCAACAATCCCATCTTCATATGATAAAAAGAATCAGGATCGGGAAAATCCGGCGTGTACTGGATATAGAAAAACACTCCGAAGGCAATTAAAAAAATAACCAGATAGCCGATGAGTGGTTTTTCAAAATATGAAAATGGTTTTTGGTGAAAAATTGATTTAAAAAACACGATTTTTAAGAGGGTAAAAGAGCTAAGTGAGTTAAAAGGAAAAAGTGGAAAGGGTAAAAGAGATAAAGGTAAAAAGACGGAATGGATCTTTTCTCCTTTTACCCTTTTTCTCTTCTAATCCCCTAGCTCCTTTAACTCTTTTCTGCCTTTTAATATTGATTCCTGCCAAGCATGGATGCAAGAATCATTGTTCCGACATAGCGAGGGATTTATTTGTATTTCTTTAGCTCTTCTTTAAAATAATCAACCCAAGGAATCAGGGCCGGATTCGTTTTGTTCAGCAGGGCCAAGTAATAACTGACGTATCCTCCCAAAGAAAGGATTTCGAATACCTGTTCGATCTTCGTTTTAGCCTTGGATTTATAACTAAGAGTGCTTATTTTATGCTTCTGGATCACCTTTCTAGTGATGGCGTACCTGATTTTAACCCGCGGGTGATACAGATCGGATTCAATAAACAAGAACAGCAAGGAGCTTTTATTAGACGAAGGGTTTTTCAGCCCTTCCAGCAGATGATGATTCAGCTCCGGAATGGCAAAATAAGTCGCAAAATTCTTTCCGTTTTCGTTGATTTGATTAGCAAAAGTATGAGCATTGGCGATTAAAAATTCTGACCCTACTAGTAGCGGGGTTTTATCATAACAAGCCAGAGCGATTTTTTTGGCGGGATTGTTCTTGGCGGGATGAGATATTTTGAATCGCTGATTCACTTTTTCTAACAGTTTGATTACCTTTCTTAGTTCAGCGTCGCTAACTTTAAGAAACCCACATTTCTTAAGCAGCCCAATCTGGCCCATTACCGAATAACCCACGCCCATTCTGGGCTCGCCGCAAGGATTATGGATAGGATTAAAAACATAGCCGGGCAGTTTTTGTTTCTTAAGAAACCGAGCCAGCCGGCCGTTGGTGGTGATTCCTAAAATTTTGACTTTTTTTTGAAGCGCCAGGCGGGCGGCGGTAAGCGTCTCTTCGGTAGTGCCGGAATAGCTGGAAAAAAGACAGAGCGTGTCGGAAGAAAGCGAAGCCGGAAGACTGTAATTATTAATCACCTGCAAGGGAACTTTCAGCTGATTATAAAAAAGCGACTGGATGATCTGGCCGCCCAGAGCGGAGCCACCCATGCCGCTAATTAAAATATTTTTCGCTTTTCGGTAAGAAGGGGGGATGCGCACTTTTTTCACCTCGCGCCACGCTTGCCGACACTGCTTTTCCAGCGATTCCAAAGAGGTACGCATCTTATTTCTATCCAGCCGGTTGATTTGAGAGATTTGATCTAAAATATTCATCCCGTTAGAAGCAGATCGCGATCAACCCCGTTAGAACTCTCATATATGGTAAAAGAGTCATTTTAACGGTTTGTTCTAACGGGGTCAATTTCGATCTACGTAAGTTAATATTAATTTTGTCTTACTTCTTATTATTACTAAATTATTTATACCGCGATGCGATCGCGGCTTCTAACGGGATTCATTCCCGTTAGATATTAATTAGAGAAAAGAGGTGGTTAGACAGTTTTAAGTTGAGACCAGTATATCAATTTTTTTTTATCATTACAAGCAAAAGTCATGATTAAAAGGGTAAAAGGAGCTAAAAGAACTACGGGGCAAAAAGGGGGGAGGGGAAAAAGGGAGAGGGTTACTTCGTTTTCTTTGCCTATTTTATTCTTCATCTTTTTTGCCGTCATCCCATACTACAAGCTACAAGCTAACATCCTAAATTCCTAAATTTTGCATTGACTTATGGTATACTTTCTGTTATATTTTTAACGCAAACTACATTTTTTTAAAGGTCAGAACAACATGTCGGGACACTCAAAATGGGCACAAATTAAAAGACAAAAAGGAGTGGCTGATGCAAAAAAGGGCACTCTTTTTACTAAACTGGCCAACACCATTACCATTGCGGCCCGCGAAGGAGGAGGAAATCCCGAATCTAATTTCAAATTGCGGCTGGCCATGGAAAAAGCCAGACAGGCCAACATGCCTAAAGACAACGTAGAGCGGGCCGTTAAAAGAGGAACGGGCGAACTGGAAGGAGTGCAAATAGAAGAAATCACCTACGAAGCTTTTGGACCGGAAGGATTAGCTTTGTTGATTGAAACGGTAACGGATAATAAAAATCGGACCGCTTCGGAAATACGCAAAATCGTCACCAAACACAACGGCCGACTAGGAGAAGCCAACAGCGTCAACTGGATGTTCGAGCGCAAAGGAGTTATTTATTTAAAAAAGCCGGATTCCGCCGAAGCGAAAGAGACGCTGGAGCTGGAGCTGATCGACCAGGGAGCGGAGGATATTAAAGAAGAAGGTGAAATGTTCATTGTTTATTCCCGGCCGACCGATTTGGAAAAAATAAAAAAAATAATAGAGGGAAAGAACATTCCCGTGGAGCACGCCGCCGTAGAATTTATTGTCAATAACCCGCTGGACCATTCTCAAATAAAAAGCCCGGAAAAAATCCAGAGATTTTTAGAGGAACTGGAAAACAGCGAAGAAGTAAATAACTTCTTTTCTAACTATGAAGAATAGCAAAGAGCAGTTGGTGCTGGGGATCGATCCCGGAGTGGCCAGCGTCGGCTGGGCCATTGTACAAGGGAAAAATGATTCCGTCTCCTTTCAAAAAGCCGGCTGCATTCAAACCAGCAAGCATGGATCCTTCGGTAAAAGAGTGGCCTTAATCTACCGGGCCCTTAACGCCATAATAAAAAAATATCATCCTGATGTAGTCGCCGTGGAACAGCTCTTCTTTTATAAAAACGTTAAAACGGCCATTGTCGTCAGTCAGGCGCGGGGAGTGATTTTGCTGGCGGCCGAACAGGCCGGACTGCCGATTACCGAATTCACGCCCCTAGAAGTAAAGCAGGCTATTTGCGGCTACGGCCGGGCGGAAAAACAGCAGATTCAAAAAATGATCAAAGTCCTGCTCCGATTGAAAAGCATTCCGCAGTCGGATGACGCCGCCGACGCGCTGGCCATTGCGGTATGCAGTTTAATTACGAAAGAATTTTAAATAGCATGAAGGCGAATTTGCGCAAATTCGCCTTCATGCTCGCTGAACAAATAAAATGCAACAGTTTCTAAACATCGTCTCGGTCTCTTCTGAAGTGGATCCCTTTTCCAAAAGCGGCGGTTTGGCCGACGTGGCGCGCGCCCTGCCCAAAGCTTTAAAAAGGCTGGGGCACAATGTCATTGTTATCACCCCTTTGCACGGCACCGCTCTGCGGGAAGATTTTAAGTTAAAAAAAATCAAACAGGATGTTCCGATAGTAATTGATTCCTCGGCCACCGTAGCAGCCGATTTCTGGATGGGCGAACTGCCCGCCGGCGTCCCGATTTATTTCATCGACCACAGCCGGTTTTTCTCTTCCCATAAAAAAATCTACGGCTCTAAAACGGAAAATTTAAGGTTTTATTTTTTCGATCTGGCCGTCTTCGAACTGCTGCAGTTCTTGGCGTTCAAGCCGGACATTATCCAGTGCCACGAATGGCACACCGGCTTGGTTCCTTATCTTTTAAAGACCAGGTTTTCAGACCATCCTTTGTTTAAAGAAACCGCTTCCGTCTTCACCATTCACAACCTGGCTTTCCAAATGGGCAAAAACTGGTGGGAGGTTCCGCTAAAACAGAAAGACGAAGGCTATGCCAAGCTGCCTTTATTTGACGAGAAAAATAAAATCGAAAATATCAACCTGGCCAAACGCGGAATCATCCATGCCGACATTATCAATACCGTTTCGGAACAATATGCCGAAGAGATTATGACCAAAAAATTCGGGCAGGCCTTGGACCGCATCCTGCAGAACCGCTCCGACCGTCTGTTCGGAATAATCAACGGCATCGATTACCGCGATTATAATCCCGCCACGGACCCCGGCCTGTATAAAAACTACGACTTTGATTCCCTGCACTTAAAAACCAAGAACAAACTCTTTCTGCAAAGAATGTTTAAGCTGCCGGAAAACCCGAAAGTGCCCTTAATTGCCATGGTCTCCCGCATCACCGAACAAAAAGGTTTCGATTTAATCATGGACATTTTGGATCCCCTGCTCAGGTTGGATCTTCAGATTGTGGTTATGGGCGGCGGGGACAAGAAATACGAGAGTTTTTTTCGCAAATACATCAAAAAAAATCCCAAAAAAATCGCCGCTCACCTCCAGTTCGACCTCAATCATGCCACTAAGGTGTATGCCGGATCAGACATGTTTTTAATGCCTTCCCGCTTCGAACCGTGCGGATTGGGGCAAATGATCAGCCTCCGTTACGGCTCGATTCCGATTGTTCGGGCGACCGGCGGGCTGGTCGATACCATTACCGACTATAACGCCCGCACCCAAAAAGGGAACGGCTTCACGTTTAAAACCTACGACTCTCGGGATTTATTAGTCGCCATCACCCGCGCCATTGAAAACCACAAGCACCGCGAAGAATGGATTGAGCTGATGAAAAAAGGAATGCAGTTGAGCTTCTCCTGGAAGATCCCCGCCAAAAAATACGTTTTATTGTTCCGCAAAGCGATTAAGAACCGAGAATTATCCGAAGAGAAAAAAGAAAACGAGTCCCGTTAGAGGCTGCGGTCGCGATAAAGATAATATTGATTAATTATATGATAAATAAGATACCTTATCAGTTTAATAACCAGCGGGCTCGAGGCCGCGACCTGCCTCTAAACGGGATGAGTAAAGTAAAATGGGCTAGCCTGCTCCACATTTACCAGCCGCCGAATTGGGATCCTAGGGTGATCAAAAAAGTGGCGCGGGAAAGCTACCGGCCGATTTTAAATATCCTGAAAAAACAAAAAGGCGCCAAAATTACCCTGAACATCAACGCCTCTTTGACGGAGCAGCTTGCGCGCTGGAAACTGACCGATTTAATATCCGACTTAAAACTACTGGCTAAAAGAGGGCGGATCGAATTTACCGGCAGCGCCCAATACCACGGGCTGCTCCCCAAACTGCCCGCTTCTGAAATAGTCCGCCAGATCCGGTTGAACACCCAAACCAATCGAAAATATTTGGGGAAAATCTACCAGCCGAAAGGTTTTTTCTCGCCGGAACTGTGCTATAGTAATTCTGTGGCTCGTCTGGTGGCTAAAGAAAAATTTGATTGGATGGCGCTGGATGAAATCGCCTTGACGGGAAAATTAAAATCAGTAGATTGGCAGCAAGGATACCAGGTTAAAGGAACTTCTTTAAAAATAATTTTCCGCAACCGGCTGGCCAGTGATTTGTTTTTAGCCCAGCCCCAGTTAGCCGCAAAAAAAATGTTCCGCCGGCTTTACCAGAAAAACCAACCGATTATTCTGGCGCTGGACGGAGAAACTTTCGGCCACCATCGGCCTGGCATGGAAAAAGTTTTACAGGAACTCTTGAAAGACAAAGCAACGGAAAAAGTTACTTACTCGGAATACTTAAAAGAGTTACGGGACTTTAAAAAAATTACTCCCCTGGCCTCCAGCTGGGCTTCTTCGGAACAGGAACTGCAAAAAGGAGTGGCTTATGAGCTTTGGGATCATCCCCGAAATCCGATTCACCGCCTGCAGTGGCAACTGTTTAATTTAGTGGTTCCAATCACCGCTCAGAAAAAAAGCGACCCCTCTTTTCTAAAAGCCCGGCTGTTTCTGGACCAAGCGGAAAACAGCGACCCGTTCTGGTGGGCATCATGCCATCCTTGGTGGAGCGTAGAAATTATCGAAGCAGGAGCTCAGCGGCTGGTTAAAGCGCTCACTTTATTAAAAACCGTTCCCGCGGCCAAATTGAAAAAAGCCCAGGCACTTTCCTCAAAAATTGCCAATTTAGCTCATCTCTGGCAAGATACCGGCAAAGCGGCTCATGAGAAAAAAATGTTCCTGGCCGGCTATAAAGCAAAGCCTTATCTGGCCGGGAAGAAAGTTATTTGATAAATCCAATTCCCGATCGCAGCCGCAGAGAGTTGCGCTCGGGGCATACCGCGGGCCTCCGCGCCCACGGTTGCTACTAAATTCGAAACGACAGTTTAATGGTAAGGTTTGAAAAATTGGGATTTGTGATTGGGAATTTATTTAGAAACTAGAAATCAGTGACTAGTAATTAGTAATTAACCGCGGTTGCCTACAACCTACAAGCTAATTTCCTAACTTCCTAAAAATGTATTGGTCCAACTTCTTACATATTTATCAGCCTCCCACTCAGAAATCGATGTGGGTGAAAAAAATCGCTAACGAGAGCTATCGCAAAATCACCAAAGGGTTAAAGGAAAATCCTAAAGCGAAGCTCACGCTTAATATTAACGCGACCTTAGTGGAACTGTTTGAAAGAGACGGTTGTTTGGATGTGGTAGAAGACTTGAGAACCTTAGCTGAAAGGGGTCAGGTGGAATTTACCGAATCGGCCAAGTACCATGCTTTTTTGCCTTTGCTGCCGGAAAAAGAGATCAAACGGCAAATCGAATTGAACCACGAGACCAACCAAAAATATTTCGGAAAAATTTACCAGCCCAAAGGATTTTTTCCCACGGAAATGGGATATTCCAAGAAAGTGGGTAAAATCGCCGCCCAAATGGGCTACCAGTGGATTATCTTGGACGAGCTGGCCTGCAGCGGAAAAATGGGCGCGCTTTCTGCGGATACTATTTATACTTTAAAAGGAAACGATCAACTGAAAGTCTTTTTTCGGGACCGCGAAACCAGCTTTCGGATTCTTTCCGCCCAAGTGGGCATGAGCGTTTTCTCCAGCGACATGCTGGTTAAGTTATTGGGAGAAAGAGTGAATAAAGAAGAGTACTTGATTACCGCCATGGACGGAGAAACTTTCGGCCACCATCGCCCGGGTTTAGAGGAACTGCTATTCGACCTTTACCAAACCAAGGAATTGAAAGGAGTGTTCATTTCCGAGCTGGAGAATTTCTTTACCAAACGACAAGCGGTTGATCCGCTGGATTCCAGCTGGGCGCTGATGAAACGGGATCTGGAGCAGAATACTCCTTTTTCCCGCTGGAAAAACGACGACAACCAAATTCAAACTTGGCAATGGGAGCTGACCAATATCGCCATCGAGGAAGTGGAAAAACTGGATTCTAAAAATCCCATTTATCCTAAAGTCAGAAAAGCGCTGGATCGCGCCCTGCATTCCGACCAGTACTGGTGGGCTTCGGCCCAGCCGTGGTGGAGCATTGAAATGATGGAAGGCGGCGCCAAAGAATTCAAAGATATCTTGCAGATTTTGCCGGTTGACCAAAAGAAAAAAGATTACGCCAAGGAATTATACTTGAAAATAATCCAGGAGGCCTTTGACTGGCAGCGTTCCGGCAAAGTGGAAGAACTGAGCAAGCTGGCGGATGAAGATGTTACTCAGCGCATCACCACGGAAACGCCTTACATTCCTAAAAAGGAGTTCGATAAAATAGTAGGTAATTTGGAAAGGCAAATGCTGACTGCCGCCGAGAGCAAAGAATACGAGCGCGCCGCCCAGATTCGGGATCGCGTTAAGGAATTGAAAGAGAAGGAAAAAGAGATTACTAATAAATAGCTCGGGCATTTCCCCTCCTTGATAAGGAGGGGTGAGGGGAGGTAAAACTGCCATCCCCTTATAAGAAACCGCCCCTCAAAAGGCGGTTTTTGGTTTTGATAAAAATAAGGGATGAAAACAAGTTTCCACCCCTTTGTGTTCGCACTCGGATCACTCGGCAAACTTGGTTTGCCGAATAAATCACCTTACACCATTTAATATTTTTGGAGAGCTTGCCTGATGTTGTCTTGGCAAATTAGAGCACCTTGTCCTTAATGCTTTTTTTGATCTTATTGATAGGTGCATTGAATGGTAACGGCGACGCCCTCCCGTTCGCCTGCCACGCTCTAATCTTGGACATTGGATTCCTCCTGTAATAGACGCTCGGCTGTTTGAGAGTACTGCTTAATACAATCTACAATAACTTAACAAATTAAATGCGTCTTGTAAAATAAATTGTCTGTTTTATAGACAAATGAAGGCGCGAATTCGAATTCGCGCCTTCTTGTTCAAACCGTCCTCAGTCGGTTTTTAATTGCTTTTTTGCAAAAGAAAAAGGCCGGCTTGGGTAAACCGGCTGGGTTAAGGAGGGTGATGAGAAATAATAATGAGCTTGATCGGCTGGCTAGCTGAAGATTCCCGCCAGCAAGGTTTGGGCATATTCCGGCAGTTTTACCACCAGATCCGGCTGATGGAGCAGTTCCAGCGAAGCGGGCAGGTGCTTCTTTTCCTGACCGAAGTAGGCGCCGCGTTTGTCGGAAAA
>Ga0051987_10000410_pt1 | contig 23469 bp, 27 predicted proteins | sample CryGey08umfilter_2_FD_58083 | JGI IMG/M metagenome (GOLD analysis project Ga0051987, IMG submission 58083) | Groundwater microbial communities from aquifer in Utah, USA - Crystal Geyser 4/10/14 0.8 um filter | ecosystem: Environmental > Aquatic > Deep subsurface > Groundwater | place: USA: Utah... | reverse complement strand
AAGGCCCCTCCAGCGCCGCGCGTAAGGCGTCCACCACAACCTTGGGTTTCTGGGCACTGGCAGCGCTGTCAAAAAACGCCAAACGCCCCCCATCCCGCGCAGGGCGGCCAAGCGCCGCAAAGTCATCACGCCAGAGGGAGATGAGTGTCATGTGGCCTCCTTCATCAGGTCGTGCATCCGTTCCCGTCCCGCCGCCATAAACGCCTCCACCAAAAGCCCGCGCGCCACCTCTTCAGGCAGCCCCCTCGCTTTTAAGTAAAAGAGCTGTTCATCAGAAAGGCCTCCGGTACTCGCCCCGTGGCTGCACTTCACATCATCGGCATAAATCTCAAGCTCGGGCTTCTGGTTCACCACGGCGCGGTCATCCAGCAGCAGGTTTTCGCAGCGCATGTACGCATCCGTTTTCTGGGCCGCCTGGGCCACATGATATTTGCCCTGAAAAACAGAAAGCCCACCACCTTCCACAAGGTTGCGCTGGGTCACACTGGCGCGGGGAGCAGGGCCGTTAAACCGCACACGGGTGGTCACATCATGGGTCTGTCCGGTTTTCACGTGCTGCACGGCCTGCAGGTCCAGGGCCACCTCGGCACCGCACACAATGTCACTTTCCACACGGGCAAAACAGGCACCGTTCTGGATAATCTGAAGGCTGTAATCGGCGGAATCCGCCATCATCACACCTTGCGTTAACGTCAAAAGTGCAGTGAAAGGAAGGTTTTGCACCACACCATGGGTAAGTTTGCCGCCTGTGGCCACGCGCACATGCCGTGCCGCGTTCATCCATGCAGTGCTGTCTGCTAAACCCACAAAGTGTTCAATCAGGGTCAACTCGCCGCCGTCTGCCACCTCAATGTCCAAAAGGTCAGAGATCGGAGCACCGCGTTTTGGCAGAACATGCACAACATGCAAAAGCTGACACTTCTTGTCGCAAAACACGCGTACCCTGTCAGGTTCACCGCCGCGCCACGCATCGGCCACTTGGCCTAATGGCGCAAGGGGCAGGGTGCCCTTATCGGGTGTAAGCTCTCCCCTCCGTCTCTTATCCGCCTCATACCCGTAGCTTACCCCGGCATACCCCCCTGTCTTACTCGCCGCCAACCCCTCGTTTACCCCGCCCATACCCGCCGTTACTTTACCCCCCGCCATCACCAGAACGTCTCCCTGCAAAACAGGTAAAATACGTTCAATATCAATATCTTGAAGCCTGTCTATCTCGGCCGTTTCCGCCTCTTTCAGCGGCCGCACCGTGCTCATGCGCCACGTCTCTGCTTTGGGCGCGGGCAAATAACGCGCTAAGTCGTTGTCTAAAAAGGGGTTTTCCGCCGCAGGTAAAAGGGTCTCCGCCATCGTCATGCTGCCACCACGCCAGAATATCCTTCTTTTTCAAGAGCTTCTGCAATTTCCATGCCGCCGCTTTTCACAATCTTGCCATCCGCAAAAACATGAACAAAATCGGGCTTGATATAGTCCAGAAGTCGTTGATAATGCGTGATAATTAAAAATCCTGTGGTCCCTTTTTCCCGCACACGGTTCACCCCCTCGGCCACAATGCGTAACGCATCAATATCCAACCCACTGTCCGTCTCGTCTAAAATGGCGTATTTCGGGGCTAAAAGGGCCATTTGGAGCATTTCCAGACGCTTTTTCTCACCTCCCGAGAACCCAACGTTTACAAAGCGTTGAAGAAAATTGTCAGACATGCCAAGCGTCGCCATTTCCGCACGTGCCAGCTTCAAAAAAACCGCCGCATTCATAGGCTCTTCGCCATTTTCTGCGCGTTTGGCATTAAGGCACGTCCGTAAAAAACTGGCCACGTTCACACCGGGTAGCTCCACAGGGTATTGAAAAGCAAGGAATAATCCGGCCCGCGCCCGCGCATCCGCATCCATCTCCAACAGGTCTTGCCCGTCCATTGTCACGTTACCCGTCGTCACCGTGTAATCCTCGCGCCCCGCTAAAACGTAGCCCAGCGTGCTTTTTCCCGCCCCATTAGGCCCCATTACAGCGTGCACCTCGCCGGGTTTAATCGCCAGAGAGACGCCTTTCAAAATAGCTTTGTTATCTTCAGCAAGCTCTGCATAAAGTTCTTTAATATCAAGCATTAGCCAACGCTCCCTTCTAAACTGATTCCGAGTAATTTCTGTGCTTCAACAGCAAATTCCATGGGCAAATGCTGCAAAACTTCTTTGGCAAAACCGTTCACAATCATCGCAACCGCATCTTGTTCTTCAAGCCCGCGCTGAGCGCAGTAAAAAAGCTGATCATCCGAAATTTTGCTCGTCGTCGCCTCATGCTCCACGGTACTGCTCGCGTTCTTAACTTGAATATAAGGGATCGTATGGGCGCCGCACTGGTCGCCAATCAGCAAACTGTCGCACTGTGTATAGTTACGGCTCCCTTTAGCTTCGGGCTGAATTTTTACAAGCCCACGGTACATATTGTCCCCTCTCTCGGCCGAAATTCCCTTGGAAATAATGACAGATTTTGTCCGCTTTCCAAGGTGAATCATCTTCGTACCCGTGTCGGCCATTTGTTTAGCGCGGGTAAGGGCTACGCTATAAAACTCACCCACGCTGTCATCACCTTTTAAAATGCAGCTTGGATATTTCCACGTAATAGCGCTGCCCGTTTCCACTTGTGTCCAGCTTATTTTACTGCGCGCACCAGCACAAAGCCCTCGCTTGGTCACAAAGTTGAAGATACCCCCCTTGCCGTCTTTATCGCCAGGGTACCAGTTTTGAACGGTGGAGTATTTAATCTCGGCGTCTTCGTGGGCCACAAGCTCCACCACTGCGGCATGCAGCTGGTTTTCATCGCGCATAGGGGCCGTACAGCCTTCCAAATAGCTGACATAACTGCCTTTTTCAGCAATAATAAGAGTTCGCTCAAACTGTCCCGTATTGCGTTCGTTAATTCTAAAGTATGTAGAAAGCTCCATGGGGCAACGCACTCCTTCAGGAATATAAACAAAGCTCCCATCCGTAAAAACAGCCGAGTTTAACGCACTAAAATAGTTATCTGTAACGGGGACAACACTGCCTAAATATTTTTTCACAAGCTCAGGGTGGTTTTTCACAGCCTCAGAGATAGGGCAAAAAATAACCCCCGCCCTGGCCAGCTCTTCTCTAAACGTAGTAGCCACACTGACGCTATCAAACACAGCGTCTACAGCTATTTTGCGCTCACTTGCGCCCACAACGCCCGCCAAAATTTCGCGTTCATGCAGGGGAATACCAAGCTTTTCATAAGTGCGTAAAAGTTCAGGGTCTACCTCATCAAGGCTTTTAGGGCCATCTTTCATGCTCTTAGGGGCAGAGAAGTAGCTTATTTTTTGAAGATCAATAGGGGTAATGCCGGGCTTTTGCCAAGTGGGCATCGTCATGGCTTCAAAGCGTTCTAAAGCTTTAAGGCGCCAGTCCAAAAGCCATTCAGGCTCCTCTTTTTTAGCAGAAATCATGCGCACGACATCCGCATTCAACCCCGCAGGGGCAACGTCACTTTCAATAGTCGTTTCAAAGCCGTATTTATAGCCCCCAAGGGCGTCAATTTGGTCAAGGGTTTCTTGTTCTGCAGGCATAAAAAAATCATTGCCACAAAGGTAAAAATCAAACAACCATAAAGCATGTAGGGTTATTAAGTCCTTGCCATAAAATAAGCCAAACCGCATACTTATCCCCACATAAATGATAAACAGATTAAAGAGGCAAAAAAGAACATGTTTCAGCTCCACCATAAACTTGCAGAAGATACATGGCCTGTTCTAGATCTCAAACTGTGTAAGGTTCTGCTCATGAAAAATGCCCATTATCCATGGCTTATTCTTGTCCCTATGAGAGAAAACTGCCGAGATCTCTTTGATGTTCCCGCATCCGAACACGCGCTCCTATGGCAAGAGATTCGCCACGTGCACGAAGCGTTAAAAGTCTTTACAAATGCAGAAAAAATGAATGTAGGCGCGTTGGGCAATATGGTGCCCCAACTGCACATTCATATTATTGCGCGCCATAGCGGAGACGCCGCATGGCCTGCACCCGTATGGGGTGGCCCTGCTAAAATGTATGATGAGCAGGGAGCGGAGACGCTGATACAACAGCTTAAACAGGTTCTTAAAACAGAAGATAAGCTTGACATTCCCTCAAACCTTGCCTAAAAAGCGCCAGCCTAACAGGGCAACGGGTACTAAACCATAGGGGTTTAGGGGCCGGAAATGTTAAGGAAAGAGAAATGTGATGAACACCGTCGCAAGTAAAGCCATTGAGGCAAAGACAAAGGCCGTATCGGGTAAAGGTCCAACCAGAGAACTTCGCCGTCAAGGTTATGTCCCCGCTGTTATTTATGGACCAGAGAGCGATTCTCAAGCCATCGCCATCAGCGCAAAAGATTTAGGTCGCGCCCTTCGTGCAGGTCACTTCTACACCACCACGCAAGAGCTTTCATTGGATGGTAAAGCCACCAAAGTGCTGGCCAAGGAAATTCAACGCCACCCCGTGACAGAAGAGCCTCTTCACGTAGATTTCATTAAATATAACGCCAAGCAAATCATGCACGTTAACGTCATGGTGCGTCTGGTGGGAGAAGAAGTGTGCCCGGGTATCAAACTCGGCGGCGTGCTTCAGCTTATCGAGACAAATATTGAAGTTGTCTGCCGTGCAGATAGCATTCCGGAAGAGCTGGTTGTCGATATTTCCGAGCTTGAAATTGGCGATAGCGTCCACCTCTCCAGCATTAAACTGCCAGAAGGTGTAAAACCCGCCGTGACCGATCGCGATCTCACAATCGCCAGCATCATCAGCACGCGTACCAGCAACATGGCCACGTTGGATGCCGAAGCAGATGCCGAAGCCGCAGGTGCCGTTACAGCCGCTGCCGAAGTGCCTGCCAGCAACCAAAAAGAAGAAGAGAAGAAAGAAGACTAAATCAGCTTTCTTACTATTTCGCAAAAACCGTCCTCCCAAGGGCGGTTTTTTTATGATATATTGCAAACGTGAAGCTTCTTATCGCCCTTGGCAATCCAGGCCCAGAATATCTGCGCACGCGCCATAATGTGGGTTGGTGGGCGGCAGATGCCTTGGCACACGCCCATGGCTTTCCTGCGTGGCAGGCAAAGCATAAAGGGCTGGTCACCAAAGGGCGGCTCGCGGGGGAGGATTTTCTTCTGCTCAAACCTCAAACATTTATGAATCTTTCCGGAGAATCCGCTCAGGCCGCTGCCGCTTTTTATAAAATAGATCCTAAGGATATCTGGGTGCTTCACGATGAACTGGATGTCCCCGTGGGAGAAATTAGACATAAAATCGGGGGGTCAGATGCAGGGCATAATGGCCTCCGCAGCCTCACCAAGCACTTAGGAACGGGAAATTATCACCGCATTCGCATCGGCATAGGCCGTCCCGTGCACAAGTCAGATGTGTCCAACTATGTGCTCTCCAACCCCACCGCGTCAGAGGAACTCACCCTCACGGAGAGCTTAAGTTATCTGCTGGAAAATCTTCCAAACATTCTGGAAAAACCTAAAGCGAACCTCTATAAGCCAGAGCCGTTAATATCCTAGACATTGCACCGTCGCTAAGTTAAAACCCCCTCAGGAAAAGGATAATGAAATTATGGGATTTAGCTGCGGAATCGTAGGTCTGCCAAATGTTGGCAAAAGCACACTTTTTAATGCCCTAACGCAAACGGCCAGCGCGCAAGCGGCCAACTTTCCTTTTTGTACGATAGAACCGAACGTGGGCCGTGTTGCCGTGCCGGATGAACGTCTGGATACCCTCACCAAGCTTGTAAATCCTCAGCGCACGCTGCCAACAAGCCTGGAGTTTGTGGATATCGCAGGCCTCGTAGAAGGCGCCAGCAAAGGGGAAGGCCTCGGCAATCAGTTTTTAGGGAACATTAAAGAGTGCGATGCTATCGCCCACGTGGTGCGGTGTTTTGAAGGGGAGGTAACCCACGTCTCAGGTAATGTAGATCCCCTGCGCGATATCGGCGTGATAGAGACAGAGCTGATGCTGGCAGATATGGCCGTGGCGGAAAAACGACTGGCAAACGTCAGCAAAAAAGCAAACAGCGGAGATAAAAACGCAAAGCTGGAGGCCGATACACTCACTCCTATTTTAGCAGCTCTTAACGAGGGGAAACCCGTACGCACCGTGCTGCCCGGCCTTACGGATGATGAGAAAAAGCAAGCCGCACACTATCAGTTTTTAACAAGCAAACCTCTGCTCTATGTGGCAAACGTAGAGGAAGAGAACGCCGCCACAGGTAATGCCTTGTCAGAAAAGGTAAAAGCTCACGCGGCAGAAAACGGGGCCGCTTGCGTCGTCATCTCAGCTGAAATTGAGAGCCAGATCGCCCAGCTGGATGATGCAGAAAGAGCAGAGTTTTTAGAAACCCTTGGCCTCAAACAACCGGCATTAAATTTACTTATTCAGGAAGGTTATAAGCTTCTTGGCCTGCTCACATTCTTCACCGCAGGCGTGCAAGAGGTTCGGGCATGGACAGTTCGTTCAGGCTCAAAAGCCCCTCAGGCTGCAGGCGCCATTCATACAGATTTTGAACGCGGATTCATCAAGGCAGAAACCATTGCCTATGAAGATTTTGTGAGCTCAGGATCAGAGGCAAAAGCCAAAGAGCTGGGCAAACAACGCCTAGAAGGTAAAGAATATCTCGTGAAGGATGGCGATATTTTTCACTTTAAATTCAATGTGTAATAAAAAGAATCTCACAATGAACCTTAAGCATCATCTTCCTCTCGTCGGCCGTCTCTATAAGCAGAGAGATAAAGCCAGAGCCGAGCGTAACGCCGCCATCAATCAAACAAAAAAAGCCTCGGGGAATATCGGAGATTATACGCTGACAACCCACCGTGGCCTCACCCTTTTGCTGGATAAAAAAAATGTGCTGGATAGAGATATCGCCAACCTCGGCAACTTTGAAAATGAGCAGCTGGATTATCTGACAGAGCAAGCCATTAAACTTCTTAAACAAGATAGTCAGGTCACCTTTTTGGATGTCGGCACCAACTGGGGGCTCTACACGCTCACCATGGCGGCGGCAGGGGTAAAAAATCTCCACGCGTTCGAGCCAGATGCCCGCAACATCGCCCACCTGCAAACAAACCTCTTGCTTAACGGGGCATTAGAGAAAACAAAAATCCACGCCCTCGCCGTCTGGAAAGAAAGTGGAGAGGTAAGCTTTGCCACAACGGCTGAAAACGAGACACGAGACCGAGGCTGGGCGCAAATCATTAGTGAGGAAACACCGGCCATAGAAGACAAGAAAGGCAAAAAAATCAAGCTGGGCACCACCACCCTTCCAGCGGTCAGTCTGGATGATGCTTTTGCAGGTATGATCCATCAAACGCTCATTCTCAAAATAGATACCGAAGGCGCCGAGGCGCAGGTATTGCAAGGGGCCTCGCATCTTCTTGCTCAAAATGCCGTGCTTATTCAGGTGGAAAATCATGCGCATAACCGTAAGGAATTTCTGAAAAAACTCCCCAAAAATCTAAGCGTTGTTCATACGATAGAACCGGATTTGTACCTCGCCAACCCTGCCATGCAAAAGAAGTTGGGCTTATAGAATGACACCCCTTATCCTCGCCACAAACTTAAAAGATTACGCCCTGCTGGATAGCGGTAACGGCCGTAAGCTGGAAAAATTCGGCCCTCACGTGGTGGATAGGCCAGAGCCACAAGCCATGTGGCCAACGCATCTTCCTCAGTCAGATTGGGATAAAGCCGTGGCCATTTTTACAGGTCAGGGAGATGATGATGAAGGCGCAGGTGCGCGCTGGCAATTTAAGGGCGCACAACCTGCCCCGTGGCCTATGGAATACGGAAAAACAAAGTTCCTCGCCCGCTTCACACCGTTCCGCCACATGGGCTTTTTTGCCGATCAAACCCCCCATTGGGATTTTATGCTGGAGCAGCTCAAGCGCCAAAAGCAGCCCGGTACAGAGCAACCAAAGCTCCTTAATGTATTTGGCTATACAGGTGTTGCCAGCCTTATCGCAGCGCAGGCAGGTGCCCACGTCACACACGTGGATGCCAGTAAAAAAGCCATCGGCTTCGCAAGAGAAAGCCAAGAGCTGGCAGGCTTGTCAGACAAACCCATTCGCTGGATCGTAGATGACGCCCTGAAGTTTGTAGAAAGAGAAGCCCGCCGTGGCAATCTGTACGATGGCATTTTGCTGGATCCTCCCAAGTTCGGTCGCGGGCCGGATGGTCAGAAGTGGGAAGTGTTTGAGCATCTTCCAGCACTTCTTGCCGCCACCAAAGAAATTTTAAACCCCAAAGGCGGCTTTCTCATTCTCAATGCCTATGCCATCCGTAGCAGCTTTATTACGTTGCACGATCTCACAACCCTCACCTTCCCCAAAAGCACTCTGCACGAGTCTGGAGAGCTGGTCACACCCGAAAAATTCCGTCCCCTCCGCATCCCCACCGCCATCTTTACCCGCCTTGTTTTATAAGATGGGTGGGGCATAAAGCGCCTGTTTCCGAATATAATCCAATTGCGCCGCTGTTAAAAATCCTCCCCCATCACCTCCTGCCGTAAGGTGTTTGCGCAATGCCGTGCTGCTCACATCCGGCAAGGCGGCATTTTGCGCCACTGCCAAACAGCCAGGGGGCACGGTATAAGGGTCACCATCGTGTAGTGCCGTCACCAACCCTACGTCATGCACCGCCACATAAGGGTCCAAAGCCCCTTCGCGCGGAAAAACCAGCACACCATGCTCACGGAGTATCTCCTTATATCCCCCCCATAAGTGAAAACTTGCAAAGCTGTCCGCGCCCATCACAAAGGTAGCGCCTGCAATATCTCGAGTCTCGCATAACGCACGTAAAACATCCCGCGTATGGTTGTTACCGCCATGGGGCAGAGCCGCTTCATCCTCCCAAATCTCGGCGCCATTTAAGTCTTTCACAGCTAAACGGGCTAAGGTAGCACGGTGGGCAAAGGGCAGGGGAGCATGGGGTTTGTCAGGGTTCTGGCTTGCAATAAGCAGGGCCACGCGGTCGTAGTTCATAGCAAGCAAGGCATTAACCATGGCCGCATGGCCTGCATGTGTCGGGTCTCCCGTCAGGCCTAAAATCGCTGTTTTCATTGTTAAAACCTACCCGATTTTCCCCCGCATATAAAACCTTTTTTCACTTGACCGTAGGGGCATCCCTCCAGCATTCTCAGGGCCAATCATGCATATAACCTCCGCCACCAATCCTCGCGTCAAATCGCTCACAACCCTCGCCACCAAAAAGGGAAGGCGCGAACAAGGCCAGTTTCTGGTAGAAGGCCTTCAGGCTCTTACCTTCGCCCTGCAAGCAGGTCACAAGCCCCATACACTTATTCACACGCCGGAAGAATCCCATCCCCTGCTGGCACCCTTGCAAGAGGCCGCAGGGAACACACTCACCATGCCGCCGCATTTACTGGCCAAACTCACGCGGAGAGAGAATCCGCAAACCGTCCTCGCTACCTTTCCCACCACCACCTCTTCGCTGGAAGAGATTGGAAAAAATCCCAAAGCGCCCATTCTGGTGTTGGATAGAATACGCGATCCGGGCAACTTGGGCACTATCATCCGCACGGCAGATGCCGCAGGCCTCGCCCATATTGTGCTGGTGGGAGATTGCACCGATGCCTTCGCGCCAGAGACCGTTCGCGCCACCATGGGCAGCCTGTTTCACCTCCATCTTGTTCACAGTACAGAGGATGAGTTTCTAAGCTATCTAAAAAACATGCCAGAGGCGCAAATCATCGGCACCCACCTTAACGGAAAAATCCCTTTCTTTGGCGTGGCAGAAAATCTCACTCTCAAAGCCCCGCGCTTTGTCTTGATGGGCACAGAGCAAGCGGGCTTGTCAGAAGCATTAACAAGCGCCTGCACCCATCTCACGCGTATTCCCATGGCAGGCAGGTTAGAAAGTCTGAATCTCGCCATCGCCACCGCCTTAACTCTGTACGAAGTCCAAAAACCTGTGTTATTATCCAGCACATGACCCACCAAAAACGCCGCCAAACCCTCAAAAATATAGCCCTGGCCACAGGTGCCCTTGCTGTCAGTCGTTTTTCACCGGCCCTGGCAGGCTTACCCTCACCCCATCAAGAGCAAACATCCATGCCCCCACTCAGAGAAGACAATAACCCAACGCCCCCTGTCACCCTGTCAGAGGCAGAATGGAAAGCCCGCCTCACGCCCGGCCAGTTTGATGTATTGCGTAATCATGGCACAGAGCCGGCGTTTACAGGCCCAAATTGGAACACCAAGGCAGAAGGAACATACCACTGCGCAGGCTGCGGTCTCTCGGTATTTTCAAGTCAAACGAAGTATGAAAGTGGCACAGGCTGGCCCAGTTTTTACGATCCTATAGATAAATCTCATATCGGAACAAGTACAGATTGGAAACTTTTTTACCCGAGAACAGAAGTGCATTGCGCCCGCTGTAGAGGCCACTTAGGCCATGTGTTTAAGGATGGCCCCAAACCCACAGGCCTCCGCTACTGCCTCAACGGCACTGCCCTCACCTTTATCCCTGCGGGAAGTTAGAGAGAGCTTAAGTCTCCCTTCACCCGTGCCCACCCTGCAGGCACTTGGCCATAAACCAGCGTATCCACCACCTCGCGCCCGTCCGCCCCAAGGGCGTCATTTTTCAGCCATCCTTCTTGGAGCAAACCAGATTTTTCAGCCACCTTGCGGCTTCCTATATTATCAGGCTCGCAGCGCATAAACACACGTCCCGCACGCATTTTCTCAAACGCATAGCCTGTCACAGCGCGCACAGCTTCGGTCATCAGTCCTTCGCCGGCCACATCGCTGCGTATCCAAAAGCCAAGCTCATAGCTTGGTATTTGGGGCACGCGGGGTCCAAGCTCCACCACACCTAAAAACGAGGCGTCATCTTTGTCAAAAATCCCGAAAACATAGTTCTCGTCTTCCACAAAAAGGGCCAGTTGCGTGTAGATATAGTTGCGTGTCTGGCGTTGGGTTTGGCCTTTAATCGCGCGGGGCATCCAGCGGGCCAGCTCGGGCAAACTGGTGTGGATAGCTTCTTGCACCACGCGCAAGTCTTCCGGCTGTAAAACCCGTAAACGAAGGCGCTCAGTGGTGATAAAAACCCGGGGGTTCATGATATCTTCCTAGTGGATATCACGCCAAATCACCCGCTTGGTAAGGTAAGCGAGGATGATAAAGATAAGCAGATAAATCAGCACATAAACCCCAAGGCGTGTCCGCTCCAAAAGCTCAGGCTCGGCTGTCCATTGCATAAACGTCGTCACATCTTTGGCCATTTGGTGCACGCTGGCCTCTGTGCCGTCGTGGTAGGTCACAAGGTCAGGAGAACCAAGGGGGTTGGGCATGGCAATCGCATTTCCAGAAAAATAGGTATTAAAGTAGGTACCTTCTGGCGGCGCGCCCGTATCGGGGAAGGCATGATGAATCGCCTGCACATCGTCAGAATATCCGTTAAGCAACGCATAAACATAATCCGCAAGGCCGGCGCGGGCTTTGTTCATCAGGCTCAAATCAGGGGGCACAGTGCCATAAAGCTCTTTGGCATCCTCGGGAGAGAGGCCACTTATCAGCTTGTCATCAGGCTTCATCTGCATGTCAGAGGCAAGGGCTTTCACTTCATCTTCCGTAAAGCCCACACGGGTCAAATCACGGTGAGAGATATATTTGAAGGAGTGGCAAGCCATACAAACGCCCGTCGCCACCGAGTATCCACGGTAAATCTCATTTTTGTCCCACGTAGCACCAAGACCTTCAAAGCTCCACTCTTGCTTGGGTATAGCCACACCTTCGCTGGCATGAGTAGCAGAGGTTCCACCCGCCATCAACAGGCCGATAACAAGGGCAGCAAGACCTTTAGGGAGAGCTTTCGTGCGCTCAAAGCGGTTGATAAGGGGAAGCAGGGCAAAAAACACAAAGTAAAATGCCGTGGCCGCTTGGGCAATCACAATGTAGATGCCTTCAGGGGGCTTGCCACCTACCCACATCAGCACAAAGAAGTTGGCAAAGAACACAAGCAAAAGGGGGCGGAAAAGAGGACGATAACGTGCGCTGCGCACGCGTCCGGCATCCAACCATGGCAATACAAATATAATGAGAATACTGCCAAACATGGCCAAAACCCCAAGCTCTTTAATGGGGATAGCCCTCAAAATCGCATAAAAAGGCAAAAAGTACCATTCGGGGACAATATGGGCAGGCGTCACCAACGGGTTGGCAGGGATATAGTTATCCGTGTGGCCAAGATAATCGGGCAGGAAAAACACCATAAAGGAGAAAATGGCAAGGTAAATACCCAACCCAAAGGCGTCTTTAGCCGTGTAATAAGGGTGGAAGGGGATAGTTTCCTTGGCCTCATTTTTAACATCCACACCGGTGGGGTTGTTGCTGCCAAAACGGTGGAGGGCCCAAAGGTGAATAACCACAAGCGCCACAATCACAAAGGGAAGAAGGAAGTGGAGCGCGTAAAAACGGGTGAGCGTCGGGTCGCCAACGCTGTAGCCACCCCACAACCACACCACAATATCACCACCCACAAAGGGGATAACGGAGAGAAGGTTCGTAATCACCGTCGCCCCCCAGTAGCTCATCTGGCCCCAGGGCAGAACATACCCGAGGAAGGCCGTCGCCATCATAATAAGGAAAATGACCAGACCAAACCACCACAAAACCTCACGCGGAGCTTTGTAGCTGCCATAATAAAGCCCCCGGCCAATATGGAGGTAAACAACAATAAAGAAGAAGCTCGCCCCCACCATGTGCAGGTTTCGTACAAGCCAACCCCACTCCACACTGCGCATAATGTGTTGGACACTGTCAAAAGCAAGGCCCACATCAGCCTTGTAATGCATGGCTAAAAACAGCCCGGTGAGGATCTGCAGAACAAGAGCAATCCCCGCAAGGCTGCCAAAGTTCCACATATAGTTCAGGTTTTTAGGGGCCCTGTAGTCCATCAGGTGCTCTTTAATAAAACCAAAAAGGGGCAATCTGTCCTCAAACCACTTGGCGGGGTTTTTGGTAATATTCTGTTCAATGTTGGAAGGGTCGGCGTGGCTCATGGGGGGCGCTTTTTTGTTGTTGAAAGGGGGGAGGGGGTTAGCCGATCACAATCGAATCATTGCTGACAAAAGTGTAAGGAGGAACAGGCAGGTTCGTGCCCGCAGGGCCGTGGCGCACGCGTCCGGAGTTATCAAACTGGCTGCCATGGCAAGGGCAACGCCAGCCGCCATATTCACCACCTTTCATGGGTACGCAACCAAGGTGGGTGCACACGCCCATCACCACAAGCCACTCAGGGCGCTGGACGCGGGCAGCGTCCGCTTCAGGGTCCATGGCTGCGGTGGCATCGTCTTCAGCCGCCTGGGCAATTTGTTCAGCATTACGGTGCCAGATAAAAACAGGCTTGCCTTGCCAAAGTACGGTGGTACTGGTGCCTTCAGGTATCGTGGTCAGGTCAACTTCAAGGGTGGCAGCCGCCTGTACATCGCGGTTGGGAGAGAGCGTTTTGATAAAAGGGTAGGCAACACAAGCTGCACCTGCCGCACCAAAAACCGTGGTGGTCTGGATGAGAAGCTGGCGGCGCTCCTCGTTCACATCAAGGGTCTTGGTGGCCGGGTCTTTAGCGCCAGATTTAGGAGAGGAAGCCATGGGGGTCTCTTTACTTATTTATGTTCTTTGTACAAGTCACCTCAAGCTAGCAAAAGGCACAGCCTCCGCCAAGTCTTTTAGGGATAAAAACAACGGGGGCTGCTGCCCCCGTTATCACAAAAATCAACCAGAGTTAAATCTTGTGCTGTGTAGAATAATCCTTGTTGGTCAAAATGTACTGAAGCCCAACTTTTTTCTGAGCATCAATCAGTACAGGCGCCTTCAGGTTGGCTGTCAGATAGTAGCTGTCGCCGTTATCGTAAAGGGTAAGGATGGTCAAAAACTGGGTCGTTCCGTCAGAAAGTTTTGTCACTTCTAAAGCTTCTGCACGGTCAGAGTCTTTAAGCTCAAGGCCCAAAACACTGGGGTCAGAGACCAAAAACGCAATGCTTGGTTCATTTACGCACTGCATCAGCAAAATGGGGCTTTCGTCCACATTGGGTAAGCTGGCCAGGCCAAACTCTGTACATTCGCGGAAACCGAAAAGGCCGTGTGGAAAAGAAATCAAACGGTCTTTTTGTAAGGTAACCTCACCAAAACGGGTTTGGAATGTCAGATTGCTGTTGGGGGTGGTAGTTGCATCACTCTGCATCGTCATCACCGTCTCTCCTTGATTGGCGTGGGGTGTTGTTTGCATCGCCTTGTTCCTTATCTTTGTTATTAGCAGAACCCATCGGTCTACCAACATCTTGCAACAAGCGTGCCAGTCCATCGGGAATCTTCGTTTGGCCAGCACCTGCGGCAGCTTTGTTCTCATCCCGAATCTTTTCAAAAAGCTCCTGCCTAAAAACCGTGCTCCCCTCAGGGTATTCACAGCCAAGCTTAACGCGGCCGCCACGTACATCTAAAACTTTCACGACAATTTCGCCGTTAATCACAACAGCTTCTCCAGTGCGGCGGGTTATCAAGAGCATGAGAAAAAACCTAGCGGAAAGCCTCGCTTAAAACCAGTCCACAAGTGGATAAAAACGCTCCTCAAAAAGGCAGTTAACCCCTTTATATAAAGCCTATAGGTAATCCAAAAGGCTAAGGCGGTTAATCTGGGTAATCACCAGCAGGCTGCTTTCCAGAGTGGCCTGCTGCTGGGTGAGCTTGGTAAGCGCCTCAGAAATATCAACTTTTTCAAGCTCATCAAGCTGTTGAGAGAGGAAGTCCTTGTTGCTTTCATGGCGGGCATTCAGCTGTTCAAGGGTGTTCATGTCTCCCCCCACCTGCCCAAGCATGGTAGAGACGTTGGCGGCCGCATCTTTTAAAATACTCACCGCACTATCAATGTCAGAGAGGCTGTTGTTCTCAAGCCCATACCAGAGAGATTCCAGCCCGGCCTTAATCTTGGCAAAACCTTCGCTGTCACCCAGCACACCATAGTTAAGGGTGGTATTGGGGCCCGTAATCACCACAAGCTCGCTGGAGTCGCCCTGATAATACGTCGTAGGCACCGGCGCCCCGGGGAAGGCTGTAGAGGAGGCATTGCCGGAGACAGGCGCATTCGTCGCATTCTGGCCAGAGAAAACATAGCGTCCGTTATATTCTGTTTTAAACAGGTTATAAAAGGTCTCCGCCAAACCTTCAGCTTTAGGGGCAAGGCTTGCGCGGGTGCTGGCACTGTTTTCGTTACGGCCAAGGGCGGCAGTGGCCGCGGCATCGCTAAGCAGGTCGCTCATCCCTTGCAAAGCCGCTTCACTGGCTTTTAAAAAGTTGGTGGCACCCGTAATGTTGGATTGGTAGATTTCCGTCTGGCGGGTAATATCCCGCAAATCCATAACCTGGCTGACATCTTTGCTCATATCACCAAGCCGGTTTGTCTTATTCCCGCTGGTAATCTGATACGTGGAAAGGGCAACATCCTGGTTAGCCTGTTGCAGGCTGCGCAAGCTGTTCTGGTTTTGAAAGTAAGTGGAAATGCGTGAGACCATGTGTATCGCTCCTTATCTGACCATATTCAGTACTTCTTGCATCAACCCGTCCACCACGGTGATAATGCGAGCACTTGCCTGAAAACTTTGTTGATAAACGAGCATCAGGGCAAGCTCTTCATCCATGTTCACACCGCCCACGCTGCCCTTAAGCTGTTGGAGCTGGTTATAAAGAGAATCCGCATAGGTCTCCGTCGTCTTGGCCGAGTTCAAGGTCACCGCCAAGTCGCTCGTCATCTGTCCAATGTATTTGATAAAGCTGGAGCTTTGGGCGGGCAATCCTCCGGCACTGTCAAAGCTTACGGTCGTTTCGGCCAGCTGAGCCAGCTCAATGACGTTGGCAGTAGAAAGGCTGGAGAGCCCGCCATCCGCGCGCATCCGGCCGGTAGGGAAGAGGGAAGGGTCAGCCACAATATCGCTGCGTACAGCAATATCACCGCTGGTGGAGCCGGTAAGGATATTGTTCATACCCATAAGCCCAAGGAAGTCACCCGCCGTATTCGCCATCACCACTTTGTAGTTTGCATTGGTCGATTGTATCTGGAGCACAGGGTCGCCATTGCTGTCTGTCGTGGCACTGGCCGTAACGCCCAGGCCGGCCCCAAGGGTGGTCACACCCACGCTGCTGTTGTTAATGGCAAGCACAATATCATCAATGCTAAGGGTAGGCGCACCGGTCAGGGTAATGGCACCCACACCCACCGTCGTGCTCACCACATCACCTTGGCTGTCCACCACAGAGAGGTTGAAGCTGGTGTTATCAAGAGATGCCGAAAGCTCGGTCAGCAAATCCGCATTAGAGGCCGAAACGCCGGAGGTATTGCCAGAGGTCAGCGTACGCTGGGCAGGTGTCGAGACCCCTTGGCTGGAAATAAGATTCATGCGGGTTACGAGAGTATCGGCAAACTCATCAAGCTGAGAAATCGTGGCAGGAATCGTCGTATCCCGTAAGGTGACAAGAGCCGCTATCTTACCGCTTGTCAGCGCCGCCGTATTAAGGGTGTTCACATAAGGGGCCAGCGTCCCGTCAGAGATAACGTTTCTAAAACCAATCCCCTGGTAAGGCGTGCCCGCCGTGCGCTCAAATTGAACATAACTGCCTTCGTCCAAAAGCTTCTGTCCGTTTTCCGTCGTCACGCGGATAGAGTTAGAGGAGCCGCTCACAATAATATTCAGCTTAAAGTCTTTGGCAAGCACGTCCAGCTGGCGGTCGCGTTCATCCAAAAGGTCGTTGGTGTTGGCACCATTGTTTCCGCCTGCCTGCTGGGTGGCAATTTCAATATTCAACTCACCAATACGGGCAAGGGTGGTATTAAGGCGGCTGATCTCTTCGGATATTTCGATGTTCACACGGTTGATAACATCGGTAAGGTCGCTGTTCATGCCGTTCAGGGTGGTGCTTACAAGGCTAAGCTGTTGTACAGCATTGCGTTTCAGGGCGCTGTTGCCGGGGTCTCCCGCCAAACTGTTAAGGCCGGCAAACATATTGTTAACCAGGCTGTCCAGGTTGGCATCGGTGTTGGCGCCCGTAAAAGCACCTTCCACGGTGTCCATATAGGCGCGGGTGGTAGTGGCGCTTTCAAGCTCGCTCAGCTGGTTAAGCACACGCGTGTTCAAAAAACTGTCAACCACACGGTCAACGTTACCAACCTGAACCCCCGCGCCAAAGCCGTTGTAGGCCACATTGGTGGTCTGTACAGATTGGCGGGTGTAGCCCACCGTGTTCGCATTGGTAACGTTATGAGAAACCGTTCCCAACCCAAGCTGAGAACTTTGCATGCCGCCAATGGCGATCCCGAGTGCTGAAGATAAACTAACCATGCCCTCCTCTTGCAACCTCCGTGCCAATCTTGCCTTTCTCCAGAGCCAGAATAAAAAACTTGCACCCCCTAAGCAAAAAACGTATACCGCCTGTCAATCCCCACTTTCCGTTCCCTCGGCTTATTCCAGAAAGGAAATTCTCATGCCTGAAGTATTCCCCCCTGATCCTTTCATCCTGTTGTATATCAGATCAATGGATCAATCCCAAGTTCTGAAGACGTTAAGAAAAGAAGGCTGGCTGATCATGAGCGCGGGTAACCTTGCCGAGTCCATGAAAAACCAGCCGCGCGTCTTCCTCAATATACCGGAGACAGAAAGCGCTGTGATGAGCGGCCTTACACGTCTGTCAGCAAACTTTCGTGCGGCCCATGTCTGGGTTGTCGGCGGAGAGCAGGAGACGCATCGCCTGGCGCTCAGAGCATTAAAAAGCTTGGGCTTAGCATTCTACGAGCCTGATACAGGCACCATGGTGCAGCAGGTCAAGCACCTTACGGCTAAGGTCATGAAGATCACCAACGCGCCCGTCCGCTGAAATAAAACCCGCCTCATCCGAGGCGGGTTTTCGCGTTAAACCTCCTTCGCCAAAACCCGCACACCCGCGCTGGAGGTGTTCATGGTACCGCTGCGGCCATAGGTCTGCACGCGCGGGCTTTGGGCGTCCATCGCATCGCGGATAACCCCCACAATATCAGCTCGTATCTGGTGCGCCGCGCGCAGCATCAGCTCGTTTTTTCGGGCAAGGTCGGTAAACACGGCAATATCCGCAGCCAGCTCGTTGGCGGTGCGGGCGGCAAGGGCATTGGTGTGCCATTTGTCGCGCTGGCCTTTAATATCCTGCACAAGCTTTTCAAGCCGAACAGAAAGCCGCTTTTTAAGGTTCAGTCGCGCCTCGTTTTCGGCAGCGCCGCCTTTGTGCAGGGCGTGGTTTTCTTCCAGCAGAAGCTTGGCCAGCTCGCGGCAGGTTGTCCTCGCGTCAATCATTTGAGCAATCACGCCCGGTGCATAATCAGCCATAATACAGGTCTCCTTTTATCTTAGTTTGCGGGTCCACGGCCTGCCGCTTCCTGAGAGGCCACAAGCTCGTTTAAAACACTATCAGAAAGCCCAAAACCACCGCTTTTAACCACTTGTTTGGCAATAGCCTCATGCAGTTGCGGACGAAAGGTTTCTTCCGCAAACCCGGCACCGCTCAGGCCATCGTCACCAATCTCAGGCGCCATCAGCTCCAAAAGCTGAAAAACATATTGAGCTTCAAAGGCCTGCGCCGCCTCTTGCATTTTGGCAAAGTCACCGTCGTTCACCGTGCCGTTGGTGCGGGGGTCGCTGTTCACCACGGTGGCGTAGCGTGCCGTGGGGTTCATCATGGGGGCAGAAAGTCCGGGCATTGGGGGGCTCCTTACAAGATCACAAGCTCAGCCTGCAAAGCGCCGGCAGCTTTAATGTTTTGTAAAATCGCAATAATGTCGCGCGGTTTTACACCAAGGGCATTTAGGCCTCCCACAAGGTCAGAAAGGTTGGCTGCGCTGTGCAAAATAGAGAACTTACCTTTGCTCGCATCATCATCAATGCGGATGCTGCGGGTTTTATCCACGGCCACAGTTTCCCCCGCCACGTTAAAGGAGACCGGCTGGCTCACCAGTGTTTCTTCCACCACACGTATGGTCAGGTTGGCGTGGCTAATGGCAACGGGCGCAATGTGCACATTTTCGCCCATCACAATGGTGCCGGTTTTCTCGTCAATCACCACACGGGCTTCGCTGGCAGGCACAACGCGCAGGTTTTCAACTTTGTTGATAATACTGGCCAGCTCGTCTTTGTAGCGCTCGGGCACGCTCATGCTCACGGTGCCGTTGTCTGTGGCCTTGGCAATGGGTTCTTTAAAGGAGTTGTTGATGGCCGTGGCAAGGCGTGTCGCCGTCGTAAAGTCGGGGTTGTTGATAAGCCAGTGGAGGGTGCTGCCCAGCATGGCAAGCTCAAAACCTGTCTCGCGCTCCACAATGGCGCCATCGGCAATGCGGGCCACGGTGCTGTGGTTCTTGCTGATGGTGCTGCCGTCTTTACCGGTGGCCGTAAAGCCCCCTACAATCAAGGCACCTTGGGCCACACCATAGGTCTCGCTGTCCGCACCGGTCAGGGGGGTGGCCAGCAAAAAGCCACCCTCTAAACTTTTGGCATCTCCAAGGCTGCTCACGGTCACGTCAATCTTGCTGCCTTGGCGCGCCAGGCTGGAGAGCTTGGCCGTCACCATCACCGCCGCCACGTTTTTGGTTTTTACCTGAGCTATGGCATCTTTGCTGTTCACACCAAGGCGCTCCAGCATGTTCACAAGGCTCTGGCGGGTAAAGGGCACGGCATTCACGCTGTCACCGCTTCCGGCAAGGCCGACTACAAGGCCGTAACCAATCAGCATGTTGTCGCGCACACCTTCAAGGCTGGCAATGTCTTTTATACGGGCAGCGGGGGCTTCCGCCACCACGGCAGGTGAAAAGGCCATAAGGGCAAATAGGGTTAAGATAAATCGCATAAGGTTCACTCCTTGTTCACGAGAACTTATGCACACCTCATGCCAATTTTTCAGTCTGTATAAAATTTAGGCAAGCCGGCCAACTTGGCACACCCCCTGCAATGGTATGTGGGAGAGATAAAAGGAAGAAAAAAACATGAGCTCACTCTACGCCGCCCTCGCCACTCGGATGGATTACCTCACCGCTCGCCAAGGGGTGCTTGCGGGTAACATTGCCAATGCCGATACGCCCGGCTATCTGTCGCAAGATCTCGTGGCCCCTAAGTCCAATTCAAGTTTTGCAAAAACCCTTTCCCAAACGCGTACCAACGGCATGCACATGAGCGCAGGGCAGGGCAGCAGCACAGGCATCGGCAGCAAAGTGTCATCAGCAGCGTACATGCAGCACAACGGTAATGCTGTGCGGATAGATGATGAGCTGAATAAAATGAATCAGACAAAAATAGAATATCAAATGATGACACAGCTTTATAGCAAGCAGATGGCCATGCAAAAACTCGCCCTCGGCCGGTAATTGAAAACAAAAATTAGGTAAGGAGAAAAATCATGGATTTAATGAACATCATGGACGTCAGCGGTAAAGGCCTTCAAGCTCAAAGCCTGCGCATGCGTATTTCAGCCGAGAATATTGCCAACGCCGATAGCGTGCAGTCAGAAGAAGGCGGCCCCTATCTGGCCAAGCAGGTGTATTTCAAAAGCGTCCTCAACCGTCAAACCGGCCTTACAGAGGTGCAGGTCGCCAAGGTGGATAGAGACACAAAAACCCCGCCCACCTATCAGTATCAACCGGGTCACGATCTCGCGAACGAAAAAGGCTATGTCGCCTATCCCAACGTCAACGGCACGCTGGAAAGCATTAATATGAAGGAAGCGCAACGCAGCTACGAGGCCAACCTCGCCGCCCTCTCCACAACGAGAGAAATGATGACCCGCACGCTGGATCTCCTCCGCTAATAAAAAAAAGGCCAAAGGCCCCACAAACAAAAATCAATATATAAGTGGTGGCCAGTCTCGGATTCGAACCAAGGACACAAGGATTTTCAATCCTTTGCTCTACCAACTGAGCTAACTGGCCAGCGCACCGCCAATTATCTAGCAGCAACCAACGCCGCTGGCAACCGAAAAAACAGATTTTAACGCCGCATTAGGCGACAGAAGCAGCCGGCAAAGCCCCAAACCGGCGCTCGCGCACACCATAAGCAGCAAGGGCGTCATCAAGCGCGTCGCGGCTAAAATCAGGCCAGCTCACAGGCGTAAAATAAAATTCGGCATAGGCCAGCTGCCACAGCATAAAGTTGGAAAGCCGCTTTTCGCCGGATGTTCGGATCATCAGGTCAGGCGCAGGCATGCCCGCCGTATCCAGCGCCGCGTCAAAACGCTCGGCAGTAAGGTCGCCTCCCTCTGCCGCCAAGCGGGCGGCCGCCCGTACAATTTCGTCTTTGCCGCCGTAGTTAATGGCAAACATGGCCGTAAGGGTGGTGCAGTCAGCCGTTTTGGCTTCCACCTCATTCATCAGGTCAATAATATCGTCAGAGAGTCGCCCGCCCAAGCTCTTCGGGGTGCGGTCACCCATAAATCTCACCTTTATGCCCTTATCAACCAAAGTGCTCATCTCTTTGTTAAACCATGTCCTCATGAGAGAGAAAAGGCCAGAAACCTCATCTTCCGGCCGCTTCCAGTTCTCAGAGGAGAAGGCGTAAAAAGTGGCATAAGGCACACCCAAATCGGTCAGGCTCTCAATGGTGCGCTTCACAGCGTCCACGCCGGCCGCGTGGCCGCGCAGGCGGGCAAGGCCTTTTGCGGTGGCCCATCGGCCATTTCCGTCCATAATAAAGGCAATATGCTGGGGTAAGGGCTTATCTGTCATAGGCTTAGGGTATAGGGGCAGGCGCGTCTAAAATCAAGAAAAAAGCCGTAGCCTCCTCAGCTACGGCAACACACAGGGTGTTATTCAACACGCTTAAACCGTCATAATGTCTTTTTCTTTGGCGGCGGCCATGGCATCCACTTGGGCCACAAAATCAGCGGTCAGCTTTTCCACTTTGTCCATTTCGCGCTTGGCATCATCTTCGCTCAGGCCCTCGTCTTTTTCTTTTTTAATGGTGTCCATGCCGTCGCGGCGTACGTTTCTAATGGCCACTTTGGCGTCTTCGGCATATTTGCGGGCCAGCTTCACAAGCTCGGTGCGGCGCTCGGTGTTAAGCTCAGGGAGGCTCAGCCGGATACTTTGACCATCCACAGAAGGATTAAGCCCAAGTCCCGCCTCGCGGATAGCTTTTTCCGTTGCGGCCACAAGGCTTTTGTCCCAAACGCTTACCGTCAGGGTGCGCACATCAGAAACGCTGACATTGCCCACTTGGTTCAACGGGGTAGGGGCGCCGTAAGCTTCCACCATCACGGGGTTCAAAAGCTCGGGGCTGGCGCGGCCGGTTCTCAGGCCAGAAAAATCACCTTTAAGGGAGGTGAGGGCGCCTTGCATGCGTTGGTTGAGGTCGCTCATGAGTAGGTTCTCCTTTGTCAAAATAATGGGCCAGAATGTGCGCTAAAGTGGGTGTGTCGTCAAGTTCCTTTAAAAAAAGTCATGCCGAAGCCGAAGGCGGAGGCAGACATGCGGCTGGCGCGCAAGCGCCAGCAAAACAAAGCGAGCGCAGGGCGAAAGCATGCGTAAGGGCAAAGTCGAGAAGCAGGCTCCCAAAGCTCGAAGTCGAGAAGCAACTTTTCCATAGCCGAAAGCCATAAAATCATATACAGTACGGCATGCCTAAGCCCCAACGTACGCGCCCGTCGCGCCCTTTTCGCCCTTCCGCCAACCCATCAGCACCCGCAGCCTCCGCAGCGCCTGTCGGGGAAGGTGGTAAAAAAAGACCGGATTCTCATGCCCGCCGCCCGGGGGGCCGTTCGGGTGGCCGTCCGCCGCCACGGGGTAAAAAAGGCCCCGCCAAAGTCGCACTCGTCCCCACACCGGATATTTTGTGGGGTAAGGTAGAGCATATCGGCGCACAAGCCGTCGCCCGTATTTTTCATAAAGAGCTGAACCAGCTGAATGTCGTGATAGAGGATACCAACCCGCCAGAGGATGGTGAAATTGTCCAACTTAAAATCGGCAAGCAGGATAAGTATGGCCGTGCCACAGGGCACGTTGTCAGCCGTCACGGGCAAAACCCTGCGGGCCTTGCCAGCTTTATCGCCTGTACAAATTTCGGGCTGGATCTCGCTCTGCCGGAAAATGTGATCGATGCCGCCAACGCGCTCCCCAGCTATGTGTGGGATGATAAAGAAGGCCGTGAGGATTGGCGCAAACTCCCGTTTGTGACGATTGATGGCGAAGATGCCCGAGATTATGATGATGCCGTATGTGTAGGAGAAGAAGCGGAAGACGGCACAACCGAAGTCCGCGTCGCCATTGCAGATGTCTCTCACTATGTTCAGCCGGGCAGCGTATTAGATAGAGAAGCTGTCGCCCGCGGCAACAGCACATATTTTCCGGATAGAGTTCTCCCCATGCTGCCGGAGCATCTCTCCAACAATCTGTGCAGCCTTGTCCCGGCAGAGGA